>Ga0137361_10000832_pt1 | contig 18182 bp, 17 predicted proteins | sample Mad1_80_16metaG_FD_104923 | JGI IMG/M metagenome (GOLD analysis project Ga0137361, IMG submission 104923) | Vadose zone soil microbial communities from Angelo Coast Range Reserve, California, USA - Mad1_80_16 metaG | ecosystem: Environmental > Terrestrial > Soil > Vadose zone | place: USA... | reverse complement strand
TCGGTCGAGCAATGAGGGCCATCGGGGATTTCGGCGATGCATTGCCTAATGATACGCAGGCTCTGGCGCATTTCCTCCATGCGGACCATGTAGCGGTCATAGCAGTCGCCGTTTTTGCCCACCGGTATGTCGAAATTCATCCGATCATAGACCATGTAGGGTTGCGCCTTGCGAAGATCCCAAGCCAAGCCCGAGGCGCGCAGCATAGGCCCGGTAAATCCCCATTCGAGTGCTTCGGCTGCGGAGGCTGCGCCGATATAGACCAGGCGCTGCTTGAAGATGCGATTGTTGGTCAGAAGATTCTCGATATCGTCCAGCACCTTGGGAAACCGCTCCGTCCAGGCCAGGATATCGTCGAGCAGGCCTGCCGGCAAATCCTGGTGCACGCCGCCCGGGCGATAATATGCGGCATGAAGCCTGGCCCCGCTCACCCGCTCGTAGAATTCCATCAGCAGTTCGCGCTCCTCGAAGCACCAGAGGAATGGCGTCAGCGCACCGATGTCGGAGGCATACGCGGGAACCATCAGGAGGTGGTTCAGGATGCGCGTGATCTCGTCGAACATGACGCGGATGTATTGGCCGCGCAGCGGCACCTCGAGGCCCAGCAGTTTTTCCACGGCGAGCACGAAGGCGTGCTCCTGGCACATCGGCGAGACGTAGTCGAGGCGATCGAAATAGGGGATCGCCTGCATATAGGTCTTGTGTTCGATCAGTTTCTCCGTACCGCGATGAAGCAGGCCGATATGGGGATCGAGACGCTCGATCACCTCACCATCCATCTCCATGACCAGGCGCAGAACGCCGTGGGCGGCGGGATGTTGCGGCCCGAAGTTTATAGTCAGTGGCTTGATTTGGGTTTCGGCCATCAGGCTTTCTTCTCCGCCTTCTCGTCTCCCGGCAGATGCAGCATGCCTTCCCAGGGGCTGAGAAAATCGAAGCTACGGAATTCCTGGGTAAGTTTGACGGTCTCATAGACGACGCGCTTCTGCTCCTCGTCGTAGCGAACCTCGACATAGCCGGTGAGAGGGAAATCCTTGCGCATCGGATGGCCCTCGAAACCGTAGTCGGTCAACAATCGGCGCAGATCGTCATGGTCGGAGAAGAAGATGCCGTAAAGGTCCCAGGCCTCGCGCTCGAACCATCCGGCGGTGCGATAGACGCTCGCGACCGAGGGCACCGGCGTCGCCTCGTTGGTGGCAAGCTTGACCCGGATGCGCAGGTTGTGCGGCAGGCTGAGAAGATTATAGACGACCTCGAAACGTTGCTCGCGCTCGGGGTAGTCGACGCCACAGACATCCACCAGCATGTTGAAGAGGCAGCGTGGATTGTCGCGCAGAAAGGTCAGAAGCTGGGTCACCGACGCCGGCGTCGTCCAGAGAATCAACTCCCCGACGACGGATTCGCTCTTCGTCACATGCGAAGCAATCTCGCCGGTGATGTAGTCGCCGAGTTCTTTCAGCGCCTGATTCATTAAGATACTCTCGTCGTCGACTGCGTCGTTAGCGGGCAATGGTGCTGGTTCGGCGAATCTTCTTTTGCAGCTGCAGTATGCCGTAAACCAGGGCTTCCGCCGTGGGCGGGCAGCCCGGCACGTAGACGTCCACCGGCACGATGCGGTCGCAACCGCGGACCACCGAATAGGAATAGTGGTAGTACCCGCCACCATTGGCACAGGAACCCATTGAAATGACCCAGCGCGGCTCCGCCATCTGGTCGTAGACCTTGCGCAAGGCGGGCGCCATCTTGTTGGTGAGCGTGCCCGCGACGATCATGACGTCCGATTGGCGCGGACTGCCGCGCGGGACGACGCCGAAGCGATCCAGATCGTAGCGCGCCATATAGGCGTGCATCATTTCGACGGCACAGCAGGCCAGCCCGAAGGTCATTGGCCAGAGCGAGCCCGTGCGGGCCCAATTGACCACCTTGTCGACCTGAGCCACGACGAATCCCTTGTCCGACAATTCGTCAGTCACCGCCTTCAACACCGCGTCCTGGGCGGGGCCGGCGGGCAATGCGCCGCTTACTCCCATTCCAGCGCCCCTTTCTTCCATTCATAGATGAAGCCGACGGTCAGCACGCCGAGAAAGACCACCATCGACCAGAAGCCGAACGCCCCGATGCGTCCCAACGAGATCGCCCAGGGAAACAGGAAGGCGACCTCGAGATCGAAGATGATGAACAGGATCGAGACGAGATAGAAGCGGATGTCGAACCGCCGCCGGGCGTCGTCGAAAGCCTCGAACCCGCACTCATAGGGCGACAGCTTTTCCGGGTCCGGCTTCTGGCGGGCGACGAGGAAGGATCCGACCACCATCGCCCCGGCGATGGCGGCAGCGATGACGAGAAAGATCATGATCGGCAGGTATTCGCGCAGCATCACATTCATCGACAGGCATCCCGTGCGCGAGCGGACCCCATCGGCGCGGCCGCCGGCGCTCCAAAAGCGCCGACACTATAGGGCGGCAGGGGTCTCAAAAAAAGGACAAAACGAGCCGATTCACGAGTCGAAAATCGCTTTGCTCCAGGTCGAATCGCGTATCGGAAAATGGCGGGAGCGACGGGACTTGAACCCGCGGCCTCCGGCGTGACAGGCCGGCGCTCTAACCAACTGAGCTACGCCCCCGCAGGGCGCCCCACAAGGGCGGGTTCATCTAATCTGGCGACCGGACCCTGTCAAGCAAAGACGGGCCGGTTGATGTCATGAGGGGCAGTGGTGGGCGATGACGGTTTCGAACCGCCGACCCTCTCGGTGTAAACGAGATGCTCTACCGCTGAGCTAATCGCCCGTCCCGCCTCGCCGGTCCATCCTAGAGCAATATCCGATCGGTTTGAATCAAACTGATCGGATATTGCTCTGATTCAACAACGTAGCGGCTAATTCACGTCCTAAGCCGACGCTCAAAATGCGACCGGCCGCCTCAATGGAGGCGGCCGGTGAATTTCGCATCGGCGCTGAGGCGTCGGCTATCAATTCACCGAGGCCTTGAGGCCCGCGCCCGCCTTGAACTTCACCTGCTTCGAGGCAGGAATCTTGATCTGCTCGCCGGTCCGCGGGTTGCGTCCGATCGATGCATTGCGCTTCACGACATGGAAGGTGCCGAAGCCGACGTTGCGAAACTCCCCGGCTTTCTTCAGCGCGTCCTCGATGCCTTCGAACACGGCATCAACTGCCTTTGCCGCATCAGTCTTAGACAGCCCGGCTTTCGCCGCGACGACAGCAATCAAATCGTTCTTATTCACTTTGATACCCCCTTCGCGAATGGAGATGGGAAAAGCTAATCAACACAAATTTCCAGCCGATGCCCGCAAAGTGTAGGCCGCGCCTTTCGCCCCCGTCAATTGCCGAACGCGACGGGTTATCCCCATGCTGGTGGCGCCCGTCAAGGGCGCCACCCAACAGGCTATCAGTGCGTGACGAGGCCCTCGAGCGGGGGCACCGGCAACGGCGCCGGCGCATCGCCCGGCTCGATCCATTCGATCGGCGTTAGCGGTCGTGACAAGGCCTCTCTTAATACATCGTCAGCCGTGGCTACCGGGATCAGCTTCAGTCCCTTCTTAACATTGTCGGGAATTTCGGCCAGGTCCTTCTCGTTCTCCTGCGGAATCAAGACGGTGGTAACCCCGGCGCGCAAGGCGGCCAGCAGCTTTTCCTTGAGTCCGCCGATGGGCAATACACGCCCGCGCAACGTCATTTCGCCGGTCATTGCCACGTCGCGGCGAACCGGAACGCCGGTCAGGACCGAGACGATAGAGGTCAACATGCCGACACCGGCCGAAGGACCATCCTTCGGCGTTGCGCCCTCCGGCACATGGACGTGGATATCCTTGCGCTCGAACAGGGTTGGCTTGATGCCGAACTCGGTTGCCCGCGATTTGACGTAACTCTCCGCGGCCTGAACCGATTCGCGCATCACCTCGCCCAGTTTGCCGGTGATGATGACCTTGCCCTTGCCCGGCAGCGTCACCGCCTCGATCGACAGGATCTCGCCGCCGACTTCGGTCCAGGCGAGCCCCGTGGTGACGCCCACCAGATCCTTCTGCTCCGCCTCGCCATAACGATAACGGCGCACACCGGCGTATTTCTCCAGGTTGCGGGGCGAGATGGTGACCCGCTGGAGGCCCTTCATCAGGATGTCCTTGATCGCCTTGCGCGCTAGATTGGCGAGCTCGCGCTCCAGGTTCCGCACGCCGGCCTCACGGGTGTAGTAACGAACCAGATCGCGCAAGGCCTCGTCCGTCACGCGCCATTCGCCCTGCTTCAGCCCGTGATCCTTGAACAGCTTGGGCAGCAGATGGCGCTTGGCGATGGCGATCTTTTCATCCTCGGTGTAGCCGGGGATGCGGATCAATTCCATGCGATCGAGCAACGGCTGCGGCATGCGCAGCGTATTGGCCGTGGTCACGAACAGCACGTCGGAGAGATCGTAGTCGACCTCGAGATAATGGTCGTTGAACGTCGAGTTCTGCTCCGGATCCAAGACCTCAAGCAACGCCGAGGACGGATCGCCCCGCCAATCGGCGCCCAGCTTGTCGATCTCGTCCAGCAGGAACAGCGGATTCGACGCCTTGGCCTTCTTCATGCCCTGGATGACCTTGCCGGGCATGGAGCCGATGTAGGTGCGCCGATGGCCGCGGACCTCAGCCTCGTCTCGCACACCGCCCAGCGACATGCGAACAAAATTCCGACCCGTGGCCCGCGCGATCGACTTGCCCAGCGAGGTCTTGCCCACGCCGGGGGCGCCGACCAGGCAAAGGATCGGCCCCTTCACCTTCTTCATGCGCTGCTGCACGGCAAGGTATTCGAGAATGCGCTCCTTCACCTTCTCGAGACCATAGTGGTCGTCGTTCAGCACCTTCTGGGCCGCCTTGATGTCGTGCTTGACCTTGGTCGGCTTGTTCCAGGGAATGCCCAGCAGCCAATCGAGGTAGTTGCGCACCACCGTCGCCTCGGCCGACATCGGGCTCATGGAGCGCAGCTTCTTCAATTCACCGAGCGCCTTCTCGCGCGCTTCCTTGGTGAACTTGGTCTTGCGGATGCGCTGTTCGAGCTCGGCCAACTCGTCCTTGGCATCGTCGCCGTCGCCGAGTTCCTTCTGGATCGCCTTCAACTGCTCGTTCAGATAATACTCGCGCTGGGTCTTCTCCATCTGGCGCTTGACCCGGCTGCGGATGCGCTTTTCCACCTGCAGCACGCCGATCTCGCCCTCCATGAAGGCGAAGACGCGCTCGAGCCGCTTGACGACGCTGTCGGTCTCCAGCAACTCCTGCTTCTCGGCGATCTTGAGTCCAAGGTGGGAGGCAACCGTGTCGGCAAGCTTGCTCGGGTCCTCGATCTGATTGACCGAGACCAGCACCTCCGGCGGAATTTTCTTGTTGAGCTTGATGTACTGCTCGAACTGGGCAACGACGGAGCGGGCCAGCGCCTCGACGTCTTTGCCCTCATGATCGCGGTCGACGATGGTCTCGACAAAGCCCTGGAAGAAGGCTTCGTTCTCGGCAAACTTTACGATCTTGGCGCGCTGGCCACCCTCGATCAGCACCTTGACCGTGCCGTCGGGCAGCTTCAGCAGTTGCAGCACCGTTCCGACGGTGCCGACGGTATAGATGTCCTCGGTCTGCGGGTCGTCCTGGGCCGCGTTCTTCTGGGTCGCCAGCAGAACCTGCTTGTCGTCCTTCATCACGTCTTCGAGGGCGCGAACCGACTTCTCGCGGCCGACGAACAACGGCACGATCATATGAGGGAAAACGACGATGTCGCGCAGCGGCAGAACCGGGTAGAGCGATGTACGCTGAAGTTCGTTCTCGTTCATGGAGTCCTCAATTTTATATTATGCACGGGACCTTCGGACCCCGCAGCCGCGCCCGGCCAAGCCGGCACATTGCGACATAGCTTAAATGGCGACGGCGATAGCTTCGTCAAGTGGGCGGACATTGGCGCCCGGTCAGGCACCGGCGCCGACATCCTCGCGCCGATCGGAATAGATATAGAGCGGCCGGGCGGTGCCCTCGACGACTTCCTTGCTGATGACCATGCGCTCGACCGCTTCCAGGCCGGGCAGTTCGAACATGGGCTCCAGCAGAATGCTCTCCATGATGGACCGCAGGCCACGCGCCCCGGTCTTGCGCAGGATGGCCCGCTGGGCGATGCCGCGCAGGGAATCCTCGGTGAAATCGAGGCGAACGTCTTCCATCTCGAAGAGCCGCTGGTACTGCTTGACCAAGGCGTTCTTCGGCTTGGTCAGGATGTCGACCAGCGCCTTTTCGTCCAGGTCTTCCAGTGTCGCGACCACCGGCAGGCGGCCGACGAATTCCGGAATCAGCCCGAACTTCAGCAGATCCTCCGGCTCGACTTCCTTCAAGACCTCGCCGGTGCGCCGGTCGTCGGGACCGCGCACATCGGCATGGAAGCCGATGGCCGAGCCCTTCTTGCCGCGCTGGGCGATGATCCGCTCCAGGCCGGAAAAGGCGCCGCCGCAGATGAACAGGATGTTGGTGGTATCGACCTGCAGGAATTCCTGCTGGGGATGCTTGCGACCGCCCTGCGGGGGCACGGAAGCCACGGTGCCTTCCATGATCTTCAGCAGGGCCTGCTGCACGCCCTCGCCCGACACATCGCGGGTGATGGAGGGGTTGTCGGACTTGCGGCTGATCTTGTCGACCTCGTCGATATAGACGATGCCGCGCTGGGCCCGCTCAACGTTGTAGTCGGCGGCCTGCAGCAGCTTCAGGATGATATTCTCCACGTCCTCGCCGACATAGCCTGCCTCGGTCAGGGTCGTCGCATCGGCCATGGTGAAGGGCACATCGATGATGCGCGCCAGCGTCTGGGCGAGCAGCGTCTTGCCGCAACCGGTGGGGCCGACCAGAAGGATGTTGGATTTCGAGAGTTCGACGTCGTTGGCCTTGGCGCCATGGGCCAGACGCTTGTAGTGGTTATGGACCGCCACCGACAACACCCGCTTGGCGTGGCTCTGGCCGATGACGTAATCGTCCAGGACCTTGCAGATGTCGGCCGGCGTCGGCACGCCGTCGCGCGACTTGACCAGGGTCGTCTTGTGCTCCTCGCGGATGATATCCATGCAGAGTTCAACGCATTCATCGCAGATGAACACGGTCGGACCCGCGATGAGCTTGCGCACCTCATGCTGGCTCTTGCCGCAGAAGGAACAGTAGAGCGTGTTCTTTGAATCGCCGCCGGTGGACTTGTTCATAGGAAATCCGTCGATTTGCCGACCCGAGTCGCGGTCATGTTAGGGCACGGGTCAAATCCCGTACAACTTAAATCTGACGCGGATAGGGGCCAGTTGGTGGACCCTGGGGGACCAAACCCCAAGGTTAACGTCGTCGGCAGGCCCTATTTGGCCGGCGCCGCGGTCTCCCTGGCCGGCCTTTTGGCCACGACTTCATCGATCAATCCGAAGGCCTTGGCCTGGTCGGAGTCCATGAAACGGTCGCGATCCATGGCTTCCTCGATCGCCTTCAGATCCTGCCCGGTATGGCGGGCATAGATCTCGTTCAGGCGGGTGCGGGTCTTCAAGACCTCGCGGGCGTGGATCTCGATGTCGGAGGCCTGGCCCTGGAAACCGCCCGAGGGCTGATGGACCATGATGTTGGAATTTGGCAGCGCGAAGCGCTTGCCCGCCGCCCCGGCCGCCAGGATCAGCGAACCCATGGAGGCCGCCATGCCGATGCAGACCGTCGAAATCTGTGGCCGGACATATTGCATCGTGTCGTACATGGCCAGGCCCGAATGGACATGTCCGCCCGGCGTGTTGACGTAGATCGCCACGTCCTTGTCGGGGTTCTCCGATTCCAGGAACAACAATTGGGCGCAAACGAGGCTGGCCAGGTTGTCGTTGACCGGGCCGACCAGAAAAATGATCCGCTCCTTCAGCAGGCGCGAATAGATGTCGAAGGCCCGCTCGCCGCGGTTGGTCTGCTCGACCACCATGGGTACTAGCAGATTGTCGTAGATCTCGATCGGATCCCGATCTTTCATGTCGCGTACCCTTGCACTCGATACCCTCGGCCCAGCGCCTCAGGCAACGTTTTCGTTCTTCAGTTCCTCGGCAAACTGCTCGGGGCTGACTTTGCGCTCCGTCACCTTGGCCGCATCTACGATGTAGTCAACGACCTTGTCTTCGTAAAGAGGCGCGCGCAACTGCGCCAGGGCCTGGGCGTTGTTCTGGTAGAATTCGAACACCTTGCGCTCCTGGCCCGGATACCGCCGCGCCTCGTTCATCGCCGCGCGGCCGATTTCGTCCTGCTTCACCTCGACATTGCCCCGCCGCCCCACTTCGGAGAGCAGCAGGCCCAGCTTCACGCGGCGGGCGGCGATGGTGCGATACTCCTGGCGCAATTGGTCGTCGGACTTGTCCCTGTCTTCGGGATCGACTTTGCCCGCCTTGCGGTCGGCTTCGATCTGGCCCCAGATTTGATCGAATTCGGCGTCGATCATGCTGGGGGGCAAAGTGAAATCGTGCCCCTCGCTCAGCTTGTCCAGCAGCTGGCGCTTGATGCGCGCCCGACTGGCAATGGCGTATTCGGCTTGCAACTGCTCGCGGACTTTCTGACGCAGCGCGTCCAGATTCTCCAGGCCCACACCCTTGGCCAATTCGTCGTCGATAGCTGCGGGAATCAGCTTTTGCAATTCCTTGACCTCGACGTCGAAGACCGCATCCTTCCCAGCCAATTCGGCCCGCGGATATTCCGCCGGGAACGTGACCTTGACCTCGCGCTTGTCGCCGACCTGGGCGCCGATCAACTGATCCTCGAACCCAGGAATCAATTGGCCGGCGCCGAGGCGCACATGATGGCCCTCGGCCTTGCCGCCGGAGAATTCCTTGCCGTCGACGCGGCCCAGGAAGTCAATGACCAGCACGTCATCCCTGGCCGCCGGCCGGGCTTCGCTCACCGGCTCGCTCTTCGATTGTTCGTTGGCCAGTCGCGTCAGGGCCTGGTCGATTTCGGACTCCGGCACATCGACGACCGTGCGCGTCAATTCTAGCTTGGTGAAATCGATCGGCTCGATCTCCGGCATCAGCTCGATCGCCATCTTGTATTCCAGGTCCGAGCCGTCCTTGAACGTCGTGATCTCGATCTTGGGCTGACCGGCCGGACGCAAGCCCCGGTCGGTGACGATCTGGGCCGAGCTGTCGCCGATGGTGCGCTCCAGCTCCTCGCCCATCACCGTCTGACGCCAATGCTTGTCGACCAGCGCCATGGGCACCTTGCCGGGACGGAAGCCGGGCAGGCGCATGCTGCGCTGCCGGTCGCGCAAGCGGGTTTCGATCCGCTCTTGAAACGTCTTGGCGGGGATGACGACCTTGAATTCGCGCGTCAGCCCGTCGGCGTTTGTCTCTGTTACTTGCATCGAATGCTCATCCGTCGAGGAATCTTTCGCCACGCCGGGAATTGCCCCGCTCGTGCCAGCTACAATTGCCGCGGAACCTGGTGCGGGCGGAGGGACTCGAACCCCCACGACTTGCGTCACCAGAACCTAAATCTGGCGCGTCTACCAGTTCCGCCACGCCCGCCCATCCGGAGTGCTGCCCATCGGGAAGCCGCCCATGGAGGAGCCCCGGCGCAGCCGGCGATGTATAGCACAGACCGCCGGTGCACAAGGGGAAAAGGGCCTTTTACGGACGAGCAAAGGCGGCCCTTCAGAAGCCGAAGCGGATCCAAGGTCCGCTAGGCGCCCAGCCCCATCCGACCGGACGCCACCCGGACGCCAGATAAAAGGCCTGAGCCGGGCGGTTGGCCTCATCGCATTTGAGTTCGGCGCTGCCCCCGCAGCGGCCGAGGGCCAGGGTCAACAAGGCCCGTCCGACGCCCTGCCTCAAATAATCCGGATCGACGTAGAGATGATGGATGAAACGCGCCGGACAATAGAATCCGACCCACCCGCGGATGTCTGCTCCACTTTGTGCGACCCAAAGGTCTTCCTCGCGCGTTTCCGCCTCGAAATCCCCGGGCATGAGGGCCGCCGGGGGCTGGCGCGGATAGGCCAGCCGCTGCACGGCAGCGAAGATTTTCTCGCAAACCGAGCGGTCCTCCGGTCGTGCCGGACGTAGGTTCAGGTCCAAACCTGGCCCGCGAGATCGCGCAAGACCAACGGGAGCATGTCCGCCAGATCCTCGGCGATGAGCCCAGGACCGAAGCGCGCCGCGGCCTCGCCATGCAGCCAGGCGGCCGCCCCGGCGGCGGCAAACACACCCATTTGCTGGCCCATCAGAGCCACGGCAATCCCGGCCAGCACATCCCCGGCGCCGGCCGTCGCCAGGCTCGCCGGCGCATTAGCATTGATAAGGACCTGGCCATCGGGTGCCGCGACGGTCGTGTCGGCGCCCTTCAACAGGACGGTGGCGCCTGCCGTCTTCGCCGCGGCGCGTGCGCGGAGAAGTTTGTTCCCGACAAGATTGAGGAACAGCCGGGCGAACTCGCCCTCATGGGGCGTCAGCAGAACGGCGCCACGAATGGCGCCAAAGAGATCGCCAGGCGCCTCGGCGAAGACGCTGAGCGCGTCGGCATCGAGCAGACAGGGCTTGGCGTGGGCAAGCGCGGCCAGAACATGCTGGCGGGTCGCCGCCGTGACGCCGTTTCCAGGGCCCAGCAGTACGGCCGAAATACGCGGATCGGCCAGGTATTTGTCGAACTCGTCGATCGGGGCGGTCAGCAAGCCCGGCTGATCGGCGGCATAGAGGCTGAGCACATCCGCCGCCGCCAGCAGCGTCACCAGGCCGGCGCCGGCGCGCCGCGCCGCCCGCGAGGCCAGGCGTCCGGCGCCGGTCATACGGCTGCCGCCCAGAATCGCCACATGGCCGCGGCGGTACTTGTGATCTTCCGGCCGCGGCCAGGGAAATTGCTCGACCCAGGCCCAAGGTCCGTTCAGCCAAAGTCGGGGCGCGAGGTTCTCGACGATGGCATCGGAAATGCCGATATCGGCGACCGTCAACGCCCCGCAGTATCCACGGCCCGGCCATAGATAATGCCCCGGCTTCGCCCGGCAGAAAGTGACGGTAGCCCTGGCCGGCGCCGCCGCCCCCAGGATCTCGCCGCTGTCGCCGGCCAGGCCGCTGGGAACGTCCACTGCCAGGCAATCGAGCCGGCGCTCCGCGATTGCGTCGACCGTGGCGCGCACTGCACCCGTGAGGGGGCGATCGAGGCCGGCGCCGAAGACGGCATCGACGACAAGGTCGGTATCATTGAGAAGGTCGGTCGAAAGGGGGGCAATCGCGCCACGCCAGTCTTTCGCGGCAGCCGCAGCATCGCCCGAGAGCCGACCGCGCTCGCCAAGCAGGGCCAGCCGAACCGCCACGCCCGCATCCTGCAAACGGCGGGCGGCGACAAAGCCATCGCCGCCGTTATTCCCGGGCCCGCACAAGACGAGGGCCGGCCGCGCGGGCCAGCGCGCTAATGCAGCATCCGCGACCGCCGCCCCGGCCCGCTCCATCAACACCCGGCCGGCGATGCCTCTGGATATGGCAGCGGCATCTGCCCTGCGCATCTGGTCGACGGTCAACAGAGCATGGCGCGACAAAGCAGAGTTAGCCCCGCCAGCAATATCGTCCACCGGTGTCAGTTGAGGACCACGCGACAATCATCCAACGGCGAACGCGATTTGATGGATCCGCAAAGATGATCGGCCGCCTCACGGTTGTCGAATGCCCCACCCAGCACGCGGAACCAAATGCCCTGGCTGGCGCCCAGATCGACCTGGCGCACCTCAAGCTGGAGAGGCTTCAGCAGATCGGGGAAACGTTGTACCTGTTGCGACCAATAGGTGCGGGCATCGCCGTCGGTCTTGAAGGTGCCGATCCAGATCCGAAAGACATCGGGCCCTCCAGCAGCCTCGGACGCCGCAGGCACCGAGGCGACCGTTGTTGTCGAGGGCGCCGGCAGCGGCAGCGTCACGCCGCTCGATGCGGCGGCGAGAGGCAAACCCAGATTTATGGCCCCGGTGGAGCGCGCCGGCGCGATCAGCGCCGGTAATGGCGCAGGTGTCGATGCAGGTTTTTGCGCTTTGGCGGTCAAGGCTGCGTCGGCGCCCAACGGCACGACCGTGCCGGGCGTGACGACCGCATCGGGCGAGGCGGGGTCGGCGTTTCTCGAACTGCCGGGCGATACAGGCCCCGACTGGCCGCCAGGGGTCAACACGGTCGTCGTAGCACTCCCGTCGGAAGTTTGGGTTGTCGCTGCCGTTGCCGCCGTGCTGTTCGGCGCCAGTAACGGTGCGACGGTGATACCGGCGCCCGTCGAAGGCGCCGTCGAGGGCGGAACAACGGTGCTGGAAACCGTCGGCACAGTAGCCGCGGTGGTCCCTGTGGTGGTTTCCGTCGTCGCGGTCTGGCTGCTCGCAGCGCCCATGGTAGCCGCTTGGGTCGTGGTGGTCTGGCTCGTGGTCGCCCCGATTGTGGCGCCGGTGCCGCCCGTCTCCTGGGTGCCGCCCGTGACCGGCGCCTTGGTCGACGGCGCCAGCGGGGTCGGATTCATCACGCTTTCCGTGCTGGCCCCGCCGCCGGACGTGGTGTCGGGGGGCAAACTTGCCAGACGGTCGGCGGCCGCGGCGTTGCCGGCCTTGGCCGCCTTGGTGAACCAGCGTCGGGCCGCCGTCAGATCCTTGGGCACACCGCGGCCCAGCCGATACATCTCGGCAATGGCGTATTGTGCGCTTACCTCGCCTGCCGCGGCCGCCTTGGCGAACCAGCTAGCCGCGTCAGGGTAGCTCTTGGGAACGCCCTCGCCTCTGTAATAGGAGAGTCCCAGATTGAACTGAGCCGGCGCATCGCCCGCTTTTGCTGCTTGCAGCCACAACTCGTCGGCCTTGGCCATGCTCTTCTCGACACCGCGACCTTCGGCATAAAGCTTCGCCAGATTGCTTTGTGAATCAGGCAAGTTCTGCGCCGCCGCCAGGCCATACCATTTGGCCGCCTGTACCGGGTCCGCCGTTACGCCCAGGCCGAGGTCGTAAATCAGGCCCATCCCGTGCTGGGCGCGCACCTCGCCCTTATCGGCCGCAGCCTGCCATTCCTTGAACGCCGTGGCATAGTCGCCGGCAACATAGGCGTTGAGCCCGGCCTGATAATCGGCCCGCGCGATCGACGCAACAAGCACGACTGAGATCAGCACGAAGGCGCCGACACGCCGACCGACCGCCCGTAACATGAAAGATGCGCAAGCCGACATCGCTTCGCCCTACTCTGTGAACATGTTGAGATTCCACACCACTATGCCGAGCCCGCACGGGCGAGGCAATCCTCGGCGCCCCGCCCGAAGAATCGGCTCAGTGCATGGGCGTGTCGACGGCCTCGTCCTCGTCCTCTCCCTCGGGCTCCGGCACCGGGCCGGCCTGATGATGGGTCATTTTCCAGCCGCCGGGTTCGCGGCGAAAATAGTTCGTGGCAATCAGAAAGGCGCCGTCCACTTCCTCGAAACACACGACAAAGGCGCTGTCGCCCTGCATGAAGACCTGCGGCCGACGGCAGGCGACCGCGGGCGACTGGGGATTGGAGAGAATGCCCCGCCAGCTCGCCATCACCTGATCGCGTCCGGCGATCAAATTCCAGCCGGGATGAATGCAGGCAACCGGGCTACGCGCCGACCAGAGCGCCTCCATCGCGGCCAGATCGCGGTCGGCAAAGGCACGGTAGAACGCTTCGTTGGCGAACAGCACCGCGTCGCGTTCCACCCAAGAGCCTCCGCCATCTCTTTCGATTTCGCTGACGGTTCAGAATGGGGCCAAATCTCGGGCGGAGCAATATCGCGGGATTGTCGAGAACGGGACCGGCCGCCCTCGCCCGAAATGCCTGCCGGAACAAATTTGGGGCGAGCGACGGGAGTTGAACCCGCGACATCCAGATCCACAATCTGGCGCTCTAACCACCTGAGCTACGCCCGCCACCGCGCCGGGGTTTAAACGTCGCAGCCCCACGCGTCAAGCGTCGCTCCGGGAATAGTAAGAGGCCCGCCAAATCCATAGTTTCTCCCGGGCCGCGCCCTTAGAGTTCCCAGGGGCGGCGGGTTTGGCACGATCGACCGGGAACCGACCTCAACCGCCACGCGAAACACGGAGACGCCATGTTGAAGCTAGCGAGCGGCATGAACCGCCTGGGCACCGAGTCAGCCTTCGAGGTGCTCGCCCGCGCCAAGGCCCTGGAGGCCAAGGGAAAGCACATCATCAATCTGGGAATAGGCCAGCCCGATTTCCAGACGCCCGCCCATATCGTGGAAGCAGCCTGCAAGGCGCTGCGCGACGGGCATCATGGCTATACCCCAGCCAACGGCATCCCACAGGTTCGCGAAGCCGTCGCCGCCAACCTCCATAAGCGCCACGGGGTCGAGGTCGATCCAGGCCATGTGGTGGTGGTGCCCGGCGGCAAGGTGACGATGTTCTTCGCCATGCTGATGTTCGGCGAGCGGGGCGCGGAGATCATCTATCCGAACCCCGGATTTCCCATCTACGAATCGGCGATCAAGTTCAGCGGGGCGACAGCGGTGCCATTGCCCTTGCGCGAGGCCAACGGCTTTTCCTTCTCCGCCGATGAGTTGCTGTCGCTGATCACGTCCAAGACGCGCCTCATCATCGTCAACAGCCCGGCCAACCCGACTGGCGGCGCCAATCCGGAGGCCGAGGTCAATAAATTGGTGGAGGGCCTGGCCGAGCATCCCAACGTCGCCATCCTCAGCGACGAGATCTACAGCGAGATGCTCTATGCCGGGCGCAAGCATATCAGCCTGCTTCGCTTTCCCCAATTGCGCGACCGGGTGATCATGCTGGACGGCTGGAGCAAGACCTACGCGATGACCGGCTGGCGCATGGGCTATGCGGTCTGGCCGGCGAGCCTTGTTGAACATGCAACGCGGCTGGCCATCAACTGCCACTCTTGCGTCAACGCCGCGGCCCAATGGGCGGGCGTTGCGGCTCTGAACGGTCCTCAGGACGAGGCCCGCAAGATGATGAAAGCCTTCGACGAGCGCCGGAAGTTCGTGGTGGCGGAGTTGAATAAACTGCCAGGCGTCGCTTGCGTCGATCCGGCCGGGGCCTTCTATGTCTTCCCTAACATCTCCAAGCTGGGCCTCCCGGCCAAGCAGCTGGAATTGAAGCTGCTGGACGATATGGGCATCGCCACCATCGCCGGCACCAGCTTCGGATCCTACGGCGAGGGCTATCTGCGCGTCTCCTACGCAAACAGCATCGAGAACATTGGGCTGGCCATGCAACGCTTCGGCGAATGGCTGGGCCGCCGAAACGCCGCCTAAAAGAAGTGCTCACTGCCTAAAGACTAGGCAGCCAGAGATCGAAGGGGCCGGTGTAATCATATGCGCCGGCCCTTCTTATTTTGGCACGCCGCTTGCTTGAGACGAGGTACAGGACAGGAGCCGGGACATTGTCATGAAAAAAATCGAAGCGATCATCAAGCCCTTCAAGCTCGACGAAGTTAAAGATGCCCTCCACGAGGTGGGGATCAAGGGTATCACGGTGACCGAGGCCAAAGGCTTCGGCCGACAAAAGGGCCATACCGAGCTCTATCGTGGCGCCGAATACGTCGTCGACTTTCTGCCCAAGGTGAAGGTCGAGGTCATCCTCGAAGATTCGCTGGTGGAGCGCGCGGTCGAGGCAATCCAGCACGCGGCCCATACGGGGCGCATCGGCGACGGCAAGATCTTCATTACCACCATCGACGAGGTCATCCGCATTCGCACCGGCGAACGTGGACCAGATGCGATCTGACGCCTAACGCAATCCGACGATTCAAAAAAGCAACATTCGAGACAGAACCCAGGGAAACACCCAGATGGCCGACACGAAGAAAGTTTTCGATCTGATCAAGCAGCACGAAGCCAAATACGTCGACTTCCGCTTTACCGACCCCCGCGGCAAGTGGCATCACATCGCCCAGCACATCGCCACGGTGGACGAGGATATGCTCACCGAAGGCGTCATGTTCGACGGCTCCTCGATCGCCGGTTGGAAGGCGATCAACGAATCCGACATGATCCTGCTGCCCGATTGCGCCACCGCGCGGATGGACCCCTTCGCCGCCCAGCCTTCCGTCGTCGTCTTCTGCGACGTGCTGGAGCCGCTGACGGGCCAGAACTATAGCCGCGATCCGCGCTCGGTCGCCAAGAACGCCGAAGCCTATCTGAAGAGCAGCGGGATTGCCGATACCATGTATGTCGGCCCCGAGGCCGAGTTCTTTGTCTTCGACGACGTGCGCTATGACGTACAGATGAACGGCGCCTTCTATTCGCTCAGCTCCGAGGAAGGCCCCTATCTCTCGGGCAAGAAGCTCGAAGAGGGCAATCACGGCCATCGCCCCGGCATAAAGGGCGGCTATTTCCCCGTGCCGCCGCTGGATTCCGCAGCCGATCTGCGTGCCGAGATGCTGACCGTCATGGCCGATATGGGTGTCGAGGTGGAAAAGCATCACCACGAGGTGGCGCCCAGCCAGCATGAGCTCGGCATCAAGTTCAACCATCTCGTCAAATGCGCCGACAACATGCAGATCTACAAATATGTCGTGCACAACGTGGCCCATAGCTACGGCAAGACGGCCACGTTCATGCCAAAACCGGTCAAGGGCGACAACGGCTCGGGCATGCATGTCCACAACTCGCTGTGGAAGAACGGCCAGCCGCTGTTCGCGGGCAACGGCTATGCCGACCTCTCGGAAACGGCGCTCTATTACATCGGCGGCATCATCAAGCATGCCAAGGCGCTGAACGCCTTCACCAACCCCTCCACCAACAGCTACAAGCGTCTCATCCCCGGTTTCGAGGCGCCGGTGCTGCTGGCCTATTCCTCGCGCAATCGCTCAGCCTCCTGCCGCATTCCCTATGTGGCGAGCCCGAAGGGCAAGCGCGTGGAGGTTCGCTTTCCCGATGCCTCGGCCAATCCTTATCTCGCCTATGCTGCCTTGCTGATGGCGGGGATCGACGGCATCCAGAACAAGATTCATCCAGGCGACCCGATGGACAAGAACCTCTACGACCTTCCGCCGGAGGAATTGAAGAACGTGCCCACCGTCTGCGGGTCGCTGCGCGAAGCGGTGCAGTCGCTGCAGGCCGATCATGATTTCCTGAAGAAGGGCGATGTCTTCACCAGCGATCTGATCGACTCATATCTCGAGTTGAAGTGGGAGGAGATCTACGCCTACGAGCACAGCCCCCATCCGATCGAGTTCCAGATGTACTACTCGGTCTAAGCCAAGCCCTTCGGCCACAACGAAAGTTCCCTGCGCGACTAGCCCCTGCCTGAAAGGCGGGGCTTTTCTTTTCTGCCGGTATCGGTCGTGCCTTTTAGGCGCAGCGAGTGAAGTCGCTGCGCCGCTTCCACGCATGGGATAGTATTAATCCGCGAGCAGAGCATAACGCTTAGCAAATATGGAGTGACAATCGTGACCCTGAATCTTGAGGTGCTGATCCCCGGCGTCGCCATTGTCGCCGGATTGCTCGTCCTGCTGTTCCCCCGCCTCGTACACATCATCGTCGGGGTCTATTTGCTCGGCATCGGCATCATCGGACTTTGGCCGCATTTCATGCATTGAGGCATGAAGACCCGGGGAGAGGGGAACCGGCTTAGCTAAGCGAGTTCAAATCGATGGCACGGGTCGCGGCCGGCCTTGGTCGTCGATGGCGACATAGGTGAAAAGGCCGCTGGTCACCTGCGCCCCCTCGCCGCTGGCGCGCCGTTCGACCCAGGCGTCGATTCGAATAGTCATGGAGGTGCGGCCGACCCGTTCCACCTCGGCATAGCAACTTACCAGATCGCCGATCATGACCGGCCGATGGAAGGCCATGGCCTCCACCGCCACGGTGGCGACCCGCCCCTTGGCCCGGCGCACCGCCACCACGGCGCCGGCCAGATCCATCTGGGCCATCATCCAGCCGCCGAAGATATCACCATTGGCATTGGCGTCGGCCGGCATGGCGATGGTGCGTATCGCCGGGTCGCGGCCCTTGGGCGCTTCGGTCATTACATCTCCTTTGCGCTCAATATCTTGTGGACAATCTTTGAACATCATACTGCATCCTGCTTGTTTCCGAACAAGCCGATCCTCATAATCCCGCGCCATGAACGACCTGTTTTCCGCCGCCCCAGGCAAGAAATCCGCCGACTACTCCGCCAAGGACATCGAGGTTCTGGAGGGGTTGGAGCCCGTCCGCCGGCGCCCCGGCATGTA
>Ga0137361_10000831_pt1 | contig 18184 bp, 15 predicted proteins | sample Mad1_80_16metaG_FD_104923 | JGI IMG/M metagenome (GOLD analysis project Ga0137361, IMG submission 104923) | Vadose zone soil microbial communities from Angelo Coast Range Reserve, California, USA - Mad1_80_16 metaG | ecosystem: Environmental > Terrestrial > Soil > Vadose zone | place: USA... | reverse complement strand
TTGAGCACGTCGGGCGGCTGGTTGTTCTGGATCATGGTGCTGACCTGCTGGTCGATGGAGTTCCAGTCGATCACCTGGAGATCCACCTTGACGCCGGTCTGCTTGGTGTATTGCTCGGCGAGGCTCTGCCAGAAGGGCCGGGTGTGATCGCGACTGTACTCCGCGATCACCACCTTGATCGTGGCCGGCTTGCCGTCCCCGCGCCCGCACCCGGACGCGACGACCGCGGTCACGCAGAGCAGCGCCAGGACCAGGAGGCGGCGGCTCGTCATCGAGCCCATACTACATTTTCTCTCGCCGATCCGCGAAGGTCTGCGGCGGCCCTGGCCGGGCACATTCTGCGCCTGTAACGCCTGATCCCCGCCCTGAACGGGACCGGACGATCCCGCCTCCGACCGAGAAGGACCCGCGCAACACCCGCGCAGCCGGAGGAGCCCCATGGACCCCATGACGATGCCGGACGTCCTGCCGCGGCCCAAGCGGCGGGGCATCGAGAGCAGCCCGGAGGATCGGTTAATCGTGGCGATCCGCGTGATCCAGGAGCGTCAGCGGCAGGGGCTGACCGTGAAGGCGCGGCAGCCCTTGACGTCAGCGATCGGCACCCTGCGCTCGATCGAGAGCGGCGACAAGATGCCGACGATCAAGCTCGCGCTGAAGATCGCAGCGGTGCTGCAGGTGCCGCCCGGGACCCTGTTCAAGCGCGACCGACGGCGGGCGAATCGGGTGGTGATCACGTCGTAGAAGCAGCAGGCCCCGAGGAGGAGACCGATGACGAACGAGCAGGCGCTGGACCAAGCGGTGATGAAGCTGATCCCCGAGATCGCGATCGGCGGCGCAGGCGGTCGCCCGAACGTGGCGATCGTGGACGCGCTGGAGGAGCAGCTACCCGAGCTACGCCGGCTGCGCGGCGAGGTGTGGCTCGAGGCGCAGGCCCGGACGCTGAAGCCCAGGCTGCCGCGAGGGACGTTGCAGCGAGCCGATCTGGGCGATCCCGCGGCGCTGGCGCTGATCGCCGAACGTGAGGCTCGCTGGGCCGCTGAAGGCCGTGATGCGCACGGACGGAAGAAGCGACCGCGAAGAGCCGGAGACCGCATGAAGAGCCACGAGCGGAAGCCGCCGTGGCAGTCAAGACGGGCACTCCCGCGGAATGTATGGCCGCCCCGGCAGCCCGTCAACGGAAACGGCACCCACCGCCGCGCGGGTGAGCTCCGAAGACAATCGGCATGAGTCGTGTACTGTCCGGCCGGTTAATTCCCTACCTGGGCGGGGAGAGATCACCGGCTCGTGACACTTGCCATCAACATGAAATTGTGGACTTAGCATGGGCACGCATCTTGCCGCCTAACACCTCTGGCCGGGATTACTCAACCTGCCCGCGATGGACGGCAGGCACCTCGCGCACAGTCTGCGTCAGAGTTTCGGACCGGACATCCGGCTCATCGCCCTGACAAGTCGTGATGACCCGGAAGATCGCGCGCGCAGCGCGGCAGCGGCCCTGACGGCGGAGAATCGCCCCCTGACATCGACCGCGATCGGCTTCGCGGGGTAGGCATCGCGACCGGCTCTCCTTGACAGGGCTCCGCCCGGAGAGCATGATCGCCGCGTAAGTCACAGGAGGTTCCCGCCTTGAACCACGTGCCTGTGAAGCCGATTGCCCGGCCGCGTTTCAGAGCGCTGCTACGCGTTCGATTATGCGCCATCCTCGTCCTTCTCGTGCTTGGCCGCGCGCCCGCCGCAGAGGCTTCGCAGGATGTTCTCGGGATCGTCGCTGACATGACGGCCGCCTACGCGAGCATTCAAGACTACACAGCGCGCTTTGTGAAACGCGAGCGGATCAAGGACAAGCTTCGTGATGCCGAGGACATCCGGCTGAAGTTCAGAGAGCCTGGGAAGATTTACATGCGCTGGATGGGACCCGACGCTCCGAGTCGGGAAATCCTATTCGTGAAAGGGCGTGACCAGGACCGCGCGCTGATTCACGAGCCAAAATTCCCGAGCTCCTTCATCACGATTCTGACCCCGCCCGACAGCCCACTGGTCCTGCAGGAGAGCCGTCATCCGATCACGGATGTAGGGCTTGGACGACTGATCGAGCTTCTGGCCACCTACACGCATCGCGCGTTCACGCGTGGCGAGCTCGCGACGAGAGAGCTCCCCGCAGATGACCCGTCGGGGCCAGCCAAGGCGGAACGGCGGCTCGAGCTGATTACCCCGAAGACGGCCACGGGTTACCTCGCGCATCGGGCCGTTGTAACAATCGACCTCGCCACGCGTCTGCCGGTCGCGGTGGAGCTCTTTGGCACGAGTGACGAGCTTCTGGCGAGCTACACGTACAAAGACCTCATCGTGAATCCAGGTCTCACCGACCGGGACTTCGACCCGACCAACCCCCAGTACACCTTTCCCGCCAGGCGACTCCCGGTCTGAAGCGCCGGTGCGGGGCCCTAACTAAGGCCGGGCCGAACGGCTTGGTGTGCAACGCTCTCGGTACCAGCGCACGGTGCGGCGGAGCGCCTCTTCCAGGCCCACCTTCGGCTCGTACTTGAGCACCCGCCGCGCATTGGCGATCGAAAAGTGATAGTCGCGGCCGCCGTTGCAGACGCGATAGCGCGTCAAGAGCGGCGAGTTCGCCGCCCCCGCGACCTTGTACGCGCCCTCCATCACGGCCGCCACCGGATAGCCCAGCCAGAACGGAACCGAGAGCCTCGGCCGCTTGACCCCCAGCTCGTCTGCCAGCTTTTCGGTGAACGTGCGCCAATCGATGTCCAGGCCATCGGTCACCAAGAATGCCTCGCCCGCCGCCGCCGCCTCGAAGCACGCCAGCACGATCGCGTCGGCCAAATTCTCGACGTACGCCGGGCAGGTCCACGAGCGTCCGCCGCCGATGTATCCGCCCTTGCCCTGCTCCAGCGCCTGCGCGTACTTGTCGATGAACGTGTGATCGCGCGGGCCGAACACGTTGCCCGGGCGGATGGCCGTCGCCTCCAGCCCCGAGGCGAAGATCTCGCGCTCGGCTTGCTTCTTTGATTCGCAGTAGGCGAAGGAGGTCTCGGGCATGGGCGCCGACTCGTCCTGGTTGCGCGCTCCCGGAAACCCGTGCAGCGCCGCCGTGCTGATGTGCACCAACCGCCTGACCCCCGCCGCCCTGGCCGCCTCGATGACGTTCCGCGTCCCGTGCACGTTGACCGAAAGACACTCTCCGCGAGGGTCCCAATCCGACACGAACCCCGCGACATGCACCACGATCTCGACGCCCCGCATCGGCTCATTCAGCGACGCCCGGTCCGTGATGTCCCCGCGCGCCAGCTCGACGTCGACGCCCTCGAGGAACGTCAGATCGCTCGACGCCCGCACCAGCCCTCGCACCTTCCCCCCGTCGCGGAGCAACCGCTCGACCACGTGGCTGCCGATGAATCCGTTCGCCCCCGTGACCAGGATCACGCCAGCCCCAGGATGAACAGGTCGGTCAGGACGCCGATCGATGCGTGCACCGCCCACCCGTACCAGATCGAGCGCGTACGCAGCGCGAGCCAGCCGAAGAGTAGCCCGATCGGAATCGAGCCCAGGATCTCGCCTTCGGGCTTGCCGATGTGAAGCAGGCAGGAGGCCATCGTCTGGATCAGAATCGCGTTCGTGGCGCCGAGCTCGCTCTTCAGGCCAAACAGCAGAAACCCTCGGAAATAAAACTCCCACGCCGTGTAAAAGACCCCCACGTAGGCCAGCTCGTACCAGATCACGAGATCGCGGCGCGTATAGAGCGCCTGGCACATCGGGTACTCCGCGCGCACATCGGCCATCCCCGACGCGACATACGTGACGGGCAGCACCACGATCGGAATGAGCAGCAGGAGCTTCGCGCCGAATCTCGCGTCGCCCAGGCCCAGCCCGAGCTCCGAAAGTCGCACGCCGCTCGCCCAGGCATAGAGGGCGGGCAGAATTCCGACGATTGCGAAGAAGAAGATGAATTGAAAGTAACAGCCCTCGAGCGGCCCGTGGCGATCCCTCACGACCCCGTGGTAGCGCCAGAGCGCGAGCAACACCGGCGCGCTCAGCAGCAGGACCGGCGTCTTCACGACGCCGCCCCGAAATGCGCTGCGAAACGCGGCCGGATCCGCGCGTACACGCACTTCGCCAGGCCGTAGTTCAGCGCCGCGATCGCAAGACCGGCCACCACGTCGACCACATAGTGATATCGGCAATAGACGAGCGAGACCGTGGTTCCGATCGCCGGTGCGAGGAGCCAGCCGAACATTCGGCGGTTGTGACGGAACGCAAACATCATCGTGGTGAGCAGAATGGCGGCGTGCAAGCTCGGAAACGCGTCCAGCTTGCTCGGCTCCAGCGCGTCGATGAGGCCGCGGATCGGCTCCGTCAGCGTGAGGCCGGGCAGCGGCGCGGGATGCACGGCCACCAGGTGAAAGCGCGGCCCTTCGGCGGGAAAGATAAAGTACAGGACGTACGAGGCGTAGTAGCAGGTCAGATAGACGAAGTAGGCTTCCTCGATCTCCGGGATCATGGACCGCGCGTACATCCAGCCGAGCAGAATCAGGGGCATCGGAAAGTAGAACAGGTAGCAGTAGTACAGGATCTCGGTCAGCCATGGCGCCGCCCAGCGCGTCGCCCATTCGGTCGGGTTGACACCCAAGAGCGCGAGATCCATCCGCGCCAGGAAGTCATCCGCCCGCCAGGCGCTGACATAGGGCACTACCATGAACAGCGTCTCGAACACCGCGAAGAGAAATACGATCGGCAGGATGAACATGGCCAGCCGCCGGTCGTGCCAGCGGAAGGTCCAGAGCAGCCACAGCAGTAACGCCGGATAGACGATGGCCAGCGGAACCGCGTAGGGCGTCCAGGAACATGTCGCGAGCGCCGACACGAGGACCAGAAACGAAAGGTTCAAGCCGTCGATGACGCTGACGCGCATCGACCTATTCGGCGAGTATCCGTGCTCGTTGCCGACGAGGATCTTGGCCGCCCAAATCACCGAAGGGCTTTCTCATAGATCCGATACGTCTTGTAGTGGATACCGACGATCGAATCGGCAATCCCCTTCATCGACTCATTGTCCTCCAGAATCCAGGAGAGCTCCCCGCGAAGCATTCCGTGGCGGCGGCGCCACTCGACACGATGTTGCGCGATCAATAGCAGGGCCATGAACGCGCCGGACGGACGGTTCTGATATCTCTTACGGACCCCCATCAGGGGCACGCGCACGCAGGGAAATCTGCGCCGCCGGACTCGCCAGGCCAGCTTCGCCCAACCGAAGGGGACGAGGCGGCCATGCAGATCGGCAATCAACTCGTTGAGATCGGGCAGGACGAGCATGAAGGCAGCGGGCTCGCCCTCCCAGTAGGCAATCTTGCCGCTGTGTTCATAGAGCAGGAGGCTGAGATCGGCTCGCATCTTGGAGATTTCAGCCTCCGTCAAGGGCACGTAGCCCCAATTGTTCGACCAAGCGTCGTTGAAAATGTCCCTGATGATCCGGAAATCGTCGCTCATTCGGCTCCGGCGGAGATTCCGCACCTGAAGGCGCTGGTCGGCCTCCGCCTTGCGCACGATGCGCAAGACATTCTCGGGAAGCTCAGCAACGGCATCCAGATCGTACGCCCACAGATCCTTGGCTTTGCGATAGCCGAGCCCTTCGATCCGCGCCGCGTAGTATGGCCGGGCGTGACTCATCATGATTCGCGGGCGGTCTTTGAAGCCGTCGATCAGCAATCCGCATTCCTCGTTGATCGAGAGGTTGAAGGGACCAAGGACGCGCACCATGCCACGGTCTTGAAGCCAGCCTTCGGCCGTCTCGAACAGCGCCCTGAATACCGTCGGGTCATCGGGCGCCTCCACGAAACCGAAATGACCGGTCCCTTGCCCATGACCGTCCTGGGCCAGCTCGTCGATCTGGGCGCTGATCCGACCAACCGGCTCGCCATCGCGATAGGCGATCCAGTAGTCAGCCGCGGCGTGCTCAAAATAGGGGTTCTTGTCCTTCGCCAGCAGATTGAGCCGCTCGAACATCAGAGGAGCCACCCACGCGGGATCGTCGCGGTACAAGGGCGCGGGGAGCCCGACGAAGGTCTTGAGGGCCTTCCGGTTCGTGACCCGCTCTATGCGGATGGACGCGGATTCAGAGATACCCATCCGAGTTGCTGGAAGACCAGGATTCGCATTCGGCGCGCGGCCAGGGCGGGTCTTGTCAGGTGCCCTACGCGGAGATCTGCGCCAGCCGGCGCAACTCTTCCGAGACCGCCTCTATGCTCTGACGAATCTGCTCCGGGGTGTGGGTGCAGCAGATGAAGAATCGCAGGCGCGCGGCGCGCTCCGGGATCGCCGGATGGATGATCGGCGGCACGTTGATGCCGCGCTCGAACAGCGCATTGGAGAGCATCACGCTCTTGAGCGAGCTTCCCACGATCACGGGAATCACTGAGTAGCCGGCACTGCCTCCCGTATCCAGGCCAGCCTGTCGCGCGAGATCCAGAAACAGCTCGCCCGCTTCGTGAAGCCGAGCGACACGCTCGGGCTCGGCCCTCAGTTGCTCCAGGGCCGCCAGCGCGGCGGCGGCCACCGGCGGAGCCATGCCCACGCTGTAGAGAAAGCCGGGCGCGGAGAACTTTAGATACTCCACGAGCGCCGGTTCTCCGGCGACATACCCTCCGCAGCTCGCCAGGGTCTTGCTGAGCGTACCCATCCAGATGTCGACGGCGCGCGGGTCGACCCCGAAATGCTCTCCGATGCCGAAACCGCGCGCGCCCAGCACCCCAATGGAGTGGGCTTCGTCCACCATCAGGAATGTGCCGTGGCGGCGCTTGATCTCGATGAAGCGGTCGAGATCCGGAAAGTCGCCGTCCATGCTGTAGATTCCTTCGATGACGACGACGGCGCGCTCGTGCTTCGCGCGTTCCCGGCGCAGGATGCCATCGAGCGCCTGCCAGTCGTTGTGCGGGAATGAAATGCGGCGCGCTCCCGAGAGCAAGGCACCCTGGAGCACGCTGTTATGGATGCCGGCATCGTGCAGGATCAGATCCTTGCCCCGGAACAAATGCCCCAGCGTGGTGACATTGGTCGCCCACCCGCTCACGAACACCGCGCAGTCTTCCACCCCATGCATCTCGGCCAGCGCTCGTTCGAGCTCGCGCTGGTAGGGGCGCTCGCCAGAGACCGGCCGGCTGGCCGAGGCCGACGTGCCGTAGCGGTCAACAGCCTCCTTGGCCGCCCTCGAGACGGCCTCGTGGCCGCAGAGATCGAGATAGTTGTAGCTCGCGAAGTTGATGTATTCGCGATCACCGATGAGGGCCGTGTTGCGGGCCACGCGTTGGTGGAGCCTGAAGTAGGGCAGGTCGATACCGAGGTGCGCGGCCGCCGCCCTTTGAAGGTGCAGCTCCTGATACCCTGGAAGCTGATCGAAGCGAAGGAAGGCTGACGGGACCGTACTGCCGGCCCCCGGCCCCGGCGCGGCCATTGGCGCATCTTCATCAGCGGTACCGGCCGATCCGGAAGGACGTGTGGCCCGGCGGTCGATCATCCGCTGGATGAGCTTTCCCTTGGCCTCCGGCGATAGCCCAAACAGGTGCTTGCCGGTCCCCGGCTCCGTCACGGCCCCCTCAATCTTCCTCGGAGAGATGTTGTAAGAACTCGGCGACGTCCTTCGGGCTGGGTGTCTCGCCATGGCGAGAGACCAACGTATTCAGGGCTTCCCGCTGGTCGTCGCGTTCCGGGGGCTCGGCTCCCTCTTCGCCCCCGCAGAGCTGGGTGGCGATACGGCCGGCAATCTGCGCGATTGTCGCTCCCCCCGTCACCGCGGTGGGGGGGACACTGATCCCGAAACGGCTCTCGATTGCCGTAACCAGCTCGACCGCCATCAGCGAATCCATGCCCAGATCGTAGATCGTCGCATTGCTGGCGATTTTCTCGACCGGCATCCGCAGCACATTGGCCATCTGCTCGAAGAGCAGCTCGGTCACTGTCTGGAGCACCTCGTCACTGGATAGATTGGCGATCAGCGCGTGGATATCGGCATCCATCGCCCCATCACCGATCTCCTCGGCGGCTCGACCGCCGAGAGCCCTGAACCTCGGCGACTGCATCCCGGGCATCGTCTTCTGCAGCCTCCGCCAGTCGAGATCGGTTACCGCCACTCCGGTGCGATCGGCCCTGAGCAGCTCTTCCAGTTGGCTCAACGCTTGCGCCGAGCTCAGCAACTGACCGCCGATGCGCGCCACCAGCGCGTCGCGAACTCTCTCGTTTCGAGCCAGAAATCCGACATCGCCGATCGGGCCCCAGCCCACGGTGAGCGCCGGCAAGCCGAGGCGACGGCGGCACTCCGCCAGGCTCTCGAGGTACATGTTGGCCGCGACGTAACTCCCCTGACCCGGGTTGCCCAAGGTAGTGGTCGCCGACGAGTACAGGACAAAGAAATCGAGACGCCGGTCGCGGGTCAGCTCGTGCAAATGCCACGCGCCGAGCATCTTGGGGGCCAGAACCCGCTGCAGGCTGTCCCGGCTCAGGTTGCGCACCAGGGCATCCTCCAGGACCATGGCCGCATGGACGACCCCTTTCAGCGGTGGGAGGTCCTGAGCCATTTGCTGAAACACCTTCTGCAGGTCATCGAACCGGGCGACATCGGCGCGGCACACCAGGACTCGGGCACCGGCCGCCTCGAGCTCGGCTACCCCGGCTTGGGCTTCCGGGGAAGCGGCGCCGCGGCGGCCCACCAGGACGAGATTGCGCGCGCCCTTGGCGAATAGCCAGCGCGCCGTCGCAAGGCCGAAGCCACCCAAGCCGCCGGAGATCAGGTAGCTGGCGTCAGGATCCAGCTCGAATTCACCGATGGGCGGAGCGACTACCTGGATCGCCTCGATGGGATTGTCGTAGGACACGACGACCTTTCCGATCTGGAGCGACTGCTGCATGTATCGGAACGCGTCGGCGACCCTCGTGCTGGGAAATGTCCGGTACGGCAAGGGGCGGAACGCGCCCTTGTCGAACAGCTCCATCATCTCTCGGAAGACTCGACCAGCCAGATCACTGCGCTCCTTCATCAGCTGGTCGGCGTCGATCCCGAAATAGGTGATGTTGTTGCGGAAGGGGCGCAATCCGATCTTGGCATTTTCGTAGTAGTCTCGCTTGCCGAGCTCCAGGAACCGTCCGAACGGTTTCAGCACCGTCAAGTTCTTGGACACTGCCTCACCGGAGAGAAAGTTCAGCACGACGTCCACACCGGAGCCGCCGGTAATCTCCAGGATCTCATCGGCAAAGGCGAGACTCCGGGAATCCAGGACGTGGTCGACGCCGAGAAGGCGCAGAAAGTCCCGCTTCTCCTCGGAACCGGCAGTGGCGAAGATCTCCGCCCCGCAGAACCTCGCATACTGGATTGCCGCCATCCCGACCCCGCCAGCGGCGCCGTGGATGAGCAGCTTCTCACCGCGTCCGAGCCTGGCCAAATGGTTCAGCGCATAGTACACGGTGAAGAAGACGCCCGGAACGGTGGCCGCTTCCTCGTAGGTCCAGTCCCTCGGCACGAGCGCGACGGCCGTCGTCCGAGTGGTCACATGGGAAGCGAAGCAAGCCCTGCCGAAGCAGACGACCGAGTTGCCCACCTCGAGGTCCGTGACGTCGGAACCCACCCTGACCACGTCCCCGGCGCACTCCATGCCCAGCGTCGCCCCGGCAAAGCCGTTCTCCACCGCCTCGTCGGAGAGCATGCCCATGGCATACATCAAGTCACGAAAATTGAGGCCGGTCGCCCGCACGCGGATCTCGATCTCGCCGCTCTGCGGCGGCTGGCGCGGTTCCGCGTACCACCGCAGGTTGTTGAGGGACCCCGGATTCGCAAAGTCCAGGCGGGCCCGTCCGGACGGGTCGGTCTGCGTGAGGACCTCCGGAGCATCCAGCTCGACCCGATCGAGGCGCATCCCGTACCGGGCGTCGGCGGTCACCAGCACCTCGGTTTCCTCGTCGGGCTCCCGCAACTCCGCCATGACGAGCCGCCCCGCGAGGTTGGCCTGACCTTTCGCGTAAAGGTCGATCAACCGGCACTGGAGCTCCGGGTGCTCGTTCATGAGGACTCGTCCCAGTCCCCACAGGGGGGCCTGGGACGGGATCGGGGAATCGACGCCGAGCGCCCCGGAAGCCGAAACGGCACCGGCCGTCACCAGCCACAATCGCGGCGGTCTGTCTGCCTCTCCACGACAGAGAGACTGGGCCAGGTGCATCGCGGTGGCGCAGCGATGGTCCTGCACGACACACAGGTCGGTGTCGGTGGTGTCCGGGGAGAGCGAGAGGCCCATGAGGTGAACAATCTCGGTCACGCGCTTGTCTTCCTCCCGAAGGATGCCGACAAGCCGCTCGAAGTCTTCCGCGTTTTCCGGCGCCACCACAAATTCGTCCTCGCGAGGTCGGCTGAAGTGCTTGCCGGCGGCCACCCGAAAGGGTCGATGCCCGTCAGCACGCAGCTCCTCGACCACGCAGTCGGCGATGGCCGCTGAATCTCCGTCCTGGTCGGAGAGGATCAGGTAGCCCTGGCCCGCCGGCGGCGCCCTATCGACGGCCCCAGGGGTCACCGCGGAATTACGTGCGACCAGTAGATACGCACTGGCGGGGACGTCTGGGGCAGGCTCGGACCACGCCATGGCATCGACGAAGCCGTGATGCAGAACCGCGACACGCCACTCTTCCACGGTGCGCAGTCGGGACACGGGACGGCGGATGTCAGTGGTACGCCGCCACCACTCGGGCTGGATGCCGAAGACCAGATCCGACTGGCGTTCGGGCGGACGCTCTAGCAGCAGCAGCAACCCGTCCCGGCCAAGCAGCCAACGGATATTGTCGAGCGCACGGCCCACATCGTCCGAACCGTGCAACACGTGCGAGGCGACGATGACGTCAAAACTGTTCGCCGCCCACCCCTGGTCGGGCAGATCGCTGTTGATATCCAGCTCCGTCACGCTATGGCTCCCGAGGTGGGCGAGCGCCGCCTGACCACGCGCTCGCACAGCCTCATCAGGGCTCGCGAAGACGTAGTGGTACCGCTCCTTTGGCAAGACCGAGAGCGTGTCGGCCGCGAGGTTCACGGCACCCCCACTCAACTCCAAGATCCGCAGTCGTCGTCCCTTGGGCCACTCTCTGGCGATCTCGCAAAGCGCCTCCCTCGCGGCGAGATTGGTGATGTGCCAGTTCGGGGAGGCGTCGGCCAAATGGGCGCTGATACCGACGCCACCCTTGGACAGCAATGAGGGGGGAGGTTCGCCGCCACGCAGCACCGCGGCCAGGTGCAGACCAGAACGGCCGATGAAGGTGGCTTCGTGCAGATAACTGGGAAAGTCGGCGAGGAGCAGCCGCCAGATCTCCTCTGGACTTGGCAGCTCCGCCGCTTCGGTCAGGCTCCACTCAGAATCCGTGCGCGTGAGGAGGCGATCCTCCTCGAGGATTCCGACCAGCCGCGACACCAAGGCCGCGTGGCGCGAGTCGATGTCCCCCGCCGCCAGCAAGGAGCTCAAGGTGAAATGGCTCCGGCTACCCACCAACCCGTGGATGGTCCGGTAGGCGAAGGCTGCCACCAAAGCGTCGAACAGCGGCAACCCCTGGTTGTAGAAGACCGAACGATGAGGCTGCTCGCTGATCGTCTTCTCCAACCGGGAGACCACGTCGGCGGGGCGCAACCGGGCACTGCCCATGCTGTCATCGTCGCGTGATCTCAGGACGGGCCGAAAGGCGTACCGTCCCGGTATTCCGACGCCCTCGCGAGCCAGCCGAGCACGGCGGAAGCGAAAATCTTCCAGCTCCACCACTGTGTCGCCGGCCTCATCGAGAACCTGAAAGCGCGCGACCACCGATCGCGCACTCCGCTTCTCGATCACGACACGGCAGTACACGGCGGCGCCGCCGGGACGATGATAGGTGACGCGCCCGATGTGAAACGGCAGAAAAGAGACGGGCTTTGGGGAATCGATCGGCCAGGCGCCCAGCCCGACCAGCACCTGCAGGCAGGAATCGAGCAAGCACGGGTGCAGCCGATAGCGGCTCGCCTCGGCCGCGACCGGCGCGGGCAGCCGAATGACCGCGAACGCCTCGTCACCGCTCGACCACATCTCTTCCACGCCAGCAAACGCGGGGCCATAGCTCAGGCCGACCGCGTTCGTGCGCCGGTAGTGTTCTTCACCGGGAATCCGCTCGGCGCGGGCGTCCACGGCACGCCGCACGTCCACCCGTGGTGGGACCGATCGCAAGGAGGGGCTGCGCAACCGCCCGAGCACGTTGAGGATCCAGGTTTGATCACTCAGCCGCGGCCGACTGCGGATAGTGAAGGAGCCGTCGTCGCTGAGCGTGAACCGGACGGTCTTCGAGGCGGTGCCCTCGAACACCAGTGGGGCCCGGATTTCGAGGGACTCCAGCTCGTGGCTCGTCCCTTCCGACTGACCGGCCGCTGCCAACGCGATTTCGATGAATCCTGCCGCGGGAAACATGACCGCGCCACCGACCACGTGATCGGCGAGATACGGGACGCGATCCACGTCCAGGTGGTTCTCCCACACTCCCTCGGCCTGACTCAGGCGGTAGCCCAGCAGCGGATGGTCCAGGGGCTGCCCGAGCGCTCCGAGGGACTCGTTGGTTCGCTCATGCCAGTGCAATTCGCGCTGCCACGGGTAAAGCGGCACGCCGACATACCGGCTGCGGTGGCGGAACACCTTCTTGAAATCGACCGGGCAACCGAGCACGTGGCCGGTACCGAGCACCCGCCACAGGCTCAGCTCGTCGTCCGCATCGCGTTTGAGCGTGGCAAAAGAGCTGCCGGCTGACTTGGCCGCGCGGAGATTCTCCTGCATGTAGCTCTGCAGGATGGGGTGCGGCCCGACCTCGAGAAAGACGCTGAAGCCCTGCTCGAGGAGGGTCGCCACCGCCTTGTCGAGTCGCACTGGCGAGCGGACGTTTTCCCACCAGTACTCGGCATCCAGCGTTTTCCCCTCGAGCATCGCACCGGTGACGGTCGACGCGAAGGGTCGCGAGAGCGGGGCGGGCTCGAGCCCCGCCAGACCCTGCAGCAAGGGTTCTCGCACTCGATCCATGGTCCGGCTGTGGAAGGCGTAGTCGAGATCCAGAATCCGGCAGAACACGCCGCGTCGGTCGAGCCGGGCTTTCACCTGCTCCAGCGCCGGCAGCGGTCCGCTGAGGGTCACGGAGGCTGGGCTGTTGACCGCGGCAATCTCTATCTCCTCGTCATCACGGGCGATCTCGGCCTGCACTTCGGCCAGCGTAAGGCCAACGGCCGCCATGCGACCGTGTCCACGCGTCAGCGCCTGGGCGGCGCTGCGCTCGTGAATGACGCGCACGGCTTGCTCGAGGTCGAAGGCGCCAGCCGCGTAGGCCGCGGCCACCTCGCCGACGCTGTGGCCCAGCACCGCATCCACGCAGAGGCCGCGCGCGATCAACGTCTCGAACAGGCCGACCTGCAACGCGAACAGCAGCGGCTGCGCGATCTCCGTCAAGGCCAATCGAGAGGGCTTCGCCGCGAGCTCTTTCATGACCGAGAAGCCCGCGAGCGGGCGTAGCCGCTCGTCCACCTTCTGCACATGCCAACGGAACAACCGGTCGGTCGCGAGCAGCCGCCGTCCCATCCCCGACCATTGCGAGCCGTTGCCGGAGAACAGCAGAGCGAGCTTGGCGGGACGGGCCACAGTCCGGCCACTGACTACACCGTCGGCGTGTCCGGCAGTGCTGAATGCCTCCAGCCGCTGGGCGAGCTCGACGGCATCGCGGCCGAATACCGCAAGTCGATACTCGTGCTGCTGTCGCCGGGTGGCGGCGGCATGAGCCACGTCGTAAGCCTGAGGCGCCTCGGAACGCGATAGGAGCGCTCGATATCGCTCGGCCGTCTCCTTCAACGCGGGCTCGCTACGCGCCGAAAGGAACAAGGGCACGATGCGGCGCCGAGAGCTCGAGGAGCTGGACCCGTCGGCCCGCGGATATTCCTGCACGATCACGTGGGCGTTGGCGCCGCCGAACCCGAAGGAGTTGACTCCCATCACGGCGCGGGCGCCGTTGTCCGGCAGAGGCGTGTATTCAGTGACGACCCGTAGATTGAGACTGTCAAACGGGATGTTGGGGTTCGGTCTCTCGAAATGCAGGGACGCCGGAATGCCCCGGTGCTCGAGCGCCAGGACGACCTTCAGCAGCCCCACCATGCCCGCGGCCGACTCGAGGTGTCCCACGTTCGTCTTCGCCGAACCGATCGGCAAGGGGTTCGCCGCCCCTCTGGCGACCCCGAGCGCATGGCCGATGGCGGATGCTTCCTGCGGATCCCCGGCCACCGTCCCGGTGCCGTGGGCTTCCAGATAACACACGCTCTCCGGGGCGACTTCGGCCTGCTCATACACCGACCGCAGCAATCCTTCCTGCGCTTCGGACCTGGGCATGGAGAGCCCCTTGCTGCGTCCATCGGCGTTCACGCCCGAACCGATGATCACCGCATGAATGCGGTCGCCGTCCGCTTCGGCTTTCCGGAGGGGCTTGAGAAACAGCAACGCGCCGCCCTCGGCGCGCACGTAGCCCTTGCCAGCATGGACGCCTTGGAGAACCCGATGAAGGGAAACGGGCTGAGGAGCAGGTTCACTCCGCCCGCCAACGCCATCGAGAACTCCCCGTGCCACAAGCCCTGGCAGGCATGGTGGATCGCCACCAACGAGGACGAGCAGGCCGTGTCGATCGACACGCTCGGGCCCTGCAGATCGAGGACGTAGGAGATCCGGTTGGCAGCGATGCTGAGCGTGGCCCCGCTCATGAAATACGCGTCGGCCGAGCTGGGATCGTCCACCCGGCGATGGCCCCAGTCCATGCTCGAGATGCCGATGTAGACCGCGCAGTTCGAGCCGGCGAGCCGCTCCGCGACCTGCCCGCCGTCTTCCAGCGCCTCCCAGGCGAGCTCCAGCAAGAGGCGCTGCTGTGGGTCCATCTGGGACGCTTCCCGCGGCGAGATACCGAAGAAGTCGGCGTCGAAATGCTCGACATCGTTCACGACGCCGGCCGAAAACGTGTAGCTCTTGCCGGGCACGGCCCGATTGGGGTGAAAGTAGTAGTCCGTTCCCCAGCGATCGGCGCTGATCTCGCTCACTACGTCGCGGCCCTGCTTGAGGATGTCCCAGAACTCCGCCGGGTTGTCGGCTCCAGGAAACCGACATGCCATGCCTACGATGGCGATACTGTCTCTGGTTCGCAAATTACTGTTCACCTCCCAGCGTGATCTGCTGCGATGCCGGCAGATTCTGAGGATTCTGGCAGATTCTCAGATCGATGTCGATACGGTCGTCAGCCCCACGCCACTCTCGTACCACGACAGCACTCCGCGCCGGACGCCTTGACGCCCGGGCCGGGCCCGGCGCCGTATGGCTCGATCATGGACGCGCTCGCGACCGGCTATGGCCTCATCGAAGGCCACGTGGCGCATAGGAACGATTAAGGCCACCTCCGCGGGGGCGGCCGGCGTCGAGGCCGTCCGGCCTGCCCCGCGAGCCCCGGCGGTGGGCCCGGAACGGCGAGGTCGAGGGGGCGAAGGCGAGGGTCGGCGTCAAGCGCGCCCGCTGGCCCCCAGTGATCCGGCGCCGCCGCGGGCTCGCGGTCAAGGCGCGGGTGCAGGGGGGCGAGAGTGAGGCTTCGCAGGCCTGATCGAGCTGGGAGTCTACCCGATTGCGGCCGAGGCGGGTGGGGCAGGGCCGGGCGGCTCGGGGGCCCCAGAGCGGCGAAGGTGGCGAGGATGGCCTGGACGGCGAGGGGGTCCTGGACGGTAGCGATAACGCGCAGCCGGCCGCCACAGCGGGGACAAGCGAGGACATCGAGTGCGAACACGCGGTGCATCAACGCTGGCCAGGTCCAGGCGCGTGGGGACGGCAGCGTGGGGGCAGGCCTCGAGGGCGTTGCCGTCAGGGGCCGGGCGGCGGGCGAGGCTTCGGCGAGCGGATCCGCCTGGGCTGTGTCGTCGGCGGGCTCTCTAGTAGCGGCGGACGAGCAGGCGTCCGACACGGGCGCGGACGCTGGCGAGGACGTGCGCCACGTCGTCGTTGCTCGGTGGAGGCGCGGGGTGAAAGGTAAGCGGCCCTGGCCGAGCTTCGCTGAAGACGCCGTCGAACACCAGCGTGTGGAAGTGGACATTGAGTTGGAGGCCGCTGCCGAAGCGCTGTATCACCGTGACCGTCCCGGTCTGGCCGCCGCGGATGCCGTGTGAGCGGGCCGTGCGCGCGTAGAAGGCGAGCAGCCCGCGGGCATTCACGCCCAGGACCGCGCGGCACAAGGCGTGATCCCAGGCCAGCCGGTAGCGCAGGCGATACGGCAGCGTTAGGACCCACTGACGCACCGGGACCCGCGGTAGCACCTCGTCAACAATAGAGGCGGCGCGCTCGGCCATTCGCCGCCCCCCGGGGACATGTGTCCCCTTGGCGCCACCGATCGAGGTTCCGAAGCCGCTCGCTGAACTCGTCGCTGATCCCACGCTCGTCCGCTCCCTGCCGAAGCCGCTCTGTGTCCAGGTGCTCGCGGTGATGCTCGCCCGCCTCCTCGAGCCTGTGCCGGCGCCTGAGCCCTCGCCGCCCGACGAGCCGCCGATCGGGCGCGCTGAGGCAGGCCGTCGGCTTGGGTATCGGCCGGGGACCGGGAAGAAGATCTGCAACCAGGACCGGTTCAAGAAGTTTCGGCTCCCGTCGGCGACGTGCCGGTCGCGGTGGTCGCCGGCGGCGATCCGCGAGCACGTGAACGGGACGGCGTGATGGAGCGCCGTCGTGGCGACGGGCAAAAGTACCAGCGCCCGAACAAGGCTAGCGGGCTGTGCTGGTACGTCTGGTGGTGGGCGAATGGGAAGGACAACTACCGGAGTGTTGCGCAGGCGCTGCACAAGCGACCCGAGGACGTCACCGAGAAGGAGGCCGAGGCGTTCCGGCGCAAGATGATCCGGGAGAAGGGGTCGAGGACGTCCGCGCCGATCAGTTCGAAGCGCGTGACGGGCCGCATGGTGCTGGCGGCGTACCGGATTCACCTCGAGCTCAAGAGCAAGATGAGCTGAAGAACCTGAGTGAGCTGCCCGCGCACCTGCTCGAGCGCAAGGAGAAGTCGCTCCGGGGGACGCTGCGGGAGCTGGAGGCGATCGACCGGTGGCTCGGAGACGAAGTCGTGACGCCCATGATGTACCCGGTGCTGGAGGCGAGGGTGGCCGAGCTGCTGGAGACGTTCAAGCCTGGCACGATCAGCTCGCGATTCGCGTTGTTCTACGCGGCGTGCAAGCAGGCAGTGAAGGCGGGCCGGCTCCAGGCGGTCCCAGTGTTCCTCACGATCTCGGTCGTCGATAACGTCCGGCAAGAGACGATCGCGCCCGACGAGCACGAGCGGATCCTGGCGCAGCTCGACGACCCAGTCGACCAGGACATCGCGCTTTTCTTGCGGTTGTCCGGCTGGCGGCCGGGCGAGCCGCTGCTGCTCACATGGCCGATGCTCCGCCGCGAGCCCGTCCCGCACGCGTGGCTGCCGACCTCGAAGACGGGGCTCGGGAAGCTGTTCGTGTTCCACGAGCCGCAGGCGATCGCACTGCTGGCCCGCCTCCGGTCACGGGTCCGCCTCGACGTGCCGTTCCTCTTCCATCGCAACGGGCGCCCGATCGCGTACTCGACGCTGTGGACGCACTGGGAGGACGCCACCACCGCCGCGGGGCTGCCGAGAAGCACATGCAGGACTATCGGCGCTCGGCCTACGAGCGGCTCCTGGGGGCCGGGGTCGATGAGGAGACGGCGATGATCTGGGTGGGGCACGAGTCGCGGCGGACCATGTCGCGGTACAACGTGCGCACTCTGCGGCGGGTCCAGGCGGCGTTGGAGCGGGTCATCGCGTTCGAGAACCCGCGCAACACCCGTGCGGGCGAGACCGGTGGAGGGACAGGTTCGCCATCATGAAACGGATTTACCAGACTGGTGCGAGCCTCCACTACAAAAGTTCCCGGCGAGGGTGTAAGTCTTACTCGGGCCCTGGGCGCCCTCGGGGAGGCGTGATTAGATGACGGACCGTTACCGCCTGCCCCCGGCGCGGCACACTACTTGCTGACCTCATAAGGAGGTTCGTCCCATGACGCGTGTCATGATCCTCAGCACGCTCGCCCTTACCCTGGCCTCGTGTGCCGCGTCCGGGCCCGCGAAGCCACAGCGGAGCGAGTTCG
>Ga0137361_10000827_pt1 | contig 18202 bp, 16 predicted proteins | sample Mad1_80_16metaG_FD_104923 | JGI IMG/M metagenome (GOLD analysis project Ga0137361, IMG submission 104923) | Vadose zone soil microbial communities from Angelo Coast Range Reserve, California, USA - Mad1_80_16 metaG | ecosystem: Environmental > Terrestrial > Soil > Vadose zone | place: USA... | reverse complement strand
GTCGGCGAGAGCGAGGTCGGTGCGGGTAAGTTGGCGGAGGAGACCTCGCACAGCCGATTGATGCCGGCGGACCAGCTCGCCAAAAGCGTGCTGGTCATCATCGACAAGAAATCGAGCGATGAGGTCCGCATCAGTTAGCTCCACGTCTCGATGCTACTGCGCCGGCGGCAGTGGTGGAATGTCCTTCTTTCCCTCCAGTTTCCACACCAGCAGATAACCCGCGCCGATCAGGAACGGTATGATGCCGAGGCTCCAGACTCCGCCTTCCCAATCATTGATCGCTCCGAGAAAGAGCATGAGTCCCAAACCGACCATGACGAGGACAACTCCTCGACGCATGTCGGAGCGCTGGCGTTGCGCCGGCGCGGGCGGCGCGAGCAAAGCTGCCGGCACTGGCTGGCCTTTTTCCACCATCATCCGGATCGTTCGATGCATCATCCGATTCCTCGAGAAACCGAAATACATGATCACGGCAACGATCAGGACCGGCGCGCCAAATACAGCCAACACGGAAATCGCGACAATTGGAATGACTTGCGGCGGAATGTCACCATCCGAGTCGGCTCCCTTTTTGCCTGTCTCCTCGTCTCCCACTTGGAAATGCAGCCCTTTGTGCCCGAATTTCTTTTCGATCCGCTGCTGAATTCTGTCAGACAGGTCGTTTGAAGCTGTTGCGCTCGCTGTTGGCGCAACCGAAGCGGCGGGCGCCACGGACGGCGCCAGGCTTGCGCCGGGTGGCACCGTTGGACTTTGGCCAAATGCACCCAGGGCGAGCGCGACCGAGCAGATATAGGCAATAAACAGTGTTTTCATAGTGATCCTTTGGAGGTGAGATGCAGCCGCCGCCCGATTTGGATTCAAAAATTTCGAGAATCCTTGGGCCACCGGAACAATTAAAATGTTGCGTGGCGCAGGCCCGTGGACATTATTGCTTCCCGCTCAAAAACGCGGGTGTAGCTCAGTGGTAGAGCACCTCCTTGCCAACACTGCCTAGCGAGTATTCTCATTTGTTCTGATTTGATCTGAGCGCGTTTTCATAGGTGAAAGCACGGCGCTCGTGTTCTCACCTGACCTGAAATGATCGCAATAGATCGGCAAGGTCGTACAAAATAGCCGGATAAAATCAGATTCGAATCGTTCATCACAGATTCAACACAAAGCAAAAGCGAGCTGATGGTAAGCGCCGGGGTTCGAGCCCCGTAGGCTCCGCTCCTGGAAAAGACGAGTGCCGCTGATTTCGCGTCGATTTCGCGTCAACTCACCGCACTCGACTTCCTATAAATTCGCGCGATGAAAAAAAACGCAGACCCTAGATGAATGCTGCGATTCGCACTTTATCTTAAAAGTTCTCAAATCCGTTTGCCGTTGGATCGAGTCTGTGAATAAAAGACGCCATGACCGCGCCGCTCGAAATTGACACATATCATAGCGACGCGCCGATTAGCGACCCCACGCGAAGATGCTTTTGATCGATGGCCTTTCGCTCGGCGAATCAGTGAAACGATTGCGGCGCGAACCGATCCGGCCAGCCTTTGCATCCTGCCGAGATGAATCCACCTGATCCCGAACCAATGATGTCAGCGACTAGGTTTGCTACGCTTACACGCCATCAGAATCCGCTTCCTCTGAAGACTGATCAGGAGGTAACAAATCTTTCCAATCGATCGTTGCCTCTCTTCGAATATCTTGAATAAAAGCGGGTGGTAGCGAACACTCGATTTTTTCCATCACGTTGACTGCGCCACAGAAGACGAAATCCTTCGGATTGTCTGCGAACGTTACAGGTTGCCCAATATTGAAGACACTAGATGTAAACCGTTTAGCCCACTCGTTACGTCTACGATCGTCCATTAGGGCAACCCAAGCGATGAAATCGAAGTTAAGGTTTTCTACGGTATGCGCGAGCGAGTTGCGCAACTCGGCCAAAGCTTCTAGGAAACGTCGGTCTTCCGGTCCGATTAAATTGAGCCTGGCTGCAATAGCCAATTTTCCCCGCCGAAAATCGGCCATGTCCAATCTAACGATCACCTCTTTAAGACCGTTCTCATGAACCGCGCGTAACAAGCATGTAATGCTCATATTGAGAAGACTCTCAAATACGGCGTTCAGCTTGATTACAAATCCCCAATCTGTTTCCCTCATCAAATCAATGATGAAGCCGTGCGGGAGATGCAGTTCTAATTCAATCCCGGCGGCGCTTCTTGCCGCATCCTCAAAGTCCTCAGAGCTTAAGGGCATTACCAGAGTCTTAGGTCAGTGCCCGCCTGTCACAGTGTAACCAGCGTTTCGCAGGTCCTCTGCTAAGTCTTTTTCCATCTGTAGCGCTGCCTCGTACGGCCGCGGATTCAGATGTTCGTAGAACGCGGGCATTAATCCGCTCCCATACTTTTTAACGAAGACCGTAAACATTACGTTCAGTTCCTTTCGTCCGCTTGCTCATGCCGCAATATCAAGCAGTTCATTTGCCATTCGACGGCGCGCACCGGTTACCGCCGAGCAGACCTTATTCGAAATTTCTAAATGAGGGGGCCGTTGTTTTAAAAATCATTCAGAAGTCGAGGACAGTAACGTTGCCATCGCGTGAAATCTTTGCGATGAAAGGCGGCCTCTGCTGCTTCATCGTTCGCCGAATTTTCGGCAACGCTTTTAGAAAAATTTCTGCCAGCATTTCTGCTCGCAGATTACCCTGCGCCGCTAAGACGAACGCGCGTGCTTTCGCCCGCCGCATGGCCTGCTTCTCGGCTACGCGATAACGAATCCGCTCATCTCGCGTCACAACGATCCAGTTGTTCTTACCGGCAGCAGTGAGCCAGTCCGGGTCTTTAGCATTCTGCGGAAAATGATCGTCGTGAATTTCGACGTTTAGCCCTGCGTCGCGAAGGACGCTCGCCACCTTGTAACGCCCAAGTTGGCGGTCGAGGAAGAATGTAAGTTCTTCAGGCGGCTTCGGCGAGACTGAGTTCGCAACGGATCGCTTCTTCAATCTTTTCGCGGGCACAGCCGTAGTCGTGAGCCAGCTCATCCGCGGATTCGCCAGCCTTGAAGCGCTCGGCCACGATTCCAGTACTCACACCGGTACCAGAAATGACAGCGCGACCGAATGAAATAAACGGATCGATAACGATGTTTTTCGGCTGTTCGGTTTCACCGACCCGCGTAAAAGGATAAAGGCGAAGGGGGAATCCTTTTTCATCGCGATCGATCCTACGGAGATGCGCCTGGAGCAATTCTCTCACTGCCAGCTGCCCCCCTTCTGATACGGACATCAATTGGCCATAGCGTTCTATGAAAAGATCGACACCGTTGGTCTCAAATTTGTGATCTGCCAGAGGGTGCGCTGAACCAAGCTTGTTCTTAAGGAAGTCAATTGCTCTGCGAACGGCCGGCATATCGACACGGTGCTTTCGCCGGATAGCCGCTAGCACGTGGGCCTCAATCAGATTAATGAACGAGAGCGCAACCGGCGATTTCGCTGCCGGTTGAATAACAGGCTTGAACATTTTTCGTTCCGAGCCGCTGCCGTACGACATTCCAGCGACCCACGAGCGTAATGTCGCCCGGGGAACAAGAAGGTAGTGCGCAGCTTCGGCTATCCCGTATGCCGGCAGTTCTCTAAGATCCTGCTCCTCTGTGGCCATGAATGCTTGCGCACTTTGTCCGAGACTGGTGCAAAGAGCAAGTTTCCTGTCGGCGGTCGACAATAATACCAGGCTGCTGCACGACTGCGGAGACCTGATCGTGGCGATCGCCGCGTAACATATTATTCAGCCAATCTCGTGAAAACGTGGCAAAACGTGGCATTTTTGCCAGCATTTCGTGACGGCGATCGGTATTTCGGAAAAAGCTGGGTTCGAATCCATCCCTCACCGTTTCAATGGTATATGCGAAGATCGAACTTAAAGTAAAACTTAAAGTGTTTTTCTTGGCTGCTCAGCGCCCCGCAATGCATTTTCGGAGCTCCGGCTCAGGTTCGATTCCCGTTGCCCGCTCCCTATAGATTAGCGGAAAAGAACGATTTCTAGTAAATTCGAGACAACTTTTTGCCGCGCGAGCTCACGATTTGGCGTATTGTGCGAGACTGCATCCCGGAGGAAAGGCGCCACCGAAATTTACCTTTGCGATAATCGCCCAGGGTTAAAAAGCTTACCAAGGGGCTCAACCTCAGGCCAGGCCAAGTCACAGTTTTTCTGTCCGCTTCGCTAAACGGAATCGGCGCTCACAGTGCCGCTTGGATCGAGAATGCGAATCTCGCCGGTGCGAAAACGTGCTCGGGTTTTGGCGTAACCGATCGCCTGATCCTTCGTCCCGAAAACTGGCTCAACTCCGTTTGCTTCAAAGACTTTCCATCCTAAACAGTGCGGTCTTATTTCAATAACTGTCACCGAAAAACATTCACAAGCAGACGTTTCGTTTGGCAGTGTTAGGACGCGTTATTCATGCGAAGTCTCAGCAAGTGAGATTTCGACGCTACCGGGAGGAAAATCCCTGCCATCTGGCAGCGTCAACAGTGAGAACAATACTCCGAGCCGCTTGATCTTCTCAGCGTTTCCCGAATGCGGGCAGAAGTGAAGGCCAGTTCCTGGTACCGGTAGAGAACTGAATCGTTTTCCGGTCGCCCGATTTAGGAAGTCCGTAGCGTGGTTCTTTGAAAGCGGGTAACGAATTATCGGTAGTTCGGTCAGCTGCTGCTTCATTGGATCGCCGAATTTGTCGATAAGTTCGACGAGAAGTTTTACGATCGAGGCTGAGGATTGGTCCTCGGAGATTGTTTGTTGGGGGCAATCCACGTCTAATGCGCCCCAATCGATGACGATTTTTAACCGTCCTGCTGGCGATCGCGCGCCATTTTCTGCTGCATCATCTTCAAACTCCGCTTGCTCCCCAACTGCACCGATCGGAGCGGCCATTACAGCGTTATCTGCGGTTTGTTGCGGCGGGTTGTAGATTCGCTGGAGATATTCTTGGAAGTGCGATGTCAACCGCTGCATCGCGCCTCTGTCTCGATGGCAATCTGCACAAATAAGAACGCCATTTTGCAGAATTGTTGGCCCTCCGGCCGTGTGCTCAACAACGTGGTGGATATGCGCTTCTCGGAATGGGACTCGGCGACCGCAACCGGGATTCTGGCAAACAGCTCGATCACGATTCCAAATGACCTCCTTTTCGAGAACATCAAAGCAACGATTTGGGTCACGCGGAACGATTCGAATTTTTGGGTAGACCTGCGCCAATAAGAAGGAGTGTCGGCTTCGAATGACATCAGCGGTATCAGACCCGGAACCTCCGAGGAGTCTTACGAAGCGCTCATGGTGCGGGAGAGATTCGTGGGTCTGTCTGTAATGAAGTCGCGCCTTTGCAACGTCTTCTTGGAACGCCATAAACGCGTCCACTATGTTGTCTCGCCAACCAGGCACATAATTGCCGGCAGTTAGTGAATCCACCAATAGAGCAAAGTGAAATGCCATTTGGAAAGACATTCGCTTGCCCTCTCGCAAGTTCTCTAACCGAGGCAGTTCCGCTACGCGGTCAAGGGCTCGAGTGACGCGTTGTGCGGCAGGGTCATCATCACGAAGGTCGAGGTTCTCCTTGTAAAAATCGTTTATTGTCTTGCCCTTCAGATCCACGAAATCAAGATCCGAGCGTTCGCGAACCATGATCGTCATGGCCAAACCGGCGAAGAACTTCCGGGCGTTGGCCAGGCCGTCCACGTAATGATCGCCGTCGTCCACGGTCAGACCGCGCGAATGTGGGAAGAGGTTGAAAAACGGCTTCGGTTTGGATTGGGGATGGCCAGGCTTTCCAGCGTGCCTAATTACGAAAAGTGTAAATGATCCTGGCCACGCATCCCTTTTCTCTTGTGCAGTAAGAGGCGTCCCGGCCTGTAATCGAATGAACAGATCACGGACTTCGTTCGAAGCGTCTTCGCTCATTTCCACGACCAATAATTCCCTGCCTAACAAGCGCTCACGATCGGTCGTGGCCAATTCTTCGAATGTTTTTCCACTCCATGAGGGCAGCGCTTCTGGAGTAAAGGGAAGGACGGACCCGGGCGCTGCAGTCTGTGGATTGGAAAGGGGAAATTCGTTCTGCAAGTAGGACTTAATCGCGGCAAGACGCTGTTGGCCATCTACCAACCACGCGGTTGTCTCCTCGGCTCCCGTGAAGGCGTTTTTTTTCCGCACCAAGTGCACGTAGAACAGCGGGACGTGGTACCCGCATAAGAGGGAGTCGATGAGCGATTGCTTTTGCGCCAGGTTCCATTTCGTACCGCGCTGGTATTCAGGGTTTACCTTCAAAGCGCTCGGGTAAGCGTCTGCGAGCGCGAGCAGGCTCTTAGGCTTCAATTCAGATTTCATAAAGGGAAGACGAAAGAGCTCTTTAGCGAATCATGATTGTGATATCTGGCTCGGCTGGGTGTCTTCTTCTGGCCCCGGCTTGGTCGCCATCGTCGGAAGGGCGACGATTTCTGGAGGGAGCGGCTGCTGCTCGATTTGGCCAAGTTTAGCCTCGAGCTTGGTCATGGTTTTCTCTGTTTCCGAATAACTGCCGCTAGCATTAGTCAAATGACGTCCAAGGATGCGGAAGCTTTCCTGGATTTTCTCGAAATCGCCGCGAAGCCGCGCCAATTCGGCTAAGATTTCTAAAGCGCGTTCTTCGACCTTCATCCCACGCAGGCCAAGTAGAATCGTTTGCACGTACGCGTAAAAACTGTTTGGCGAAACGGGAATCACCCGCTTCTCAAGCGCGTAGCTGAAGAGTTGACGGTCCTCGGCAGCATCATCTTTGATGATCGTCTCGTAATACACGTTCTCGGCGGGCACGTACATGAGCGCGAAGTCATATGTCCCCTCGTCAGGTAGGATATATTTCGTGGCAATGGCGTCTACGTGCTTCTTAACGTCGCGCAAGAATTGCTTGCGGGCGGCGACGCGTTCCATGTCGGCTGTTGCCTCAACCACGCGCTTGAAATTTTCATAAGGAAATTTCGCATCGGCAGGGACCAATCTCGGACCGATTCGGATCACGGCATCCACCGCTTCTCCGCTCTTAAACCGGTGTTGCAACGAGTAATGCTCCTGGGGCAAGATTTGCGCTAGCAGATCACCAAGAAATAATTCGCCCATGCCGCCGCGCAATTTTGGAGCGCGCATGATGTTAACCAGCTCCTGTGCCGCTTTGCCGACTTCGTGGATCTGGCCAACTTTCTCGCGTAGATCCCCGACCACTTCCGCGGCGCTATCCAGCCGTGTGTTCATCGAGGCTGTGGATAGCTGCAGATTTTCGCTAACGGTCTGACCGAAGGCGTCGAGCCGCTGCTGAAGTGCGTTGAGCTGCTGTTGCAACATCAATGCCCCTTGATCCGGTTGCTCCGGCTTGTTGCGCTCCCGCAACACGACGAATAATAACACCATGACGGCCGCGAGCGTGAAAACAACGAGGATTATGACAAGCGGCTCCACAGGGTGATGGTATCAATTTCGGCGCTAATCGCCAGCACAACTGCGGGCCTTGGCGCATATCAGCCCGTCTGATAAACTGCGCGAGAATATGTCCGTTCTGAAGGAAATATTCAGTTGGTCGAAAACCTGCCCGACATGGCAGCGCGACGGACTGAGACGATTAGTTCAGAATGAAACTTTTTCGACCTCGGACTTGGCTGAAGTCGCGCTCATTTGTCGAGCAGAACATGACACATTACCGCCGGGTACCGTGGCGCCGGCAAGTGAAGCGATATCTGAACGGCACCTGCCGCCTGAGGTGAGAAGTGATCAGTCTGTCACGCTGACCTCGATCGGAGCAGTCGAGCACGTCAACGCAATTGTGGCTAAGCGCCCGCTAGTTTTCGCTGCGACCGGGTTGACCATAATCTATGGTGACAACGCATCCGGGAAATCCGGTTATGCGCGCATCCTTAAATCGGCTTGTCGGGCCCGTTCGCGGCCGAAGCGAATTCTTCCTGATGTTTTCAACAAGACTGCGAGCGGGATTCCGACCGCGACGATCAAATTCAAGGTCGGGATGCAAGATGACGCTCACGCCTGGCGGGACGGTGACAGTAGTGTCTCGCCCCTGGCCTCGGTCAGTGTGTTCGATTCCGCGTGCGCGTTGCACTATGTCGAGGAAGCAAATGATGTCGCGTTTCGCCCATTCGGATTGGATCTGCTCGACAAATTGGCCTCAGCATGCCTGCATCTGAAACGAGGCTTTGATCAAGAGCGACTTGTACTCTCAAGCGCGGTTAAGGATTTCAGCGAACTGAAAGGCCCTACGGAAGTGGGCACTGTCATTGAATCGCTGAGTTCTCAGACCTCCCCCGCCGTCATAGAGAAGCTCGCCAAGCTATCAACCGAAGAACTTGCACGGCTTGCTGCGGTCGCGCGCCAACTCGCTCAACTTCAGGCGGACGATCCGACGGTTCGGGCGCGGGAATTGAAGGGACATGCAACGCGGCTCGATGCGTTAAGGCAGCGGCTTAGCGATGTCCAGGCGGCGATGTCTGAGGCGGCGGTCCAACAGCTCAGAGAGGCCCATGCGCTCGTGAAGTCAACCAGTGCGGCGGCTAAAATCGCGTCTGAGTCAGCGTTCGGCCACGAGCCGCTTAAAGGAGTCGGTAGTGAAACTTGGAGGGAACTCTGGCAAGCAGCGCGGCGATATTCAGAGGAAGAGGCATATCCAGGAATCGTGTTTCCAGCGACTTTGGAGGCGGCACTCTGTGTTTTGTGTCAGCAGCCGTTACAGCCCGACGCCGCGAAACGATTTTCCCGGTTTGAATCGTTCGTGAAAGCCGAAACTCAAAAGGTTGCTGCATCCGCGAAGCAAAACTTCGACAATTCTTATGATGGTTTCGTGAACAGCATGGCAGACCTGACCGCACCGGATGATTTGCTGACTCAGCTCGACCTCACTCATCCAACCTGCGCGACTAATGTCCGTTGTTTTCTAGCTAGCGCTGTAAACCGACGTACTGACGTTTTGAACGCAATAAAATCGAACAATTGGGAGCACGTTCATGAATTAAAAGAATGTCCATTAGAGGAGATCACGCCCATCGTCACAGACCTGAACACGAAAGCAACAGGGTTGGAGGTCGCCAAGGCACCGGAAAAACTCGCAGAGCTGAAAGCAGAGCGTGATCAGCTAATTGCACGGCAAAAATTGCGTGGACGGAAGGCGGATGTCCTGGCTGAAATAGATCGCTTTAAGCGGTTGGATGCGTTGGCTGCGTGCCAGCGAGATGTTGATACGACGGCAATTAGTCGCAAGAGCACCGAACTTACAAAATCCAAGATCACGAAGGCGATCTGCGACACGTTCAAAACCGAATTAAACGAGCTTGGACTGGCACATTTGCGCGTTGATCTTGTGCCGACGGGCAGCGAACGGGGAGTGATGTACCACCGCGTGGAACTGCATGGAGAGAAGGACTCTGCCGTTCAGGACGTTGCAAGCGAGGGCGAATATCGATGCATTGCGTTGGCAGGATTTCTCGCTGAGTTGATTACCGCCAGTCACAAGTCAGCTCTGGTTTTCGACGACCCAGTTTCTTCGCTCGACCATATGTGGCGTGAATCTGTCGCGCGTCGTCTCGTATCAGAGGCGAAACAGAGACAGGTGATTGTCTTCACGCACGATTTAGTCTTTTTGCTTCTGTTGCTTGAGCAGGCCAAAAAAGCATCGATCTCAGTAAGTCAAGCACAGGTAAGACGCGGTGTAAAAGGAAGCGGGCTTTGCGATGATGGAGCACCGTGGCTGGCAATGGACGTCAAGAATCGCATTGGGGTTCTTAAGGCCCAGTGGCAAGAAGCGGAAAAGCTTTATTGCACACAGGGTCCGGTCTTTTACGAAGCAATCGCCAGAGAACTCTATGGTCGGCTTCGGGAAACTTGGGAACGCGCCGTTGAAGAGGTGCTCTTAAACCGTGCGGTCATTCGGTTTCGGCGCGGAATCGAAACAAAAAGGCTTCACGAAATAACGGACATTACAAAGGCGGACATTGACGCAATTGAGGCGGGCATGGATAAATGCTCTACTCATCTGCGGGGTCACGATCAAGCGCTCGCCATCAATCAACCTGTCCCCGCGCCTACCGAGCTCCTTGCGGACATTAATGTTTTGGAGAGTTGGGTCGCGCAGGTTCGAAAACGGCGAAACTAGGCGAAATTCACATGCTAGCACGCACGTTTTGTTACGTTGTCACGGAAACGGCGAATAAATCCGCAGCCGGCAGTGTGACCGTGACTTCGGGTGCCGACGCCGAGGCCGCTCTCGATATCAGGTCGATTGGCCTGAGGAATCAATTTCCACGGCGTAATTTGTTTGTTCGCTTCGATTAACGAGGGTGGCAAGCATTCTACACACTTTGCGAGCGAGTATCCGCAATTTGAAAGTGTCTGGCAGACCGACACGTCATGTAGTGCTCGTCTAATCGTGGGGTCAATGCCAGCATTGCTGCAATTCGGCGGGCATTATTGGTGAATTCCATTGCCTCTTCCGCCCGGAGTGGACGTTCGAGTATCTCCCGCTCACGGTAGCTAACCCACTTCTTTAAGACCTGATACCCACCAAGGTTGTACTGCCAAACATCTCTTGGAATCGCGTCCCAAAAAGTCGTGGCGTTCAAGAACACTCGGTACAAATGCTCGCTGGATGTCTCAATTCGCCCTGGGCCGGGCATTACACTTCCATTCTGGCGATAACCCCACCGTGCATTGACACTGAGATCGACATGTTCGGTGCGGTCGATGGTTCTAAGTTCCGCAATTCCTCGCAGCTCCGGCCGGATAGCACCTGTTGTTACGCCTGTGATTGCCGTATCAGGATCAAGCAAACGTGTGACTTCGCCGCCGATCCGCGCACCCGCTGTAAGAATCTGCCGATCGTTAGGTAATGGAATTCGCGGCCAATCTAGACGCAACGCGCCGCTATTCTCCTCGCCATATCTCGGCGAGTGCAAGATAGCAACGACATGATGAAAAAGGTCGATGTCTTGAATTTCCATTCTCCGAACGTAATCAGCAGCCTCAGTCGTGATGTTCGAAATTGCGTTCGTTCCTCGATCGGTTGCAAATAGGGCTGGATGCTCGTCGGCTCTCAATCGCAGCTGTAATGGAAACAAGTTCGCCCCGCGCTCAATGAGGTGCAACGACGCAACGGAATTAGCAACCAGGGGCGGACTGTATTTCTTCCTATTTTGCTGAACGGCCGCAAGAGTCACACTCCCGGGAAACACTTGTGAGCGGTATTCTGGTCTTGATCGATCGATTAATCGTGTATCGGTTTCCCAGAACAGCCACCGCCAGTCGAAGGGGCGATAGCAAAATCGACAGATGCTATCATCTAATTGGCCACGATCTAACAGCGTCGCACGTGTGGCAACCGCATCGAACTGCGTCGTGTCGTGCATTAGGCTCGGCGCCGCTGTGGCGATCTCTGCGTTCGAAACTTGACGATCAAAATATTGATCCATGCGCTCCTTGAGTCTGGCGCGGTCGATATCGACCAATGCGTCGTCGCGACTCGTTTTAACGCCGGGGAACGAAAGGGGCATTACTTCAGTGAGTAGCGGCCAATCAAAATAAGGTAAGTAAACCGCAATAGGATTGAACGGCAGTCGCAATTCGAGAAGCGGCTTCACAACCGTGAATGGGAAACGGTTCGGATCTTCGAGGGATCTTAAAAGGTCTATCCGTTTTTCCGCGCCCCAAAAATCGCGGTAGTGCACTGAACGGATGTCGGCCGTCGCCGCATCCGAGGCCCTCGCGGATAAGAACTGTGTTCCGGTATGTGTACTCTTGCGGACAAGCGTTGTTATCGCTGTACCAACCTGAATCCCTTCCCGATTAAAATCTGTGGAGAAAACGCTTGGATCTGGTTCGCCGTCGGGGGTCCGCTTACCAGTTTCGAATTTATCGCCGTTCATACAATCGATCATGATATGATCGAACGCCTCGAGAAAGTGCTCGCGCATTCCGGGATGCGACAAACCATCGAGCCATGAATAGTTTGAAATAAAGCAGACTATGCCCTGAGCTGTACGCGTGCGCCCATCAGCATCGGCCGGCGGGTGGGTGATGCGACGCTCGGCCATGCGAAAGAACCGTACGTAAAGATCATTTAATCCTTGGCCCTGGGGTCTCGGCGTACGTGTCGTTGTCCGATATGCGTTGCTGAGCTCGCGCTCTTCCTCTATGGCGACGCCCGCAAATCCGCTGTAGGGCGGATTTCCGAGAATCACAAGAATCGGCGGTTCTCTTTTAACCCGATCTGCCGCATCGCGCTCTTCTTCGAGTTCCGGAAACAACAAATGATGCTGCGGTTGTTGTGGGGGCTCCCAACCAGTCAACGCATTAGTTAAAAAGATTGCTGCTCGGTCGCCTGTAGCTGGATCAAATGAAGTTCGCCAACGCTTGAACAACATGTCGAGCCGAAGATGCGCGACTACGTATGGTGCCGGTAACAGCTCAAATCCGAACACGCGGTCGCGTGCGGCCTCTAACGCCTGCAGCCCCGCTTGCGCTTCGCCCGAATCTTCTTTCACCTGCGCGTGAATCTTACGCAAGACCTCGAAGAGATATGTGCCTGTCCCGCAACATGGATCGAGGACATAAACCCGACGGTCCGCGAATCCTCCGGGAATACCTAAATCTTCGCGTAAGGCCCGATCGACTCGCTCAACCATGTACTTTACGACATCTGGCGGCGTGAACCACACGCCAAATTGGGTTCTTAATTCGGAATCGAACTCCGCCAGAAACGGTTCGTAAAAATATTGCACCGCCTCGCCAAGTTGGAAACGTGTAAAAAAACCACGTCGGTCGACACGATTCAGGGTATCGCCAGTCCAATCGAGCACTTGTTCCAGCCCGCGAGTCCGTAGTTGCTGGGGATCAGCTACCAATTGAAAAAGTTTTCGCAGAACAGGCAAACCGATACTGAAATGAGATTCGCGCCAGCGAAATCGGTCGCGGCGTGTTGGGTCTTCTTCGTGCCATAGTACCCAGGCGCTGAACACACCGTAGAAAAGAGTCTGAATAAATGTACTCTGAAAAAAATGGCGACCTCGCTCGTTAGTGAACTGAATTCCGAGCGCTTCTTCTAGCGTGGTTCGTACACTCGCCAATGCGTCGAGGGGAGTTTCTCCTACGCGCGCTCGCGCTTCGCGCGCGTACGATGCGAGAAAGGCCGCAATTACCTTCGGTTCGCTAAGCGGAGCAAGTGAGAGCAGAACTCGCCTCAAATAATCCAGAAGGCGCTCATCGTTTGCGTCGTGCGCGTTTCTGGGGTGCGCAGCGAGTTGCCAGAAAGCGGTCTCGCTAACGGACAGAGTATAGGCTTCCCCAGCTCGAGGAGCATTGTTTTCCCAATGCCATAAAGCAAAGTCCCTATAATTGGTTATTAGGACCTGCCCGTAATGCGCCAAATATCTTTGTACCTGTTCAGATCGCGCGGTCTGCGCAAGATCTTCAGACGGAGCCTTAACCTCGACGACTCCACGGCTTGGTTGTAGTTCGAAGAGGTTCGATTCGTCAGGACTTTGGCGGAGTTGATCTGGTGTAAAGAATCCTCCGTCGGGAATCCCCGCCCCGGAATTAGAAATGTGAATGACCGTCCGAACCCTCGGACGAAGCTTAGCACCCGCTTCGTTTAATAAATTGGAAAGGGCAGCATAACCTGACGTTTCAGGCAATCCGCCCGCACTTCGAGAAGCGCTAAGATCTCGAAGGTACCTTTCCAATCCCGCCATACGCCATCACATTGCTCAACGATGCAAAGCGCGCTAGAAGAATCCGCCTGGCGATGGGAGTGACTCGCTAAGTAAGCGAAGTTGCCAGGAGGAAATTCTTCTGTGCGCACGTTTTCACCCGCTTGGTCGAGAATATCGATCTTGCAGCCCTTCACCCGGCTGAGCGACTTCGCGTAGCTGATTGCATCCGCTTCGTTCATATACCAGAGCGTGCTGTGGGAAAGGCGTTCGCTCTCGAGATTAAATGCGTCGCGCTTGTTGCGAGGGCGGACTCTGTACTGATCTGCTTCGACTCGCATCCTATCGTATTCATAGCGAGTGCGCTGGAACAAGAAAGTGAGAGCTGCGTCCGACCGGTAAGTTCAATCTTGGCTTGGATTCGAAAGGGTGTTGCGTTCGGCGCCGGTCAGCATTGCGTTTGTGGTCGGGGAGTCAGCCCGAAAGGGACCGCGGTAAATGCCCGTAGAATCGTTTTTAGGGCGTTGATCTGGCGAGGGGAAAAGGCGGAAATCGGATCAAAATTGGATTTTTGGACCGGAAAACGCCCGGGGAAACGCGTTAAAATGCCCGAAAATGCGTCTTTTTTGACCGCCGCGAATCTGCGGAGGTCGGTTTTTGAGGGCGCGTTTTTAGAGCAGAATGGCCCCGAAAATTTGCTGTTGGGCCCACCACGGGCGAGTTTTTGGATTCACGTATTGAAGAAAACGCAGCGTCCCGGGCGGGTAAATTTTGACGTGCGCTTGGAACGTGTCGCGCGCGTAAATTTCCCAACGTGATTGATCGCGCACACGTTTGAGCGCGTCGGCTTCCGCATCGAATCCGCCGGCGCGCAGGCCCGCCACGGTGCGCGTCATCGAATCGCCGCGCACGTTGATCACTTCCGCCCACACGTGCTCGCATTTTTCAGCGCGAATGGCGTCGCGCATCTGGACCGCGAACCCGTCGTAATCTTTTTGCGGCAGACTTGGGCAAATCATTCCGAAGGTTCGGAAGCCGTGATCTTGCAACCAGTGAAGCGAAGCGATCCGCTTTGATGGAAACGGACAGCCTTGCTCAAATGAGCGGGCGAGATTGTCGTCAAGCGTTCCCGTCGAAACGCCAAAGATCAAGCGATCATGATATTTTGATTCGATCTGTTCGGCGATCCTCGGCAGCAAATTTGATTTCGAAAGTAATCGAATCTGCCAATGCGTGAGCTCGAGGATTGTGTTGCACGCTTCGATTGTCTCGCGGACGAGCTCCATGTTGGCGGCGATATCGACCAAGGGCGATGAATAGATCACCCGCCGGTCGTTCGGGTCTTTGAACTTGGGACGGCCGAAGCGATCGACGAGCTGGCCGCGCATGGCGGCAATAGCGCCGCGCCGGCGGATCACCACTTGATCATGGCGTTCTTTGATCCCGACCATGTGCGGAGATTTGCGCATCAAATCGGGGACGTAACAAAACGCGCATGAGTAAGCGCACGCGGAGCCGGTTGAGAATGTCGGGCCGTCGCAAAGAAGCTTATGCGCAAAGCCGGACTGGAAATTGATCACCGATTTGGCCGGCACTTCGTAGACCGGCTTGCGGTTCATGGTCGCGCGCTCGTTCATGCCGCACCCCTTCCTCTCATTGTCTCCCACGCTTTGAGCGCGCGGGCCGTGGCGGCGGGATCTTTCACCACTGCCGGCGGCTTGGGCCGTTCGTCGAAATGTCCAAGCGTGAGAAAGCTTGTGGCGTCGAGCAGCGCCCGACGAACATTGCCCCCCGCGCCGAGCGCGATAAAGTCCGAGATTGGTTGCGGAATCTTCCAGTGTTGCTGTAACCATTCTGCGAGCTCGGCATCGTTGGACCCGTTCACACGCACGAGCTCAAAGCGAGTCTGAAATCGCTCCGTCAACGTTTCCAGCGACAGGTTGCTCGTGCAGATGACGGCGTTTCGGTCCGGGAGATCGTCCAGAAAGGTCAGCATCAAATCTTGTGCGACCTGGGGAACAAGATCGACTTCTTCAATGTGCTTGATTTTCCAGCCGCCAAAGAGCGACCGGAAGCAAGCGTTGCGCTGCCATTCCCGAACAACGTCCGTGGAAACGTTGCGGCCATTCACCTTCTCGACATCGAAACCAGATCCCAAGACCGGCAGGATCATTTTGACAATCGAACTTTTGCCGGTGCCGGGCGAGCCGTAGAGCAATAGCTTCCAATTTCCGGAGGCGTTGCAGGCCGCGTGAAGTTTGCGTGCGCGAGCGAGCAGATTAGCGCCGACTTCTCCGGCGGCCCCGATCAGATCGCGCGGTGTGAGGGGAACGAATTGATCGGGACTTCCGTTTTGTTTTTTCATTTACTCTTTTTTTGCTGGCCCGTGTTGCGCCGGCCAGCCTTCCCCCCGGACGAGAAACCATCCGCTGCCTGACCATCTGGAGGGCAAGGCTACGCGGACCGCGCGTGCCGTGTTCCCAATGCATGTAGGTCTTGAAAGGCACGCCCAGGTGTTGGGCTGCCTCTCGTTGGGTGAAGTCGCCGCGTCCATTGTTTGAATCATCGGCGTTTCTCCAAACTTTCAGCAAAGCGGATATGTTCATGGCTCGAACCAAGATACCGCTTTGCGGTTGTCCGACTCAAAGACTTTTTTCTGTGAATTTTTTTGTGCGCCGAGCCCGCCGCGATTTGAAGCTGGCGCAGTTTGATCGGCTCGAGCGTGTGCACGTCGAGTCCACTTCCCCAAGTGCGCGGGACCTTGATCGTGAGATCGGCCGCGCGCTTGCGCTCGTCGATCGGGAAGCTGATCAGCTTGGCCACCCGGCGCATGGCTGGAACCGCTTTGCAAAGGTCGCGGGTTCGACAAAGATCGCCGCGCCGCGCTCTGGAACGGCTTAAAGCCGGTGTTTCAAGATGTGATGGCCGCGCAGGCTGCGGATCTTGCACGTCGTCCCGAAGATTCGCCAGCTTTGGGAGAAGCCCGAAAGGCGCATCAGCTATTACGGTCCAAACTTCCCCGGCCGCTTTGAGCAGCTTGCCGGCGATCTCCAGTTTCCCCTTCACGTCGCCGATATGCTGGACACGGACTTCGCTCTGCACTCCGCTGAGTGCGGAATCACGGCGCGGGTGTCCGCGCACGCGATCTTTGTTTTCTCAATACTGAAGTCCAGCCCACCCTGCTCGAGCGCGGTCTTGGCGTCGAATGCTTCTTCGACTTTCGTCCCGAGTCGGTGCCACGGAGTTTCCCCCGCATACACGATGGCGGCTGAGCCGTCTTTCTTTCTGGCCAGATTGTGAGCCATAGTTTTTTTGTCTTTCCTTTTGTTCAACCGCCGGTTGAATCCGGCGGCGGGAACGGGAATCCGCTCCCCGCTGCGCGCGCCCGCGCGCGCGCAGATCGGGAACGGTTTTACTTTCTGGTTTTACGGTTCGCTTTGCGCTCGTTCGCTCTGCGCGTCACCCACGCTTTGCGCGCCGCCGCGGCCCAATTCACTTTTGGTTTTTTCATCTCGTTTTTCACCCCCTCCCCCGGTGTCTCCAGCTCATCTTTTTTCATGCATAGATTATACCGCATTGCGGTATCTTTTTCAACACGAAAATACGCTTTGTTTGCTTTTTTTTGCCCCCTCTTTACGAGGGAAAACGGAGGGTGCCCCCCTGGGGCCCCCCGTTGAAGAGGCGAATTTTCTTAGCGGGAAGGCGGACGCCGATGTATCGGGCGTGCCCCCGCTTCGCGGCAGTCGGCGATCTCAAATCCGAAATCGCACGCCGCCACCTCGTCTCGCCAATGCGCGCGCCAATCGCGCTTGGAATTTTTAGCGTTTCGAATGTGAGGCCGAGCGCGTCCAGAAGCGCACGGTCTGCATTTCCGCCGCCGATTTTCACCAGCCCGATTGTCAGAAAAAACGATCAGCTCCTCGCGCGCGTTGCGCAGGAGCGCGAACGAGTGTTTCCAGGGCGATCCGTAAGTTCGACAGTCGATCACGTTCGCTCGAGCCCGGGCTGTTCCAGGATTCGGATCGAATCAATTTTTAATCGCCCGGTCTCGCTTTGAGATCCCTGACCGGCTCAAGTGCTGGACCACCTGCGCGAAGCCGGTTTCGATCTGGAGCTCGCCGGAATCGTCGCGTCGATGGACGACAACGCCGCGAACGAGCTCAAAAAAATGAACATCCCGCCAGTGCCGCGCATGGCCTGGGTGTTGATCGGGTTCCGGGTCATATTCGGCCAACGATTCGGCAAGCCAGTTGTCCGCCAGCATGGCGGCATTTTCCGCTTTCGGCGCGGCGCCAAGCGCCTTCCCGGATGATCTTTGCATAAATGGCAAGCTTCCTGGGGCCGTGCCGCTTTGGATTGGAAGGATTCGGTTTCAGTTCTCCCGGATTCATGATGTCCGTATGAGCGCAATGCACTGGGATCGGGGACTTTAGAGATTTCACGGCTGATTTTTTCATGGAAGGTTGTTTTTGCCATCATTCATACGAAAGCGACGAGAGT
>Ga0137361_10000816_pt1 | contig 18317 bp, 15 predicted proteins | sample Mad1_80_16metaG_FD_104923 | JGI IMG/M metagenome (GOLD analysis project Ga0137361, IMG submission 104923) | Vadose zone soil microbial communities from Angelo Coast Range Reserve, California, USA - Mad1_80_16 metaG | ecosystem: Environmental > Terrestrial > Soil > Vadose zone | place: USA... | reverse complement strand
TGCGGGCGACCGCCGAGTGGGTCCGCGATTTCCGCGAAATGAATGGCTGCTAGACCCATTGGGTCGGGGGAGTGCTCGAGAATCGACCGCAGAAGCCGCAAGTGCAACGGCGGCGGCGGCGGCTTTTGTGATCTACCTAGGAACGGTTCGGGCTCGAAGAAGAACTGCGTTAGCAAACTTACATCCATCCCTGACTCGCCTGCGCCGAGCGCTTTCGTACGCTCCGCACGCCGGATCTCCTCGACCGGCACTTTTGGATGACCTCAGGATGTCCGGCAAAAGGACACGCGCTGCAGGCCATACTTCGTCAACGCGGCAGTGTCTAGGACGTCTTCCACACGAGAGTACGGCCCGAGCGCATGCGGGTAGTCACCGGATAGCAGCAACACTTCCTGTGCTTGCCCCTCGCCCACTAGGCCGGACAACACGCGATCGAGCATTGGCGCATCGGTCAGTAGGCGCGACCGGTACGTGTGGAACGGCAGCGTTCCCGATCGGCCTGTCAGCTCCTGGACGTGACGGTAAGGCGGGCGGAGAGCACGGCCTTCTGGATCTTGCCCGTCGCCGTCCGAGGGAGGGCTTCGATGATGCTCACATATTTGGGCAGCTTGTAGCGGGCTAGCCGATCGGCAAGGAATGCCCGTACCCTCTCAACGTCGAAATCCCCGCTTTCAAAGACCGCGATGGCAAGATGGCCGACCTCGCCCCACCGCGCATCCGGCACGCCCACCATGGCGCACTCGCGAATGCCGGGGTAGCCGATGAGTAGGGCCTCGATCTCGGCCGGGTAGACGTTCTCGCCGCCCGAAATGAACATGTCCTTGCGACGATCGACGATCCAGAAGAAGCCGTCCTCGTCGCACCGGACGATGTCCCCGGTCGCGAACCAGCCATCGGAATCATGCGCTTTCGCAGTCTCCTCGGGATTGCGCCAGTAGGCCGGCGAGAGGTTGTCGCCGCGCAGCAAAAGCTCGCCGGGTGTGCCGGACGGAACGGGGCGTCCCGAGGTGTCGACGATCCGCACTTCGATAGTGGGGGGCGCAAGCCCTGCCGACCCTCTCTTGCGGCGGATCGTCGAGAGATCTGTGGACATGCCAAACACGGTCCCTGCCTCGCTCATTCCGAAGCCGAGGACGAGCGGGATGCCGTCGGCAAGCCACGCTTCGATATCTGCGGGCGAATGCGGCGCTCCGCCGGATACGAGCGCGAGCAGTCCGCGCAATGCCTCCGGATCGAAGTCCGGGTGGCTGCGAAAAGCCTCCATCATCTGCGGCACGCCGACATAGTGGGTGATGGCAAGGCCTGGGTCGGCGAGGCGGGCGAGCGTGCGGCCGACCTCGAAGCCATCGGAGATGATGATTGTGCCGCCCTGCATCAGCACCGGTCGGACATTCGTCACTAGCCCAATGACGTGAAACATCGGGGCGTCGCAGAGGAAGACGCTGCCATTGGCAACCCGCGTCAGCATTCCGAAGTTGATGGCCGTCTGGAGCAGGTTGCGTTCGGTGACCACCACGCCCTTGGGTGAGCCCCCGGTGCCAGAGGTGAAGAGAATCAAGCTCGGCCGGTCGAGATCGTATTCATATTCGGCGAGCGGTGAGGCGTCACGCGCGGCACGCACGAAATCGCCGAGCGGCTCGACCGGGAGGAACTCCGTCAGCCGCTTCGCCGGCTCGCCATAGTCGCCAAGCAGCAGGCGCGGCTCGGCGAGCTCAATGAGCGGAAGAAGCTCACTTGTCTGCAGCCTCCAGTTCAGAGGCACGAAAATGAAGCCGGCTCGGCCGCAGGCGAAATGGAGCGCGACCAGCCACGCACTGTTGCGTGCGATGACCCCCACCCGATCCCCAGACGTGCAGCCCCGCTGCACGAGGTAGCTCGCGAGGCGTCCGACCAAATCGTCGAACGCCTCAAATGTCCATCGTTCACCTGTGCTGAGGTCGTGCGCCGCCAGCCGCTCGGGCTGTAGACGTGCCTGAAGGCCGATGATGTCCGCCGCCTGAGCCATCCCCTAACCCAATCAGCTCTTGCGGCTCAGATCGTACGCGCTCAGCCCGGGCTCGTAGTTCTTCTCGTCGATGAACTGGCGAATGCCTTCCTTGCGGCCTTCGGTCGGATCGTGAAAATTCGCAGCCTCTTGCATGCGCACGAGATAGTCTTCTGCGTTGTCGTAGGTCATCTCCGACACCCTGCGCACGGCATCCTTTGTGAACTTGAGAGCAACCAGCCTTTTGCCAGCGCCGTCGCCAGGCATGGTTGTATGTGGGCCAAAATCGATAGAGCACTCCGCCTTGCAGCGGGCCGGCAGACAATTTTGTCCTGCGGCGCGCTTCAAAGTCCAACGCTTCTCAGGCGTTCCGGCTTCGGTTCAGCCGACGACCTGAGCGGCACGGTCTGAATGTCGTGCAGGCGTCGGAACAAATCTACAGAGCCCATCTGAACAGGTCGCGATTCAAACGGTGCATGGTGAGGCGCGAGCTTCCCAAGGAGCGAGGGAGACGCTCCAGGCAAAATCGCACTGAATGGCGTGCGCCGAGGTGTGGAAGCGCCAAGTTCGAGGTCGATCGGGGTGAAGTTCGTGAGTCGCGGAAAACACATTGTTGAAGAATCATGGGGTGACCTGCCTGGGAAACCCGGAAAGTTACTCCGCGCGGGTGGCTCGAATTCACTCGAAGAGAGCCATTTCGAATTCAACTGGCAGCGCAATGGCTTACGTGCGCTTTGCGCAAATCCTCTATAGTGCGAATTGCGCTTCGGCTCCGCTTCGCGCAAAAATATAAAACGACGCAAGTGATTGATCTGACAAGTGAATTATATATGGCACCCGCATGGGTCATCATCTTGCCGCTCGGGGCTTTTCATAGCGTGTTTCTTCAAGGTGACGCCCCTTCAACGCTGGCCGGAGGCACTGGACAAGTTCGGGTGGCGTATGCACCTCACCTTGCAATACTCGGGGATCGCAATCATGACTGTGGCGGCGGATATTCCGGCGCATCACGTCGATCTTGCACGGTCCGCTTTTCCATTCCACGGGGTGCTCGGATGGACGTGGTGGGGCTCGGCTGGCTGCAGCTCCTCGGAGGGCTGCTCCGCGGATCTAAGGGTGGTCCACAGCTTGAGCGGAGAGGCTCACGTACCACGATCGTCCGGGGCGATCGCTACGACATGAGCACACGGCGCGCGCTGTGTTCGAACACGTTCACGAAATCGGCGGCTATCTTGCACTGGTTCCGGTCCCGGTCGTCGTTGCACTGGGCTTGCAGGCCGCAGAAGCGCCGAACTGCATGGGTTGGCTGATCGGAGCAGCGTTGGTTGGTGGACTTTCGATCTTCACCTGGTTGCAGTCGAGCGGGTGCTGTATCGACACTTACGAAGCATCTGGGGTCCGGCGCCAGAACATCCCGGCAATCGCCGCCGGCCTATTGGCTGGGGCGTTCGTCGGTTTGGAGGTTGGATCCGCTGCAAAAACTCTTGACCACCAGTCCCGTTGTATTGACTGCCCAGCAAGAGGTGATGATGACAAACTCCGAGATACTCAAGGTCGCACTGATCACCGGTGCTGGCACTGGCATTGGCCGCGCTGTCAGCATGGCTTTGTCGGATATAGGTTTCGCCGTCGTGCTTGCTGGACGCCGCCAAGCGCCCATTGAGGAAGTGGCCGCCTTGGTGAAGCAAAAGGGTCGAAGGGCGCTGGCGCTTGTGGCGGACGTTGCGAACGAGCAATCGACGCACGAGTTATTTGCAAAGACAGAGTCAGAGTTCGGACGGCTCGATCTACTTTTTAACAACGCCGGAACGAACGCGCGAACAGCGCCGCTCGAGGAGCTCACGGCCGCCGAATGGCGGGCGGTGATCGACGTGAACCTGACCGGTGCGTTCCTGTGCACGCAGCAGGCGTTTCGAATTATGAAGCATCAGACTCCGCGCGGCGGACGCATCATCAACAACGGTTCAATCTCGGCGCACGCGCCTCGACCGCACTCCGCACCCTATACAGCGAGCAAGCACGCGATCTCTGGGCTGACGAAATCGACCGCCCTGGACGGGCGTCCGTTCGACATCGCGTGCGGCCAGATAGACATTGGCAATGCTGCTACCGTCATCGGATCGCATGTCATGGACGGGGCGCTGCAGGCGAACGGGTCGAGGGCTGTTGAGCCCACCCTGGAGCTGGCGCACGTCGCCGAGGCAGTACGCTACATGGCAAGCCTTCCCCTCAATGCCAATGTTTTGTCGCTGACCTTAATGGCAAGCGGTATGCCGTTCGTTGGTCGCGGTTGAAGGGTGAACCGCGACCGGTCCAAAGAAGAAGCGTCCAGAGATGCCGATCTCCCGAACCGGGACGGGCTTTCTTCAGCTTAGGCTTCCCGCGAATTCCCCGACACTGTGCTCAGTGTCCCACAATGGACAAGCGGCGCCCCGAGAGCGGCCAGGGATCAGACTCGGTCGCGAGCCTGCAAGGCGGCCACAGCCTGTGCGACCTGCACACTCGTTGGCGCCGCTCCGTCCAACAATATCGACTGTTCCCAGGCATCCGGCGGCTCGAGCGCTGCGAGCTGACTGTCGACGAGCGTCGCGGGCATGAAGTGGTTCGGGCGCTGCGCGAGGCGATCGACGAGCGTCGCCCGGTCCAACACGGGCAGCACGAACGTCACTTCGCCTGCGTTTGCGCGGACGAGGTTCCGGTACTCGCGTTTCAGCGCCGAGCAGGATACGACGATGCCGCACGCTCGCTGCTCGGCGATCGTGCGCGCCACCGCTTCGAGAAACGGTTGGCGGTCCTCGTCGTCGAGCGCGACGCCAGAGGCCATCTTCGCGATATTGGCTGTCGGGTGCAGCGTGTCGCCCTCGACGAAGCGCCAGCCGAGCGCGTCGGCCAAAGCGCGCCCGAGCGTCGACTTGCCGCAGCCGCTGACACCCATGATGACGACGGCTTGGGTCACTGCCTGCGGCCGGCGGCGAGATCGAAGAGGCGCAGATACTCGGCACTGTCCGCCGCGCCCAGCCCGCCCGCGACCAGTACGCGGTGCAGATCGGCGATGAGCGAGGTGACGGGCATCGGAATCCGCTTCGCCAGCGCGGCTGCCTGGACCGTCTCGAGGTCCTTCAGCATGTTGTCGATGCGGCCCGTCGGCGAAAAATCCCGGCGTGCGAACTTCGCCATAAACTCCTGCAGGATGCGCGAGTCGGCGCGGCCTCCGGCGAGGGCCTCGGGAATGCGGCTGGCGTCGACGCCGTGCAATTCGGCAAAGCGCACGGCTTCGGCGACCGCCAGAAATCCGCTCGCGCACAGGATCTGATTGACGAGCTTGACCGTCTGACCGGCGCCCGAGGCGCCCATATGCGTGAAGTGACTAGAAAGGCACGAGAGGAGTGGCGTGGCTCGCGCGACATCGGATTCGCTTCCGCCGAGCATCAGGGTGAGCGTGCCATTCACCGCCGCGGGCGCGCCGCCGGAGAGCGGCGCGTCAACCCATCCCATGCCCGTCTCTGCGGCGAGGCGCCTCGCCAAGTCTGCCGTGCGGGCGGGGTCGACGCTGGACATGTCAACCAGCAGCTTGCCCGGCGTGGCCGCCGCCGCAATGCCGTCCGGTCCGAAGACGGCTTGCTCGACGATGCTCGCGCTGTTAAGGCTCGTGATCACGAATGTTGCCGTCGCCGTCGCCTCGCGCGCCGAGGCCGCGACTTGCGCGCCATGCTGCGCAAGCGCGTCGCATTTGCCGGGCGCGACGTCAAAAACCGTGACCGAGGCGCTCGTATCGAGCAGACGTCCCGCGATGGCCGAGCCCATCACCCCCGCCCCGATGACCGCGACCCGCATCATTTCGGCAGCCTGACCGACACACGCTCGACGACCTTGAGTCCGACATCGATGATCTGGGGCGTTCGGCTCGCGCCCGGTGTCAGCAGCTCGAGGATCAGCTTTCCCGTTCGCTCGCCAAGCGCGCGGAAATCCACGTGAATCGTGGTGAGCGGCGGGTTGATTTCGCGGCCGATCTCGAAGTCGCCGAAGCCCATGATCGAGAGATCGCCCGGCACGTTGACGCCGCGGCGCTGGCATTCCATCACGATGCCGACGGCAGAGAGGTCCGAGACCGCAAAGACCACTTCGATCCTGGGTTCGCGCTCGAGCAAAATCCCGGTGACGGCCGCGCCGTGGTCGTAGCTCACGGGCGCCGTGCCGTGCCGTAGTACCAGACCGGTCGGCATGCCGCAGAGGCGCAGCTCGTCCTCCATGCCGCGCATGCGCTCTTCGCCGCGTTGATCGATCACGTCGCCTTCGTGCAAGCTGGCGACGGCACCGATGCGCTTGAACCCCTTCTCGATCAGGTAACGCGCCGCCGTACGACCCACGTGGTAGTTCGAAAAGCCCACCGCGTGCTCAATGGGCTGGCGGGGCAAATCCGCGATCTCGATGACCGGGATGTCGGCCGCGAGCAGCATGCGCGATACGGAGCGGCGGTGCAGGGCGCCGGTAAGGACGAGCGCTTCCGGACGGCGCGCGAGCAGGTTCTTGAGCTGCCGCTCTTCTTCGTCCAGGGAGTAATCCGTGTACGCGATCAGCAGATCGTAGTCGTCCTGGCGCAGCGCCTCCGTGAGCCCATGTGCGACAGCGGCGAAGTTCGTGTTGGTGAGCGTCGGCAGGATGAGTGCGATGAAACCGGTGCGACGACTCGCCAGACTTCCGGCGGCGCGGTCCGGTATGTAACCGAGATCAGCGATCGCCTTGTGGATGCGCTCGCGCGTCTCGGGAAGCACGATATCGAGGCCGCGCACGACGCGTGAAACGGTCATGCGGGAAACTCCCGCCCGCCGGCACACGTCGTGAATCGTCGGTTGCCGCGGCGACCATGAATGCGACGTTGCCTTGTGTCTCTTGCTAGGTGAGCGTGTCTTGGGTGACCGGCTCATGGCGTCCTGATGCTGCCGCGCGGTAAACGGGCAACGCCTCGCAAACTCGAGGAGTGGGCCGTCAGGTCTTGTCCTCCACGACCCGAGCTTCGCCCACGACGTGATAGAAGCGGCCTTCGAACATCTTCATGAGCTCAAGCGTGACCGCTCGCGCTTCGGCACGCAAGGGCGAGGCGATCGCTTCTTCGAGTGCGGCCATTGAAGGGTAGTCGATCTGCTGGATCATCGCGACCGGATGGGCGTCCGGATCGGCCGCAACAGTGCGCAGCAGCCGCACGTTGCTCGAGTGCGGAAAGCGACGCCAGAGCGGGGCAAGGCGGCCGTCGATCTCCGCGAAGAAGCGTTCTTCGCAGCCCTTCCTGATGCGGCCTTCGAAGATGGCGGTGCGCGTGATCATACGAGCTCCCCGTTGAGCGCGAGATGCAGCTTCACCACCTTCGAGCGGTCCCCAGCGAGCTCGAGAGCCGACGCCGCCTGCATCAGCGGGTAGGTGCCCGACAGGATGGCCGAGACGTCGATCTTGCCGGCAACGATGAGTTCGACGGCCAGGCGGAATTCGTCGGTCGCGCGGAACGCGCCGACGAGCTCGAACTCGCGCGACTGGAGCATGTTGACCGGGACCGGCGTGGTGCCGGACGCCAGCATGCCGACCTGCACGATGCGTCCGCCGCGGCGGATGACCTTGAACAACGAGGCCAGCGCCGCCGGCGATCCCGAGGCCTCGAAGGCGATGTCGAAATAGCCGCCGTCAGCTTCGAATTCGACGAGCCCCTCGGGATTCGTCGCCACGTTGACCGTGCGCGTAGCATGCATGTGCGCGCGCGCGACCGCGAGCGGAGCGTCCACGACGTCGGTCGAAACCACTTCTTCCGCTCCCGCGAAACGCGCGGACCGCGCCGTGAGCAGTCCGATCGGCCCGGAGCCGCTGACGATGACGCGTTTGCCCATGAGTGGTCCGGCGCGATTGACCGCGTGCAGGCCGACGGACAGCGGCTCCGCGACCGAGAGCTTAAGCAGGTCGGTGTCATCGGGCACCGCGACGATCTGGTCGTCGCGAAGAATGAGGTGTTGCGCAAAACCGCCTTGAACGTGAGGAAATCGTCCGGCGCTGCCGAGAAAGAACATATTCGTGCACAGGTTGCTGCGCCCGCCGCGGCAGAAGCGGCAGGTGAGGCAGGGCCGACTCGGATCGAGCGCCGCTTTCACGCCCTTCTTGAGGCCGCTCACGTCCGCGCCGGTCTCGAGAACGACGCCCGAGATCTCGTGACCGAGCGCCATCGGCTCGCGAAGCGCGAAGTCGCCGACTGCGCCCCGATGGTAGTAGTGCAGGTCCGAACCGCAGATGCCGCCGTAGGCGACCGCCACGCGCACTTCGCGGGTTCCGAGCGGGCGGTCCTCGACGTTTTCTATTCTGAGATCCTTTCGTCCGTGACAAATTGCGGCAAGCATAACTACACTACGCGGCCTGAGGTTGGTGTGCACGGTAACATAGCACGCCAAAGATTACAGCCTGGTGGGGATTCCGAGCGTGAACCTGTTCAATCTCACGGGCCGAACGGCCCTCATCACCGGCGCATCGCAGGGCATTGGGTTTGCGATCGCGCAAGCGCTCGCGAAGGCCGGCGCGCACGCCATTCTGAACGGCCGGACTCGTGCGCCGCTCGAGGACGCGATGCACGCGCTGCGCGAGTCGGGCGCGCGGGCGGACGTTAGCGCCTTCGACGTCACCGACGCTGCGCAGGTCAACGCAGCGGTCGACGTCATCGAATCGACGATCGCGCCGATCGACATCCTGGTCAACAGCGCCGGCATCCAGCGGCGGGCGCCGCTCGAGCAGTTTGACGACAGGGACTGGCGCGAGCTGATGGCGACCAATCTCGACGGCATCTACTACGTCAGCAAAGCCGTCGCGCGACGCATGATCGCCCGGGGAAGGGGTAAGATCATCAACATCGGCAGCGTGCAATGCGAACTGGCGCGGCCGGGGATCGCTCCGTATACGGCGTCGAAGGGCGCGGTCAGGAATCTCACACGTGGCATGTGCGCGGACTGGGCGCGCTACGGACTGCAGATCAACGCCATCGGCCCGGGCTACTTCGCCACTCCGCTCAATCAGGCGTTGGTCGAGGATCCTGCGTTCGATGAGTGGCTGCGCACGCGAACGCCCGCGGGCCGCTGGGGCAGACTTGAGGATCTGCACGGCGCCGCCGTCTTCCTCGCGTCCGCCGCATCGGATTTCATTAACGGCCAGACCATCTATGTGGATGGCGGCATTCTCGCGGTCATTTAGGGTCAGCCATGAACGAATCGCGCGCGACGGCGCTGCAGCTCTGCCCGTTTTCCGCCCATCTCGAGTCGGGATTGAGGCAGCGTTTCGAGCTCGTTCGCTGGTTCGAATTCAGCGTTGCGGAGCAGGCGGCCTGGCTTGAGCGGCAAGCCTCGAAGGTCCGGGCGGTGGTTACCGGCGGTCACGTCGGGTGCAGCAACGAGCTCATGGCGCGGCTGCCCTCGCTCGGCATCATTGCCGTCAATGGCGTCGGCGTCGACAGGATCGATCTGCCCTATGCACGCGGCCACGGAGTGCGCGTCACTGCGACGCCGGGCATTCTGACCGAAGACGTCGCCGATCTCGCGATCGGACTCATCATAGGTCTGCTTCGCGACATTCCGGCCGCCGACGCTTTCGTGCGAAGCGGCGGGTGGGTGAAGGGAGAACGCCCGCTCGCGCGCAAGGTTAGCGGTTGCCGCTTCGGTATCGTGGGCCTCGGGCACATTGGCTCCGCCATTGCCGTGCGCCTTACCGCGTTCGGACCAGTCGCCTATACGGGCCCGCGACGCAAGAGCGTGGGCTACCTGTTTCATGCGGATCTAATGGCTCTTGCGCGGGCCTCTGACGTGCTGGTGCTGGCGTGTACGGCCAATGACTCGACCCGGCATCTCGTCGACGCTGACATCATTGCGGCGCTCGGCCCGCAGGGTTACCTGGTCAACGTCGCGCGCGGGTCGGTGGTCGACGAGACGGCGCTGGTGGCTGCAATCGATGCCGGACGCCTTGCCGGCGCCGCGCTCGACGTCTTCGAGGACGAGCCGAAAGTGCCGGAGCCGCTGCGCGCGAGTCCCAGAGTCGTGTTGACTCCGCACGTGGCGAGCGCAACCCTCGAGACGCGAACGCGCATGGCGGACTTGGTTCTGGGGAATCTCGATGCGTACATCGGCGGCGGGCCGCTCCTGACTGCGGTGATCTAGGCGCTCCAATTCAGGATCCGACGCCCGCTGCGCCGGCTGGAATAGCGCAGCATGGTATCGGTATCAGCCAACGGGGAGGAATTCGGACATGGCCAGAAAATCCTTGCGACAGCTCCTGCGGGAGTCCACCAAATGCATCGTGGCGCCGTGCGTCTATGATTGCGCATCGGCGCGGGCGGTGGAGATGGTGGGCTTTGAGGCTATGATGCTGAGCGGGGGTGAGGTCTCTATCGCGATGAACGGCGTCATCGACTATGGATTCGCCAACCTGACGGACATCGAGTGGATCACGAGCCGGATCAGCCAGACTTCTCCGCTGCCGCTCGCCGCGGACATCGAAGACGGGTTCGGCGGTCCGCTCGCAGTGTATCGGTCGGCGAAGCGGATGGCGCGGGCGGGCGCGACGGCGCTTCAGCTCGAAGACTCGAGCGACATGGAGGAGGCGACGAGCCTGCTTCCCCGCGAGCGCTATTTCGATAAGGTGAGGGCAGCGCACGCTGCTCTCGAGGGCACCGATTGCATCCTGATCGCGCGAACGAACGCGGATCCCAAGACGGAGCTCGACGAGGGCATCGAGCGCTGCCGCAAGGCGGTCGAGCTCGGTGCGCAGATGACGACGGTGGTGAAGCTGAACAATCTCCCGGACGCGCGCTATGTCGCGGGCCGGGTTCCAGGCTGGAAGATGTATCCGGACGTCGGCGCGCGCAACGGCGTTCCCGACGTCGCCGTCGAGGACATCTATCCGCTCGGCTTCAACTTCATGACCATGCACTACCTGTTGAAAGCGGCGATGGACGGCATGCTGGAGCACGGCAAGCGCAACGTCGTGCAGCAGGGCAGTCTCTATACCTGTAACAAGGAGGACGCGACCGGCATCATGGGCATGAGCGCGACGCCGCTCTTCGATCCGCACGGCTACATGGAACTCGAGGGCCGCTTCAGCGGGCGGCGCAAGGAATACACGATCGTCGGCCATGAGGTCGAAGGCTACCCGGCAGGCTTCGTGCGCACGCCGATCACGGACCGGTTTTGACGGTGGCGGTGCGCGGCGCGGTAAGGACGGCACGCGGCAAACAAGCACGTGAATATCAGGGCCGCCCCTTGTGCGCGCTGCGTGCCCCGAGGCCATGGGACATTGCAGCAAAACGACGTCGTCATGTGAACGATAGCATGTTGCGCTTGCATTCCCTCTCCAGAGGCGCGTAGCATCTATCGCGCTACGGGGGGAACAACCAATTGAACGAACGGCGGACATGGGCCGCCTTTTTCTGGACGCGACATGATACCGGTAGCAGGATTCTTGGCGATCGCACATCAGACCAAGTCTAGAATCCATGGGGGGAACAATGCTCAACGAATCAGGCCTCACGGTGCGGATGGACGCCACCGCTAGGCGCCGTCATCGAAGCACCGGCGCGTCGCTGGGCAGCGGCCTGTCGATGCTGGCGATCGGAACGCTCGCGATGTCAGCGACGGTCTCGGGTGCGGAGGGTCCTGCCGCGAACGCTGCGCGGGACGAGGGGTCGCCCACGGTGGCCGAGATCCTCGTCACCGGCACGCGCATCGTGGGCGGGGGCTACAACTCGCCGAACCCCGTGACCGTGATCAGCGCGGACCGGCTCAAGGCTCTGGCCGTCACGGACGTCGGCGATGCCTTGAATCAGATGCCGTCGTTCCGTGCGACCCTGACTCCGCAGACGACTGCGGACGGTACGCCGACGAACATCGCGGGCCGTGTCGTTGACCTCCGGGGTCTCGGCGCGAGCCGGACGCTAGTCCTCGTCGACGGGCGACGCTTCGTTCCCAGCAATTCGCAGGGCACGGTGGACCTGAACACCATTCCGACGAACCTGATCCAGCGAGTCGAAGTCGTGACCGGCGGCGCCTCGGCCCTCTACGGCGCGGACGCGGTCGCGGGCGTCGTCAACTTCATACTCGACAAGGATTTCGAAGGCCTGAGCGCGGATACGTCGTTCGGCCGCAGCCAGGTCGGGGACATGAACCGCGCGTACGTCGCGCTCAAGGCCGGAACGAAATTCGCCGACGGCCGCGGCCATTTCTTCATCGGCGGCGAATTCCTGAACGACGACGGATCCGGCGACTGCTTTTCGCGCAGCTTCTGCGCGCAGAACGTCAACATCATCAGCAACCCGACGCCGGGCGTGAACGGCCTGCCGGCGAACCTGATGTTGCCCAATCTGTTCGCGGTCAATTCGCCGAACGGGCTCATCATCTCCGGAGTCCTGTCGGGTACGACGTTCACTCCGAACGGCACGCCGACGAAATTCAACTACGGCGACCTGGCGGGTTTCGTCTTCATGATCGGCGGCGACTCGGACAGGGGCCGCCAGTCGTGGCTCGAAGGCGCTCTCATCTCGCAGAAGGTGAAGCGCGACAACGTGCTCGCGCACTCGGACTTTGACTTTTCCAGCAGTGTGCAGGGCTTCCTCGAGGCGTCGCTCGCCCAGGTGACGGGCACGTCCAACCAGATTCCGCCGGTTGAATTCCCGACGATCCTCATGGCGGATAACGCGTTCCTCCCGGCATCGCTTCGCCAGGCATTGGCCAACGCGGGCGAAACGAGCTTCGCGTTCAAGCGTCAGAACAACGATTTCGGCGTTCTCGTGTCGCAATCCATCGATAAGAACGCCCGAGTCGCCAGCGGACTCAAGGGTACGTTGAATGACCTCTGGCACTGGGACGCATACTACCAGTACGGCCGGCACACGAACGATTCCACCATCGCGAACAATCGCATCAATGCGAACTGGGCGCTCGCGGTGGACGCCGTCCTTGCGCCGAACGGCCAGGTCGTTTGCCGATCGACCTTGACGAATCCCACCAACGGCTGCCATCCGGTCGATCTGTTCGGTTCAAACCTGTCGAGCGACGCCGCGAAGGCCTACGTCAACGGGACTTCCTCGGTTGACCGGCGCCTAGTGGAGCATGTTGTCGCGGCGAACATCTCCGGCCAGCCGTTCAACAGTTGGTCGGGTCCCATCTCGATCGGGGCGGGTGTCGAATACCGTCGCGACACGGCGGACGGCGATGTCGACCCGATTTCCCTCGCGCAAGGCTGGTGGAACAACAGCGGCACGCCCATCTCGGGCTCCGTGAACGTGGCGGAAGCTTACGTCGAAGCCGACGTTCCGCTGGCAAAGTCGCTCGTGCTGAACATCGCGGATCGCGAAACGCACTACAACACGACGGGCAGCGCCAACACCTGGAAGGCCGGTCTCGTGTGGAACGCGACCGAGCGGCTCCGCTTGCGCGTGACTCAGTCGCGGGACTTCCGGGCGCCCAACATGGATGAATTGTTCGGCCCGACCAACAGCCACCCGACGATCCTGATCGACCCGGCGACCAACAGCCAGGTGTTCGTGACCCAGCACCAGGGCGGCAATCCGAACCTCAGTCCTGAATCCGCGGACACGACGACATTCGGCGTGGTCTATCAGTCGGGCCGATCTCTCCGGGCATCGCTCGACTACTACCGCATCAAGATCAAGGGTGCCGTGGACATCGTCAATCCACAGAGCATCCTCGACCGCTGCGCCGCGGGTCTGACGCTATATTGCCAATTCATCACGCGCGACGCAGCGGGCGTGCCGACAGACCTCGTCGTTCAGTTCCTCAACCTCGACAAGCTCGAGACCAGCGGAATCGAGCTGTCCGCGGACTACTACCTGCCGCTTTCACGGCTGTTTCAGTCGGCGCGCGGATCGCTGAGTTTCAGCCTGCAGGCCGTCTACGTGGACAAGCTCGAGCTGACGGACAGCGGCGGCCACAAGGTCAACCGCGCCGGCCAGACGGGGATCGAGCTGCTCGGCACGCCGGGGCTGCCGCGCTATTCCGTTAATTTGCTGTCGACCTACACGCAGGGACCGGCGTCGATCAGCATCCAGGGCCGCTTCATCAGCTCCGGTACGTTTGACCCGGAACTCGTCGGCCCGGACAGCTCGAACTACAATCCGAGCGCGCCGAACAGCATCAACCGCAATGAGGTCGGCGGTGCATTTTACGCCGACCTGTCCGCGAAATACGATGTCTACAGTAACGAGCAGCGTACAGTCGAGATTTTCGGTGCGATCGACAACCTGTTCGACAAGCAGCCCCCCTTCTTGCCGAGCTTTCACAACGCGATCGTCTTCGACAATATTGGCCGGTACTTCACGGCTGGTGTGCGAATGAAGTTCTAGTCATCGCGAGGACCGTGCCGTAACACCCGAGTTGAACGACCCGTCCGATGTCGATCGCGAGGGGCGGCGAGCAGGTGTACTGCTCGCCGCCGCGGTCACCGCGGGCATGGCGCTCAACATGCCGTCGCTCGTCGGGTCGACGTTTTCTCTCTTTCTCAAGCCGGTCTCCGAAGCGTTTGGCTGGGGCCGGGTCGCGATGTCGACGGCCGTGCTGATCGCGTTCACGATCACGACCGCGTTCTATCCGCTGGTCGGGAAAATGGTGGATCGGTGGGGAGCCCGGCCGGTCGTCCTGCCGGGAACGCTCATCCTGGGAGCGACGATCATGTCGCTCGCGCTGCTGCGCGGATCGCCGTCGCAATTCGACATTCAGTTCTTCGCTGTAGCTACTGCCGGAACGCTCGTCAGCGGCGTCGTGTATGGAAGGGCGCTCGCAGGCGTCTTCGACGGAAACCGCGGCAAAGCGCTCGGGATCTGCCTTGGCGTCGGCGGCGGGCTCGGCGCCGCGCTCGCGCCGCAATTCGTGCGTTACCTCATCGAGCACTTCGGCTGGCGCAACGCTTACCTTGGCCTCGGAGCGCTGCCCGTGATCGTCGCGTTTCCGATTCTCTTCCAGTGTCTGCGCGGCGAGAAAGCGAAGGTGCCCGACGTCGAGAAACCACGCACGGGCAGCGAGACTCCGTTCGGTCTGACCGTCCTGCAGGCGATGTGCCGGCCTGGCTTGTGGTTAATCTTGGCCGCGATATTCCTGAGTTGTCTCGCGAACAACGGCGTCCTCGTCCACCTCGCGGCAATGCTGACCGATCGCGGAATCTCCCTCGAATTCGCGACGGCGCTGCTTTCCACCGTGGCTGTCGCCACGACGATGGGGCAATTCGCTTCCGGTTTTCTGCTCGACCGCATCAACAGCCCGCGGGTCGGCATTCCCTTCGCGGCGTCCGTTCTGGCCGGGCTGCTCCTGCTCGATCATGGAACGACGGCGGCGCCCTTGTTCCTCGGCGTCGTCCTCTTCGGCTTCGGCATGGGCTCCGAGTACAGCCTCATGCCCTACTACGTCAGCCGGTATTTCGGCTTGCGCGGGTTCGGGACCCTCTACGGCGGCATTTACGCCTTTGCCTCGATTGGCGGGGGTCTCGGTCCCTACGTCATGGGGCGCGTCTTCGAGAGCACGCATTCCTACAGCGGCGCGCTGTTGACCTTCGAAGGCGGACTGATGCTTGCCATCGTCTGCATCGCGAGCCTCGGTCGCTACGTCTACGCTGCGCGCGGCGCCGTCGTCGGCGCGTCGCCCCGATCGCAACCCGCCACGTAGCAGCAAGGCACGATTGCGTGGCTTCCGTCGACGTGTCACCACTGTTCGCGCCGTTTCAGCTCAAGGGAGTGACGCTTCCCAATCGCTTCGTGATGCCGGGGATGCAACGCGGATGGTGCCGGGAGGGCGCACCGACACAGAAAATGGTGGACTACTATTGCGCCCGTACGGAAGGCGGAGTCTCGCTCATCATCACGGAAGCCCTGGCGGTCGATCATCCGTCGGCTACGCAAGCACCGTCCTACGGACGGCTGATCCCGTCGGCGCTGCCTGCGTGGGCGAGCTGCGTGCGCGCAGTGAAAGAGGCGGGCGGCCACATGTTCATTCAGTTATGGCACGAGGGCGCGATCCGCAAGGAGGGCGGCGTCGGCGCTTATTCGAAATTCCCCACGATCTGCCCGTCGGGCCTGGTCAAGGCGGGCAGGCCCAGCGGCAGGCCCGCGGCCCCGGAGGATCTGGAGTCGATCAAGGACGCGTTCGTTCGCGGCGCGCTCGCCGCCCGCGAGATGGGCGCGGATGGCGTGGAAATTCACGCCTGCCATGGCTATTTGCTCGACCAGTTTCTGTGGGCCGAGACGAATCGACGGACGGACGGATACGGCGGTGACGCGATCGAAGATCGCGTCCGGTTTCCCGCCGAGGTGGTGGCGGCGGTTCGCCGGGCGGTCGGAGCGCATTTCCTGATGTCGATCCGTCTCTCGCAGTGGAAGGAAATCGATTTTGCGGCGAGGATTGTCCGGGGACCGGATGAGTTGCGCGTGATGCTGAACGCGCTGCGTGACGCGGGCGTGGATTTGTTCCATATCTCGACTCGGCGGTTCCACCAGCCGGAATGGCCGGGCAGCGATCTCGGCTTCGCCGGCTGGACGCGATTGCTGGGCCAGGCGCCCGTGATCACGGTCGGCAGCGTCGGCCTCGAGCTCGATGTGATGGAGAGCTTCGCCGGCAAGGAAGTCGAGCCGAAGGTCGAGCAGGGACTGGCGAAGCTGGTGCGCCGATTCGCCAATCACGAGTTTGACCTGGTGGCCGCCGGACGCAGCAACATCAGCGATCCCGAGTGGGTCAAGAAGGTGAGAGAGGGGCGCTACAGCGACATCCGCATCTTCAAGAAGGAACATCTCGGCACGCAGGAATTCGACAACATGGCTTACGTCGCGGACGCCTTCCGCGAGCACATGGAAGCCATGCAACTCCAATACAAGACTGAAATATGAGTCATACTGAATTTCGCCCCATCGCCGGACCGGTCGCGAGCGAGGATCTCGTCCGTGTGCCCGCGACTCAATGGCTGATCGCGAGTGGACTCAATATCGGTCAGCCCGCGCACTTCTTCCTGATCGACGCGAGCGCGAAGACCGCTGCCCGCCTCGAAATCGATTGGTCTGCCGCATCGCTCGATGACCATCACACTTGCGACAGCGTCGACCCGCCGGATCGCAGCCGCCTGTCGACCGACGGGCTCGCCCTGCGCGCGGATCCTGGCGGGCGCCACCAGCTGTACGCAGCCAACCACGGCGATCGCCTGGCGATCGAAATGTTCGAGGTCGACGCGCGTCGCTCTCCTCCGCGAGTGCGCTGGAAAGGTTGCGCCGTGCTGCCACCGGACCTGATTCCGAATGCGGTCAGGCCCATTCCCGATCATGGACTCCTCGTCATCGGACCCTATGATCCGACGGACGAACAGGCATGGGATCGCATGGCGCGGGGCGAGAACACGGGATGCATCCTCGAGTGGCGCGCCGGGCAAGGCGTTCGCCATTTACCGAATTCCGACATGTCCGGAGGCAACGGCCTCGAACTCAGCGCGGACGGGAACGACGTCTACGCCAGCGCCTGGAGCGCGCGGCGTCTGGTCGTTCTTTCACGCCGCGATGGCGCGCGTCGCGAGATCGCGCTCGACTTCATGCCCGACAACATCCACCGGCTGCAGGACGGGACGCTCCTCGTCGCCGGCCAGCGAACGACGGTGGAAGTGATCCGTTCCTGCACCGGCCCGCAATGCCCTCAACCCTGGGTGATCGTTCGCGTGGATCCGCCCAGCGGCCAGGTTCTGCCGTTGCTCGAGCAGGAAGGAACGCGGGCCACCAACTACGCCTGCGGCGCATTGGCAGTCGACGACACTCTGTTCGTCACGGCGCGCGGCGATCAGAGCCTCGTCTATCGGCCGCTCGCGGGACTGCCCGGCTTCGACAAGCGCTGAGCCCCGTCGCCCGAGCTTGCCGCGCGACCGCCACCCGGAGGGATCGCTGGTTTATGATCCGTTCGAGTGACCGCGCGTGCTCAGCTTCGGCAGAGAGGCCCTTACCATCGATGCTTCGAGCCGCTTAAAACACTCATGAATGGTCGTATTGTGCCATAAGCGAATGCCCCGCTGACGGCCATCTCCTCCTTCGGCATGGTGTGTGCGGCGAAGAGCATCAACGGACTCTTTGCGACACGCGGGCAATCAGATCGTCCGCCCTAGAAAGGAACAGTTTCAGAATCGGAGACGTGTTCAAATTGCTGTAGCCGATGACAAGATCGATCGTGGGCACATCGCCTTCCAGAGGGCGGCTGATGACAGACCAGGGAAGGAAATTCTGCGCGTAGGCAGGCAACAGCGCTACGCCGCGCGTTGATGCCACCAAGGACATCGCCATCGCGAGGTTGTC
>Ga0137361_10000814_pt1 | contig 18343 bp, 18 predicted proteins | sample Mad1_80_16metaG_FD_104923 | JGI IMG/M metagenome (GOLD analysis project Ga0137361, IMG submission 104923) | Vadose zone soil microbial communities from Angelo Coast Range Reserve, California, USA - Mad1_80_16 metaG | ecosystem: Environmental > Terrestrial > Soil > Vadose zone | place: USA... | reverse complement strand
GCGTAGCAGAGGAGGTGCACCATGTTGGATGCATTGAATCGAGCAAAACGTTACCGCGAACTGGCAAAGGGCTGTCGACGCCTAGCGGCAATTGGATTTTCGACCGAAACTCAAAACCACTTTCTACGAATGGCGGAGCATTACAGCACGCTAGCCGAGGCCGAGGAGGCTGTGGATACTGGCGTACCGAATTAGGCACTTCCCCAGCTCAAAACCCAGCGAAGACGGCTCGGGCACTTTTCGTTTTCCATACGTGATCCGGGCCGTCTCTGCCTGAACGTCTCACGCCCCTTCAGCAAAGTCACAATATGGAGCCCGCTAAGATGCCATTTGTCCGATCTGTATTCGTCGCCGCCGTAGTTCTTGGCGCGGTCACGTCGGGAGGAGCGCTCGCGCAGACAACGGCACCCCCGTCGTCAATATCTTCCAAGGTCGACGATGTCTCGAAATGGACGTCGAAGCAATGGAATCGGGCAAAGGCCAAGTGGGGCGAGGAAAAGGAAAAATGGGCTGACTGCCAGAAGCAATCCGAGGATCAAAATTTGACGGGCCGAAAGAGTTGGTCGTTCCTCGCGTCCTGCATGACGCCCGCATCAACGTCGTCCAAGATCGACGACGTCTCCCAATGGACGTCGAAGCAATGGAATCGTGCAAAGGCCAAGTGGGAAAAAGAAACAGAAAAATGGGCCGACTGTCAGAGGCAGTCGAAGGATCAAAATTTGACGGGCCGAAAGAGTTGGTCCTTCCTGGCGTCCTGCATGACCAGTTGACCAATTGGTGTTTTCGCCGCTGCGCTCCCGTTGCACGGCGATACTGGCTGGGATTGCGGACCTTGCAGTGTGTTGCGGGGCGGACACGCCGCTTGCATCCTTGTCGAATGGGTCGAGAAGCCGACCGACAACAAACCCGCGTCGTCGCTTTGTTGCCGCGTGGCCGATGCTGATTCTCAGGAAGCGATCGGCCGTCGTTGGCCCCGGCGCATTTCCCAACACCCTCCCCGCGCTGGGGCCCGCGGCTACTTCGACGGAACTCACCGGTCCCGTTGCTGAGGGCGGGACCGGACTGTGGGAACAAGACCACAATCCCCACGGGGCATCGTAAAGGGGACCGAGATCGCGTGCGGATATCATCACCGCGTAGAACCGCACGCGGAAGGTATGACGCACGTTCGATCCGGCATTCCGTGGGCCGAAAAGTGGCCCTCAATGGGAAATATTGCTGGAGTGTCGCAGTCAGGACATTAGGGCTAAACATTGTAGGCCGCTGGCCTCACTGAGCGTCAGGCCGCAACCTCATCGATAAAGCGTCGGATCATCATCGCCGGTGCCGGTCTTATTGACGCGACTCCGCGCCGATGGTGCAAGCGGCTTGCTGCCCGATCTTTGCCTCCAAAGGCGTCCGGGCCCGTCGGACCTTGACCGATGGCGCTGGCGGCTTCTTTCCGGGTGTGCCGTTGGGCTTAGGCATCGTGGACCATCACCATAAAGCCCCCAGCCCACGCGGTTTTTGAAGCTATCGGATTTCCAATAATCTGGAACCCCGGCCCCTCAAAGGGGCATCCCCGAAAAGGGGAGAGTGGGGCCGGGGCCGCGTGAGGTCCCCGTCTGGGCAGCCCCACGCAGGAGACCAACGGCGGCGGCGGCGGGGTGTTCCTGGGCAATAAGGCTGCTCAGTGGGCTCCTGGCGTTCGATCCTCGATTGCGCTCTGCCCCGCGTCCGTGATCAGCACGCGGATGATTTCGATCGCGCGGCCACCCACCTTCACCGTCTCGCCCTGCATGATGGCAAGCCCGTCGCTGACAAGGTCTGCCAGCAACTCGGCTGGGAAGCCGTTCTCAATCAACATATCGAGGGTGCCCCCGCGCGACCCTGCGTCTGCGAGCATTTCGAGGGCTCGGCGCTGGTCCTCACTGAGCGTCATCGATCGTCAGCATTTGGCGCAAAGGTTGCCTTAATAAACAACGCCCTCCTTGGGCGTTTCCTCCCTAGACTTGGGCTGCCATCAGTTGGCGGCCTCCCTGTCTGCGGCGCACTCGCCTCGCCGGTATCAGACCGCAACCTACCATGCGGCTACCGATCAATTCAACGAACGGTTCGGGACGCCATATCGACGGCGCGCGATTGAAGACGAGACAATGTCACTTCGTCGACCAGCTTGAGACCGCCCCCAAAGGCATCGCCTCCGATCTCATCGGACACATCTCCAAGGATCAAGAAAAAGTGTGGGAGGCAATGACTAGCCGTCGATATCATCTGGCATATAAATTGCTTCCGAAGGTGATACGGCGCCCTCCCTGGGGCGTCCCTCCCCCACTTGGGCCGCCATCAAGTTGGCGGCCTTCTTGTTTGGGGATCGTCACCGGAGCTTGAGAGATGGCCCGGGGGCTTCTTGCCTGGCGTATTGGGCTGCCGCTTGGGGACCAAGATCACGTTTGAGGCCCCGGCCCTGTGCAAGCAGTCCATGTTCAGCACTGCCAAAGCGATGCCGTCTCCTATAGCCATCATAGATATCCTCGCATCACAAGTAAGGGTAGAATTAATTGATTGTGCCATTGACGCACGAGAGAGACCACGACCGCTTGATTAGCCTCGAGCGAAAGGTCGGGTCAGCGAGGGGAGATTGGAAATGCCATCTTGGACCTGCGAGATTTGTGACCAGGTCGTGGAGTTGCGCGACAACGAAAGACCTCATTGGTCGGCAAAGGCGTATGAGAACTGCAAGCTCCAATACCACTATGTGGACGATGCATGCATTGCCTACGCGCAGCCGGAAGTCGCAAAGGAGTTGATTATGATGGCGCCGGCCGCTGCGGTGTGAGCAGGCCCTGGAGGAGAACCTGATGGTGAGGATTGGGTAAGAGCGATCTACGGCGAGGCCAACCGGAGAATCAGGACGATCGTCCCCCAGCATCACGCAATCACTCTTTCCGCCGGCCATTAAGCAATTTCGGCAGCTTGGCGAAATCGACTGCCATCTGCCGCGCATCGTCCATCGTCAGAAAGCCAGTGTGGCCCGCTGTGTTTGGATCGGCCCGACCGTAAAACACGCCGAGTTGCACCCCAGTGGCATCCTCGACGGCGAATCCGCTCGGGATCTCGACGATCCGCCACGGCGCCGGAAAGCGGCCGGTCATGTTTCCCCCGGGAAGCAATAGCCGTATCAAACTACCTCCTGTCCCTCGACGTTGCAATACCGGCTCTATGGCGAATGAGGCGGCCGATCAGTGGCCAGATTCCAACGCTCGGTAAACGCCAGGCCGATGCCGACTGCTTTGGCGACCTCTGGCGAACCGAAGCCTCGGGTCTCGTTCGTGCACCCGGCGGGCGGGCATTTATCGACGGTGGGGTGCGCCGTAAAAAAATGCTATTGAGCAGGCTCGACCGAGGAGTAGCCATGGCGTTTTTGTGCGTCGATTGTTTCCAGCGGGGGGAGGCATGAAGCAAGTGGCGCGTCTTGCCGTGGGGTTTGCGGGGCTGGCGGCGGGCTATGAACTTGGTTCCTTACTCGCCCCAATCATCGGCCGCATCGGCTTCTGGGTCGTCACTCTCGCGACCATGTTTGCGGTGGCAGGCATCGCAGACCAAATTGCGAAACGCCTTTTCCGGATACGCCTGTGAGGGCGGCCTGGGCGCGTCCTCTCGCCTCGCTCCCGCTGGACCGCGCTGCTCCGGGATCGCGGACGTTGGCCCGCTTCCACCATCCGATAGACGCTTCGCCCGGCCGGTCCGAAAGCAATCCGTCCTCACCGTTGCGGAGCGAATTGCGGGGATGAGACGTGGCTTCTTTGCGGAATTGTCGAGAAGCCGACCGACAATAACCCCGCACTGTTTCGTCATCACGGCTGACCGGAGAGGATGGCGATCAGCCGCAGCTGGCCCCGGCTATTGAGGGCATGAAAGCGAGGTGCCGATGAGCACCATGCCAAGCCACACGCAACCCGAATTCTCCGCAGCTTCATTGCTCGTCAAACCGTCGGTCGAGGCAACTGCCGGTCGCCCGGCCAAGGTCAAGAATGACCAGCTCACGACCAGCCGGCCGTCGCTCGGCAAGCGAGCGTCGCTGGCCTTCGCGTACTACATGATCGTGTTTTCCGTTGGCATCGCGGCCACTTTGGCTTGGCAGACCTATGGCGACGCGGCGAGACAGCTGATAGCGCCGGCCGCCTCTGCTCCCGATCAGCAGCAAGTCAACGCTGTGTCGCTCGATCTCGATTCGGTGCGGCGAAGTATCGACGGGCTCGCCATTGCCATCGGCACCAGTATCGCCACCAGTCAGGAGCAGATAACGCGCAGCGTGGACCAGCTCGCAGCCGGCCAAGAGCAGATGACGCGCGAAATTACCAAGTTGCAGGCGGTCGAGCGGTACGTCCTTTACAAGAACTCAGATCCGCCGCCTCGGCCAGTCCCTACCCAGATGCCCAAACCCGCTCCACGGCCCTCGCAGGCACCAACTGTACTCACTCCCGTCAGAAATCCTTGAACCGGTTCGGCGCCCCGACGTTATGGGCCTCTCAGTCCTCCTCCGGCGGAAGCTTCGCCAGCAAGTGAGGCAAGTTCCGAGCGACACTGCCGCGTATTTCGTCATCGACGGCAGCTATGACCTCGAAGCCTTCCTCGATCTGCCGGCGAATCATTTCCAGTTCCTCCGGACTGAGACGGCGACCATGTAGGAATTCATGGCCCTTTCGGCGCGCTCAATGATCTCACCGATTGGCTTGCTGTCAGAGACCCGTACGAAAACGTCAGGATATCTCGGCATTAATCCGACCCACCTTGGCGCCCTTGGATATGTTCAGCAAATCGGCCGCTTGGGGTTGGGGCCGGGCGGCCTACGCTTCGTCTGCGCCGTGTTCTACCCGCTGCGCCAATTTCTCGTGGCGCGAAGCGACTTCGCGCATCGTCAACCGGGCTCCAGCGTCGTCCACGGTCTCGGCTTTGGCCAAGATTTCTTCGGCGCGTGCTCGCAAGTTGCTGGCAAGCAATAAAAGCTGAGTGTCCGGCACATCGCGCTCCGTTCGCTTTCAGGCGGGAGCACGACTGGTCTCTCAGCCACCGACGCCCGTTGGGGTAGTTGCCGGTGATGACTGAGCAGGTTACGCCGCATCGGGAGGGATAGCTAGTACTACTGTCGATCAGAAAAATTGTCTGCGCCGGCTTCGATAGCCGGCCCGCCCTGCCGCGCCACTCGGCGGCCACCCGGGTTGCCCCGGCGCCCCATCTTGCTTGGCGAAGGACGCCGGGGTGCGCGGCGGTAGCGTGTATAGCGGTTCCCGACGCGAGCCACGACGTGGCGTCTATCAAAGCCAGCTGGCCCATAGACGCGACCCTCACCCACCAAGCTTCAATCGCTACTTTTGAGCGGGAATGGGCGGATGCGTTGAGCAGCAAGCTGCCCGATTCCGCGCAATGGTTTTGATTTAGATCAAAGCGCACGGTCGGACAGCTGCGCTGACATCCCGCTTCCCCCATTCGCGAGCAAGGTTGCGCGCCTGGGAACTTGACCCCGGATGAGGGCGCGGTGCTAGATGTCCGAGGGAGACGCCGCCGCATGCCAATCGACAAGCGTGTAAATTCTGCTGCGGCGGCTCTCGCTGATGTTTCGGATGGAGCAACGGTTCTCATTTCTGGCTTCGGCGGCGCCGGCTTTGCCAACACGCTGATCCGGGCCTTGCGCGATCGTGGTGCGAAGAATCTGACTCTGGTCGTCAATTCGGCCACGCATCGCTACTCCCTCACGCACGAACTGATCGAAGCCGGTCTCGTGCGCAAGATCGTGTGCACGGCCGCACGCGGCCACAACGCGGAGCCCTCGCCGTTCGAGCGACTGTGGGTGGCCGGCAAGATCGATCTGGAGTGCGTGCCGCAGGGCACCTTTGCCGAACGCATCCGCGCTGGGGGTGCCGGCATCCCGGCTTTCTATACGCCCGTCGGTTTCGGCACCGAACTAGCACGTGGCAAGGAGGTGCGCTGCTTCGATGGTCGCGAGCACGTTTTGGAGCAGGCAATCAAGGGTGATCTCGCCCTGGTTCGCGCCGACACGGCCGACCGCTACGGCAATCTCACGTTTCGCTACGCGCAGATGAACTTCGGTCCGGTGATGGCGATGGCGGCGAAGCTCGCCGTGGCCGAGGTGCGCACCGCACTCGACGCACCGATTCCGCATGACCGCGTGCAATTGCCGGGCGTGTTTGTGGACCGTGTCGTCGCGGTGGGGAAATGACCGTGCAACCGCTCAACCGCTTGCAAGCAGCCTGGCGCGCGGCCCAGGACATCGGCGACGGAATGGTCGTCAATCTCGGCCTCGGCATGCCACTCCACGTTGCCGACTATCTGCGGCCGGAGGTCGACGTCTTTATTCAATCGGAGAACGGCGTGATCGGCGTCGGTCCGCTCGCGCCGACGGACCGTATCGACACCGATCTGGTTGATGCGGGAAGCCGGCGGATCACGTTGCGACCCGGCGCCTCGATCATCGATTCATCCTGGTCGTTTGCGATGATCCGTGGCCGCCATGTCGACGTGACAATTTTGGGCGCCTTCGAAGTTGCGGCCAACGGCGATCTTGCAAACTGGGACATGCGGTTGCCGAACAAGGGACCGCTGGTCGGCGGCGCCATGGACCTTGCGGTTGGCGCACGCGCGGTGTGGGTGATCATGGAGCACGTGACGCGCAAAGGCACGCCGCGGCTGGTCGAAGCCTGCGCGCTGCCGCTCACCGCCTTGCGTTGCGTCACGCGCGTTTACACCGATCTCGCTGTCGTCGATATTGCGCATGATTGCATGGTGGTGCGCGAGATGCTCGATGGCATGACCGAGGCCGACCTGCGCGCCCGCACCGGCGCGCCGATTGTTTTCGCGCCCGACTGCCGGCCGCTCGTGGCTCCGCCGATCGCCCAGCCGGAGTAGGCGCCTCCCATTAATTTCATCGAAGTCAATGGGACTGCCCTGCGCTACGAACTCTCCGGCGCCGGCGCATTCACCCTGGTGTTGATCCACACGCGCTACAGCGTCGCCTCAGTGCCGAGGATTATGGTCGCCTGTGAGGACAGTACGCCGCCGTTGCCGTGTGCGAGCGCAACCTCGCAATCCTTCACCTGCCGCGCACCGCACTCGCCCCGCAATTGGCGCACCGCTTCGATCAACAGGAGCAGTCCGTACATACCGGGGTGGCAGTAAGACAGGCCGCCACCGTTGGTGTTGACTGCGAGTTGGCCCGAGGGGCCGATCCGCCCGCCTTCGACAAACGCCCCGCCCTCGCCCTTCTTGCAGAATCCCAGGTCCTCCAGGAAGAGAATCGTGTTGATTGTGAAGGCATCGTAGAGCTCGACCGCGTCTACATCAGCTGGACTGAGCTTGGCCATCTTGTAGGCGGCCTTCCCGGCAGCCAGGGCCCCCGTCACCGTCAAATCAGGCATATTGGAAATGCTGGCATGGGTCACCGACTGGCCGAAGCCGAGCACATATGCAGGTGGTTTCTTGAGCGAACGGGCGCGTTCGGCAGAGGTAACGACGATGGCTCCGCCTCCGTCCGTCACCAGGCAGCAATCGCGCACGGTGAAAGGATAGCTCACCATACGCGAGGAAAGGACGCCTTCGATTGTCAGCGGCTTGTTTTCCCAGGCAGCCGGATTGAGAAGGGCCCATTCGCGTGCCGCAACGGCAACGGCGGCAAGGTGCTCCCGCGTCGTGCCGAATTCATGCATATGGCGCGAGGCGGCGAGCGCATATGCACTGGCCGGCATGAACGGCTTGAACGGAGTCTCGTATGGGTTGATTTCCCGCACGGACGCCTGTTTGCGCCCGATGCTGCGCTGCGTGCTGCCATAGGCGATGACCGCGACGCTGCACAGCCCAAGCGCAATCGCGCCCATCGCATGGGCCACATGGTATTCGAACGAGGATCCCCCGACGATCGTCGAGCCGAGGAAGGCCGGATTTATGCCGAGATACTCGGCGAGCGCCAGTACGGACAACCGGCTCTGGGCCGTCGCCGAGAACAAGCCGTCGACGTCCTTCAGGCTCAACCCGCAGTCATCGAGCGCACGCTTGGTCCCCTGTGCCATCAAGTCGACAACCGAGAGACCGTCGGCGACCTGGCCGAGATCGGATTCGGCAACCCCGACGATCGCCGCACTGCCCCGATTGAGCCCACCCATTACGCCGCCTCCACAGGAATGAAGACCGGATAGGGTGGTTCGTCGCCGCCCGGACGGTGCACACGAAAGCGCACGCGCAGTCCGATCCGCACCTTGTCGGGCGCGACCTCCTCGACTCGGCTCATCATCCGGAAGCCTTCGTCACAGTCGATCAAGGCCACATTGTAGGGCGCACCCTCCGCCTGATGCACAACGGTCGTAGCGTGGACGGTCCCGATCCCTGCGCTGACCCGCCATTCCAGCCGGTCGCTGCCGGTGAAGGGACAGAGCACGCGGGGAAAAAACACGGGGCGCCCGGCCGCGAGGCTGAACTGATAGGCGAGCTCGCCTCGCTCGAGATGATCGAGGTAGACCCTGAGAGGCGATTGAACGTCTGCCGGCATGGACTGTTGCCCATTTTCATTTCACAATTCCAACTGTATTAGCCCCGCTGAGTATGGCTGAGCAACGGCGATGTTCGCCGTTCAACGTGCCATGCTTGAGAGCACCCGTGACATGAAACTCTATTGGTCGTCGCGTTCACCGTTCGTGCGCAAAGTAATGGTAGCGGCGCACGAGGTTGGCATCGCCGATCGCATCCGAACGCAACGGGTCGTAGTGGCGCCGAACAATCCCAACATCGAGGTCATGCAGGACAATCCTCTCAGCAAGATCCCGACCCTGGTGTTCGACGACGGCACGTCGCTCTACGACTCGCGCGTAATCTGCGAGTATTTCGATACTTTACACGATGGACCGAAGCTGTTTCCTGCCAACCCTGACTTGCGCTGGAAGGCGTTGCGGCGCCAAGCCCTGGGCGACGGCCTGATGGAGGTCATCGTACTCCGCCTCGGAGAGATGAGCCGTCCACGGGAGGCGCAGTCCGAGAAACACCTGGCGGCGTTTCGCCTCAAGGCCGCAAAGAGCCTCGACCAGCTCGACGCTGAAGTGGACAGTCCGTCGGGCGCGCTCAGCATTGGCGACATCGCGGTTGGTTGCGCATTGGCGCATCTGGACTTCCGGTTTTCTACTGACGATTGGCGCGCAGGCCGTACGAAGCTCGCCGCTTGGCATGCGGACTTCTCGCGCCGCCCTTCCGTTTGCGCAACTGAATTTGCGGATGTCTATTGACGGTTGATGTGCACAGCGAGGCAAGACGACGCGAGGAGACGAATGATCAAGGTCCCGCAACAGCAAATTCCCGGTGTTTATCACCGCCGCGTCGGCGATATCGTGGTTACCGCGATCAGCGACGGCTTCCTCGACGGCACGCTGGACGTGCTCCGCAACATTACCCAGGAGGGAGCGCGGCAGATCCTCGTCGAATCGTTCCGACCTGCCCGCCGCACGGCCGTCAATGCGTTTCTGGTATATTCGGCCGGCCGGCTCGCCATGATCGAAACCGGATCGGGCAACTACTTGCAGCCGACGGCCGGCAAAGCGATGGCCAACATCAAGGCGGCGGGCGTTGACCCAGCTGACATCGAGGCCGTTCTCTTGACGCACATGCATCCCGACCACTCGGCCGGCCTGACCGATATGGCGACCGGCCGACGGAATTTTCCCAATGCCGAGCTTGTCGTGCACGAGAACGAACCCCGGCACTGGTTCGACGACGCCAAAATGGCGGGCGCGACCGAGAGGGCGCGTAAGCTCTACTTCCAGTGCCCCCGCGAGCAAACCGCGCCCTACCGGGACCGCATGCGGTTGTTCAGAGAGGGTGAAGTCTTTCCCGGCGTCACCGCGATCCCACGCCACGGCCACACCCCTGGACACACGACGTTCATGATCAGCTCCGGCAAGGAGCAACTCCTCATCTGGGGCGATACGGTGCACGTGCCGGAGGTGCAAACCGCACGGCCCGAGGTGTGCATGGAGTTCGACACCGATGCCGATGCTGCCGCCGCTTCGCGGCGCAAGGTATTCGACATGGTCGCCGCGGAGCGCTTGCTCGTGACCGGTATGCACCTGCATTTTCCGGGATTCGCGCATCTGGCGCGCCGCGGCTCCGGCTATCAGCTGATACCTGCGGCCTGGGAGCAGTCCCTATAATCGAGGGCGAGTTCACTTGATCTTGATGCCCGTCGCGGCGATGACCGTGCCCCAGCGCTCGATCTCGCTCTTTACGTAGCTTGCGAACTCTGGAGACGGGTTGCCGACCGCAATGGCGCTCAACGCCGCAAGCTTGTCCTTGACTTCCGGCGCATGCAGAGCTTCGACCGCGGCGGAATGGATCTTGGCGACGATCGGCGGCGGGGTCGCAATCGGCGCCACCAAGCCATACCAGTTGTCGGCTTCGACTTGGGGCATGCCAAGCTCTGCCGTGGTCGGCACCGAAGGCAGGTTCGCAATCCGGACCCGGCTACCGATCGCCAGGGCGCGCAGCTTGCCCGACTGTATGCTGCCGAGCAGCACCGGGACGTCCGCAAACATCAGTTGAACGTGGCCGCCGAGCAGGTCATTCACGGCCGGTGCTGCTCCGGTGTATGGCACGTGCACGAGGTCGATCTGGGCGGTGAGCTTAAGCAACTCCATGGCGAGATGCGGCATGCCGCCGGCGCCGGTCGAGGCAAATGCCAGCTTACCGGGCTGCGACTTCGCCAGGACGACGAGCTCAGCCAGGCTCTTGACGGGCACGTTTTCATTGACCACGAGAATTTCCGGCACCGATACGACCTGCGTAATGAGCGCCAGATCCCTGAGCGGATGGAACGGCATGTTCTCGCGCAGATTTACATTCATGGCGAGCCCGCTCGCCGGCGCGATGGCAATGGTGTAGCCGTCGGGCTCCGCCTTGGCGACTGAGGCGATGCCGGTGAGACCGCCTGCGCCTGCACGGGACTCGATGACGATCGTCTGTCCGAGCACGGCCGCCATTTTCTCCGTCAAAATGCGGCTCATGGTGTCGGCGGGCCCGCCGGCAGGAAACGGCACGACGAACTTCACCGCGCGATTCGGAAATTCCTGGGTTATCGCCAGGCTCGGCCATGCAAAAACGCAGATTACGCACATGAGGCGGATCAAGATGAACATGGCGACCTACCCTTCCCTGGCACTGCGCACACGCCAGCAGAACTTCTACCACTTTCTGTGGGTGTGTGCGGTATGCGACGGCGTGAGACCTTGAAGACTCCATAATCCGCAAGCCAGTACTCCGCGGCTCGCACGGTCTACTGTTCGCGGTCCATAGAAGTATCGATCCTGACCACTGAGACATTCCCGGCGCCCGCATTGGGCCTCAGCCCATAGGGCAGGCTTTCGATGTTTCCACGGTGCCAGTGCATTGGGTTTTGCAACAAGTCGGCAGCCATTCCTTTAGTCGAGGATCGATGTCCGAGCGAAGGATGGTGCTATATTGACGGCCCTAGATCGGAGGTTCGAGCGATGACGGGTGCCGTCGCGGACCATCAAGTGCCAACGGGTGCTTCGAGCAGCAACCTTTATCGCGTCGTGGTCGTCGGCGGAGGCGCTGGTGGGCTAGAACTCGTGACGCGCCTCGGTGATCGGCTCGGCCGGCGTCGGCTCGCGGACATCTCGCTGATCGAAAAGGCTCGTACGCATCTATGGAAGCCGCTGCTTCACGAAGTCGCCGCCGGCAGCATGGATGTTGCCCGGCACGAACTTGACTATCTGGCCCAAGCTCACTGGCATGGCTTTCGGTACCGTTTCGGCGAGATGATCGGTCTCGACCGATCGAAGCGGCTCGTGCATCTCGCCGCCAATTTGGATGACGAGGGGCGCCTCATTACGCCCGAGCGTTCATTCGGTTACGACACGCTTGTGATAGCGATCGGCAGCGTCACCAATGATTTCGGCACGCCGGGGGTGAAGGAAAATTCCATTGCGCTCGATACGCCGGAGCAGGCGCAATTGTTCAATCGGCGCCTTATCAATGCGTGCCTGCGCGCCCACACCCAGGCGGAACCGGTTCGGCCGGGACAGCTTCACGTTGCCATCATCGGCGCGGGCGCGACCGGTACCGAATTAGCCGCCGAGCTGCACCGCACGCTGCGCGGCGTCGTCGCCTACGGGCTCGACAGAATTGATCCCGACAAAGATATCAAGATCACGCTGATCGAGGCCGACGACCGGATCGTGCCGGCATTGCCGCCGCGACTATCTATCGCGACGGCGCGCCTGCTGCGCGAGCTGGGCGTCGAAATTCGGACCAGCGCTCGGGTCACCAAGGTGCGGCCCGACGGAGTCCTTCTCGCCGGCGGCGATTTCATTCCTTCGGAGCTCGTGGTCTGGGCGGCGGGCGTGCGCGGTCCGGAGGTGCTGAGGAATCTTGATGGCTTGGAGGCCAGTCCATCGGGTCAGCTTGTCGTCCTCCCCACATTGCAGACGACGCGCGACCAAAATATCTTCGCCGTGGGCGACTGCGCGTGGCTGGTACCGGATGGCGAGAAGCGACCGATTCCTCCACGTGCCCAGGCGGCGCATCAGCAGGCATCGCACCTGCGAAAGCAGATCACGCGGCGATTGGAAGGCCGGCCGATCGCGCCGTTCGTCTATCGCGATTTCGGGTCACTGGTTTCGCTGGGCGAATTCTCGACGATCGGTAGCCTTATGGGTTTCGTGGCCGGGAAAGGGATGCTGATCGAGGGATATGTGGCGCGGCTGATGTATCGCTCCCTCTATAAGATGCACGAGGCCGCATTACACGGTCCGTTGAAGGTCGGTCTCGACACCATTGCCAGATCGTTGACACGGCAGACCGAGCCGCATGTGAAGCTTCACTGATAGTCTGGAAAGAATAATGACTGAGGCCTAAGCCGATGGCCGGTGCGTCGTCCTTCACGCGGGACGCCGCCCCGGCGCTTCCCTGAACCCACTACAAGCGTCGGATGGCCTTCGCGCCAAGGCCAACTGCCGTTGATAGGTAAAGCCGATATGCACGCACTAACGGGACAAGCTGTCGCTCAGAACACATATGGACGCCAAGAGGCGTGCGGAAGGTTAAAATCTTTTGGCTCGCGTTCCGGCATTCAGAAATCTGGCCTTTCAACTGGTCCTTGGTTCTGCGCCGAAGCTTGCGCGAGCGCAGAAGGGCAGGTCGCAAAAACTACAACGATCGCGACGAGAGCCGCGACCGAGTCACAGCACCGCGGCACATTGAATTGGATCGCGATGGAGATTGGCACCCTCATCGAACTTGGACATTAGAGTGCTCCGTGTTCCGGCGGGCTGCCGCAGATGACGCGAATGTGTGGTGCGGCCGTGCGTTGCAAGAGGTTTTCGTCGATCTGCCGGCACGGTCTTGCATCAACTATCCGGCCTCTGATTGGATCAATCCAGTGGTTCCATCTTCACGATCGAGGCGCCATGATTGCTTCCGGCCCAGAAAGTGGCCGGTGTCGTCGAGCTGTCGACATAGACGCGTCGGATGTTGGTTGAGCGCGGCAGCAGATATTCGGTGATCTCGTCCGTCTTCGGATCGAGCCGTGCCACGCGGTCGGTGAACATCCCGCCGGCCCAGACCTCGCCGTGATCATCAGGCATGACGTCGTAGGGAGCACTCCAGGGCGTCGCCACCTGCCATTCCGTGATCCTCTCAGTCTTGGGATCGAATAGGCCGATCGCGTTGCCACCATATTCGGCAAACCACAGCCGATCCTGGGCGTCGACGCGGCCGCGCCGCGGCCGTGAGTTGGCGGTCGGCGTCTTATATGCCGTGATCCCGCCGGTCTTAGCATCGACCTTGGCGATCTGTTCGCCAGCGAAATCCAGAAGATAGAGGTTGTTCTGGTGATCCGCCGGTATGCCGTATGGGAAGATCGCGCGGTTGGTCGCGGGGTCTTTCGGTGTGCCGAGCGACTCAAGCTTGCCGGACGCGAGGTCGATCCGGATCAGTGCGTTTTGGGCATTGTTTTTCGTCCATACCTTGCCGTCGACATTCGAGTGAGTCGGCGTCACCATACCCATTTGGGCGGAGTTGGACTGCCATTCCGCCGGCAGGGCGAACAGCTGGAAGCTTTCGGTCTTCTTGTCGAACTTGGCGACGCCGGCCTGATACATCAGGCCGATCCACAAGCTATTTCCGTCGGCGCCGGATTCGAGATCGAGTGTGCCGGTTGGGAAACCCTTCTTCAGTTCAGGAATCGGATACTCGGTGACCTTGCCGGTCTTGGGATCCATCTTGCCGAGGAATTGCTCGCCGAATTCTGCGAACCACACCGTGCCTGAATCGAGGATCACGTCATGCGGCTCAATGGTAGCGCGCGGCAGATCGTACTCCGTGAAAATGACGCGCGTCGCCCGGCCAGTCGGACGCGGGAAGAACTTTAGCGGATATTCCCAGCCGGTGCTGTCGCTCAGATTGATGGTGGCGAGGTACTGCGCCGCGGCTTCCAGGTTGGCGCCCCTCGTCAAGTTGCGCTCGATGTCACCGACCAGCCGTTGCGGATGAAGCGGCGTGCTGCCGGGGTAATAGCTGGCCATGCGTTTGAAGATCTGCAAAAATTCGGCAGCGTCATGAGATGAGCGCACGATGCGTTGCAACGTGTGGCAACTGTTGCAGCCAAGCAGTATTCTTTTTTGGCTGTCCGTGCCCGGCATACTGGTGAGCCATTCCGCATCGGTGAGCTGCGATGCGATATTCTTGGTGGCACGTAGCTTGATCTCAGCAGTCGCGGGCTGTGCCGCCGACAAGTCGACGGCCTTCGGAGAATCGATTTCATAGCCACCGGCGCGGATCGCGAGACTGTAGTGGCCGGGCTCCGATTTGGCAGCCGGGAAGCTGTATCTTCCCTCCTTGTCCGTAACCACCGAGATGGTGAAGGTCGCGCCGTTCTTCTTGGCGCTGACCACAACTCCTTCCATCAGCCCTTCCTCGGCCGAGGATACGTGCCCAGTCAGGGTCGCCGCACTTTGCGCCCGCAGAACGTCAACCCCGGCTTGAACGAGGCCAACAGCCAGCACGGCCGACATGCCAAGCAAGCAATTTCCGATCCGCATCGCCGCATTCCTCCCTCGCTTGGCCGCCAACCATCCCGCCGTCGATCGATCGGCGCCCTGTTTATTGAAGCAGGGTAGGCGCCGCTCCGCCCCGTTTCAATCGACATCTCCAAGATTCCTGAGCCGCGAGGGCCATTAGTCTGGGTCTTGCCCTGCCAGCGCCAAAGAGTTTGATCCTCAATGGTATGACCGCGGCAACCTGGGCGTTCCGGCAACTTGGCAGCTATCTGGGATACACCGGTCGTGATGCCGACGTAGCCGGGACGGCAGGCCATGAGTCGCGGCGGCCAATGCGCGAACTTTGCGTTCGATCACCTCACCGGACAGGCCGATCGTCCACGCGCGGGCTCCATGTGGGCGAGCTGTGCCAACGCCACCTCGGCGCTCTCCGCTACGGCTCGTTGGGAAGCGGTGGTGTGCTTTTCGGTGGTTTGCGAACCCCGCTCGCCTGCTCGAAGGCGTAGGCAAAGGCGAGGAGTTTGGCCTCGGTATAGTCGAGGCCCAACAGTTCGGCGCCGACCGGCACACCAAGCGGCGCGGATGCGGTCGGGGTGGAGAACCCGCCCGGAAAGGTAACCGCTGGGAAACCGGTCCCGCTGGACAGCGTGCCGTTGCGCTCAAGTTGGTCTTCGGCTGTCACCGGTGCCACTAGGATTTTCTGCAGCGGGTAGAGGATGGCGTCGAGATTGAGATCGGCCATCTTGGCGGCGACCGCGAGCCGCAACTTGTCCCGGTTCAGCGTCCGGTCCTTGTAGGCCGGACTGTTCATGCCGTCGACAACGGCAAGCTCGGCCTCAAGCGTCCTCTGCACCGCGGAGGTCTTGGCAGCGACCAGCTCCGCAAAGCTCTTGATCGGCGCGTTGGGGCCGAGCGTGGCGAAATAGCGGTCCATGACGGTGCGGGCCTCGAATTGCGACGTGCTGACCGCGGCAGAGAGCGCATCGTATTCTGGAAGGTCGAAGCGAACGATCGTGGCGCCGCGCTCCGCCATCCGCACGATCACACCCTCCATCACCTGGTTGACTTCCTTATGGCGCTCCGCCGTGCCGAACAGATTCGTGATAGCGCCGATGCGCGCGCCCCTCAGGGCGTCAGTGCCAAGGAGCTGCGCGTAGCTCGCCGGGATGTGACCCTTGCCAAAGGAGGTGATGGGATCGGCCGCGTCGTAGCCGGCCATCACGTCGAGCAGCAGTGCCGCATCCGTCACCGTGCGCGCGATCGGGCCGACCTCGTCCTGGGTCAGGCTGTTGGGAATGACGCCGGCCCTGCTCACAAGGCCGCGGGTCGGGCGGATACCAACGAGGTTGTTGGCGGAGGCCGGAGAGCGCACCGACTGGCCGGTGTCGCTGCCGGTGCCCAGCACCGCAAAATTCGCGGCAATCGCTGCCCCCGTCCCTCCGCTGGAGCCGCCGGCGGTGCGGCTGAGATCGTAAGGGTTACGCACCTGCCCGCCCAGGCTCGAAATCGACATCCCGCCGCGTGCGAACTCCTGCAAATTCGCCTTGGCCAGGATCAGCGCGCCCGCCTTACGTATCCTGGCGACCGTGAAGGCGTCGGCGGGTGGCACCGAGGTCTTCATGCTGATATTGCCGCCGGTCGTCGACATGTCGAATGTATTGAAGTTGTCCTTGAGGATCGTCGGTGCGCAGTGCAGCGGGCCGACGGTCGCGGAGTTTGCCCGATAGCTGCGGTCCATGTCGGCCGCGGTCTTCATGGCCGTTGGATTGACCGTGATAATCGCGTGCAGTACCGGGCCCTGCATGTTGTAGGCGGCGATCCGTTCGAGATAGAGCCCGGTGAGTTGCGTGCAGGTCAACTGACCGGCGGCCAGCGCGGCGTGGATGCTCGCGATCGTCGCCTCCTGGAAATGGAACGGACTTTGCTGCGCCCATATTGGCGAGGCAGGAGGGGTCAACATCGCACACGCGACCGACACTCCAATCAGATATCGCACAGCCGTTCTTCTGTTCTCGCGTACCGGACGCGGGTATTACCCCGCTGGTAGCTCGGATCCAGCACCCGAATAGCTCGCCGGGAGGGGAAGGCCGCCATGCCGTCGTACCGTCGAATCTGTGGGTCGCCGCGTGGAACAAATCACCGGGGGCGGGCATCGCTACGGTTGCGTATAGGCAGTCTTGACCGCCGTGTAGAATTCAACTGCATAGCGGCCCTGTTCGCGCGAGCCGTAGCTTGAGCCTTTGCGGCCCCCGAACGGTACGTGATAGTCGACGCCTGCCGTCGGCGGGTTCACCATCACCATGCCGGCCTCGGCATGGCGCTTGAAGTGACTAGCGTATTTGAGGCTTGTCGTGCAAATGCCCGCCGACAAACCGAAATCGGTGTCGTTGGCGACCGCAACCGCGTCGTCGTAATCCTTGACCCGGATCACCCCGGCCACCGGACCAAAGATTTCCTCGCGCGCAATCCGCATGCGGTTGTCAACCTCGGTGAACAGCGTCGGCTGCAGATAGAAGCCGGGATTGTCGCGGTTGAGAACCTCACCGCCCCAGTGGAGCTTCGCGCCCTCCTCCTTGCCGAGGTCGATATAGCGAAGGTCCTGATCAAGCTGGCTCCGGTCGACCACCGGCCCTACATGCGTGCCGGCCCTCAGTGCGTCGTCGACCACCAGGCTCTTCATGCGTTCGGTCAAGGCTTCGACGAAGCGATCGTGAATGCCCCTGGTGACGATCAGCCGGGAGGATGCGGTACAGCGCTGCCCAGTCGAAAAGAATGCGCCATTGGTCGCGCATTCGACGGCACTTTTGAGGTCGGCGTCGTCGAGGACGACGAGCGGGTTCTTGCCGCCCATCTCAAGTTGCACCTTCTTCATTGGCGTCGCCGCGGTCGCCGCCGCGGCGACCTTCCGGCCGGTTGCGACCGAGCCCGTGAACGACACGGCAGCGATGCCGGGATGCCGCAGCAGAGCATCGCCAATCTCGCTGCCGCGCCCCATGACCAGGTTGAAGACGCCGGGTGGTAGCCCGGATTTCGAGATGATCCCGGCAAGAGCGTGCGCCGAGCCGGGCACGAGATCGGCCGGCTTGAACACCACGCAGTTGCCATAGGCGAGCGCCGGAGCAAGCTTCCAGGCCGGGATCGCCATCGGAAAGTTCCAGGGCGTGATCAGTGTCACGACACCGACCGGCTCGCGTGTGATCTCGACGTCGACCCCAGGTCTGGTGCTGGCGATCTTCTCGCCCGACATGCGCACCGCCTCGCCGGCGAAAAAGGCGAAGATCTGTCCGGCACGG
>Ga0137361_10000808_pt1 | contig 18363 bp, 18 predicted proteins | sample Mad1_80_16metaG_FD_104923 | JGI IMG/M metagenome (GOLD analysis project Ga0137361, IMG submission 104923) | Vadose zone soil microbial communities from Angelo Coast Range Reserve, California, USA - Mad1_80_16 metaG | ecosystem: Environmental > Terrestrial > Soil > Vadose zone | place: USA... | reverse complement strand
CCGTCGTTGAAGCTCCTGCTGCAGCGGCACCCGAACGCGCCAACGGACCCGCGCCGCTAGCAGCGGCGATGGCTCATGATTGAGCCTATGGGTCCATTCTTCTGGCCACGAGCAATCCTCACGAGTTGAATGCCTGGATTGAAAGGAGCAGTATGCGCTCGTCAGGGGGGATGCCATGACAGCAACCGATCCAGTAGCACCTGCGTTTCGCGGCGACCGTCAACGCGCGCAGACGAAGGACTCCGCTCGCAACCAACGGACGTCCCCAAGAAGGGGGCCCTCATGAGCTTGGAGCTTGCCCTGATGATCGTCATTGGCGTTGTGTCGCCTCTTCTTCCAGCAATCGTCCTGTATCGCGTGCTACCAGTCAGCAAGATTGACGTGAAGGGTCCATTCAAAGGTTTGCAGATCCGTTTCACTGGCGCGGCCGCGGCGTATTTCATCGTGTTCGGCGCAATCGCATTTGTCTGCTACTCGAGACTGGGTTCCGACTACGAGCTCTGGACTCTGGAGGGCGAGATTGAAGCAGTACCCGGCGAGGATCTCGCTCTCAGCATCTCGCCACCGAGGCAGGAAGTTCTCAATGCGAGCACCGGAGCGCAGTTCAAGATTTCCCAAGTTCCGTTTCCCATTCGCCAGACGGGTCTGATTCCACATCTGGTCGTCTACAAGGTTGCGAAGGACGGTGGGCGGGTATCGCCGGAAACGGTGCCGCTGGAGCCGGTGGCGTTCGGCGGACAGTCTTACACCATCTTGAAGGACCCATCGAGTCGAACGCTCCGGATCAAGGAGAGGATCAGATTGTCGGCGCCCGTAGCTGCTCCCTATCCAGGCTTAGAGCAGACGGATCCGAGGGCGAAGCCCGCCCGTTTTGAAATCCCGGACAACTGAGGTCCCCGATGCGCATGGTCATCTGGCTTGTCGTCGGAGTTGTATTGGCATTGTCCAATCGCGTTGATGCCGCCACGGTCAGAGGCCGGCTTCTCCGACGCGGAAAACCAGCTCCCCTCTTGACGGTCACGCTGCTGGGTCAGCTCGGGAGATCTTCACCGACGACCTCCGCGTCCGATGGCATGTTCTATTTGCTCAATGTCCCTCCCGGTTGCTACACGCTGGAGGTATGGGCCGACCGCAAGGAGCAACCCGCCGTCAGTTTCGCGAATCATTGCGTCAAGGATCCGCTCACCGACATCCCGCCCGTCCAGCTCTCGTTCTAGCTGATCCGCTTCATTTTGGAACACCGAACAATGTTCGGAGCACCGCCGGATCGATCGTCAGCAGCGCGCTCAGCCGAAGCTCCGAGGGACCATCGAACCGCAACGGTTTGCTGGCGCGGACGCGAAGCAGGAATCGCACGTGCTCGCCGCCGACCGCCGGAATCTCCAACTGCGACTCGATGTAGTATCGATGTCTCTGGTTGGTCTGGATATGGTCGTTCTTCCAGTATCGGTCGTGGAGATAGCCAGCTTCCAGGTACCCTCGTGTATTGGAAAGCGAATCCGCCGGAGTGCTCGTATTGTAGCCCGGAACGTTCAGACGAATACCGGCAAAGGTGTTTCCTTCCAATTTGAGCGCGTCGGAAGGCAGTGAGCGGACCCCCGCGCCGCCGACCAAGCCGAACAGTGGTGTGGACCACGAATTTCCACCAGGGAGCCAGATGATCCGGCCAGCACCTTCCAGCACATTCGATGTGCCTGAGGTGAGCGAAGACGGACCTGTCGAAGTGGACGAGCCATTGCTGTTCGGTACGGTGAGAGAGCTGAGACGAATGTCCATCGCGCCGGCAAAAACAGTCGTCCACCGGGAGGCCGCCGAGAGGGCGAACTCCGGATTCGCCTCGAGGGTGCTGTCGGCCCGCATGTTCAGGACCGTTCCGATATCGATGCTGAGATGATGCATCTCGAGCGCAACCACTCCGTCGATCTGTTGGAATTGTTCGTCGGTCTCGTTGGGAAAAGAGTCTTGACGTTCGCTCACGGAGCGGTCCAGGGAACGCGTCGCTTTCTGAAGAGGCGCCTGAGCGGCCATTGCCGCTCCGCTTGCGCTCGCGCGGACCACGCCAGCATTACCCTCCGAGGAGTCATCCATCCCTTTTGGCTTGTCGCTCCGCTGCCTGGCCGACCTCGCCTGCAACATGGCCCAGATCGATCGGGATGACCCTCCAGCGACGCGCGTCCGCGTTGGAACCGCTCCGGGAAGCGTGCATGGTTCGTCCGCCAGGTACCAAATCCGGACCCGTCCCACGGACGTGAGCAGATCCATCTTTTCGAGATCGACGGTGTAAGCCTTGCCGGCGTCATCGTCAGGCGCGTAGATGGGGCGCTCGTCGTTGACGGGTCGAACGAGTCCGTCGTGGCCGTCGTCGGAATGTCCCTCCTGGATCCAGACGAAAAACCAACCAGCAGGCTTCGACCTGGCGACGAGCTGGACGGCTCCGGGTCCAATCCACCTGAAGGAGAAGGACGGCGGGTTGCAAACGGCACCTCTCAGAGTGTCACGTGAGGGTTTTGGGGTCGTCTGAGCGCCGACCGATCGTGCAGATAGAACGATGCCCCAGATCAGCGCTACCAAGATACGCGGAGTACTCGTCATGGAAATCCCCCCTCCCTGGACTATCGAGCCGGGCGTACCGAGCTATGTACGAGTCATGAATGCGCGAGCTTGACACCTCGTTGGCTGAGAATGATCTCGACGCTTCGGCGGGGAATCGGCTCCTGGAAGCACAGGGGTAGGAAAAAACCGAAGAGCACGATCGCCTTCGTCAACGCGTCAGGCGTGCTGGACGTCAAGAGGATGACCAAAGGTGGAAGCAGAAGCGTGAGCAAGTGAAAGCTGACGTAGAAGTTCCGGCGGCGTTCCTTCATCCTGACCACGCGATGCAGTAGCAGATAGTTGCCAAGAAAAAGACAGGTACTGATCAAGCCGGTGAGCCACAGGGCAGGAAAGTGACTTCGGTCCTTCCAGACGTGAATCACCACGGTGATGCACATCGCCGTTTGGACGGCGTAAGCGAAACACATGATGCGAGAGTTGCTTTCGACGTGTCCATCGGCGCCGATGTTCGCACCTAGCTTGATGGCAAGAGTGTTCTTGCCGCCAGCGCGGTCCGTCACCAGGTCTCGCAGACCCCCATGGATGCCATTGATGAGAAAGATGAAGAGTGCGCCGTAAGCGAAGAAGACAGCAGCACGACTGCACGCCAGTGCCAGTCGGGGGTAGGGTTCCGGATCGGCGGCTAGCGCGCCGAGCAACGCAAGGCAACCCCATGCGATTGCTTGAACCAGATCGGTCACCCACGGCTGATCGAGCTTCTTGCCATAGGAGTTGTAGATGCTCATCAATGCAAACGCCAAGGCCAGGGTGACAAGCGCCCAGGGGTTGGCCCTCGGCTTGAAATCCGCCAGATACAGGACTGCGAGGAACGACAGAGGGACTCCGCTGAAGGCGATACCCAGGGCTGAGCGTCTTGAAATTGCACCGCGCACAAGTGGATCGTTGCGGCGTCGTGGTTGAGTGCGGTCGAGATCCAGATCGATGACGTCGTTTAGAGCATAGCTGAATACGTGAAAGCACATCGCGATCACCAGTAGCGAAACGATGGTGTCGATTGCCACCGGACGACTCGAGGTCGCGGCGCCCCCGATGATCAGCAGCGCAGTAAATCCGAAATAATGGGCCCGTACGAAGCAGTCGAAATCCTCGACTCCATGACCGAGCGCAATCAAAATGTGGTCGGAACGTTCCAATCGACGCAGTGGGTTCATACGCCTGCCTTTCAATCGATGTCACACCGGACAAAATGAAATATCAACAGCCAGTTCTCTGGCTTTGGCGGCTGTGAATCGGGCCTCGGATCGCATCATTCAACTAAGACGATGGTCGCACAGCCTGCCGATGCGCGAGCCCTGCTCCAGACCCGTCTCGAGCAGTCAGGCCTGTTTGGAGTCCACGTCTCCATCGTTGAGCCCGGTTGTACGTCCTGCTTGCGGATGACCGGACTGCCATCGAGCGGCCGCGTCACGCTGGTGTCGGGTCCTGGCCGTCTCCGTCCGCGTTCATTGAATCGTCCAAGATCACTTCTTCGGAGAAGCATGGCGAGAAGGACTGAAATCGGGCTCGCGTGCCGGCCTGGACGGGAGTAGATGCAGCGCCATGGCGCACTCGCTCCGGCACAGGCTGGGCCATCCCGTCGAAACCACTCTCGAGCTCTTCGGGGGCAGGTGGAAATCGGGCCTGCTGGAGGATCTCAAGGACCGCCTGCTGCAACACGAGGAGATCCGGAAGGTGATCTGGAGATGGAGCGGCGAGGCTCGCAGGCAGCCGCCGCCCTCACCGAAATCCGCCCGGGTTTCCGAGATCGAGCTGCAGATTCCCCTGAACGAGGACGGCGACGGCGCGCGCTCTTCTCCCGAGGCAGGACACGTCATGCAACTGTATCTGGTGGGACACGGCATCGCGGCCGAAGCCGGCGAAGGAATCTCTGACGAGTGGCGGCCGCTGACGGACAAAGGCCGTCGCCGCTTCCAGAAGACCGCCCGCGCCTTCGGCAAGCTCGGCCGCAAGCTGGACTTGATCCTGACCAGTCCCCACGTCCGCGCGGTGCAGACGGCGGAGATCCTCGCCGGCCAGACCGAGCACGGCGAGGTGGCCATCCTCCCGGAGCTGGACCCGAAGTTCGAGGTCGCGGCGGTGCGCAGCGCGATCGCGGCGCGCGCGGGTGAGGCCGAGGCGGTCGCCGTGGTCGGTCACCAGCCGCAGCTCTCTTCGGTGCTGGCCGCGCTCTCCGGCGTTCCGCAGGAGGACATCGACCTGGAGGAGGGGACCATCGTCCGCGTCGACGTGTCCGCGCTGACCAACGGAGCGCCGGCCGAGCCGCGCTGGTGGCTGAAGCCGAAGGGGAGCCGGAAGAAGGGGCTGCCGCTGCGAAAGCAGGCCGCGGAGCAGGGTGTGGGCTCCTGAGAGGATCGACTCGGGACGCCGTGCCCTGCTAGGATGCCGCCATGCGCGCGGGGGTGGTTGGCCTCATGCTCGCTTGCGGCTGCTCGACTTCGAAGTCGAGCGCGATCCGGACGGCCTCCGCAGTCCCCGGTGGCCGGCAACCGGTCGCGGTGCAATTCACCCAGGAGCCGGGAGACGGAGACGACCTGGGCATCGTCGAGGCCAAAGGAAGCAAGCCGGCGGCCACGCTGGAGCAGGTGCTGGCGCAATTGACCGGGCGGGTCGCCGCGCTGGGCGGAAATCTCGCTCGCGTGGACGGGTTCGGCACCAGGTACGAAACGGTCCAGGAAAAATATTCCTACGACTGCGGCACCACCGAGACGCGTATGGAGCCGCGCTCGGTCAGGCGCCCTGGCTCGAACAGGTCGATGGCCACGATCACCGAGGTCGTGCCCGTGTCCTATCACCAGCCGAAGACCTGCAACGGCGTCCGCCAGGTGGAGACTGCGACCCTGACGCTCCGGGGTCGCGCATTCCGGACGCGCGAGCGGATGCTGATGGATTCCACTCGTCGCAGCGCGTGGTCCGGCGACGTGCGGGTGCTGATGGAAGGCGAGCCCGTCTCCGGCCCCTACGGCGAGGTCGCGATCGTCACGGCGACGGGGACGGCCGCGGAAGCGACCTTGCCGGCGGCGATCGAAGCGCTGCAGGACGAGGCCCGCAAGCTCGGGTGCAACGCGGTCATCCGGATCCGCTACGACCGCGGGACGCAGAGCGCGTCCGCGCTGGGAGTGGCCGTCTGGCTGGATTGAAGCAGCGACGCATCCGCACCACTATCGTTTCTTGCGGCCTTCCCGCGCCACCGCCTTCTGGGCGGTGATCCACAGCTCGAGGAAGCGGGTGGCGGGATTGGGTCCGCCGCGGCGCAATGCGGCAGCAGCCTCTTGCGCCGTTTCACCCGGCAGCAGCGTCAACGTGGACGTTCGCTTGCCCACCGACATCTGAAGCCGATGAGGATTTGCCGCGGCGGACCTGGACATCACGCCAGGCAGGTCGGCGGGGTTCACGCGCGCCCACGCGCGGGCCAGCTCGCGAATTGCCTCCGCTCGGAGGAGTCCATGAAAGTGGGGAGGCTGGATCCGGTCGTTCACGAATCTGGCGACGCGGAATCGCCCCTCCCGGTCGATGGTGACGACCGAACCCGACTCACCGACGAAGCCCTGCTGTCCATCCCGGAGCACGAGTTCGGCTGGCAGCCGGAGACGGCGGGCGGGCGCAGCCGCAACGGATCCGATGGCGCCGGCGCCGATCGCGACCGCGGCGATGAAGGATGCCAGCCGTCTGGCGGGCCGTGTCGTCACATGCGGCGGCCTAGATCTTTTGTGCCCGGACGACAAGCCCGCTCTTGTACTCAGGAGGGATCCGGTTCCATCGCATCCCCAAGTCCTGCGGCGGAAGCTCCCAGCGGTAGCCGCGGACCAGCAGGATCGCGAACAGCTGCATCATCACCGTGGAGAAATCGTACCCGGCGCACTTGTGTCCGGACAGCTCTCCCGCGCCCTGCGGCATGAACGCATGCGGATGCCGCTCGTGCTCCGCCCGCCCCGGCCCGAAGCGCTCCGGATCGAAGGTCGAGGGATCGGTGAACACCGCGTCCTGGTTGCTCTCCACCACCGCCATCATCACCAGCCAACCCCGGGGGATGACGTAGCCGTTCATCTGGATGGGCGCGCGGGCCCGCCCGAAGCTCATCGGCACGTTCGGGCAGGTGCGCTTCACCTCGTTCACGACCTGCAGCAAGTACGGCAGCTGCCGCAGCTGCGCGGGCGTGACCGGGCCCGCCGGCGCCTGCACCGTCACCTCGGCCTTGACCTTCCCCCGCACCGCGGCGTCGTCGTGCAGCTCGCGCACGAGGGCGGCGAGCTCGGCGAAGACGATCACGCCAGCCAGCACGAAGTGGTGCATCTCCAGCGCCGCCGTCTCGACCGGAAGCGGCTCGCCCGCCGCGGACGCTGCCGCCAGGATGCGGGAGAGCCCGTCGGTCCCGGGCTGCTGCTGGTGCTTCCGCACCTGCGCCCGCAGCACCGCCAGGATCCGGTCGCGCGCCTTCAATCCCGACCGGTACGCCGTGCCGGGAAGATCGATCGGGAGCCCGGCAAAGGCGGCGCCGACGCGTCCGTAGTCGTCGAGCAGCCGGCGCAGCTCGTCTCCGGGCTCGAGACCGAGCACGCAGCCGCAGATCGCCTCGATGGCAAGGCGCTTGAGGTCCTCGGTGACCGCCAGCTGCTTCGCCGAAACCCAACCGGCGAGGTGTTCCTCGATGATCCGCTGCACCCGCGGGAGATAGCTTGCGATCGCCTCGCGGCTGAAAGCGCTGAGCAGGACCTGCTTGCGCCTGCGGTGCGCCTCGCCGTCCAGCAAGGGGACGATGTTCGGATCGCCCCCGAAGAGCTCGAGGACGTTGGGGGGCAGCGCACCGGCGCGCTCGATCAACGCCGGGTCCAGCCACTTCTCGGCGAGCTGCGGCCCGGAGATGAAGACGGCCGATTTGCCGAGGATGCTGGTGCGGAACACCGGCCCGTACCGCTGCCTGCGCTTGCGGATGAAGCCGAAGATGTCCTGGACGAAGCTCAGCGTCTCGCCGACCAGCGGCAGGCCATCGCTCCCTGGCGGGAGCTCTTTCGTTCGTGTCGTGCTCGCCATTCGGTCCGAGGATATCATGTTGCCGCGGGGCCGAGGTTCGACGTCGCGGCGGTGCGCAGCGCGATCGCGGCGCGCGCGGGTGAGGCCGAGGCGGTCGCCGTAGTCGGTCACCTGCCGCAGCTCTCGTCGGTGCTGGCCGCGCTCTCCGGCGTTCCGCAGGAGGACATCGACCTGGAAGAGGGACCATCGTCCGCGTCGACGTCTCCACGCTGACCAACGGAGCTTCGGCCGAGCCGCGCTGGTGGCTGAAGCCGAGTGGGAGCCGGAAGAAGGGGCTGCCGCCGCGCAAGCAGGCTGCGGAGCAGGACGCGGAAGGTGTGGAGGCGGAGTCCGAGCCCAAGCGGAAGGCGAAGAAGGGGCGTCGGGGAAAGCAGAAGCTGGCGGAGGCGACGCTTCCCGCGGAGCCCATGGTCGAGACGACAAAGCCGACCCGGGCTCCTGAGACCGAGCGAGTACGGGCGTAGCACCGTCCTGTTCCCTGCCATGCGCGCGGGTGCGATTGAAGTTGGCCGCTTTACCTGCTGTAGTTTCGACGAGGCCGTCTCGAAGTTCGTACCGCGAGACGTGCCTCGAATGCGCAGCGGCTCGCGCTCACCGCGAATCGCGCCTGGAACTGGGTCCCGTCTAGATTCCTTCCGGCCACTCGAACGATGAACTCGACTGCGTCCCGACTGAGCGTTTTGATGAAGTACGGATCTGACAACGACATCTCACCCGTCAATCGGCACGTACGGACGAACACCTCGTCGGCTGAGCAACGGTTGTCGTCCTTCCTGCACTCGGCAGTCCCACCAAGCCGCAGCCGGATGTCTTTCGGAGCAGCTTGTTCGGTGGCGGCGGCGAGTGCCGCCCGATTCGCAGGAGTGACGCCGCCTGCGCCGGCGGCCAGCCTGCCTTGCGCCCCCGGGAGAAACGGTTGGAGGTCGAGCTCGGCGCCACCGCAGAGCGTGTCCTCCAGCTTGCGCATCACGGCGTTGGTTGCCACGCGCTTCGCGCGTTCTTTCAAGACTTCCGCGACGACCACGAGGATCTCGTCGACGCTGGTTGTTTGCGCGGATGCGGCGAGAGGAGAGACGAGGATTCCCAACGCCGCGAATCGTCCGCAAACGCGCCGCATGGATGTCCCCCTCGCGCGAATTACATATGAAGGACAATGATGTGTAAACGGCCCGCGATCCAGCCCATGCAGCTGGGATCCTGGCTGGCGAGGGTTCCACGGCATTGACGATCCGGAGTCTTGGGAGCATGCCTTCCCGCGGGGGAAGTCATGCACAACGAACCGAGCGTGCGCTGGAGCACGACGCGCGCGGATCCGACCCCAAGGCCGGCATTCCGCAGGCTTCGCGGCTACGCGTTCGATCCCAGTCTCTCCACGCAGATGGACACGGCCTTGGTGAACGAAGTCATCTTCAAGGTTCCCTGGGAAGACGACGCAGACCGCATTCGACGCGAGCAGCTGCAGCTGGGTCTGTCGGACCAGCCGGACCCGGAGGCGGGTCTCCACCCGGGGCCTATCGGCGAATACGTCGAGGTGATCGACGTCGACCCGGCCAGCAATTGCTGGTACGCCCCGGTGAACCTCAACTCGCCTCTGGTGCTCGCGCAGGATGGTCTCAATCCCTCCGAGGGCAATCCACAGTTCCATCAGCAGATGGTCTACGCGGTGGCCATGACCACCATCCGGAACTTCGAGCGCGCGCTGGGCCGGTTCGCGCTCTGGTCCCCGCGCCTTGTCCGGAATACCGCAGGCGAGGTGACTGAAGCGCAATTCATCCGACGGCTGCGGGTCTATCCGCATGGGCTCCGCGCCGCGAACGCGTACTACAGCCCGGAGAAGAAGGCGCTCCTCTTCGGCTACTTTCCGGCCGGCGGCGGCGACAGCGACCACCTGCCCGGCGGAATGGTGTTCACATGCCTTTCGCACGACATCATCGCCCACGAGACCACGCACGCATTGCTCGACGGCATGCACGACCGCTATCTGGAGCCCACCCACGTCGACGTGCTCGCGTTCCACGAAGCCATCGCGGACATCGTGGCGCTCTTCCAGCACTTCAGCTTTCCCGAGGTGTTGCGGCACGAGATCGGCAAGAGCCGCGGCAACCTGGGCGTGGAGAACAAGCTCGTCCAACTTGCGCAGGAGTTCGGCCACGCCATCGGCAAGCACGGCGCGTTGCGCGATGCCATCGGTGACCGGAACGAGAAGACAGGAGAGTGGCGGGTCGCAAAGCCGGACCCCGATCGATATAGGACCACGACGGAGCCTCACGCCCGGGGCGCCATCCTGGTGGCCGCGGTCTTCAACGCGTTCCTCGCCATCTACCAGCGACGGAGCGAAGACCTGCTGCGCATCGGGTCGGGAGGAACCGGCGTCTTGCCCCAGGGCGAGCTGCATCCCGACCTGGTCAATCGGCTGGCGGGAGAGGCATCCAAGGCGGCCAGCCACGTGCTGCAGATGTGCATGCGGGCGTTGGACTATTGCCCGCCGCTGGACATCACCTTTGGGGATTTCTTTCGCGCGGTCATCACCGCGGATTCGGATCTGGTCCCCGACGACGATCTGGGGTACCGGGTGGCCTTCATCGAGGCGTTCCGGCGCTGGGGAATCTATCCTCGCGACGTTCGCACCCTCTCCGTGGACAGCCTACGATGGCCGTTGGCGACACGCGGCCTTGACGACTCCCGGCGCATCCAGAGCCTGGCGTCCAGCCTGCGGAAGAAGATGAGCTCCCTCGATCTCCCCGGGACCACGCGGAAGACGTACTGGGAACGCTCCATCGCGCTCCGGGCGGCGGTCCACGAGCTGGTTCCTCAGATCGCCGAGGAGTTGCAGTTCCTCTCGGGCCAGCGCGCCCGCGCTGACGGGGGGCCGTTCTGCCTGAAGTTGCTGGACCCGCGGCCGCCGGGAATGAGCATCGGGGCATCGGGCGGCCCCAGATTCGAGGTGCATGCGGTTCGTGCGGCGCAGCGCGTGGGTCCGGACGGTGATTCGCTGAATCAGGCCATCGTGACCATCACCCAGAAGCGGATCATCCAGGTGGTAGGGGATCGGTCGTTCAAATACCGGGGAGGCGCCACGCTCATCTTCAATCTCGAGACCTTGAACCTGGAATACGTGATCGGAAAGTCGATCGACGACGACGAGAACGATCCCGAATCCCGGTTGGCACGGAGGCTGGCCTACCTACGCAACGGCAACGTGGGGACGGCGACCTACATCTACGACGATCCGCTGTCTGCGGGCGAAGAGCCCTTTGCGCGTCTGCACGGCGGATTGGGGGAGGACCAGGAGCCATGACCGTCCGCTTCCGCATGTACCGGCAAGGCTTGGGAGACTGCTTTCTGCTCAGCTTCGACACCGGCGGCGGGAACAGGAAGCACTTGCTCGTCGACTGCGGCGTCTTGCTCGGATCTTCTCCGGAAAAGATGAAGATGGCGGTGGATGACATCGCCAAGACCGCAGGCCGTCTCGATTGGGTCGTTGCGAGTCATGAACATTGGGACCACATCTCGGGTTTCAGCCAGGCGAAGGACCGATTCGAAGCGATGAAGATCGGTGAAGTGTGGCTAGCGTGGACCGAGAACCCCGACGATCCGCAGGCGAAGGAGATCCGGGCAGATCGGGCGCTGCGCGTGGCCGGAATCCGCCAGGCGGTGGCGGCCGCGCGAGCGGCGCCTTCCAAGTTCGTGCAGCAGACGGCGGAACGGGCAGAGTCGGTGCTCGAGTTTTTCGGTCCCGCGGCGGCCGGCGGGACATCGGATGCCATGGATTACATCAGGGGCCGGGTGCCGAAAGCGCAGCGGCGGTATCTCGAACCCGGCGACTCTTTCACCCTGGAAGACGTTCCGCACGTACGCGTGTTCGTCCTCGGTCCGCCAAGGAACGAGAAGTACCTGCACAAGAGCCGGCCGAGCAAGAAAGCCGCGGAGACGTACTTCAGGCCCTCACTTTCGCCGCACGGCTGTTTTCTCGCCGGGGTCGGTGTTCGGACCGGCACGCCGGTGGACGATGGATCGTTCCCATTCGACGAACACTGGCGGGTGCCCCGCGGGAGCTCGAGCGGCGATCCGAATCTGGATCGGTTCCTCGCCAGTACCTACGACGATCCGCACGCAAAATGGCGCCAGATTGAAGACGACTGGCTGGGGGCCTCCGGCGAGGTCGCGTTGCAATTGGATTCTGATACCAACAACACCAGCCTAGTGCTCGCCATCGAGTTGGCGGAGGGCGGCGGGGTCATCCTGCTGCCCGCGGACGCGCAGGTCGGCAACTGGCTGTCGTGGCGCGAAGTCAGCTTCCAGGTGCCTTCGGCAAAAGGCGGCAACCGCACCGTCTCGGCGAACGATCTGCTCGCGCGAACCGTGCTCTACAAGGTGGGTCACCACGGCAGTCATAACGCGACGCTCCGCGCCGATGGGTTGGAGAAGATGATCTCGGACGACCTGATCGCGGCGATTCCGGTCGATTCGGCCATGGCCAAGAAGAAGAAGTGGAACATGCCCCTGCCCAGGCTCTACGACAGGCTGGTGGAAAAGGCGCACGGCCGCGTTCTCCGGATCGACGAAGGCTTGCCGAGCGCCGAGACCTTGCGAGTCGCCGATGCCGGCAAGTCCCGGGAGTTCATGACGCTGGCCCGCGAGACCGATCTCTATCTGGAGATCGAACTGCGCTGAGCGCCCATGGATCCAGAGCGCGAGTTGGACCCCACTCTGCTTCGCGGCGCTGCCACTGCGCGAGAGCCGGAGCGTGCTCCCGCCGAAGGCGCCGCCCTTTGTCTATCGGGCGGCGGCTATCGTGCGATGCTCTTCCATCTCGGCGCGATCTGGCGCTTGAATGAGCTGGGGATCCTGCGAGACCTCAAACGCGTCTCGAGTGTGTCAGGCGGTTCGATCACTGCCGGTGTCCTAGGAAGCCGCTGGCGAGAGCTCGACTTCGACCGGACCACCGGGGTGGCGAGTCGTTTCGTCGCCGAAGTGGCCGACCCCATTCATCGACTCGCTTCGACGACCATCGACGTCCGCTCGGTGCTCGTCGGCGCGCTCCTTCCCGGTGTCCGGATCTCGGATCGCCTGGAGTTCGCCTACCGCAGGCTCCTCTTCGGGGAGAAGACGTTGCAGGACCTTCCTTCGGACCACGAGGGGCCGCGATTCGTGATCAATGCCACGAGTCTCCAGACCGGGGCGCTGTTTCGTTTTTCCAAGCCTTACATGGCCGACTACCGGGTGGGAAAATTCCTGGCTCCAAAGGTCTCGTTGGCGAAGGCGGTTGCCGCCTCCTCCGCTTTTCCGCCGGTGCTCTCGCCCGTGGTGCTTCCCCTCGCGAACGAAAATCTCGAGCAAGGGACCGTTGACCCGGCGTTTGCCGATTACCGACGCGAGGCCGTCCTCTCCGATGGCGGTGTCTACGACAACCTGGGATTGGAGACCGCCTGGAAACGGCACAAGACGGTTTTGGTCTCGAACGGAGGAGCGGCGATGAAACCCGATCTCCACCCCGCCGTGGACTGGCTGTTCGGGGCTGTCCGTGTCCTGAGCGTCATCGACAACCAGGTGCGTGCGCTGCGGACTCGGATGACCATCGACGCATTCCGGTCAGGCATCAGGCAGGGGACCTATTTCGGGATCGCGACCGATATCGCTGACTACCACCTGCCCGACGCGATCCCTGTGCCGCATCCTCGCTCGCTCGAGCTCGCGAACGTGCCCACCAGGCTCGCGTCGATGGGCCGGGAGCTGCAAGAGCGATTGGTGAATTGGGGATACGCCGTCTGTGATGCTGCGGTCCGTCGTTGGGTGCGACCGCAGGCGCCTCGGCCTGAACGACTCCCCTACAGCCAAGAGATTTGAACGAACGGCTGGCGGGATCGCCTGCCGCTCCGCATCTTACCCGTTCGGGCAGCGCTGGAATGCCTGCCGTGCGAGGAGACGATATGGAGAAGATCTGGGAGGCGAGGACACGCTGGCTGCTGCTGCTCGGGCTGGCGAGCGCGAGCGGGCTGCCGGCCTGCGTCGCGGCCGGGGCGGCCGCGGCGGGCGCGGGCACCGGGGTGTATCTGACCAGCCGCGGCGCGGAGTCCATCGTGAACGGACCTGTCGACCAGGTCGAGCAGAGGGCCCGCGCGGTCCTGCGGCAAGAAGGAGTCGACGTCACCGGGACGCAGACCGAGAACAGCGGCGCCAAGCGGGAGCTGAAGGGCAAGAAGGGCGACCTGGAGGTCACGGTGACCATGGAGCAGCAGGATCCGAAGACGACCAAGACGGAAGTGTCCGCGCGCAAGAACCTCGTCACCTGGGACAAGGACTACGCCCAGAAGATCCTGGGGAAGATCGTCCAGCAGCAGAAGGCGTAGCCCGATGGGCCGCGCGTCGCTGGACGAGGACTTGAACGGACTCTCCCGCGAGCAGCTGATCGCGGAGGTCAAGCGCCTCCGCGCCGGCATTCGCGCCCACCGCGACAGCAGCGGGCACGAGCTGTGCTGGCACCATCCGGCGCTCTGGGGCTTGCTTCCCGAGCCGCTCGATCGGCAAATTGCCGTACCGGAGTGGCCCCAATTCATGCGGGGCTGCATCGGGTATCGCGCGTCGCTCGACGAGCAGCTGCCCGATGCCCCGCGGACTACCGAAGAGGGCTGAGCCGAGCGTCTGGACCGTGCCTAAGCTCTCCTCATGTCGGAGAGCATGGCGCCGTCCCCGCTAGAACGAACGCCTCCGGTCCGCCTTCCCCTCGGGCCTCGCGCGCCGACGACCCGCGCCCGGAGGACCTTCTGGGCTTTATTCGCCCTGGCAGTGGCGCTCACTCTCTACGTGATCTGGCCCTTTCGTTCTCCGCTCTTCCTCGCCGCGGTACTGGCTGCCGCGTTCCAGCCGCTGCTCGCCCGAACCGAGCGGCTCCTCAAGAGCCGCCGAAGGCTCTCCGGCGCGCTGCTCACGCTGCTCGTCCTCGGCGCCATCGTCGCCCCGATCGCGAGCATCCTCGCCTTCATCGCAGGGGAGACGACCAAGGGGCTGACCTGGGTGCGCGACTCGCTCGGTGTTCAATCCGTCGGAGACCTCTCGCTGTCGCGCGTGCCGCCCCAGGCACAGCACGCCATCGACAGCATCCTCTCCACGCTGCATCTCTCGCGCGAGCAGGTCCAGGGTTTCGCGGCGAAGGCGGTAGACTACGCCCAGGCCGCCGGTCCGGCGATCCTCGGCGCCGGAGCCGGCGCCGTCACCAGCACGCTGATCATGCTCGCGGCGTTCTACTTCCTCCTGGTCGACGGGCGGAGATTGATCCGGGTGCTGGGCCGCATCTCGCCCTTGCAAGCCGCGCAGACCGAGGAATTGCTGCGCGAGTTCGCCAACGTCTCCAGCGCCACGCTGGTGGGGGCGGCGCTGACCGCTCTCGTTCAAGCGGTGCTCGCGACCCTCGGATTCGTGCTCGCCGGCGTGCCGCACGCGGTGTTTCTCGGGATCGCCACGCTGATCGCTTCGTTCGTGCCGGTCATCGGGACTGCGATCATCTGGGTCCCGGCCACGGTGTTGCTCGCGCTCACCGGCCATCTGACGGCAGCCATCTTTGTCGGCGCATGGTGCGGGGTCCTGCTCACGCTGGCGGACAACGTCGTCAAGCCGCTGGCGATGCGGGGCAAGGTGGAGATGCATACCGGGCTGGTCTTCCTCGCTCTGCTCGGCGGCATCACCATGTTCGGGCTGCTCGGGATCATCGCCGGACCGCTGGTGATCGCCTTCTTGCTCGCCCTGGTCCGGATGTACGAGCGGGATTTCCTCGAATACCCCACCGGGACCGCTTAGACTCCGCCCCGGGAAGGAGTCGAGGATGGAACGTCAGACGCGCCAAGAGCAGCAGCCCATCACCATCACACCGAATGCCCGGCGCGTGCGCGTGCTCTTCAATGGCCGCGTGGTCGCCGAGACCACTCGCGCGCTCACCCTCAGGGAATCGACCTTGCCGCCGGTCCAGTACATCCCGCGCGAGGACGCCGACATGTCGCTCCTGGAGCGGACCGCGCACAAGAGCTACTGCCCGTTCAAGAACGAGGCGTCGTACTACACCATCCGCGCGGACGGCCGCTCGGCGGAGAACGCCGTCTGGACCTACGAGACCCCGTATCCGCGGGTGGCCGCGATCAAGGATCACCTCGCCTTCTATCCGGACCGCGTCGACCGCATCGAAGAGCTGCCGGCCTGAAGACGTGCTAGTGGTCGCGGCCTCATGACGGCCGGAGCGGTCGGGATCACCGGAGCGAACGGATTCATCGGGGCGCACCTGCTCCGCTCCGCCGTGCACGAAGGATTGAGGCCGGTCGCATTCCTGCAGCGAGGGACATCGCTGGCGCCGCTGGCGGATCTGCAAGGCAAGTACGACACCGTCGAAGGCGACCTGCTCGATCGCGCCAGCCTGGACGCCTTCGCCAGCCGCTGCGAGTCCGTCGTCCACCTGGCGGGACTGAACCGGTACTGGGCGGAGGATCGAGGCATCTTCCACCAGGTCAACGTCGTCGGGGCCAGGAACGTCGCCGAGGCCTGCCTCAACCGCCGCGTGCGCAAGCTCGTGCACGTCAGCAGCTGCATCACGCTGGGCGTCTCGGAGACGGCGGGCGAGCTGCGCAATGAAGAATCGCCGTACAACCTCGCCTTCGACTTCCTCTACGGCGAGACCAAGAAGGCGGGCGAGCAGGAAGTCAAACGCTACGTCCGCGACCACGGGCTCCCCGCGGTGATCGTGAATCCGACGTCGGCGGTGGGCGAACAGGACTTCGCGCCGACGCCGATCGGAAAGCCGATCGCGGACATCGCGCGGGGAATGTGGCCGGTGTACGTCGCGGGCGGCGCCTGCTTCATCGACGTGCACGACGTGGTGCGCGGCCTCTGGCTCGCCCTGGAGCGAGGCAAACCTGGACGCCAGTATCTCCTGGTCGGGGAGAACCTGACCAACCAGCAGTTCATGAGCGCGGTGGCCGAGCTGGCCGGCGCGTCCCGCCCGCGCTTCAAGGCGCCCAAGCCGGTGCTCGACCTGGTGGCCGCGGTCGGCGAGTGGACCGCCGATCACCTGACCAAGAAGCATCCGCCGCTCACGCCGGGGATGGCCGGGCTGATCGGCAAGTACCTTTTCTTCGACGGCCGTCGCGCCGAGGACGAGCTCGGGTTCAGGGCCGGGCCGGTCGCTCCGGCGATCGGGCGCTGTATCCGCTGGTTCCGGGAAAACCGGTGAACCTGATCACCGGCGCCACCGGCTTCATCGGCCGTCACCTGGCGACCCGCCTCGTGCGCGAGGGGAAGCCGGTGCGGGTCCTCTGCCGCAAGGGCAGCGAGGGAAAGCTTCCCCAGGAGCTCGCCGGGAAGCTGGAGATCCTGCAGGGCGATCTGCGCGACCGCGACTCGCTCGCCGCCGCGGTGCGGGGCGCGACCCGCGTCTTCCACTGCGCCGCCCACGTCTCCGATTGGGGCTCGGACGAATCGTTCTTCGCCGCCAACGTGCAGGGGACGCGTTGGCTGCTGGAGGCGGCGAGGGAAGCGCGCGTCGGCCGATTCGTGCACCTGAGCTCGATCGCCGCATTCGGGACTCCGGCGCCGGAGTCCTTCGACGACGCATCGGAGTACGGAAACAGCAAGGACGCCTACTCGCGCACGAAGGCCGAAGGCGAGAAGGTCGTCTTCGACTTCCACCGCTCCGCCGGCTTGCCGGTGACGGTGCTGCGGCCCGCCGTGGTCTACGGGCCTGGAGGAACCTGGCTCGAAGAGCCGCTGGCGATGATCGAGCAGGGCAAGATGTTCCTCGTCGGCGGCGGGATCGGCACCTGCCATCCCTGCTATGTCCAGAACCTGGTCGACGCCATGCTGCTCGCCGCCGAGCATCCGGCCGCGGTGGGGCAGGGGTTCATCGTCGCCGACGGCGAGTCCCTGACCTTCCGCGACTACTTCAATGCGGTCGCCTCCATCGCCGGCAAGCCGCCGATCACGCGGTCCATTCCGCTGGTGGCGGCGCGCGCCATGGCGACGATGCTGGAGACCGCGGCGCGGGTGCAGCGCAAGCAGGATCGGCCCCTGCTCACGCACACGGCCCTGGCGATGATCACGACGCGGAGCCGGATGTCCATGGACAAGATCCGCCGTGAGCTCGGGTGGAAGCCTCCGTACACTTTTCAGCAGGCCATCGAGGAGCTCCGCAGGTGGCGGGCAACTGGCTCTGTCACCCCGCCTCCAGTCTTCCTGTGAGGCGTCCGTGGCCGGCGTCGGGCGGAGGCGGTCCGCCGGGACGAAAGAGGGGATTCCATGAAGTCAAAGCTCTTCGCGGCGGCGATCGCCCTGGCCGCTCCATTTGCTGCCCGCGCCGCTGACACCGGCTCGGAGCTCGCGTTCCGGACGGGGTTCAGCTTCCCGTTCGGCCACTTCACCGGGGCCCCCCCTGGTTTTTCTCCCGTCCCGGTCTCCGACCTTTTTTACGGATTCGTGCCGCTGGGGGTCGAAGCCGGATATCGCTTCACTCCCAATGTCTACGCAGGCCTCGTGTTCCAATACGGCTGGCTCAGTTTTTCCCCGTCGCAGCCAGGCTTCGAATTCGACTTGAGAATGAACGGCTTCGAGTTCGTGCACCTGGACGTGGGGGCGGACTTCGTGGCGTCGCCAAACATGCGGATTGGTCCTTTCCTCCAGTTCAAGCTGGCTCAATTCAGGGATTCGAACTCCGGGGAGATCATGGACAGAGCTCTGCACGAATTT
>Ga0137361_10000802_pt1 | contig 18431 bp, 13 predicted proteins | sample Mad1_80_16metaG_FD_104923 | JGI IMG/M metagenome (GOLD analysis project Ga0137361, IMG submission 104923) | Vadose zone soil microbial communities from Angelo Coast Range Reserve, California, USA - Mad1_80_16 metaG | ecosystem: Environmental > Terrestrial > Soil > Vadose zone | place: USA... | reverse complement strand
GATGAAATGGAACCCGACGACGACGGTAATCCCTAGTGTCGATGAGAGCAAGTTAACTTATCCAACGATAAGTTAACAGAACCCTAGAACCGCAGCCAATATTCTTATCTGGGACGAACTATCTTCCCCGCAATACACCTCAAGTAACTGATCGTAAGCGTGGAGTTGGAAACAATGAGCCCGGATGGCGTCGTGACGGATTCCCTTCTAGAAAAGGAGCATGAAGAGAAGGAGAGTCTCCCAAGCGCAAGCAGGACCAGAAGACTTGAAGGTGATATTGACCGTGCCCTAGAAGAGATTGCCAAGCAAGAGAATCAGAGTGTCAGTCTCGTCATAAACAGGGCCCTTCTCAGGTACGTAGACTGGGAATACCCGGCCGGAAGGTTTGGTCTGATAACTGTGTCGACAAGTGTCATGAGAAAGCTGTTCGAGCTATTGACCATTGACCAAGCCAGGGCTTTTGCCAAGGAGGCCGGAGCACAGTTCCTTTCTGAGTTCGGCACTTTCCGGCTTAAGGCCCTAGACTTCAGCGCACTCCTCAAGGCGCTTGACTTTCTGGGAGACCGGTATGCCAGAGAATTCCATTTCGACCAGAGTTTTGATGGCAAAGTCCACACCCTCATAATAAAGCACGATAGAGGATCTGCTACATCGGCATACTACGCTGAGGCATTGAAGGTCCTTCTCGATCGCTTGAATCTCAAAGCGGAAACGATCGAGAGCGATCAACAGGTTACCCTCACAGTCCACGGCTAAGATTCGAAGAATGTAAACGGGTCGCCGCGCATTACCAATTGCATAATGAATAAGGCAAGTCATCAGCCGAGCATCAAGGTCAACCTATTTCCACGTGTGCCGCACGCAGGCCCAATTGAGCGGTCACGTCAGCCGGAGAATCGTTCGAGCAGTTGGGAAAGCGAAGTGATTGACAACAGGACGGATGCGACCGCTCAGAGCGCCGATATTGCTCAGTTCGATCCTCTTCGGACTTCTCCATATTTCTCTTACGTAATCGGGAAGAGGTCTGAAGATCCGTATGTTTGCCGTTCTCTTCGGCCCGAGGGTATGCGTAGACGTTTGAATATGTCATCGGCCGGCGGCTGTAAATTCCTCAACGGGTCCATCGAAATCTCCGCCACGACTTGGTTGTCCGTGCTGGTCAGACCAAACCGCTTGACCTCGCCTTCGAGGCTTTTGTTAAGCATGGTTTCCAACATTCCCTCGCCCTCGAGGCTTTCGCTAAGCATGGCTACCAACATTCCCTCGTAGAAGAGCGACCATTTCCTCCCCGTGCCGTGCAGAAGCGTCAATATTCGCGTGGAGCCTATTGTGGCTTGGTCGAAATGGAACCTTCTTCCGTATCGGCCGAAGAGTTCGAGGATGCGGATACGAGGCTCTAGGCCATGTTCTCGATAGTAGTAGGCCGCAACGGTTCTCCACTCGTGGCGCCACTGCGACTTCCCGAGCTCACGGGCGTCCTCCTCTGGGACCCAAGTCATCAGTTTTGCAAGGAGCGAGGAGAATGTGGAGGCCACCTGGAACCTCTCGCTGAGCACTTCCCATTCCACGTATTTCCTTAATGCACGATTTGCGATTACGTTTACGCTGAGACCCTGTTGCTCAGCCTCCGTGGTGAGTCTTTCAATAGTATCAGTGTCCAGATGCAGCGTGAATGTCTTCGACCTGGCCCGATGAGATGGTTTGGAAGAAGACAAATTTCTCAATCCCCTCTAAAGGAGGCTCTTCGAGCCCAGGGGTATTGGTCCAATGGCTTAGACGAACAGTTCGCATTTAAACCAACATTTTTTGGATAAAGAACACTAATAGTTCGTAATCGTTAGAAACCGATGAAGATTGCTAGGCGGATACCTGGAGATAACTGGGACAGGCAGAGGGCTAACTTGAGATGATGAAGCTATCTTTTCGATTATCTAATTGCGGACAATGACCGTAAGCTGTTGATCGCTCTCGACCGTGTCCACTTTCATATTCAAACGATTGAATAGAACCCTTGCAATTTCAGCATAGAACGCTGACGTCCTAGGTCCTCTATCGTGCTTGAAAATGACTGTGTGCACGTTGCCATCGAAGCTGTGTTCGAATTTGAAAGACCTAGCGTAGTCGCTTCCCAGAATCTCCAGGGCTTTCAGCGTGGTGTCAAAATCGATCCTCTTGAACCAGAAGTTGATAAACTCGGAATGCTCGTTCTCGGCGGACTGTCTGCCTAATTCCCTTGCCTCCTCGTCTGTGAGACTCTCGTATATTCTCCTCATCTTGGCAGTAAACGCCATCATGAACCCAAACTTTTCTGCGTAGATCTCCCATTCAACATGCCTCCTGAGTGCCTTGTTTATTATGAAACTAATACTCACGCTTTCTTGCTTGGCAAGCTCTTCCAGCTTGAGTAGAACCTCGCCCTCAAGCCTTATGGTTCGAGTCTCGCTCGGGACACGTGCGAGTTCAACTCTCTCTACTTCGAGCTTTAGTTCGGTCAACGAGTTTGCCATGATTGGTTACCTTTGCCCAGTTGGCGGTCATCCTCCGTAAGCAAAGGGGGTTACCTCTTGTACTCGCCTGTCAGAGGATTGTGGACGGTAGGGTTCTGACCAGCTTGGCTTGCGTGTTTCGCGGGGAATCCTTAGACGGATCACCACCTGGTCTTCTGTGCGTTCCGATTCTGGGTCTAAATTCAGAAGGCCTTTGAACATGCTCGTCAAGAATGCTTCGTTGAAAACGGACCCTTTTGCGCCGAGTCCGTGTTTTACTATTATTGTATGCACCTTGCCATCGAAGGTATGTTGCAGGCTGAAAACTCGGGCATACCGTGAGCCGAGCAGCCTTAGAGTTTCGAGAACGGTGTCAAGGCTTAGCTTCTTGAACCGGAACAGTGTGAAATCCCTTCCAAAGTTCTTTGCCGCCCACTCGCCTAGCTCCCTCGCCTGTTCGACCGTGAAATAACTGTACATTTTCGCATGCAGGAATCCCGGTATGGCGACAAATCCGAATTTTTCTGCTGCGATATCCCACTCAGTAAGCCTCTTGAGGGACGAGGTCACGAGATAGTTGACGCTGACCCGCTCCTGTCTGGCCAGTTGCTGTAGGTCCTGATCGACTTCGGGGCTGAGCCGTATCGTCCTCGTGATCGTTTCGCGTGGCGTTAGAGTTCCCTTGTAGTACAACTGGCATTAGCAGGTGCGTATATTACGGTTCTGTGGTCTAATCCAATCACTTAGAACACCCGGCACTCGGGTAGATATCGTTCGATACTTTTCTCTGTCTGCGGTTTCTCAGCAACGACCCTGAAGGCTGTCTGTCGATGGCAATCAGCTCCTTAACGATGACGGCAAGATACTACATCGTAACACAACATAGGCATTTCGGATGCTCTTCGAATGCAGATCGGGGTCGACGCTCCATTTCGCCACCAATCCACCAAATCCATTGACCATTAAGTGCGGGCGAGTATTTCGCAAACAAAGCCAGCCAGCTGAAGTAGACGAATTTCCACTATTGCACGCTGGAACAGCTTTAGCTCTAGTTACATCACTCTAGAACAATTCTACCTCAAAAAAGTCTATGACGTTTCCTCTGACGCCAGTTGGAAACCTCTTCGCGTTATGTGGTCAATTATCCCACATTGACCTGCCAATAGAGTTGCGATCGTTTCCTCTGTTGTTGTTCGTAAACGTCCAGGCTATATGCAATAACGGAACATACTCGGTAATCTCGGGATAGCTACGGAGTGAAAGTAGATGTCGGTAGAATTAGATATGCGAAAATGGTGCGCCATCATAAGGCTCGAAGCCTACACGACGCCCTCTAGCGCACGAGCACTGGATCAGAAGTTTCACGAGATCGTTGAGACCTTCGGGGATGAGGGCGTTGACCTTGACGTCTTCATGCTCTTGATGGATGAAAAGGATCCCAGGTCCGTAGACGATTTTGTCCCTCGCAAACCCGACGGGCTAACGGATAGGCAACCCATCAGACTAGAATATCGAATTGGAGGTGAACGCGAATGAAGTCCTTGATGTTAACTTGGGAGTTCCCGCCGAGAATCATAGGCGGCATTTCAACTCACGTCTACCACCTCTCAAGGGCCCTCATCGAAAAGGGAACTTCAGTTCGCGTGATAACCTGCGATTTTCCCAAGGCTCCCGCCGAAGAAGTTGTTGACGGGGTTTTCGTATCGCGGGTCGACAGCGGCCAGGTTCCACAGACCAACTTCCACCTCTGGGTCTACCATCTCAATTCGCAGTTGATAGAGCGAGGCAGGGAGATTCTAGAGGAAGAGAGGTTCGACGTTCTACACGCCCACGACTGGCTAGTCGGCAGAGCAGCGATCGAGCTAAAGACCCACTATGACCTACCCCTAGTCACAACAATACACGCGACGGAGATGGGACGAGGAGGAGCGCTTGAGGACAGTTATCGGAAAAAGATCCATGCTACTGAGCGTTCGCTGACAGAGAACAGCGAACGGGTCATCTGTTGTAGCAACTACATGGTTCACCATGTTCAAGACGTTCTGGGAGTTCCCGCCGATAGAATTCACGTCATTCCTAACGGTGTCGATCCGGCAAGATTCGAGGGTCATCCCTCTGGGAGCGCCGAAACTGGATCCAGGTTCGATAACGGAAAGACGATACTCTTCGTGGGGCGCCTTGTCAGGGAGAAGGGCGTGTCCATGCTCCTTGAAGCAGTCAAGGAGCTGAGAAAGGAAATCCCGGCGAACCTAATCGTCGTAGGCGACGGTCCAATGAGAGATCACCTTGTGAGGAAAACCCTTGATCTCGGGCTTGATGGAAACGTACGTTTCACAGGATTCGTAGATTCATCCACTCTAATATCCTTGTACAGGACGTGCGACGTCTGTGTCGTCCCCTCCCTCCATGAACCCTTCGGCATGGTAGCCCTTGAAGCAATGGCTGCGAAGATACCAACGGTGGTCTCCGACGTGGGCGGGCTATCCGAGATCGTCGAAGACGGAGTCAACGGCATAAAAGTTCCACCAGGCGACAGAAAACTGTTGGCCGGTGCCCTCCGCGGAGTTCTCGAAGATCCTTCATTAGCCGAGCAACTTCGAACAAACGGGAATCGTCATATCAGAGACCACTACGGATGGGAGCCAATCGCTGAATCCACACTATCCGTCTACAATCTAGCTCAGTCCCAACAGCGAGTCCCAGTCACTTCCATCTCCGACGAAGAGCTACTAGGAGACGAGGACCTTCTACATTATCTCCACGCAGTAGGCGCGACAGAGGAAAATGCTGCGAGGAGCGCCAAAGAAATCGCCTCCGCAGTGGGCGCCCCAGAGTTTCCTGTCAAACTGGTTCTCGGAAGACAAGTCTCCTCAGGCTATGTCTCCACTGTACTAGAGGACGAACTATCCAGTGTTCGCTACCATCTGAGTCCGACTGGCGTAATCAAAGTCTGCAGTGATTTTTCATGAGTCGCACAATCACAGTTCAGCGGGAACTGGCCACTATTGCTATTGTTCACCATGCAAACCAGCTAGTAATTACCGATGGCTATGATAACCGGATGGGAGTTAGCTCGATTGCTGGAACTTCAACTTCCCCAACAGGCCTGATGCGGGTCCTAGATCTTCACGAACGTTACAGAGTACCCTTCAACCTACATGTTAGTGGGACACTTCTTGAGTCACTGGCATGGCACTGCCCCGAATTTCTCTCCAGACTGAGGCGTCTATCCCAGAGCGGCCTAGTCGAGCTGGTAGGAGGAAGCTATGGCCAGAACATGATGAGGTTCTTCTCCCACGAGCATAATCTCAAACAGCTACAGGAGCATCTTTCCCTCTACCAGAGCTTACTCGACTGGGACCCGGCGGATATCACCACTTTCTGGGTCACGGAACGGCTGTGGCAGACAGAAACACTAGCTCCGGTTCTGACAGACAAACGCCTCCAAAACGGAGGCTACCGACAGGTCCTCCTAGACGACAGACTACTATACGCTGACACCGACCACCCCAGCCCCCGACAGGCCTACGACTACTACCGCAGATGGGACCCTTCCAACTTTCGAATATACAATATCCGAAACGGAAACGGACTCCGCATTCTTCCGATCTCGATCGATCTCCGGCAAAACATTCCCCCTCGAAACCTTGAGAGTCTCCAGAGAATCAAGGTCCAATTGCACTGGCTTCTCGACGTAAACGCCCACTATGAGAACGGCCTAATCGCGATCTACGCAGACGACATGGAGAAAGCTGCGGGAGTCGGATGGGACGCCAAAGGGCCAGACCAGTTCGAAACAGTACTGAAGTGGATATCAGAAAACCCATCGGTACAAGCGGTTAAGCTAGGCGAATGGACCGCGTCGAATGAACCGAGAGGAGAGAAACGCATCGATCCCGGGGCGTACAGAGAGCTCGTAAGAGACTTCGAAGCCGGCGAGACCTACGACGATTGGTACTACGATCCAAGATGGACCCCGTACCGGGAACACTACACATGGTCCGAGAACCGAGTCCGAGAGCTGGAGCTGAAAGGATCAGATTCCCGACTTATCCAGCTAGCCTGGAAGATTCTCCTAGCCTCAGCATGGCAGACAGCATGGCACACACCCCAGATCGGCGCCCACGGAGAAAAAGACAGCGATGGAGGCCCAAGCGCTTGGACCAAGGCGATTGCAAGCCACAGCCGACTGGCAGCAATAATGGCCGAAGCTGGCTACTGGATGCAGCATAAAGACGACTTCTGCCATGCCGAACTTCAAGACATAGACCACGACGGGAACGACGAGCTGGTTGTGAAGAACGCTGCCCTCTTCGCCGTCCTCTCTCCAAAGAATGGTGGACGCCTTGTCTATCTCTTTGCGGTTCAAAACGCTCCCGGTAGGCTTGTGATTGGAAACCCCATCGATGATTGGAACTTACTCGAGGATCTTCACCAGTACATGGACGTGCCCCCCAACCATCCGGGCGCGTTGTCAGACGTAGGATACGAACATGACGCCTATTCCGCAGAGATACTCATCCCGGAAGGAGAGACGACTAGGGTCAGACTGCGCAACACGGAGACAAATCGATCCGGTTTCGGTATCGAGAAAAATCTGTTTCTTGAGCAGGACAATAGCGCCATTCGCGTAGACTACACATTTCCCGCCGGCCTTACAAGACTATCTACTGAGATTGGCTTCTCACCAGACTACTTGCAACTTCTCCGGAAAGGCCCGCTCGGTGTACGAGACTACTCACCCACAGAAAGCATCAGAGGATGGTCCAACGGATTCGTAACCGTTGGAGCCAGGCTTGACCGGTCCTCGGCTTTCTGGGGGAAACCGCGACAGGAGAGGTTCGGCCACGGGTATCTCCTCAGAGTGACAGGAGACCGCGAATTCACAGTCTGGATAGGAGCGGAGGACTAAGCTCAGTATGACCCAGGGAATGGTAGATGGGCTTGACAGTTTTCCTTGGGATTCCCCCTTCCTCCAAGGATTGACACAGGTCGACTTCTTCAGGGACCTACTCAGCACCCAGGCGTTCGACCGAGATCCTCACGAGGGGATACAAGGATTCGAAGCGCGGACCATGAAAAAACATCTGCGCAAGACGATAATAGAGTACATTGTAAGATTCGCGAATTCGACCAAGCACTACATCGGAATTTACCGAGAATCAGACGAGCGTCTAGAACAAGTCTTCTCCATACTGAAGACCCTCAGGTCCAACGGTTTCGCGGAAGACAGCAAACTTACAGTCCCCAGACCCATACTGCACATACCGGCACTATCGTTCCTGTTGATGGATAAGGCCGACGGCGAACTACTGCGCGAAATCTTCGAGAGAAAAGACGATCCGACACCATATGTTAGAGGCGCAGCACAATGGCTCGCAAAACTACACAGCAGCAAAATCAGGCTTGACGGCGTAAAGTCCCGCAGGGACGAGGTAGCGGCTTCACTAAGGTTCACGAGAGCCGCATTATGGCTATTCCCTCGTCTAAAATCGGAAATCGAGTCCATATCGGATCAGCTGATCGGTCTACAGGAAGCTCATCCTCCCAGGCCAAGGAGGCCAATTCACGGAGACTACCACGCGAGAAACATCATCGCCTCCCCCGAAGTCACAACGGTCATAGACCTCGAAGAGGCCCGAATGGGAGACCCAGCCTTCGACCTCGGCTATTTCGTGGCTCAGACCAAGATGACCCATGGAACAGGGCAGACCATAACTCAAGCCACAGAATCATTCTTCCAAGAATATCTAGAAAACCGGCCATCAATACAAGACGATTTTGCGCAGAGCGTTGCGGTCTTCGAAGCCCAGACATACCTGCAGCGGATCTACCATGCCCACTATCTTCTAGATCAGAAGCCTAACCTTGACCAGATCTCAGAATGGCTGAACGAGTGCAAAAAGTGCCTGCAAAAAGCATCGGATCAGGGCCCATAGATGAGACCGAATTCCAGCCCGAGACGTTCACGCTCAGTCCCAGTCGCCTGCTCACCCCATCCTCCGGCCCATTTCTGTCCCGCCGTAGGTCCGACCAGAAAACAAGTGCACCAAACCCCAATCCGGAGGATGAACGCGTGAGCAAGAACATTGCTCAAGGCGCAGACTCAAAGGAGCGCTTTGTCCTTCGTGCAGTCAGATCAATCTTTATTCTTCTATGCGTCACAATAATCGGACTGCTTAACTATCTCACCTTCGAGAGCGAGGCGAACCCAGTCCTCAAAACGTGGTTTATCACAAACTACGGATTCTTCTCACTCTTACTCGATCCGTACGTAGTTCTCAGCATTACTGTTCTGGGAGTCGGAGTCATCTCTTGGACCCTGCTATCAAGACCTAGGGGTACTTTCCGCAAGATAATCTCCTACCTTAGACCTCACTGGCTGTACGTCCTGGTCATTGGAATTGTAATGGTTGCAGGCGCTTCGCTCCAGCTAGCGCAGCCTTGGATCATCGGCTATCTCCTCGTGGGAAATGTCATCGCCTTTCGCAACCTGGGATTCCTCCCAACCGTTCTTGCCCTACTGGCCGGGGCCTTCGCCATGCAACAAGTAGCAGCGTTTCTAACAGACTACCTTACGGAGAAGCTAGGCGAGAAGACAGTTCACAAATTACGCACGGACGTTTTCGAGCACATGGAGCGACTGCCCCTGCAATACTTGGATGAGAGCCGTTCTGGCGAACTGGTCTCCAGAATAATGAGCGATACGAAGGAAGTCGAGAGCATATTGACTGACGACATGCCCGCCTTGGGCTCCGATTTGATCATGGTGGCCGGCGCGTCCAGTCTACTCTTCTTTGCAAATGCGAGGATCGCCCTAACGATCGTCCCGTTCATAATCGGCATGGTAATCGTGGTGAACCTGTTCAAACGCAGGGTCAAGAGAGGCGCGAGAAAAATTCGAGAAGCAGTCGGGGAGCTCTCCGCAAGAACCTTCGAGGTGATAAGCAGCCTTCGCATCGTAAAGAGCTTCCACAGGGAAGAAGAGGAGGCAGAAGAGTTCCGCCAGCGGTCGCTGGCAATTGTGAGATCCAATGTCAACCTGGTCAAACTATCATCCCTGTACTCAACCATGGTGGACACTGTAACGACCCTGGCCCTCCTTGCGCTCCTCCTCGTCGCAGTTCCCAGCGTGCTCAGTGGAGCGATGACGCTGGGGGCCCTGGTCGCTGCCATCGGCTTGCTCAGCAAGATGTTCGACCCTCTCGTATCGTTGAGCAAGGCCAACTTTAAGATCGAAAAAGCCGTCGCGGCGGGAGACAGGCTGTTCGAGGTTACAGAGATGCAGCCGGAGGCCCTCGATGTGCCCGGCACCTTTGCGCCCCTTAACATTCAGGGAGGAATAGAATTCGACAACGTCTCGTTCCATTACAACTCGGGCCAGAGAGTCCTGGACAGGTTGAACCTGACCATCAAGCCGGGTGAGACCGTAGCAATAGTGGGCTCAAGCGGCGTAGGGAAGTCGACCATAGTCAACCTCTTGCTGCGGTTCTACGAGCCAACTTCTGGAAGCATACGGATCGACAACTACCCCATCAACCTGTTGAAACTCGCATTTCTGAGAAACAGCATTGGACTTGTAATACAGGACCCAATCCTGTTCTCCGGCACTATACGCGGCAACGTAGCGTACGGAAAGACCGGAGCAAGCCAAGAAGAGATTGTCCGGGCCGCCAAGGCGGCCAACGCCCAAGAGTTCATACTCAATCTCCCGAAAGGCTACGACACAGAGATCGGTGAGCGAGGAGTAACGATCTCGGTCGGGCAGAGACAGCGCATCTCGATCGCTCGCGCACTCCTCAAAGATCCCAAAATACTCATACTCGACGAGGCGACATCGAATGTCGACTCGCAGTCAGAAGCACTCATTCAAGACGCCATGCGACGAATGTCGGGCGAAAGAACCACAATTGTCATCGCCCATAGACTTTCGACAATAATGGACGCAGACAGGATAGTCGTGCTTGAAGATGGGAAGATAGCAGAGGTTGGCACACACCTCGGCCTGTTGCAACGAGGAGGAGCATATGCGAGAATCTACCAGAACCAGTTGCAAGCCCAGCCCTACCAGCAGATAGGTGAGCGCAGACCATGACAGCCAATCTGACGCGTGGGGTAGGAAACAAAAGGCGACCGCTGCGACTTCTCCTGTTCTGCCTTCTCGTTCTGATGTCAACACAATTCTATGCACAGCAAGCGAGGGCCTTGCCTAATGCGAGTTTCACATTCTCCCCGGTCGACCCTCTTGTGAACCAGGCAGTCAAGTTCACCGTAAACGGAACCGTTTCGAGCGGAACCAGCAATTCCTGGAACTTCGGCGACGGGACGATCAACACGACCTCAATCCCCACCATTGCGCATACCTACGGAGTGGCGGGAAATTACACCGTTAGTCTAACGGTCAACAGCCTGGGGGCGGTAGCCACACTTACGCGCTATGTTGTGGTGTTTGCTTCAATTCCACTCACGGCCTCTTTCTCGGTCAAGCCGCCACTGCCGGTAGTGCAGACCGCTGTCATGTTCGACGCAACCAGTAGCAGCGATCCCGACGGAAAGATTGCTGACTACATTTGGAATTTCGGAGACGGCTCCCAGAACTCCACCACCAACCCAGTCACCTTCCACGAATATTCTTCCTCTCCTAGGGGATTCAACGCTACACTGACAGTAGTCGATGATAATGGGTCCAACTCGTCCTATCTTGCACTAGTGTATGTTCTCGCAAAGTTGGGCGTCACAATATCATACAACACCTCCCGAGGAACAGTCCCCCTGACGGTTTCGTTGAACGCTGCAGCGTTGGGAGGGCAGGGCAACTATACATTCGCGTGGACATTCGGAGACGGTGAAACTGGACTGGGCCAATCGCTGTCCCACAACTACACAGCCCCGGGCACCTACCAGGTCCAGGTCACGGCTGCTGATTCAGCTGGACATCTGGCCTTCGGCAGTATGGTCATTACCGTCGCTAACGGAGCCCATCTCGAATTTGGGCCAATCCCGATCCCGTATCTCTTGAATGGTATCGGAGTCGTGGTCGTAGGAATAGCGACTCTACTGCTATTCTACGGCCTCACGGTCCGCCGAGCCCGACGGCGACAGCAGAACTCGGCCTCGAAGGGCATAGACCCCTATAGCAGCAAGAAGAGATTCTTCACGCCTACCGTGATTTGTCATGGGTATGATTTGAACACGATACAAAATATGGAGGGCGGGTTGTTCCGATGAAGCTCAGAAGCTTCCGGGTGACGAACTACAGGTGCGTCGATGACTCTGGCGAGGTACAGGTCGAACACATCAAGACTCTCGTAGGAAAGAATGAGAGCGGCAAGACAAGCATCCTGAAGGCCCTGCACAAGTTCAACCCTGCTATGCCGGAGACCTACAACGGCCTGAAGGAGTTTCCTCGCAAACGATTCCACGAGTATGACGACAAAGCAGTTGTCGTACAGGTGAAATTCTCCCTGGAACCCAACGAAAAAGACGAGCTCTCAAGAATCGACCCACGCCTCATAGACGTTTCGGGCGTGTCGGTCACAAAAGACTACACCGGAAGGTACAACGTACGATTCCTGCCCGACATTGTAATTCCACCTCCCAACCTGAAAGGACTCTTTTCCCTGCTCATCGAGCTCCGGAGCGCAATGGACAAGCTCGACGATTCCATGTCTGGACCACAATCAGGTGTTCGTTGGAAGCTCCTCGATGCGATGAGTCGAGTAGGAACAGGCATAAGCGAGGACATGGATCTTTCCTCCATCTCATCAGCTAGAGAAGCCTTCGTCAGGCAAATCCAGGAAATCCTCTCACTACTTGGACAGACCCCCGATATGGAGGAGTACAAGACCATCAGAGCCTCAGTACGCGTCATACTGGACACGATCGACTGGCCCAACGTCGAAGCCCGAGTCAACAAGTACATTGTTGAAAACCTTCCGCTCTTCATCTATTTCGAAAACTACGCAATCATCTCTAGCAGAATCCACCTCCCGTCCTTTGTGGAACGCCTCAATTCAGGCGATCTCAGCCCTGAAGAAAAAACGGCCAGGAGGCTCTTGGAGTACGTGAAACTGGATCCAGAGAAACTTGCTATGCTGGGAGGACACGAAGGAAAATCTTCGAATGAGATCCAAGAGGCGATCGACACTAGAGCGCTCATGGTGGACAGGGCGGCCCTGTCCCTCTCCGGGCTTCTGGCCGACCTCTGGCAGCAGCGGAGGAACCGGATAGACCTTGCAATAGACGGAGAATACCTGAGGCTATGGGTGGCAGACAACGTTGACGGTTCCAGAATCGAACTGGAGCAGAGGAGCAAAGGCTTCCAGTGGTTTCTCTCCTTCTACCTCGTATTCATGACAGAATCTCCAGAACGGCAGAAGAATGCGGTGATTCTTTTGGACGAGCCTGGGCTCCACCTTCACGCGTCAGCGCAGGAAGACCTCATGCGAGTCTTCACAAAGCTATCAGAGAAGAACCAGATCATCTACGCAACTCACTCTCCCTTCATGATAGACGTAGACGCTCTCGACAAGACCAGCCTCTTGACGGAGACTCCAGAGGGCACAAAGATCATCGAACCCGCAAAGACAACTGACAAGACGGCTCTGTTCCCCATCCAGGCAGCTCTCGCATACTCACTATCCAGGGCCCTATCTACTGAGAGATACAGCCTGCTCGTGGAAGGCATTACTGACCTCTGGATCCTCTCGACGATCTCGCAACACTTCAAAGCGTCTGGGCGCAGATACCTCGAAGACGACATAATCATCACTCCTACAGGCGGCGGCCAGAAATCCGCCCTCTTTGCCACCATGCTCTCAGGACAGAACATGAGCGTAGCTGTCTTGTTGGACGCGGATGTCGAAGGAGCGAATGTTAGGAAGAAATTAACTGAAACCGGTATAGCGAGAGAGACCAGCGTCCTCTTCGTCAGCGACTTTGCCCAAGAACCCGGCCGCGTGGTCGAACTGGAAGACCTTCTACCCACAGGTCTCTATCTCAGATTCGTAAACGAGCTCTATTCAAGAGAACTTGGCAAGAACCCCATAACTGAGAGCGGCCTAGCACCAGGGGTACCGATCCGAAGGTACGTCGAGGAAGAGTTTGCGAAGAGGGGTCTCAGCTTCTCAAGATTCCGGATTGCAAGAAACATCATGAACGATTTCCCACACATCCCGCTGAGCCAACTGCCCGCGGACTTTGTTGAACGCATGGAGCTCATGTTCTCACACATCAACAGAATCAAATCAACAGCTCCGGTGCAGACATTGACAGTCGAGACTCCGCGGCACTCCGTCCTGAAGTCAATCTTCTCGAGAACACGGACATGACGGAAAACCTCCAGGAACTTCAACCAGCTCACAGAACCGGGCCGCAAGGCGGGGCCCTCGGACGGGATAACTTCCCGGCGCGCAGGACGATCGTAACTAATGCTGACGCAAATAATGATCTGCCATCACCCCAGATGATCGGAGAGATCATCTCAGCGTACGGACTGGAGGGCCTTCAGCTAGACGGCACGTCTCTGGAAGGCACGGGCTACATAACCTTCCGCGCCATCACATCCCAAGGCATCTTGGCCCTACGCCGCAAGAAGGGCTCCGCCTCCAAGATAATGGCCAAACACCCGGACATCAGCGATAGCATAGAAGGCCAACATCGCCTGATACTATTCCTCCATGACCATGGCTTCCCGGTAGCCCCGCCCCTACTAACCAAGGGGAAAGACACGTACGTGAGCATACGGGGGATACCCTACAGCCTCTACCCCTTCATCGATGGCCAGCCCATGGATCCAAGCAACCTCCGCCAACTCAGGGCGTCAGCCGAGACGTTAGCGAGGTATCATCAGCTGACTGCAGGATACTCCGGAGTTCCACCTCTCACACAGGCTTCCTTCCCAGAGCTCTTTGAGGAAAAACTGAGAGATTTTCGCAAATATTCTGAGACTTTCGACGACTCGCTGTCGACCCTAGGCATGGCTGAAAGCATAGTGGCCTTCAAGTCTAGCCTGGATGAAATTGAAACCGAAATGCAGAACCTTCCTTTCGGCTCCTTGCCCAAGGTCGTGATCCACGGAGACTACAAGCCCGAGAACGTTCTCTTCCTGGGCGATGAAGTTGCCGCGGTCATAGACTTTGGACGCAGTCGAAATGAGGTACGGCTCTTTGATATTGCCAAGACAATCTCAGGTCTCCTCGGAACCAGCGACGACGCAACATTCCTAGAGATGACAAGTGCGTTCTTTACCGCCTACGACAGAACCTACCCATTGAACAGCCATGAGAGGACTGCCCTATTCTTACTCATCCAAGCAAGAACCGCCTCCAAAAATCTAGACAGGTTCATCAGGCTGACCAAGAAGACAGACATGGCCCAGAAGCTGGCGAAGGCAGAGAGATTCAACAGACTCGTTCAGCATCTACAGTCATTGAAAAACAACTCGGAAACGATCAGAAGTCTGTTCCAGGTGCCGGCCACCTCCAGACAAACGTCATTGTGAATGACAGCACCACTGGGAAGAGCCCAAGAAGTCACAACATGAGGATGGAACCAACGGAAGAGTTTCAGGAAACGGGAACGAATGGCCCTGTCCTCTCTGTACGATTCCGGGTAAAGAGGTTCTGATGGAGTTTCCAAGGTGGAGGCTGACTCGGACCAAGACAATGAAAGGCCACAGAGAGCGACTGATGATCTACTACAGGGATCATGTGAGGACCCTAGATGAACAGTCCGTCGGAGAGGCATACATGCTACTACTGACGATTGGCCGGAAATTCTTCTCCTACACGAAGCAATGGGGTATCTTTGAACCCGTCTATGCAACGGTTCCAGACCACTGGCACCGAGTCGCGTCGGATCTTGACCCTGGTTCAGAGGATTACGAGCAGATTCTCAAGACTCCGCGACTGATCATAGACACAGACCAGATGACAATCGACAAGGTAAAACCCGAACCGCAAGAGAGGTTGCCAGAAACGACTCCTTCCGCTACCCCGCTTGGGACAAGTGGTTCGCAGCTCCAGTTAAGGTCGTCAAGCCTAACAGACACTTCGGCCGCTTGGAAAAGGTTGCATGATACTAAATGAAGTTCGGAGCTGCAAAAGAGCAATTCTCGACGGACGAGAGAAGGTGCGAATCATGCGGCATGACACAAGACGACTGTATGTGTTATGAGTTCACGCTTCCAGGCTAGAAACTTGAAAGGTTCAACAATTTTTCTCCTGATCCTGATGGCAATCCTGATTTTTTCCCAATCATTTACGACCCAACTGGACCAGAGAAACCCTGTATCCGTAGTGTCTACGCTCCCGATGACGAGCACGTTCAACTACATCGTTGTTATTGCGATGCTGAATTCGAGCATCAATAATATTATCGGAAACCCGCTCGCGCCGTACCTGAACTATCTAGCGAGCACCTACGGACTTGCCACGAGCTATACCGTAGTATCCCCACACAGGGTCCCTAACTATCTCGCAATGACGGGCGGCACCACCTTCGGTGTGACGACGGACTGCACCCCGAGCACTTGTCCCATGAGCGGTGCGAACATCGCCGACCGGATAGAAGGAGCAGGCCTGACATGGAGAGCATGGGCTGAAGACTACAATGTCACTCAGGGCTGCAGCTCCTTGTCTAAGAACGCTGGGTATGACATCAAGAGTTTCCCGTTCCTCTACTACACGGATATTACTAGTAATTCGTCAAGGTGCAACGATCTGTTCAGGGCAAACACTTCGACTGTCTCGCCGGGCCCAGAGACAGACAATCTCTTCCTCAAATCCCTGTCGTCCGCTTCTACAGCTACCAATTACAACTGGTTGAGTCCCAACGCTTGTGACTCGATGCACAGTTGCCGCCCTCTTGACACAATTGCGACCGCTGACACCTACCTTTCCAGCCTCGTCCCGGCAATACTCAACAGTTACATCTTCACAACCCAGAAGGCTGCTCTCTTTCTCACCTTCGCCGAAGGTGTGCAGAGTGCAGTCTCCACAACAGACTATGTGCCTACGATCTGGGCGGGGCCAGTCGCTAAGACCAGCTATCAATCGTCAAGCCAGTACGACCACTACTCTATACTCAAGACAATAGAAACGTCATGGGGTCTCGCGGGCCTTACATCGAACGACGGCAACGCCGTCGACATGAACGAGTTCCTCAACGCCCAGTTGGGTGTTACCTCTACTGCTACTCCGAACCCGACTGAGGTTGGCACTCAGGTCAAGTTCAATGCCGCAGCCACCGGAGGAACCGCCCCTTACACGTCATACAGCTGGAGCTTTGGCGACGGGGCGACTGCGACAACCTCTATGGCTAGCACAACTCACACCTACACTGCTACGGGAGCATTCACAGCAACTGTAACAGTTACCGACTCGGTCGGTTCAACATCAACATCTTCCCCCACATCTGTTACTGTCGATAGGAAGCTGACAGTTACTGCGAGTGCGAGTCCGAACCCGATCGATGCGGGCGTATCAGAGAGCTTCACGGCTACCTCGACCGGCGGCGTCTCACCAGTATCCTGCAGTTGGTCTTTTGGCGACGGCTCGTCAGATACTGGGTGCTCGACAACTCATGCCTACTCTTCCTCTGGAACGTTCACTGCGACTGCTACTGCGACCGATAGTCTAGGCGTCACTTTAACAAGTAGCGTGACCGTGACGGTCGATTCTAAGCTCAATGTTAGTGAGAGCGCCAGCCCGAATCCGACTGAGGTGGGGACCGCAGTCGGCTTTGCTGCCACTGTTACGGGAGGAACGACTCCCTTCACCTCCTATGCCTGGGCTTTTGGCGACGGGGCAACCGCGACCACCTCTACGGCCAGCACAACTCACACCTACACTTCTGCAGGAACATTCAAGACAACGGTGAAAGTCGCTGATTCAGGCAGTTCGACCACAACATCTACTGCCGTATCGATAACTGTCAATTCTAAGCTGACCGCCTCGGCTGTTGTAAGTCCAAGCCAGACCGATGTGGGGGTCTCTGAAAGTTTCACAGGCACCACTTCTGGTGGGGTGGGAAATCCCTCTTGCAGCTGGGCTCTCGGTGATGGCCCGACAGATACTGCGTGCTCGACAAGCTATACCTATACGACCGCCGGCACGTTCACAGCTACTCTCGCCGCTACAGACGCTCTAGGGACCACCGTTACGAGCAGTGTTACTGTGACTGTCAATGCTGGTCCTGCCGTTGACTTCAGCTTTACGCCTGCTGCCCCAACGAATGGTCAGTCGGTGACGTTTATCGCCGCGACTACCTACGGTACGAGTCCGTTCTCATTCAGCTGGAGCTTTGGCGACGGAAGTACAGGCTCCGGTAGTTCTGTCAGCCACACATACACTAACCCCGGAACCTTCACGGTGACTCTAAACGCCACTGATGCTGTCGGTAAAATGGCTACGCAATCATACTCTGTAGTAGTCCTGTTAGGTTTTGGAGTGAGCATCGCCTCTATCAGCCAGTCCCCCGCCGAAGTCGGTGTGCAAGTGGTAGTGACAGCCACTGTAGTCGGTGGTACACCCCCCTACACATGCATCTGGGCCTTCGGTGACGGATTTTCTGGGACTGGATGCTCTGCGACCCACACCTACTCGTCTGCTGGAAACTTCACTGTAACGATCAAGGCGACTGATTCTAAAGGCCAGTCAATGACCGACAGTCAATCGTTAGTCGTCAATGTCAAGCTGGCTGTTAGGGCGGGTGCTAGTCCGAACCCGACCGACGTGAACGTTTCCGTGAGCTTCACCGCCACTTTGCTTGGTGGCGTTTCCCCCGTATCCTGCAGCTGGAATTTCGGTGATGGCTCATCGGGTACAGGATGCACGGCAATCCACACATACGCAACGCTTGGATCATTCACTGCAAACGTCACTGCGACTGACAGTCTAGGTGTCATGGCCTCCAGCAGCGTTACCGTAACCGTCAATCCTCAGT
>Ga0137361_10000801_pt1 | contig 18435 bp, 12 predicted proteins | sample Mad1_80_16metaG_FD_104923 | JGI IMG/M metagenome (GOLD analysis project Ga0137361, IMG submission 104923) | Vadose zone soil microbial communities from Angelo Coast Range Reserve, California, USA - Mad1_80_16 metaG | ecosystem: Environmental > Terrestrial > Soil > Vadose zone | place: USA... | reverse complement strand
GCCAAACTTCGCCGCCAGCACCGCCGTCATCGCCGCCGTCAGCGTCGTCTTCCCATGGTCCACGTGCCCGATCGTGCCTACATTCACGTGCGGCTTGGTCCGCTCAAATTTGCCCTTGGCCATCGTTATAGTCCCTTACAGAGGCGGATTGTCAGGATGATCGGATCAGCGTCTGGGGTCAGCGTCTCGACCCATCGGTCGACTTGGCGTTGATCACCGCCTCGGCGACATTCCGGGGTGCCTCGGCGTAATGCTTGAATTCCATCGTGTACGTGGCGCGCCCCTGCGTCAGTGAACGCAGCGTGGTCGAATAGCCGAACATCTCGGCGAGCGGGACTTCGGCGCGTATCGCCTTGCCGCCACCGCCCGCTATGTCGTCCATGCCCTGAATCACGCCGCGGCGCGACGACAGGTCGCCTATCACGTCGCCCATCTTCTCCTCGGGCGTCTCGACTTCCACCGCCATGATCGGCTCGAGCAGCGTCGGGCTGGCCGCGCGCATGCCGTCCTTGAAGCCGATCGAGGCGGCCATCTTGAACGCGTTCTCGTTCGAATCGACCTCGTGGTACGAACCGAAGTGCAGCGTGACCTTTACGTCGACCACCGGGTAGCCGGCCAGTACGCCGGCTTTCAGCGTCTCCTCGACCCCCTTCTTCACGGCCGGGATGTACTCGCGCGGCACCACGCCGCCCTTGATCGCATCGACGAATTCGAACCCGGTGCCCGGCGCCTGCGGGTCCACGCGCAGCACCACGTGCCCGTACTGGCCCCGGCCGCCCGATTGCTTGATGAACTTGCCCTCGGCGTTTTCGACCGTCTTGCGGACCGTTTCGCGATAGGCGACCTGCGGCTTGCCGACCGAGGCCTCGACGCCGAACTCGCGCTTCATACGGTCGACGATGATCTCCAGGTGCAGCTCGCCCATCCCCGAAATGATCGTCTGTCCCGACTCCTCGTCGGTGTGCACGCGGAACGACGGGTCCTCCTGCGCCAGCCGATTCAGCGCGATACCCATCTTCTCCTGGTCGGCCTTGGTCTTGGGCTCGACCGCCTGCGAGATCACCGGCTCGGGAAACTGCATGCGCTCCAGCGTGATGATCTTGTGCGGATCGCACAGCGTGTCGCCCGTGGTCGCATCCTTCATGCCGACCGCGGCGGCGATGTCGCCGGCGCGCACTTCCTTGATCTCGTCGCGCTGGTTGGCGTGCATCTGCAGGATGCGGCCGATCCGTTCCTTCTTGCCCTTGGCCGCGTTGTAGATCGTGTCACCCGAGTTCAGCACGCCGGAATACACGCGCAGGAACGTCAGCTGCCCGACGTAAGGGTCGGTCATGATCTTGAACGCCAGCGCCGCGAACGGCTCGTCGTCGGCCGCCTTGCGGAACGTCTCCTTGTCGCGGTCGTTCATGCCCTTGACGGGCGGAATGTCGACCGGCGAGGGCATGTAGTCGACCACGGCGTCCAGCATGGCCTGCACGCCCTTGTTCTTGAACGCCGAGCCGCACAGCATCGGCGTGATTTCGTGGGCGATCGTGCGGGCGCGCAGCGCCGACTTGATCTCGGCCTCGGTCAGCTGGCCGGTCTCCAGGTACTTGTTCATCAGTTCTTCGTTGGCTTCGGCCGCGGCCTCCACCATCTTCTCGCGCCACTCGGCGCAGAGCTCGGCCAGCTCGGCCGGAATGCTCGTATAGGAGAACTTCATCCCCTGACTGGCCTCGTCCCACAGGATGGCCTTCATCTTCACCAGGTCGACCACGCCGCGGAACGTGTCCTCCGCGCCGATCGGAACCTGGATCGGGATCGGGTTGGCCTTCAGACGCATCCGCATCTGCTCGTAGACCTTGAAGAAGTTGGCCCCGGTGCGGTCCATCTTGTTGACGAACGCCAGACGCGGCACCCGGTATTTGTTGGCCTGCCGCCACACCGTCTCCGACTGGGGCTGCACTCCGCCGACCGCGCAATAGACCATGCAGGCGCCGTCCAGCACCCGCATGCTGCGCTCGACCTCGATCGTGAAGTCGACGTGCCCCGGCGTGTCGATGATGTTGATCCGGTGCTCGGGCAGCGACAGGTCCATGCCCTTCCAGAAGCAGGTGGTGGCGGCGGAGGTGATCGTGATGCCGCGTTCCTGCTCCTGCTCCATCCAGTCCATCGTCGCGGCGCCGTCGTGCACTTCGCCGATCTTGTGATTGACCCCTGTGTAGAACAGGATGCGCTCGGTCGTCGTCGTCTTGCCTGCGTCGATGTGTGCGGAGATACCGATGTTTCGGTAACGTTCGATTGGGGTCTTTCTGGCCATTGAGTTCACCAGCGAATCTAGAACCTGCGAATCTAGAACCTGAAGTGGGCGAAGGCCCGATTGGCCTCGGCCATCCGATGCACTTCCTCGCGCTTCTTCATCGCGCCGCCGCGCCCTTCCGAGGCCTCGATCAGCTCCCCGGCCAGGCGCAGCGGCATCGATTTTTCGCCGCGCTTCTTGGCCGCCTCCCGCAGCCAGCGCATCGCCAGCGCCATCCGACGCACCGGCCGCACCTCGACCGGCACCTGGTAGTTGGCGCCGCCAACGCGGCGGCTCTTGACCTCGACCGACGGCTTCACGTTGCTCAGTGCCTGCGTGAAGATCTCGACCGGGTTCTTGCCGCTTTTTTGCTCTATCTGCGCAAAGGCGCCATACACGATCCGCTCGGCCACGGCCTTCTTGCCGTCGAGCATGATCACGTTGATGAACTTGGCCACGTCCGAACTGGCGAATTTCGGATCCGGCAGGATTTCGCGCTTCGGAACTTCGCGACGACGCGGCATACGCTTCCTTTCTGTTCAGTCGAACCGCGACCTCGGCCCTGGTTCCTGGGTCCTGATCCAACGGGCGGGCCCCATGCTGACGGGCCCCGACTTACTGCTGACCTAGTCCGTCTTCGGCCGCTTGGCTCCGTACTTGGAGCGGCCCTGCTTGCGATCCTTCACGCCCTGCGTATCCAGCGACCCGCGCACGATGTGGTAGCGCACGCCGGGCAGGTCCTTCACGCGGCCGCCGCGGATCAGCACGACCGAGTGCTCCTGCAGGTTGTGGCCCTCGCCGCCGATGTACGAGATCACCTCGAAACCGTTCGTCAGCCGCACCTTGGCCACCTTGCGCAGCGCCGAATTGGGCTTTTTCGGTGTCGTCGTGTACACCTTGGTGCACACGCCGCGCCGCTGCGGGCAGCCTTTCAGCGCCGGGCTCTTGCTCTTCACGCGCGCAAGCTCGCGTGGCCTTCGTACCAGCTGGTTGATCGTTGGCATGTTCCGGTTTCCGCTGTTCCCCTGCCGCCGTTACCCTGCTTGCGTCCGGATTTCGGACCTGCGCGGACCCTTTGCTAAGCCTTCCATTCTAGCCGAGCGCCCGTACACGGGTCAATGCGCCCAGGCGGCGCACGCGTGCTCAGCGGTCGACCGACGGCATCATTGCCTCGGGATAGCGGTCGCCCGAGGCCGCGCCGGGCGGAAACGCCATGTCCAGGCGCGCCAGCTGCTCCGCATTCAGCGCGATCTGGGCGGCCGCCGCGTTCTGCTCCAGATAACGCACCTGCTTGGTTCCGGGAATCGGAACGATGTCGTCGCCCTGAGCCAATACCCAGGCGAGCGCGACCTGCGCCGTGGTCGCTCCGACCTGCCCGGCCACGGCCTCCAGCTCGCGCAGCAGGCCCAGATTCTTGCGAAGATTTTCGGGCTGGAAGCGGGGCGTTGCGCGCCGGTAGTCGCCGGCATCCAGCGCATCGGCACTGCCGATCGCTCCGCTCAGGAAACCGCGTCCCAGCGGGCTGTAGGCGACAAAAGCCACGCCCAGGCGGCGGCAGGCGGCCAGCACGCCGCGCTCCGGATCGCGGGTCCACAGGGAGTACTCCGACTGCAGCGCGGTGACCGGATGAACGCGATGGGCGCGCTCCAGCGTCTGTGCCGACGCCTCGGACAGTCCCACGTGGCGGATCCTGCCTTCGCGCACCAGGTCCGCCAGCGCCTCCATCGTTTGCTCGACCGGCACCCTGGAATCGACCCGGTGCAGGTAGTACAGGTCGACGTGGTCCACGCCCAGGCGCCGCAAGCTGCCCTCGATCGCCTTGCGCGCGTACTGAGGGCTGCCGTCGATGACGCGCGCCGATGGATCGCGCGGATCGCGCACGATGCCGAACTTGGTCGCCAGAAACACCTCGCTGCGACGGCCGTGGATCGCGCGTCCGACCAGCTCCTCGTTGGTAAACGGCCCGTAGGCGTCGGAAGTGTCGAGAAAGTTGATCCCAAGATCTAATGCGCGCCGGATTGTCGCGATCGATCCGGCCTCGTCGCGCTGGCCGTAGAAATCGCTCATCCCCATGCAGCCCAGCCCGATCGCCGAGACGCGCGGGCCGGAAGCGCCGAGAGTGCGTAACGGAACGGTCATGGTGTCGCTCCCATCGGATTTTCAAAGCTCTCAAGGGGCGAGCGAGCGCGGCTGGTAGCCTCGCAAGGAACCGGAGGCATCGGGAACGGCCGCGGTCACCCCGCCGCGCAGACTTCAGAAGAGCGATGTCGAAATGCCCCTTGCCCGCGAAAAAAAAGGGACCCAGGGGTGCGGGGCAATGCAAGAGGGCTTTGAACGCCTGCGCCCGCTCAGACGACGTTCGGAGAAGCACCGCCTCCCCAACCCACGCACGCATGGGAGGGGGAGGCGGTTCGAAGTTACGACCCGGAGACCGCTTCGGTACCTTCGCCCTCGGCGGCGACATCGACCGCCGCAGCTTCCTGCGACTGTCCACTCGCCTCCAGAGCAGCCAGCGCCTCGCGCTCCGCCGCCTCGGTCTCCTCCCGCTCCTTGCGCGCCCTGTGATAGGCGAGCCCTGAGCCGGCCGGAATCAGGCGACCGACGATCACGTTTTCCTTCAGGCCGCGCAGTTCGTCGCGCTTGCCCATGATCGCCGCCTCGGTAAGGACCCGCGTGGTTTCCTGGAACGAGGCCGCCGAGATGAACGAGTCGGTCGACAGCGAGGCCTTGGTGATGCCGAGCAGGACGTTTTCGTACACCGCCGGCCGGCCGCCCTTGGCGATCGCCTTGTCGTTCTCGTCCAGCAGCTCCGAGCGCTCGACCTGCTCGCCCGGGATGAACGGGGCGTCGCCCGCATCGACGATCTGCACCCGGCGCAACATCTGCCGGACGATCACCTCGATGTGCTTGTCGTTGATCTTCACGCCCTGCAGCCGATACACGTCCTGGACCTCGTCCACGATGTAGCGGGCCAGCGATTCGACCCCGAGCAGCCGCAGGATGTCGTGCGGATCGGCCGATCCGTCGACGATCAACTCGCCCTTGTTCACCACCTGCCCGTCATGCACCAGCACGTGCTTGTCCTTCGGGATCAGGAACTCGTGCTCCTTGCCCTCGAGGTCGGAGATGATCAGCCGCTGCTTGCCCTTGGTGTCCTTGCCGAAGGACACGGTTCCCGTGACCTCGGCCAGCATGCCGGCGTCCTTGGGCGAACGCGCCTCGAACAGCTCGGCCACGCGCGGAAGCCCCCCGGTGATGTCGCGCGTCTTCTGCGACTCCTGCGGGATGCGCGCCAGCACGTCGCCCACCGCGATCTGCTGGCCGTCGCGAACGACAATCAGCGCGCCGACCGGGAACGAGATCGTCACCGCGTGATCGGTGCCGTGGATGCGCACCTCCTCGCCCGCTTCGTTGATCAGCTTGACCTGCGGCCGGACCCCCTTGGCGCTGGCGCCGCGCCGCTTGGCGTCGATCACGACCAGCGTCGACAGCCCGGTCACCTCGTCGATCTGCTTGGCGACCGTGACGCCTTCCTCGACGTTCTCGAAGCGAGTGGTGCCGGCGTACTCGGTAATGATCGGGCGTGTCAGCGGATCCCACTGGGCGAGCTGGGCACCGGCCCGCACGGCCTTGCCGTCGGTCGCGTTCAGCGTCGCCCCGTAGGGCACCTTGTGGCGCTCGCGCTCGCGACCGTTGTCGTCGACGATCGTCACCTCGCCCGAACGCGAGATCACGATCTGCTCGCTCTTGGCGTTGGTCACGTAGCGCATCGTGCTGGTGAAGCGCACCATGCCGTTGCTCTTGGCCTCGATCGCGCTTTGCACCGCGGCCCGCGAAGCCGCGCCGCCGATGTGGAACGTGCGCATCGTCAACTGCGTGCCCGGCTCGCCGATCGATTGCGCCGCGATCACGCCGACCGCCTCGCCCACATTGACCAGCGAGCCCCGCCCCAGATCACGGCCGTAGCACCCGGCGCAGATGCCGTAGCGCGTATCGCACGACAGCGGGGTGCGCACCTTGACCTCGTCGATCCCCAGCTGCTCGATCCGGTCCACCGCGTCCTCGTCCAGAAGGCTGCCGGCCGCGAACAGCAGCTCCTGCGTGTCCGGGTTCAGGATGTCGACCGCCGCCACGCGCCCGAGGATCCGGTCGCGCAGCGCTTCGATCACCTCGCCGCCTTCGACCAGCGCCCGCATCGCTACGCCGTTGGCGGTGCCGCAGTCTTCCTCGGTCACGACCAGGTCCTGCGTGACGTCGACCAGACGTCGCGTCAGATAGCCCGAGTTGGCGGTCTTCAGCGCGGTGTCGGCCAGACCTTTGCGGGCGCCGTGCGTCGAGATGAAGTACTGCAGCACGTTCAGGCCTTCGCGGAAGTTCGCGGTGATCGGGGTCTCGATGATCGAGCCGTCGGGCTTGGCCATCAGTCCGCGCATGCCGGCCAGCTGCCGGATCTGCGCGACCGACCCGCGCGCACCCGAGTCGGCCATCATGAAGATCGAGTTGAACGAGTCCTGGCTCACCTCGGCACCGTGGCGGTCGCGCGTGCGCTCGGTGGCCAGCTGTTCCATCATCACCTTGCCGACCTGATCGCCGGCCCGGCCCCAGATGTCGACCACCTTGTTGTAGCGCTCGCCCTGAGTGACCAGGCCCGAGGTGTACTGGGCTTCGATCTCCTTGACCTCTTTTTCCGAGGCCCGGATGATCTCCTCCTTCTGCTCCGGCACCCGCATGTCGTCGATCGCGATGGACAAGCCTGCGCGCGTGGCCAGCGCGAATCCCGACTGCAGCAGCCGGTCGGCGAAGATCACGGTGTCGCGCAGCCCGCAACGCCGGAACGCCGCGTTGATCAGCCGGCTGATCTCCTTCTTCTTCAGCGGCTTGTTCAACAGCACGAACGGCAGCCCGGCCGGCAGGATCTCTGACAGCAGCGCCCGCCCAACCGTTGTTTCGTAGCGCGTGGCGCGCTCGCCGGCCTCGCCATTGGCGCGGTCGATGTCGGTTTCGCGGATCCGTACCGTGATGCGCGTCTGCAGCTCGACCTGGCCGGTCTCGTAGGCGCGGTGAACCTCAGCCACATCGCGGAAGAAAGCGCCCTCGCCGCGGCCATTGATCTTCTCGCGCGTCGCGTAGTACAGCCCCAGCACGACGTCCTGGCTGGGAACGATCGACGGATCGCCGTTCGAGGGAAAGAGGATGTTATTGGACGACAGCATCAGGGCGCGTGCCTCCAGCTGCGCCTCCAGCGACAGCGGAACGTGTACCGCCATCTGGTCGCCGTCGAAGTCGGCGTTGAATGCGGCGCATACCAGCGGATGAAGCTGGATCGCCTTGCCCTCGATCAGCACCGGCTCGAAGGCCTGGATGCCGAGGCGGTGCAAGGTCGGTGCGCGATTCAGCAGCACCGGGTGCTGCCGGATCACTTCCTCCAGGATGTCCCACACGATGGGCTCCTGCGACTCGACCATTTTCTTGGCCGCCTTGATCGTGGTGGCCAGCCCCATCAGCTCGAGCTTGTTGAAGATGAACGGCTTGAACAGCTCCAGCGCCATCAGCTTGGGCAGGCCGCACTGATGCAATTTGAGCTGCGGGCCCACGACGATCACCGAGCGGCCCGAGTAGTCGACGCGTTTCCCCAGCAGGTTCTGCCGGAAGCGCCCGCCCTTGCCCTTGATCATGTCGGCCAGCGACTTCAGCGGCCGCTTGTTGGCCCCGGTCATGGCCTTGCCGCGCCGGCCGTTGTCCAGCAGCGAATCGACCGCCTCCTGCAGCATCCGCTTCTCGTTGCGCACGATGATCTCGGGTGCTTTCAGCTCAAGCAGGCGCTTCAGGCGATTGTTGCGGTTGATGACGCGCCGGTACAGGTCATTCAGGTCCGAGGTCGCGAAGCGGCCGCCGTCGAGCGGCACCAGCGGCCGCAACTCCGGCGGCAACACGGGCAGCGCCTCCAGGATCATCCATTCCGGCTTGATCGCGGAGCGCTGGAATCCCTCCAGCGTCTTCAGGCGCTTGGCGAACTTCTTGATCTTCGCCTCCGACCCGGTCTCGGACAGTTCCTTCCGCAGCGACTCGATCTCCTTGTCGACGTCGATCGCGCGCAAGAGCTCCCGCACGGCTTCGGCGCCCATCAGTGCCCGGAACTCGTCACCGTATTCCTCGGTTTTCGCGATGAAATCGTCCTCGGTCATCAGCTGGCCGCGCTTGAGCGGCGTGAATCCCGGGTCGACGACCACATAGGCCTCGAAATACAGCACGCGCTCGATATCGCGCAAGGTCATGTCGAGCACCATACCCATCCGGCTCGGCAGCGACTTCAGGAACCAGATGTGCGCGACCGGCGAGGCGAGCTCGATGTGGCCCATCCGCTCGCGCCGCACCTTGGACAGCGTGACCTCGACTCCGCACTTCTCGCAGATCACGCCGCGGTGCTTCAGCCGCTTGTACTTGCCGCACAGGCACTCGTAGTCCTTGATCGGCCCGAAGATCTTGGCGCAGAACAGACCATCGCGCTCGGGCTTGAAGGTGCGGTAGTTGATCGTCTCGGGCTTCTTGACTTCACCGAAGGACCACGAGCGGATCTTCTCGGGCGAAGCGATCCCGATCTTGATCACGTCGAACTGCTCGTCCTGCTGTACCTGCTTGAACAGATCCAATAGCGCTTTCATGTGTTTCTCCCGTTCCGGGCGTGCTCAGGTCGGTCGCGCCCTCCGAAGCCCCGTAAGGGGCGAAGGAGGGTCATGGCGATCTCAGTCTGCGGCGTCAATCTCGCTCCAGATCGATATCGATGCCCAGCGACCTGATTTCCTTCACCAGCACGTTGAACGACTCCGGCATGCCGGCCTCGATCGAGTGCTCGCCCTTGACGATGCTTTCGTAAACCTTGGTGCGGCCGTTCACGTCATCGGACTTCACAGTCAACATCTCCTGCAAGGTGTAAGAGGCGCCGTAGGCTTCCAGCGCCCAGACCTCCATCTCCCCGAAGCGCTGCCCGCCAAACTGGGCCTTGCCGCCGAGCGGCTGCTGCGTCACCAGCGAGTACGGACCGGTCGAGCGCGCATGCATCTTGTCGTCGACCAGGTGGTGCAGCTTCAGCATGTGCATGTAGCCGATCGTGACCGGCCGGGTGAACGCCTCCCCGGTGCGCCCGTCGTACAGCGTCGCCTGGGTGCGGGACAGCGACAACTGGAGCCGGCTCCTAACGTCCTCCGGATACGCGATGTCCAGCATCGAGTGGATCTCGCGCTCCGAAGCGCCGTCGAACACCGGGGTCGCAAACGGGACGCCGCCGCTCAGCTGCTCGGCCAGCTCGATCACTTCCCCGTCGGAGAAATGGTCGATGTCCTCGCTCTTGCCGGACTTGTTGTAGACGTCGCGCAGGAACGAGCGGCAGTGCGCGATCTGACTGGCGCGCACCAACTCGCCGATGCGCGCGCCCAGCCCTTTCGCGGCCCAGCCCAGGTGGGTCTCCAGGATCTGGCCCACGTTCATCCGCGACGGCACCCCGAGCGGATTGAGCACGATGTCCACCGGCGTGCCATCGGCCATGTGCGGCATGTCCTCGATCGGCACGATGCGCGAGACCACGCCCTTGTTGCCGTGGCGTCCGGCCATCTTGTCGCCCGGCTGCAGCCTGCGTTTGACGGCCAGGTACACCTTGACCATCTTCAGCACGCCCGGCGGCAGCTCGTCGCCCTGCGTGAGCTTCTTCTTCTTGTCCTCGAAGGCCTGGTCGAACTGCCGGCGCTTGGTCTCTATCGATTCCTTCAGCGCCTCCAGCTGCGCCGCGGCCGCCTCGTCGGACAGGCGGATGTCGAACCAGTGATAGCGCTCGAGCGAGTCCAGATACTCCTTCGTGATCACGGTGCCCTTGGTGATCTTGCGTGGGCCGCCGGTAGCCTCCTTGCGCAGCAGCAGCCGCTCGATCCGGGCGAAAGCGTCCGACTCGACGATCCGCAGCTGGTCGTTCAGGTCCTGGCGGTACCTTTTCAGCGCATCGTCGATGATCTGCTGGGCGCGCTTGTCGCGCTGGATGCCCTCGCGCGTGAACACCTGCACGTCGATCACGGTGCCGGTCATGCCGGACGGCACCCGCAGCGAGGTGTCCTTCACGTCGGAGGCTTTCTCGCCGAAGATCGCGCGCAGCAGCTTTTCCTCCGGCGTCAGCTGGGTCTCGCCCTTGGGCGTGACCTTGCCCACCAGCGTGTCGCCGGCCGAGACTTCGGCCCCGATGTAGACGATGCCTGAATCGTCCAGCCGGCCAAGCTGCGATTCCGACAGGTTCGAGATGTCGCGCGTGATTTCCTCCGGGCCGAGCTTGGTGTCGCGCGCCACCACGTTCAGCTCCTCGATGTGGATCGAGGTGTAGCGGTCCTCGGCCACCACCCGCTCGCAGATCAGGATCGAGTCCTCGAAGTTGTAGCCGTTCCACGGCATGAACGCGACCAGCATGTTCTGGCCGAGCGCGAGCTCGCCGAGGTCGGTCGAGGCGCCGTCGGCGATGACATCGCCCTTGGCGATCTGGTCGCCTTTCTTCACGATCGGCCGCTGGTTGATGTTGGTGTTCTGGTTCGAGCGCGTGTACTTGACCAGGTTGTAGATGTCGACACCGACTTCGCCGGTGACGTTCTCGTCCTCGTTCACGCGCACCACGATCCGGTTGGCGTCCACGTGATCGACCACGCCTCCGCGCAGCGCCTGCACCGTGGTTCCGGAGTCCACGGCGACCGTGCGCTCCACGCCGGTGCCGACCAGCGGCTTTTCGGGACGCAGGCAGGGAACCGCCTGGCGCTGCATGTTCGAGCCCATCAGGGCGCGGTTGGCATCGTCATGTTCCAGGAACGGGATCAACGAGGCCGCCACCGACACGATCTGGCTGGGCGCGATGTCCATGAACTCGACCCGGTCCGGCGTGTGCAGCACGAACTCGCCGTTCTGGCGGCACGACACCAGCTCGTCGGTGAAGCGGCCGTCGCGGTCCAGCGCCGCGTTGGCCTGCGCGATCACGTACCGGCCTTCCTCGATCGCCGACAGGTACAGGATCTCGTTGGTCACGACGGAGCCATCGACGCGCCGGTACGGGGTCTCCAGGAACCCGTACTCGTTCAGGCGCGCATACAAGGCCATCGAGTTGATCAAACCGATGTTCGGCCCTTCCGGCGTCTCGATCGGGCACACGCGGCCATAGTGCGTCGGATGCACGTCGCGCACCTCGAAGCCGGCGCGCTCGCGCGTCAGGCCGCCGGGTCCCAATGCCGACACACGCCGCTTGTGCGTGATCTCCGACAGCGGGTTGGTCTGGTCCATGAACTGGGACAGCTGCGAGGACCCGAAGAACTCGCGGATCGAAGCCGAAATCGGCTTGCTGTTGATCAGGTCGTGCGGCATCAGGTTCTCGGTTTCGGCCTGTCCGAGCCGCTCGCGCACGGCCCGTTCGACCCGCACCAGCCCGGCGCGGAACTGGTTCTCCGCCAGCTCGCCCACGCAGCGCACGCGGCGATTGCCCAGGTGGTCGATGTCGTCGATCTCGCCGCGCCCGTTGCGCAGTTCCACCAGGACCTTCATCGTGTCGATGATGTCCTCGTGCGTCAGCACCAGCGGGCCGGTGATTTCGTCGCGGCCCAGGCGGCTGTTCACCTTCATCCGGCCCACGCGCGACAGATCGTAGGTCTCGTCGTCGAAGAACAGGCGCCGGAACAGCGTCTCGACCGCGTCCTCGGTCGGCGGCTCGCCCGGCCGCATCATCCGGTAGATCGCGATGCGTGCCGACAGCTGGTCGGCGGTCTCGTCGATCCGCACCGTGTTCGAGATGAATGCGCCCTGGTCCAGGTCGTTGATGTAGATGGTCCGGACCTCGCGCACGCCGGCCGCGCGCAGCTTCTTCAACTCCTCGTCGGTGAGCTCGTCGTTGGCACTGGCCAGAATCTCGCCGGTCTGCGCATCGACCACCGCGGTCGCCAGCACCCGGCCCAGCAGGTAGTCCTCGGACACCTCCACCCGGGTCATACCGGCCGCTTCCATATCGCGGATGTGGCGGGCGTTGATCCGCTTGTCCTTGGCGACGATCACCTTGCCGTGCGGATCGACCAGGTCGAAACGCGCGATCTCGCCGCGCATCCGGTCGGGCACGAGTTCCATGCGCCCGCCGGTCGTGGGCGACAGCTCGAAGCTGTCGAACGCGAAGAAGTGCGCCAGGACCTGCTCGTTGTTCAGACCCAGCGCCTTCAGCAGAATCGTGGCCGGCATCTTGCGGCGCCGGTCGACCCGGAAATACAGGATGTCCTTCGGGTCGAATTCGAAGTCCAGCCAGGAGCCCCGGTAGGGGATCACCCGCGCCGAGAAAAGCAGCTTGCCGGACGAGTGCGTCTTGCCGCGGTCGTGTTCGAAGAACACGCCCGGCGATCGGTGCAACTGAGAGACGATCACGCGCTCGGTGCCGTTGATCACGAAGGAACCGGTGGAGGTCATCAGCGGGATCTCTCCCATGTAGACCTCCTGCTCCTTGACCTCCTTCACGGTCGGCTTGGAGGCCTCGCGGTCCATGATCACCAGCCGCACCTTGGCGCGCAGCGGCGAAGCGTAGGTCAGGCCCCGCTGCTGGCACTCCTTCACGTCGAACGGCGGGTCGCCCAGCGAGTAGCCGACGAATTCGAGCCGGGCCATCCCATTGTGGCTGGAGATCGGAAACACCGACTCGAAGGCCGCCTGCAGGCCGATCACGGACCGCTGCGACAACGCCACGTCCGCCTGCAGAAACTGCGCGTACGACTCGAGCTGGGTCGCCAGCAGGAACGGCACCGACTGCACGGCCGGCCGCTTGGCAAAACTCTTGCGGATACGCTTTTTCTCAGTGAAGGAGTAGGGCATCGACGCTCCTTTAGAAATACCGGGTCAGTCGCCCCGCGCGGCTGGCCGTAAGGACGAGTTCGGCTACGCGGGATGCGATCCCGCGCAGCGCCGATTGCTTCGACGATTCGCTCATCCGGAAATCTTTGGTCCAGGCTCTCAGATCGGAGAGCCGGGACCGAAGCCTTCCGGGCTTCGGTAGTGCCCTACTTCACCTCGACCTTGGCGCCGGCGTCTTCGAGCTTCTTCTTCGCCGCCGCGGCGTCGGCCTTGTTCACCCCTTCCTTGACCGGCTTGGGCGCCCCATCGACCAGGTCCTTGGCCTCCTTCAGCCCCAGGCTGGTCAGCTCACGCACCGCCTTGATCACGTTGACCTTGTTGGGCCCGGCCTCGGTCAGCACGACGGTGAATTCGGTCTGCTCCTCGACCGGCGCGGCGGCAGCGCCCGCGCCCGCGGACGGCGCCACCGCCACGGCGGCTGCCGCAGCCGAGACGCCGAACTTCTCTTCCATCATCTTGATCAGTTCGCTGATCTCGAGCACGGTCTTGGCGGCGATCGCCTCGAGAATTTCCTGGTTCGAAAGTGCCATTTCACTGACTCCCTGTTCGGTTCGGTTGTGTCGAGACTCGTGGATCAGGCGGCCTGACGGGCATCGCGCACCGCTGCCAGCGTGCGCACCAGCCGAGCCGGAACTTCGTTCAGCGTGCGCACGAACTGGGCCACCGGCGCCTGCATGGTCGCCATCAGCTTCGCCAGCAACTCCTCTCGGCTCGGCATCGTGGCCAGCGCCTTGACCGCTTTGTCGTCCATCACAAAGTCGGCCATCGCGCCCGCCTTCACGACGAGCCTGTCGTTGTCCTTGGCAAAACTCGAAAGGACCTTCGCCACCGCAATCGGATCGGGCCCCATTCCGTACATCAGCGGCCCGACCAGATGGTCGGATAGCCCGGCAAACGGGGTGCCCGTCATGGCGCGGCGCGCCAGCGTGTTCTTCAGCACGCGCAACTGGACACCCTGACCTCGCGCCTGCCGGCGCAGCCGGGTGACCGATTCCACGTTCAGTCCACGGTATTCGGCCACCACGATCGCCTTGGCCTGCGCCACCATCGCGCACACCTGGTCGATCTTCACGGCCTTCTGTTGCTTGTTCAATGCCACGGTACTGGCTCCGCTCAAAGGTGCTCAGCTCGCGCTTCGCACCGGTTCAAGAACCGGCGTCCGCTGAGAAGCCTTCGAGCCACGGGGCCCCGCCTTCGCTCGCTACGCGAGCTTCGGCGGGCAAGCCCGCCGTAGCCCGAAGGGCGAAGGCGGGTCCTCGCAACACAACCGCTTCCTTCGACTGCGCCGTCTGCGCTGGGCGGCCCTTCGATACTCCGAACGGTCCAATTAAGCCCCCTCCTACGCGCTCACGCGCTTCGGAGGGTCCCCGGCGGTCTTTGACAGCAACCGCATCGTCGCCCCTCCTTCGCGCTTCGCGCTTCGGAGGGCTCGCGGTGCAGCAGCCCAAAGCCTGTGTGATGACCCGCCAGCGGGCGGGCCGACCAATCTCCTGGTTGGCTTGTCTGACAACCCGCCCGCCGGCGGGTCGACCCCGAGTTAGAGAAGCACCGGTTGACGTCGTTCCAATTCTCCGAAAAACCCTTCCTTCGAGGCTCACGCGTTCAGGCTCGAAAGATCGACCCGCACGCCCACGCCCATCGTCGAGGAGACCGCCAGCTTGCGCAGATAGATTCCCTTCACCGACGCCGGCTTGGCCTTCTGCAAGGCGTCCACCAGTGCCGCCAGGTTGCCACGCAGCTGGTCGGCGTCGAACGAAGCGCGCCCGATCGAGCAGTGGACGATGCCGGCCTTGTCGGCCCGGAACTGGATCTGGCCGGCCTTCGCGTTGCGCACGGCCGCTGCCACGTCGGCGTTGACGGTTCCGACTTTCGGGTTCGGCATCAGGCCGCGTGGCCCCAGGATCTGCCCCAGCTGGCCGACCACGCGCATCGCGTCCGGCGAGGCGATCACCACGTCGAACTCCAGAAAGCCGCCCTTGATCTTCTGCGCCAGATCGTCGAATCCGACCACGTCGGCGCCGGCGGCGCGCGCCTCGTCGGCTTTCGCGCCCTGGGCGAACACCGCCACCCGGACCGAGCGGCCCGTTCCGGCCAGCAGCACCACCGAGCCGCGCACCGACTGGTCCGACTTCTTCGAATCGATGCCGAGCACCACGGCCGTGTCGATCGATTCATCGAACTTGGCGGTCGCGGTTTCCTTCACGATCTTCAATGCATCGGCGAGCGGGTAGAACCGGTTGTGCTCGACCTTGGCGCGGATCTGCCGGGACCGTTTCGATACGGCACTCATTGTCAACCCTCCACGATGATGCCCATGCTGCGGGCCGACCCGGCGATCGTCTTGACCGCCGCCTCGAGGTTCGCCGCGGTCAGGTCCGGCATCTTCGCCTTGGCGACGTCCTCGGCCTGCGAGCGGGTGATCTTGCCCACCTTATCTGTATGGGGCTTGCTCGAGCCTTTTTCAACCTTGGCGGCCTTCTTTATCAGGACCGTGGCCGGCGGGGTCTTCATCACGAACGTGAAGCTCTTGTCGGCGAACGCCGTGATCACGACCGGGATCGGCAGCCCGGGTTCCATGCCCTGGGTCTGCGCGTTGAAGGACTTGCAGAACTCCATGATGTTCAGGCCGCGCTGGCCGAGCGCGGGCCCGATCGGGGGCGAAGGGTTCGCCTTTCCGGCAGGTACCTGCAGCTTGATGTAGCCGACGACTTTCTTTGCCACGACTGGCTCCTAGCTAAACCTTCTCGACCTGGCTGAATTCCAGTTCCACCGGGGTCGACCGTCCGAAAATCGTGACCGACACGCGCAGCCGGTTCTTCTCGTAGTTGACCTCTTCGACGTTGCCGTTGAAGTCGGTGAACGGCGGCTCCTTGATCCTGACCATCTCGCCCACCTCGAACAGAACCTTCGGGCGCGGCTTTTCGTAGCCCTCCTGCATCCGCTGCAGAATCTCGTCGACCTCGCGCTGCGACAGCGGCGACGGCCGGTTGGCCGTGCCGCCCAGGAAGCCGGTCACCTTGGGCGTCGTCTTCACCAGGTGCCAGGCCTCGTCGGCCATTTCCATCTCGACCAGCACGTAGCCGGAATACAGGCGCCGCTCGGTGATCGCCCGCTTGCCGCCCTTGATTTCGACCACTTCTTCAGTCGGCACCAGGACGCGCCCGAAATGGGCCTGCAGGCCAGCCCGCTCGATTCTTTCCTGCAGCGCGCGCGCCACGCTCTTTTCCATGCCCGAATAGGCGTGCACCACGTACCAGCGCTTGCCGGCCGCACCGTGTGCGCCCGCTGCCGGCGCGGCCTCCGGCGGCGGCGTGCCGGCGGGTTCGGCGTTTTCGATCGAACTGGTCGTATTCATCATTTCCACCCGAGCACCCAGTCGTACAGCAGCTTCTCAACCCCCTTGTCCACCAGAAACAGGAACAGGGCCATAGCGCCCACGAACCCAAATACCACCAGGGTCGTTTTCAGCGTCTCGTCACGAGTCGGCCAGGTGACGCGTTTGGCTTCCTCGTAAGCTTCGCGCGCGAACCCGATGAAGCGCTTGCCGGGCTCGCTGAACCACGCAACCACCAGTCCCAGCACCACGCCCCCGAGCAGCAGCGCCACGCGCAGCACCATCGGCTGCTCGGACCAGAAGCTGAAGCCGACCACTCCGACCAGCATCAGCAGCAGCGCCAGGCCGACCAGCAATTTGTCCGCAGGGCCCGAAACCGTTTCAACGTCCGTCTTGTTCATCAGACCACCGCGCCCGCAGCGGGGCGCCACCTTATTTCAATCACCTTGCGTCTTGCGACGCACGGAATGGACACCATGGCAGGGGCAGAGGGAATCGAACCCCCAACCTTCGGTTTTGGAGACCGACGCTCTGCCAGTTGAGCTATACCCCTAGCAAGCCGTGATGCCTGTTCACGGGGAGTAGCTTCGATCGCACGGTGCGCCTTGCAAGGCGCACCGGCTCCGGCGGCGCGAAGCAGTGCTTCGCGAAACCCCGCCTTCGCCCCCCCGCGGCCGTTACAAGCGTCACAGTTGCAATCAAAAGCCCGTTCCCCAAGCAACCCTAAAACCCTTTATTCCAGAATCTTTGCCACGACGCCGGCGCCGACGGTTTTGCCGCCTTCGCGCACCGCAAAGCGCAGCCCCTGGTCCATCGCGATCGGCTGGATCAGCGTCACCACCATCTTGATGTTGTCGCCCGGCATCACCATCTCGGTGCCCGCCGGCAACTGCACCGACCCCGTCACATCGGTCGTGCGAAAGTAAAACTGCGGCCGGTAACCATTGAAAAACGGCGTGTGCCGCCCGCCTTCTTCCTTGCTCAGCACATACACCTCGCACTCGAACTTCGTGTGCGGCGTGATCGACCCCGGCTTGGCCAGCACCTGGCCGCGCTCGACCTCCTCGCGCTTGGTCCCCCGCAGCAGCACCCCCACGTTGTCCCCCGCCTGCCCCTCATCGAGCAGCTTGCGGAACATCTCCACCCCCGTGCAGGTCGTCTTGATCGTCGGCTTCAGACCCACGATCTCGATCTCATCGCCCACCTTCACGATGCCCCGCTCCACCCGCCCCGTCACCACCGTGCCGCGCCCCGATATCGAAAACACGTCCTCGATCGGCATCAGAAACGGCTGGTCTATGGCCCGCTTCGGCTGCGGTATGTAGCTGTCCAGCGCTTCGGCCAGCTTCATGATCGACTGCTCCCCCAGCTCCCCCTTGTCCCCCTCCAGCGCCAGCTTGGCCGCCCCCTTCACAATCGGAATCGTGTCGCCCGGAAAATCGTACTTGCTCAACAGCTCCCGCACCTCCAGCTCCACCAGCTCCAGCAGCTCCGCATCGTCCACCATGTCGCACTTGTTCATGTACACCACGATGTACGGCACCCCAACCTGCCGCGCCAGCAAAATGTGCTCCCGCGTCTGCGGCATCGGCCCGTCCGCCGCCGACACCACCAAAATCGCTCCGTCCATCTGCGCCGCACCCGTGATCATGTTCTTCACATAGTCCGCGTGCCCCGGACAGTCCACGTGCGCATAGTGCCGCTTGGCCGTCTGGTACTCCACGTGCGCCGTGTTGATCGTGATCCCGCGCGCCTTCTCCTCCGGCGCATTGTCAATGTCGTCGTACTTCTTCACATCCCCGCCAAACTTCGCCGCCAGCACCGCCGTCATCGCCGCCGTCAGCGTCGTCTTCCCATGGTCCACGTGCCCGATCGTGCCTACATTCACGTGCGGCTTGGTCCGCTCAAATTTGCCCTTGGCCAT
>Ga0137361_10000794_pt1 | contig 18472 bp, 18 predicted proteins | sample Mad1_80_16metaG_FD_104923 | JGI IMG/M metagenome (GOLD analysis project Ga0137361, IMG submission 104923) | Vadose zone soil microbial communities from Angelo Coast Range Reserve, California, USA - Mad1_80_16 metaG | ecosystem: Environmental > Terrestrial > Soil > Vadose zone | place: USA... | reverse complement strand
TCTCCGCCGTGGCCGTAAGCGCGTCATGGTCAGCAACTACGCCATCGGCACTTGGCAAATCACGCGCGAAACGCTCCGTGCCGCCCACCAGCTTTATCTGAAGGACAAACGGGACAATACCAAGCTGCCCGCTCGTCTGCGGCCTCGGCGCGAGCTAAACCTGAATTCCGTGGATGATGCTGTGCTCACCACCTACGCGGGCCTGCTGCTCCGCGGCCTTCTCGATCATTTCGGCGGCGACGTCGAAAAAGCCACCGGCGCCTACAACGGTGGCGTCAAGGCTCCCAACCCTGCCTACGCCTCCGGCGTGAAAGGCGTCGCTCAATACGCACGCCGCGTTCTCGAGCATGCCACCGCACTGGATGACCCATCGGGCAGTACGAAAGATCCTGCAATCGCAAACCCTGCCACGTCCAATGCCAATAACGATCCGCCGTTCGGCAAGCCCGCTCCGTCTGTCGCGCAGGAAAAACCTCCCTATCGCCGCGCCGACGACTAAATCCTTCCCTGCGCGTCGGCCCGTTACACTGCCCAGTTCTGCACCTTCAATCCGCGCACGCGCCGGAACTCTCTCTCATTGTTCATTACCAGTGTCAGGCCTGCCGCCTTGGCATGCGCCGCAATCCACAAATCGTTGTTCCCGATCATTTCTCCCTTGCGTTCCAGCTCCGCGCGAATCGTTCCGTACGACTCCGCCGCAGTCTCTGGCAAGCCGTGCACGGGAAGCACTTGCGCCAGCTCCCGCAACAGTTCCAGCGCCGCCCCGCGCTGCGCACTCTTCTCCGCCCCGTACACCAATTCGCCGAACGTAATCACGGAAAGAACCGCCTCCCCCGGCCGGAGCGTTCGAAACCGCCGCAATACCTTCTCCGGTTTTTTTCGCCGGATGTAAATGCAGATGTTGGTGTCCAGCAGGTAGCGCGCCTCCATTACAGCCCCTTGCGTTTCTGCGGCTTATCCTTCTCCCGCCCAGGAAGCTTCAAGTCCTCGGGCAGACCCGCCAGCAGGTCAAATGCCCGTGCCATGGTGCCGCGGCGCTCCCGCAGAACGATTTCATCGCCCCGCCGGGAAATCTCTACTTCCTTGCTTTTCAGCCGGAACTGCTTCGGCAGCCGCACCGCCTGGCTGTTCCCCGACTTGAATACCTTGGCCGTCGCCATCTCTAACCCTCCACCGAATGTATATACGTCAAGTATACACAAACTTGCCTCCGCTGGGTACCGCTGCTGAATTCCGCTGTCTCCGTCCGTGTAGCGCCAGCATCCTGCCGGCTCCCGCGTAGTGGCCGGTCTTCAGACCGGTGTTTCTCTGTTTCCTCTGTGGCACAGCCAATCTTGGCTGTGCGCGTAGGGCAGGGCTCCGCACGATCACTTACTCACGAACACTTGTACCGCCGAGGCTCATCTCTTCACAAACAAAACACAGTAACTATCCCCCGGCCAGTCGTTCACAATTTTTTCGACCCGCAACCCTGCGGCACTCAGTTCCTCAATCACAAACTTTTGCGGGATGCCGTGCCCTCCCCGGTTGCTCGGAACTCCTTCCACAGGATCCAGTCCTGCGCGCGGCGCAAAGTCAATAATCGCCAGCCGCCCTCCGGGCTTCAAGGACCGCACCAGGTTGGCATCGAACTCCACCGGCTTGGTCAGGTGATGGTACACGCGCCTTAGAAAAATCGCGTCGCAACAGCCTGTCGGCAGGTTCGTATCCGCTTCTTTGCTCTCTACCACGATGACGTTCCCCAGCTTGCGTTTTGCAACCTCGCTCCTCAACTCTGCAAGCTTTTTTGTATCAATCTCTGTCGCAAACACTTTTCCCGCTGCCCCCACGCGTTCCACCGCCGCAAACGCGTACTCCCCGTCGCCTGCGCCAATATCAGCCGCTACCGTCCCCGGCTTCCATTCCATCAAAGCCGCCATCCGCGCAACCTCTTCCACCGCGTTTCCGTGAGCCTGCCCGGCGAACACAGCCGCTGCGCACGCGAGGCCCAGCAGCAATAAGTTTTTTCTTTTCATCACGGTAGTGACCCCTTTCTCCAATACAACTAATCTTGCTCAGTGCAATAGGATGGCTCTAGCATCAACAAGTTGCCTCCACCGGAACCGTTAACCCCGCCTCCGCAGCCGTCCAGCACTCAATTCTCGCTTTTCCCTGCATAATACTTAACCAATCCGCAATCTCTTGCTATCCTTCCGCATGTTTGCCAATCAAAATCTTCGCCGACCGCCCCATTTCGGCTTTTACGAAAACTGCCGGATTCCACCCAACAATTCCCGTTCTGGGATTTACCCCTCGATATCCCTCACCATCCCCGTTCTTTCTTTTCATGCACTTATGAATTGCCCCTCTCTTTCTCACGAAAAATAGACTCTTTATTTTCATGCGTTTATGAATTGCCCTTTTCGCAAGTCCTTTCTTTTGACATTCATGCATCGGATGGGGGGTGTGTACCCCCCTCCCAGCCCTCCGACGTTCAAACCTGCCGACGTTCAAATCGTCGCACGAGCCCCGATCCCTTCTGCTTCACGGATCACCGGACACCGGTCACGGGCCATGCCCGCTCCACGTATAATGTGCCCTCAACTCCAGGAGAGCATCTCATGCGCTACCGCAAATTCGGTCGCACCGGATGGAACGTCAGCGAAATTGGCTACGGCATGTGGGGCATGGCGGGCTGGACCGGCTCCGACGACGCCGAATCGCTCGCGGCCCTCCAGCGCGCTGTGGATCTCGGCTGCAATTTTTTCGACACCGCCTGGGCCTACGGCGACGGCCACAGCGAACAGCTTCTCGGAAAAATCCTGCGCGCCAAAAAAAATAATTCCGCCATCGGCGGACCGGACAAAAAGCTTTACGTCGCCACAAAAGTTCCGCCCAAAAATCGCCGCTGGCCCGCGCTCCCGGAATATTCTCTCGACGATTCCTATCCGCCGGACCACATCTTCGAGTACGTGGACAAGAGCCTCAAGAATATCGGCGTCGGAACCCTCGACCTCATCCAGCTTCACACTTGGGAAGACCGCTGGCTCGAGGACGAACGAGTCTTGCGCGCCGCCGAAAAACTTCGCAGCAGTGGAAAAATCCGCGCCTTCGGCCTCAGCCTCAACCGCTGGGAACCCGCTAAAGGCATTCGCGCCGTGCGCGCCGGCTTCGTGGACGCCGTCCAGGTCATCTACAATATTTTCGACCAAAATCCCGAAGACGAACTTTTCCCCGCCTGCCGCGAAGAAAACGTCGCCATCATCGCCCGCGTCCCGTTCGACGAAGGCTCCCTCACCGGCACGCTCACGCTCGACAGCAAATGGCCCGCGAACGATTGGCGCAGCACCTATTTCGTTCCCGAAAATCTCAAAGCCAGCGTCGCTCGCGCCGACGCCCTCAAACCTCTCGTCCCCGCAGGAACGACCATGCCGGAAATGGCCCTGCGCTTCATCCTCAACAATCCCGACGTCAGCACCATCATTCCCGGCATGCGCAAGCTCCGCAACGTCGAATCCAATCTCGCCGCCAGCGACAAAGGCCCCTTGCCCGCGCCACTCCACGCGCAATTGCGCAAACATCGCTGGGATCGCACCCCCACAAAGTGGAGCCAGTAGGATGCACATGTCTCGGGGAAAAACTACGCGGTTTGCTTCAACGCGCGTTCGACGAGCGTCAGGCAGCGTTCCGCTTGCTCGCTCAGCAATTCTTCGCGATCGTTGCGCTCGCGCTGCATGCTGTGAAGTTCATCCGCAATCGCCAGTGCCGTCAGCACCGCAACTTTTTGCGTGTCCACGGTTTTCGTCGCATCCGCGATCGCTTGCATTTTTTCGTCGACGTATTTCGCGAGTCTCTGCACGTACTTCGCATCCAGCTCTCCCTGGATCGAGTACACTTGACCGAAAATCTCAACTTTTATCGGCCCGCTCATGGAGTCTCCGCGCGTCCTTATCGGCACAATACCACATTCGCTCCCCGAATAAATCCCTGCCGTCCGCGTGCGCCTCTTGTGCGAAGTCCCATTTACAATTCTCGAGCCGTCCGCTACCGTGTGAATTCCAGCCTGTTGGTTTCCCCAGTCCGCGCAATGCGAATTCATCTGCTCGCACAAGGAGCGCTTCATGGTCACCAAGCCTCGTTCCAAGAAATCCGCTGCTGCGCTGCAACGCCCCATCCGGGTCGTGCCACTCCATCGCCCGGAGGCGCAACGGATCGCAGCGGCAGCCGCGCCACAACTTACTTACCGCGGTGGGCCGCTGCTCACCGCCGTGGAAATTTTTACGATTTTTTTGGGCGCGGAATGGAAACAAGCAGCGCAGAGCGCGATTGCCACGAACATGAATTTGTTTTTCGACTACATTCTCACGAGCGCGCTGATGGATCAGCTCGAGGAATACAGCGTCCCCGGAAAAAATATCGGCCATGGCAAACGCACGGGCACCGCGGCGCTCACTTCACCCGCTCCAAACGCTTCCGTGCAGGACAGCGCGATTCAACAGTTATTGCAGCAGGAAATCGCCGCCAAGAATCTTCCGGCGCCTTCTCCCAATTCACTCTATTTTTTCTTTCTTCCCCCCGGCGTGCAGGTTGTGCTGGGCGGCAGCGCTTCCTGCCGGGAGTTCTGCGGCTATCACGACTCCACCAGCGACAACATTTTCTATGCAGTGATGCCTTACCCCGGATGTTCCGGGTGCACCGGCGGCCTTAGCGTCGTCGACGCGCTCACTTCCACCACCTCGCACGAACTTTGCGAAGCCATCACCGATCCGGTACCGGGCCAGGGATGGTACGACGACAGCAACGGTGAGATCGGCGACATTTGCGCATGGAAAACACGGACGCTCGGCGGTTACACGATTCAACTGGAATGGTCGAACAAAGCGGCGTCGTGCGTGTGATTTGCGAATCGTTTTTATTGCGCGCGGAGTTGTGCGTTGAGCTGCTTTTCAAGCACGACAACGATTTTGCCGCTGTAGTCGCTGATCTGCGCGTCGGTCAAGGTCGCTTCGCGGCTTTGAAAAGTCACGCGCACCAGTAGCGAATATTTTCCGGAGGGAACATTTTTCCCGCGGAAAAGGTCGGCTGCTTCGATGTTGGAAAGTTCAGAAATGTTGAGCGAGCGGATCGCATTCACAACATCGGAGAAATGGGTGCCGTCCGGTAAGAGTACCGAGAAATCCCGCTCGACCGCCGGAAATCGCGGCAACGGTTCATAGCGCCGAGCTTCCTTCGCAGTGCGGTACGCCACGCACAGCGGATCGAGTTCCAATTCAGCAAGGAAAATATCCTGGCGGAATTTGAATTTTTCGGCGACGCGGCGCGCAAGCTGGCCTGCTGCACCGAGTTCGTTCTTGCCGAGCGCCACGCTACCGCGTCGAGCAGCATGCAGCCACTCCGGCCCGCCGTCGCGCCAGGCGAAGCCGCCCGCGAATTCGCCAATCGAATCGAGATCGCCTTTGAGGTTGGCAAAGGAAAATTCGCGCGCCGCATCGTAGAGATTTTGTTCTCGAGCTTCGCCCGTCGCGCCGATCGTCAGGGCCCGAGTCTCGATGGGTTCGGCTCCGTTGAGGCGATAGTGGCTGCTGATTTCGAACAGCCGAACGTTGCGCTGGCCGTGATTTAGATTCCACTCGAGCGCCGCGGCCATCGTCACGAGTCCCGTGGAGCGCAGAACGTTTGCTTCTTCGGAAAGGGGATTCGAAAGTCGCGCGGGAGAAATTCCGACCGGCCGGAACAGCGCGTCGCGCTCTTCGGCGACGTGGGGAATTGTCAGGATTTCCCGGTAGCCCAGGCCGATGAGCCGTTCGCGCAAACGCGTTTCGGCTTCGTAATGCGGGAGGCGCACGGCGCCTTGGCGCGCGGCGGGCAGGCGCGGCGGAAATTTACCGAGGCCGTAAATGCGGGCGATTTCTTCGATAAGATCAATTTCGCGTTCGACTTCAGCGCGCCAGGATGGCTGCGTGCATTCCCACGCGGCAAGCAGCGAGCCTTCCGCACCGCGATTTTGGTCGATTCGAACGGGCGCGAATCCGAGGGCGCTGAGGCTAGCTTCGACTTCTTTGTCCGGGACGTCGGCGCCCATGACGCGAAGAATTTCCGCGCGCGTCACGCGAAGTTTTTTCGGTGCGCGCTTTCTCGGATAAATATCGACGACGCCAGAAAGCAATTCGCCGCCGGCAAGCTGCAAAATCAGCTCCGCGGCGCGACGCGAAGCCAGCTCGGCCACTTCCGGATCGGCGCCGCGGCCGAAACGCGTGGAAGCCTCGGTGTGCAATTTCAGAAAACGCGCAGCGCGGCGAATGGCAATCGGTTCGAACCAGGCGCACTCGATCAAAACATTTTTGGTGGAAAAGGAAATTTCCGTTTCCGCGCCGCCCATGATTCCACCGATGCCCACGGCGCGGGAGCCGTCACCATCGGAAATCATGCAGATGTTCGAATCGAGCTGGCGCTCGATTCCGTCGAGCGTTTTCATTTTTTCGGCGGCCTTGGCGCGGCGGACGACGATTTTGCGGTCCCGCACTTTGTCATAGTCAAACGTGTGCAGCGGGTGCCCCAACTCCAGCATCACGTAATTCGAAACGTCGACGACGTTGCTGATGCTGGCGACGCCGGAAGCTTCGAGCCGGTCTTTCAGCCATTTCGGTGACGGTTGAATTTTCACGTTTCGAATGACGCGCGCGGTGAAGCGGCCGCAGAGTTCCGGCGACTGGATTTCGACTTTGACGGCGTCGCTGGCTTTCCCGGCGCTTTCCACCGGTTTCGGCGAAACCGATTTCAGCGGGAGTCTGTAAATGGCGCCGACTTCGCGCGCAATTCCCAGATGGCCGAGGCAGTCGGGGCGGTTCGAACTGACTTCCGCCTCAATCACCGCGCCGTGCGGGCCGTTTTCGATTCCGCCGATGTTCGTGCCGGAAAGGGCGAGGCGCGAGGCCAGGTCCTGCGGCGGCACCGTCACGTCGACGAAATCTTTCAGCCAGTTGTAAACAACCTTCATGATCCTGTTCCTACGTACGGCTCTCGGAACCAAACACGAATCTCGAATTTGGCGGGCCGGGCTAAGGCCCAGCGCCTACACATGCTTCCTATGGGAATTGCCGTAGGAAGCGCACATCGTTCCGGAAAAAGACTTGAATATCGTCGATGCCGTACTTCAGCATCGCGAGGCGATCGATGCCGATGCCGAAGGCGAAGCCGCTCACTTTCTTCGCGTCGTAATTCACGAAGCCGTAGACGGCGGGATCGACCATGCCCGCGCCGAAGAGTTCGATCCACGCGGCGCCCTTGCATTTCGAACAGGTGCTGCCGTTCGAAGCGCCGGTTCCGCCGCAAAACGGGCAGGAGACGTCGAACTCGACGGATGGCTCGGTGAACGGGAAATAGCTGGGTCGGAAGCGCGTTTTGACGGTGGGGCCAAAAAATTGTTTTACGAAATACTCGATGGTGCCGGTGAAATCGCAAAAGGTGATATCCGTGTCCACGGCGAGGCCTTCGATTTGGTGAAAGGCGAAGGAATGGGTGGCGTCGGGATTGTCGCGACGATAGACCTTTCCGGGGACGATGACGCGCACGGGCGGCTTCTGTTTTTCCATGGTGCGAATCTGCATGGGCGAAGTGTGCGTGCGGAGGAGGAGCGGCGTCGGAGCAGTCTTTTTATCGGGTGAAGGGGGCAATTCCAGATAAAACGTGTCCATGTCGTCGCGAACGGGATGGAACTCCGGGATGTTCAGCGCTTCGAAGTTGTAATAGGGCGTTTCGATTTCGGGGCCTTCGACGACGGAGAAGCCGATGGAGAAGAAAATGTCCTCGATTTCCTGAAAGACCTGGCGGATCAGGTGATGCGAGCCGACGGGGCGAATGACGCCGGGGAGAGAGAGGTCCACGCGATCGCGGTTCGACGCAACTTCTTCAGAAGCCTTTTCAGCAGCGACCCGAAATGTTTCGAGGGATTCTTCGATGTGGCGCTTGAGCTGATTTAGGGACTGACCGACAATGGGTTTCAAAGCGGGCGCGGCGGACTTAAGCCAATTTTCCGTGATGAGGGTGAGCACACCAGCCTTTCTGCCCAGCCATGCGTTCTTCATCAAGGTGTAACTGATTTCGTCAGGATTTTTTGCCGCGAGTTGTTTGTCGAAGCGTACCGCCTCGTTCGTGAATAACTCTTCGATCGCGAGCGGGTCGTTGATTGCTAGCGCAGCGAGTGTTTTCTCAGTTGGATTTTCAACATTAGGCATAGTCGCCCGATACATTACACCGCAGGGGCACGATTTAACGTGCCCCTACGAAAGAAACTTCGCCCGCTTCGGAAAGCGGCCGCTACAGTTACGCAAGGCCGGCAAGGATGCCCTTCGGGGCTCCAGGGCAAGCCTGCGCTAGGCCCTCTTCGCCTTGGTTGGAGGCGGAGCGGCGGCTTTGGCGGTGGCCACGAGCGACGTGAATGCCGCGGCGTCTTTGACCGCGATGTCCGCGAGGACTTTGCGGTCGAGCGTGACGCCGGCGACTTTCAATCCGTGAATCAACTGGCCGTAGGTCAGGCCGTTGTTCCGAGCGGCTGCGCCGAGGCGCTGAATCCAGAGCTTGCGATACTCGCGCTTTTTGACGCGCCGGTCGCGCTTGGCGTAGCGATCGGCGCGATTGGCCGCTTCCTGCGCGGACTGGTAGAGCTTGCTCTTGGTGAGAAAGAAGCCTTTTGTCCGCTTGAGGTACTTCTTGCGCCGTGCACGGCGCTTGGTGCCGCGTTTTACGCGAGCCATGGGGTTTCTCCTTTTTTGTTGGAAACAAAACAGGTTGCGCGGACGCGAGAGTACACGCGTTGCGCAACGGGTTTGTTTCCGGGGTAGTGCAATGTAGCCTGCCTCCCGCGAGAACCGTAACCGGTTCCGCGAAGGCGCCCGCCTCAGAAGGCGGCCGCTACAAGTGCCCCGACGACATCGGGGCGGATCGGCCGGCAGGCACCCGTGAAGCGCTGCCTGGCACGATGCGCAGGGTTTGCACCCTGCGATTCAAACGGAAGGACACCCGCCGCGGCGTGTACCCCTACGAAGAAAACGGATGGCGTGCAATGTCACGGCACGCGCAGAAAAATCGTTACGGATTTAGCCGTAGGGAAGCATCTGCCTGACACTGGCCACGTCGGCCTTGTTCACGAGCGTCAGCTTCTTGAGCTTGCGCATGCGGCCGGGCGCTTTGGTGCCCATCAAATGGCGCTTGCCGGAGTGCCCGCGCTTAATTTTGCCGTTGGCCGTGATCTTGAAGCGTTTCCGGGCTCCTCGATGCGTCTTCAGTTTCAATTTTGGTTTCGATCGGTTTCTTGGCATTGCCTGATTCCTTCTCCAGAGATTCGGCGGTGACACCGAAGAGACCGGACTAAAGTCCGACCTATATAACCCTCACTGCTGCTGCTGGGCGCTGGATGCCGACTGGCCTGCTGGCTTGGCGACGCTGACGCCTTTTTTCGGGGCGAGCAAGGCCACGAGAACGTTGCCTTCCATGCGGGGCATCGTCTCGATCTGCCCCTGGTCGCCAATCTCCATGAGCAAGCGGTTCATCTTGGCGCGGCCGACTTCCTGGTGGGCCATTTCGCGCCCGCGATGGAAAATCATCGCGCGCACTTTGTGGCCTTCGCCGAGGAACCGGATGATCTGGCTCTTGCGAACCTGATAGTCGTGTTCCGCGGTGGCGGGGCGAAACTTGACTTCCTTCAACTGCGAGCCGCGGCTGCTCTTGCGCTGCTCGTGGGCCTTCTTATTGGCTTGATAGAGATACTTGCCGTAGTCGGTGATCTTGCAGACTGGCGGGTCGGCCGTGGGCGAAATTTCCACCAGGTCGAGCCCCTTTTCCTTCGCCAGCTTGATGGCTTCAAACGGCTGCATGACGCCGAGCTGGCCGCCCTCTTCATCAATCACCCGGATCTCGCGAGCTCGAATCCGCTCGTTGACGCGGACACGGTCACTCTGCTGCCGGAAATTCCGTTCTGCGATATATCCCCCTAGTTCAAGAAAGGCGCCTGCAAGCCCCGGTTTGCCGGAGACGGGCCCTCGAGTTCACCAACCCAAGCCCACACAGCGCAAAAGCGCCGGAGGACGAGCTTCAAAGTATAGCACGGCTCTTTTGGCTCGTGACAACAAGGATTGAACGGGCAACAGACAAGTGGTATAGGACTCTTAGAGGCCGACGAATGATGCCCCGTCCTTGGACGATCTTTGCGTGGGTTCTGGGCATTGGCCTCGCAAACGCGTTTGTCCAAGCGCATTTGACCTGGCCTCAGCGAATTATCCTTGGGTCAGCCTCCGCGCTGGTGCTCTGGCGACTCGTGTACAAGGTTCGGAAAGCCAGCAAATCAATGCGCGAGGCGCGAGAAGAAGAAAGATCGCCGCAATAACTCACGTCCCATCCTCTCGCTAGGCAAATACAATATGCGGCCAGTGGCTCAGGTAGTCAGGCCCAGTTCGCCTTTCGGCCCGGTGATGTGGGCGCGAAGCCGGTCTCTGTCGCTGCGTTCGACGGATGCTGCTTCAACCCCGATCTGTTGAAAGACCTTTGACAATTCGGAGGGGTCGACAGCCATCACTGTGAAATAGTCGAGGCCGCACTTCTTGGGAGCATCCTTCGAGGGATGGACGGAGTCCGCGCTCCATTCGATGAAGAAGGGGAGGATGCCGTGGCGGTCGTCGGCGAGATTGATGGTTTTCCAATTGAGAACACGGCCATCGGGACGTTTTCTGGAGCCGTCATCCGGGCCTTGGAAGGCGATTTTATTGTCACGCAGAAGTTTCGCGATGGCGGCGATGTCAGGCGGGTGGACGGCCCAGCCGATGAGGCGCGGAACTTTCATTTCGCGGATTTGCGGAAAGTGGACGATTTTCTGCTGCGCGGGGTCCGGCGCGATGATTTCCAGGTAACGGCCCTCGCCGAAAGAAAGCAGCGCGTTGCGTGTGCCGCGGCCGGGATGGACTCCGCCGATGGCGGGGCGGACGCCGGTGTTTTGCTCGACGAGCTCCATGGCGAGATCGAGGTCGTTGCAGCCGAGAATGATGTGATCGAGCAAAACGGGCACGTCATCTTCTTCCGCGTCGGCCGCGGCCCAGGATAGGGACGGGGTTGCGAGCGCGGCGCCGGTGAGCGCTAGAAAGATACGGCGTGAGAGCGGCTGCGACATTCGTGACCTCCATGGAGTGGGGCGCGCTCGCCCGTCCCGCTAGAGCGAAATTTCCGACGTGCGCTGGCCGCGCTTGCTTAAATAATGATGCCAGAAAAGCCGGGCGGCGACGGCGCGGTACGGACGCCAGGGCTGGCTGAGTTTTTCCAGGCGTTCCGGCGAAGGGCGCTTGCGGAGTCGCTTCACTTCCTGCACCGCCGTGGCCAGAGCTAAATCGCCTACGGGCCAGATATCGGGCCGGCGCAGCGCGCGCAATAGATAGATGTCCGCGGTCCAATTTCCGATGCCTTTGAAGGCGATGAGCATCTTGCGCGCGGAATCGTCGTGCAGATCGTGGAGGTACCGAAGATCGAAGTGGCGGCGGGAGAGCGATTCGGCGAGGAGACGAGTGTAGAGAGTTTTTTGGCGACTGAAGCCGATGCGCTTCAGCGCGGCGTCGGTCAGTTTCAAAAAGCCCCGTGGCGTGAGCGGGCGGACGGCGAAATTGAGACGATCGAAAGCGGCTTTTGCGGAAGCGAGAGAGACTTGCTGCTCGAGGATGATGTAGACGAGCGTGGGGAAGCCGGGCTCGCGGATCCAGAGGGGAGGCTGGCCGTATTTTTTCACGACCGCAGCGAGATGGGGATCGCGATCCGTGAGAAGACGGACACTTTGCGCGAAAAAATCTTGGCTCGTGATGGTTTGCGGGGCTTGCAAGGCGTGATTTCGCTTGATCCTTGAAAGTGCTTAGCTCGTTGTGCGGGATTCGATTTCGCGCTGGAGCGATTCGACAACTTCGGCGAGGGGCTTGGGGCCGAGGTCGCCCTTGGCGCGATGGCGGACGGAGACGGTGCCGGCTTCGGCTTCTTTCGCGCCGACCACGAGCATGTAGGGAATTTTCTGGAGCTGCGCGTCGCGGATTTTGGCAGGCAATTTTTCGTTGCGGTCGTCGAGATGGACGCGCAGGTTGTGCCGCTTCAGTGTTTCGGTGACATGCTCGGCGTAGTCGGCAACTTTTTCGCTGACTGGGCAGACTTCGACCTGCACGGGCGCGAGCCAAAGTGGAAAGGCGCCGGCATAGTGCTCGATCAGGATGCCGAAGAAGCGCTCGACGGAGCCGAGCAGCGCGCGGTGGACCATGAGCGGCTGATGCTTGGCACCGTCTTCGGCGACGTACTGCAGGCCGAAGCGGGCGGGCAAATTAAAATCAAACTGCACGGTGGTGAGCTGCCAGGGGCGGCCGATGGCGTCAATTAATTTGATGTCGATCTTCGGGCCGTAGAACGCGGCTTCGCCTTCCATTTTCTTGTACGGGATGTTCATGCGCTGCATGGTGTCGGCGAGGGCGGCAGTAGCGCGGTGCCAGTCTTCGGGCTTGCCGGCGTAATTTTCCGGATGCGCTTCGTCCCAATCGGAAAGTTCAACTTCGAACTTGTCGAAGCCGAAATTTTTCATCACGGCGAAGGCAAAATCGACGCAGGCTTCGACTTCAGATTCGATTTGATCGGGCGTGCAAAAGATGTGCGCGTCGTCCTGCGTGAAACCGCGCACGCGAAGAAGGCCGTGAAGAACCCCGCTGCGTTCGTAGCGGTAGACGGTGCCGAGCTCGGCGAGGCGCACGGGGAGGTCGCGGTAGCTGCGAAGCTTTGATTTGTAAATCAGAATGTGGCCCGGGCAGTTCATGGGCTTGAGCTGGTAGTCGGCTTTCTCGACTTCGACGGCGCCGAACATATTGTCGCGGTAAAAATCGGTGTGGCCACTTGTTTTCCAGAGGTCGAGGCGCATGATGTGCGGCGTGTAGACGAGGTCGTAGCCGCGTTTCAGCAACTCTTCACGGAGCCAGTCCTCGACAATCTTTCGAATGAGGCCGCCTTTGGGGTGCCAGAAGATGAGGCCGGGGCCGGCTTCTTCCTGGACGCTGAAGAGGTCGAGTTCCGTTCCAAGCTTGCGGTGATCACGGCGCTTGGCTTCTTCCAGGCGGTGCAGATGTTCGTCGAGTTCCTTCTGCGTGAAGAATGCGATGGCGTAAATGCGCTGAAGCTGGGGATTGCCTTCCTGGCCTTTCCAGTACGCGCCGGCAACGCTCATCAATTTGAACGCTTGAATGCGTTTGGTGGAAGGAATGTGCGGGCCGCGGCAGAAGTCGATGAATTTTCCCGTGGTGTAAAAGGAAACCATCGGCTCGCTGGCTTTTTCTTCGACGAGCTCGCACTTGAAAATTTGATTTGTTTTTTTGTAAAGAGCGAGCGCTTCGGGCTTGGGCATGAGCTTGCGCTCGTTCGGCAGATCCTGCGCGGCGAGCTCGCGCATTTTCTTTTCGATTTTCGCGAGGTCCTCCGGCGTGAATGGTTCTTCGCGCAAGAATTCGTAGAAAAAGCCGGTGTCGATGGGCGGACCGATGCCGAGTTTCACGTTGGGATAAAGCTCCATCACGGCGGCGGCGAGAAGATGCGCGGCGGAATGCCGGAAAACAAAAAGTGAATCGGGGTCTTTCTCGGTGAGGATGCGCAGCTTGACGTCTTGCTCGAGGGGACGGCGCAGATCAATCAGCTCGCCTTCACCGTCGTTGGGAGCGGCCACGTGCGCGACCAGGGCGGCGTCGGCGAGGCGCGGCGAAATGCTCCGCGCAATCTCGGCGGGCGTAGTGCCCTTGGGGACATCTTTTACACTGCCGTCCGGCAATGTGACGTGAATTTGCTCCATGTTCGCTTTCACCCGGAAGGAGAAACACTAAGCTTATCGGCGGCTTCCAACTGGGTCAAGGCGGAGTCCATGGCAGAGAGATGCAAAGTAGGAACGAGAACTTTGCAGAGCTAGAGAACGACTACGCCCGGTAATTCCACGAAGTGTGTGTCCGAGGTGATTAGTTCTGCGTGATGCGCTCTTGCTGTCGCGTAGATGATCGCGTCGGCCATCGGCAGTTTGTGGTCGATGCTCAGCGAGGCAGCCGCGAGAACAATTGTCTCGGTGAGGTCCACGACTCTCCGCCGGAGTGCCTCCGAGAGAAAAACGTCAGCGTCGGACTTGCCTGCTCGAAGAAGCAGAATCTTCAAAACTTCGTAAAGAACAATTGTAGGAACAAGGACTTGAACGTCCCTTTGGAGGACCTCCCCGAACGCATCGGCTTTCTCATCACCGGTGAGGTATTCCAGCCAGCCGGAAGAATCCACGAGGACCATCTCAGAAGCGGTCATTTCTATCCCGGTAGTCGTCCTTCCACTTCATGCCCTTGGCGATGCCGCGGAGGTCTTTGATAGATCGGGGCTTGCTAAAGCGAATGCTTCCGTCCAATACGTAAACGATAAGCTCTTGGCCAGGCTTGAGCTGAAGCTCCTCGCGGACGCGCTTGGGAATGACGACCTGGAACTTGGGAGATACTTTTACGGTTTCCATAGACTTGCTCTACGCCAATTCTATCGATGAACGGCACGCATGTCAAATAACTATCGATTGATAATCAGTCATACCAACTTCAGGTCGATAACAAACCGTATGGCGTCATTCCGCCCCCTTTGTACCGGCGCTCGGAGCCGAGGCGAGGACTAGCGTTGGGTGGATGTTCCGAGGATGGCGCTGAATTCGGGAGTGCCGCGGAGCTTTGCAAAGGCGGGCTCTTCGTTCAGCCATTCCGTGAAGCGGCCGGGGCTTTTAGTTTTCGATTTTGCCCGGCGGAGCGCGTCCATCGTGCCTTTACGGTCCCCGTCCATCGCTCTGGCCACTGCCAGATTGCCGAGGGCCCACATGGAATCGGGGTCGGCAACGCTGGCCAGCTCAAAATAGTCTTTCGCATGACTCACATCTTTTTGATCTAGACGCGCATTTCCCATTTCCATGGCCTGAACCAGCAAGCCCGCAACAGCCCGTTTTATAACCCGCAATTTTTCCTCGCGCTTCTCGTGTTCGGCACGGCTGCGTAGGGCGGCGAGCTGTTTTTCCACCGTGTCATGAATGCCCGCACGGTTGGGCGGGTTTTGCTGCAATTCCAAAAGTCCGGCAGAAATTTCCTGGCTCAAATCCTCTTGCTCCGCGAATTCCTGTTTTTCCCGCTTCGCGCCGTTGTGAACAGCCTTGTCCTTTTCCAGCGCATCAGCTCGCGCACGAAGGGCAGCGTTATCGGCGAGTCCCGCGAGCATCTGCGCGGCTTGACGATATTCTTTCCAAGCGGCGTAGAGATCGCCGGATTGCTCGAGCGAGCGCGCACGATCGGTTTCCCTGGCGGCCTGCAAAGCAATGAACGAATCGTCCCGGCCTTCCCGGCCGCTCTTCATGGCCTGCAATCGAAACCGGGCAAGCGCATCCTCCATGGTGCTTGCCGGGGCCCACTGATGTGGTCCTTCGAACGGCCGTAAGAAATGCGGGTAGCCCAGCTTTTCCAATTCTTCGTCCGTGCGGACAAGCTCGGGATAGTTGAAATCGAAGGTCCCGACGATCGCGAAGACGGCGAAGGGGGCATCTTTCGAATCGAACGCCAGTGGATGAAATCCCGCACCATTCAAGAGCACGCCAGCGGCGCATTTGCAGACTTGCGCGACCTGCGCGGCTACGCGCGCGCCGCCAGAAAATCCCGCGAGATAGACGGGGCGGTCGTCAATGGATAACCGCGCGTGCGTATCCTGGACGATGGCTTCGGCCGCCTCCGCCTCAATCTTCCACGAGCCGTTCCGGGAATTGTTCGAACCCACAAGAATATAGCCATGGCGTTCGGCAGCTTCCTTCATCGACTCGACGGGGACGTTACCGCGTGCTTTCGGATCGAACGCGTAAACAATAGGCTAGCGCTTTTCTGGTGAATATTGAGAGGGAAGATAAAGGGCGTAGCTCTGCTCCGGCTGCTTCGTGGCCGTGACACGAAGAAGGATCACGCCGGTTTGCAAAGGCGAGGGCTTCTCACCGGGGGCCCGGCCCTGTTGGGCCAGAAGCGGGCTGGCGATAAAGGAGAGTGCCGCGAAAAGTAGTCTGAAATTTGACAAACCGTTTCTTCCTCCCTTAGACGCACGGGACAAAACCGGGAGAGCACGGAATCGCCGCCCTGCGGGTCGGGCGCCATATGCACGCTTCGTTCCCGCTCCTCTACAGCGTAAACTCTTCGTTTCTTCGGTGGCATTGAAATTACAGGGGCCTGCGAATGAAACGATTCGTGATGCAACCATTGTTTGCACTCCTAATCTTCGCTCCTATGCTGGCGAGCGGAGCGCAGCAGGCCAAAACGCTGCCGCAGCCGGACGAGCGGTTCAAGGTGGACATTTTGCTTGTGCTGGCGCATCCCGACGACGAGGGTGCGGCAACTCCTTATCTGGCCCGGGCGCTGGACGAGCATAGGCGAATCGCTGTCGTCTTTGGCACGCGTGGCAGCAGCGGGGCGAATGAGGCGGGCGCGGAACAGGCTGCGGCGCTCGGCGACATCCGCGAGATTGAAGCGCGGAATGCTCTCGCAACCCTTGGGATTACAAACGTTTGGTTTCTTGGCGGCAAGGATACCGCTTCGCAGAATGTCCTGCAGTCGCTTGCGAACTGGGGGCACGGCCCTTCGCTCGAGCAACTGGTCCGACTTGTTCGCGTGACTCGCCCCGAAGTGATTTTGACGTTCTTGCCCGGCACGTTCATTGGCGAAGACCACGGCGACCACCAAGCTTCCGGCGTGCTGGCGACGGAAGCGTTCGATCTTGCCGGGGACCCCGCGGTGTTCCCGGAGCAAGTTGCAGGACCGACCAAGCGACTCGAACCGCTGCTCGAAAATCTACGGCCGTGGCAGGTGAAGAAAATTTATTACTTTCCCGATGCAGACCGGGAAGACATTTTTCGCGGCAAAGGCCCGGAGTATTCCGTCAAGGACATTTCCAAGTCGTCGAAGCAGCCTTATTGGCGCATGGCGCTGGATTCGTTCCGCGCCCACCAGACCCAGGCGAAATCCTTTCTCGACACGCTTTCCCAGATGGACGAAGCGCAGATCGAAAAAATGGCCACGTCCGATGGGGGGTGGACGGATGCACAGCATTTCGTGCTCGGCAAGTCGCTGGTGGGAGGCAGTGTGAGCGGGGATATTTTCGAGAGCATTACGCCAGCAGCAATTCCCTTTGCCCGGCCAGAAGTTTTGCCCGAGCCTGCGGCGCGGCAGGATGTTTCGGTCGAGCTGGACGGGCCGTGGAGTTATTACGCCGAGTTCCGGCGCGCGCATGGACTCACGCATCTGCCGCATCCGGAACCGCCGGAGATTGCGCTTCAAGCTCCCGGCACGCTGGTGATTCCCTTGTGGCTCCGCAATCGAACCGCGAAAACACAGGAAATCACGCCCACGGCAACGCTGCCTGCAGGATGGACGGCGCAAAGCGGCACAGGGAAATTCTCAGTGGCGGCGAAACAGACGGCAGCGGCGCGATTGGAAGTGAATTTGCCGGCGCTGGCGGAGAATGGGCCGAAGAAATTAGAGGCGCAAGAAGTCACCGTCCACGCTGAATCGAACGGGCAAAGCATCGGGGACGTCAAACTGCGCGTCGAACTCCGCAAGAGGGCGTTGCCGCAATAACCAGTTCAGGATTTTCTCGTCCGGGCGGCTTCCATGGCTTCCCAGGCCGCTTCGGGCAGCATGAGAAGATCATTGAACTCACCGGCGCCGCGCAGCCATTGCCCGCCGTCGATCACCACGCATTCACCGTTGATGTATTCCGCCATGTCGCTCAAGAGAAACGCCGCCAGATTCGCCAGCTCATCGTGCTTTCCGAAGCGCTTCATCGGGTGCTTATCCTTGGCGTGTTCTTCGAACGGCTTTGATGGCATCAAGCGCGACCACGCCCCTTCCGTCGGAAAGGGTCCCGGAGCGATGGCGTTCAGCCGGATGTGATATTTGGCCCATTCCACGGCCAGCGAGGTCGTCATTGCGAGTACACCGGCCTTGGCGCAAGCCGAAGGCACGACGAATCCCGAACCGCAATTCGCGGCCGCATAGGTGGTCACGATATTCAGCACATTTCCGCCCAGCTTTCGCGAAATCCAGCGCTTGCCAAAGACCTGCGTGCAGTGAAAAGTTCCGTTGAGCACAATTCCAACGACGGCATTGAACGCGTTGGGCGTGAGCTTTTCCGTCCGGGCCATGAAATTTCCCGCGGCGTTATTGATGAGCGCGTTGATTTCGCCGAATTGTTCCTCGGCTTTTGCTGCCGCGGCCTCGACGGCTCCATAATCACGCACGTCGCAAGTGGTGAAAGCCGCCGCGCCACCCGCACGGTGGATCTCTTCGCATGTTTCGCGCAGCGGCTCTTCTCGCCGGCCGACAAGAAACATCCGCGCGCCGAGCTCGGCAAACCGCAAAGCCATGGACCGGCCGAGCCCCGTGCCGCCACCGGTAAGAAAAATCGCCCG
>Ga0137361_10000793_pt1 | contig 18492 bp, 16 predicted proteins | sample Mad1_80_16metaG_FD_104923 | JGI IMG/M metagenome (GOLD analysis project Ga0137361, IMG submission 104923) | Vadose zone soil microbial communities from Angelo Coast Range Reserve, California, USA - Mad1_80_16 metaG | ecosystem: Environmental > Terrestrial > Soil > Vadose zone | place: USA... | reverse complement strand
GCTCTTGATCCTCAACACCTTCTTTACCATCGCGGCGGGATTCTCGTCGATTTACGCGATCCTCAAGCTGTCGTTTGGAGTTTGAGCCGATGTCCACCAACGGATCAGGAAACGGCGCTGCCCCTACGATCAATGGGCGGGCCTATCCGATCGAGGATCATACCTACGACGTCATCGTGGTCGGCGCCGGCGGCTCGGGCCTGCGCGCCGTAGTCGGATGCAGTGAGGCGGGTCTGCGGACCGCCTGCATCAGCAAGGTATTCCCGACCCGCTCTCATACCGTTGCGGCGCAGGGCGGCATTGCGGCCGCGCTCAGCAATATGGGCGAGGACGACTGGCGCTGGCACATGTACGACACCGTCAAGGGGTCCGACTGGCTCGGCGATCAGGATGCGATCGAGTATCTCTGCCGCAATGCCCCCACAGCGGTTTACGAACTGGAACACTGGGGCCTGCCGTTCTCGCGCACCGAAGACGGCAAGATTTACCAACGGCCATTCGGTGGCATGACCACCCATTACGGCAAAGGCACCGCCCAGCGTACTTGCGCGGCCGCCGACCGCACCGGGCACGCCATGTTGCATACGCTCTACGGCGCGGCGCTCCAGCACGCGGCCGAGTTTTTCATCGAATACTTCGTGATCGATCTCATCATGGACGAGGGCCGCTGCCGCGGGGTGGTGGCGCTCAAGCTCGACGACGGCACCATCCACCGCTTTCGCGCCCACATGACGATACTCGCCACCGGCGGATATGGGCGCACCTATTTCTCCTGCACCTCTGCGCACACCTGCACGGGCGACGGCAATGCCATGGTGCTGCGGGCCGGGCTGCCGCTCCAGGACATGGAGTTCGTGCAGTTCCATCCCACCGGAATCTACGGCGCCGGCTGCCTGATCACCGAGGGCGTGCGCGGCGAAGGCGGATATCTCACCAATTCCGAAGGCGAGCGCTTCATGGAGCGCTATGCGCCTTCCGCCAAGGATTTGGCCTCGCGCGACGTGGTGTCCCGTGCGATGACGATCGAAATCCGCGAGGGACGGGGCGTCGGCCGGAACAAGGACCACATTTTCCTGCACCTCGATCACCTTGACCCAGAGGTGGTTCACGAGCGGTTGCCCGGCATTTCGGAAAGCGCGCGAATATTTGCCGGCGTCGATGTCACCCGCGAGCCGATCCCGATTCTGCCGACGGTGCACTACAACATGGGCGGCATCGCCGCCAATTATCACGGCGAGGTCGTCACCAAGAAGAACGGCGATCCTGACTCGATTGTGCCCGGCTTGATGGCGCTTGGCGAAGCGGGCTGCGTTTCGGTTCATGGCGCCAACCGGCTCGGCTCGAACTCGTTGATCGATCTCGTGGTGTTCGGCCGGGCGGCGGCACAGCGCTGTGCCGAATTGATCGAGCCGGGCGAAAAGCATGCCGAGCTGCCGAAGGACTCCGCCGAGATGCCGCTCGCGCGCCTCGACAAGTTCCGCAATGCCGACGGCTCCACCCCGACCGCTGAAATTCGCATCAGCATGCAGAAGGTCATGCAGTCAAATTGTGCGGTGTTCCGGACGGGTGAAGTCTTGGAGGAGGGTTCGAAGCTTATTCACCAGGTGCTGGGCAGCGTCGGCGACGCCAAGGTGTTCGATCGCTCCCTGATCTGGAACTCCGACCTCATCGAAACACTGGAGTTCGACAACCTGATTGCACAGGCGGTCGTCACCATGGACTCCGCCGTCAACCGCACTGAGAGCCGTGGCGCCCACGCGCGCGAAGACTTCCCGAACCGCGACGACAAGAACTGGATGAAGCACACGCTCGCCTGGCTCGACTTCACGACCCGCGAGGTGAGGATCGACTACCGGCCGGTTCACACCTACACGATGACCAACGACGTACAGTATGTAGAGCCGAAGGCGCGGGTGTATTGAGGCGTCGGGTTGCACTCCGAGGACAGGGAATGGTCGAATTCACGCTTCCGAAAAACTCCAAGGTCACCGAGGGCAAGGCTTGGCCGGCGCCGCTGCGCGCGGGCGACTTGCGCGAATACCAAGTCTACCGTTGGAACCCCGATGACGGCAGGAATCCGCGGCTCGACACCTATCAGGTCGATCTCGACGACTGCGGCCCGATGGTTCTCGACGGACTGATCTGGATCAAGAACAAGATCGATCCGACCCTGACTTTCCGGCGCTCCTGCCGGGAAGGCGTGTGCGGGTCCTGCGCGATGAACATCGACGGCACCAACACGCTGGCCTGCACCAAGGACATGAAAGACATCAAGGGCGCGGTGAGGATTTATCCGCTGCCGCACATGCCCGTGGTCAAGGACCTGGTGCCGGACCTCACCGAATTCTACGCTCAGCAGGCGTCGATCAAACCATGGCTGCAGACCGAATCGGTCACGCCCGAAAAGGAATGGAAGCAGAGCCACGAGGACCGCACGAAGCTCGACGGGCTGTACGAGTGCATCCTGTGTGCATGCTGCTCGACCTCATGCCCGAGCTATTGGTGGAACAGCGACCGTTATCTCGGCCCCGCCACGCTTTTGCAGTCCTACCGCTGGATCATCGACAGCCGCGACGAGGCGACCGGCGAGCGACTGGACGATCTGGAGGACCCGTTCCGCCTCTATCGCTGCCATACCATCATGAATTGCGCCAAGGCCTGCCCCAAAGGACTCAACCCAGCTAAGGCCATCGCGGAAATCAAGAAGCTGCTGGTCGAACGACGGACCTGAAGCGCATTTCGATGCAATTGATGCAGCTGTTCTTCACACCGCAAGCCGGGAATGGGGAATGGAAGAGTGTGGCGCGCGCACCTCTTAGGTCGCGTCGGAGAATAATCGCATTACTGGCGTGTCATCGCCCGCGAAAAGCGGGCGATCCAGTAACCACCTGACTCGCTGGGGTTACTGGATGCCGCTTTCGCGGGGCAACGGAAAAGGCTGGTACGCCTGGGACAAATCGTCCATGAGCCGTACGTAGGTACCGTGATCGGGGATTTTCGCCGCAGTTTTGGCGTGTTGTGGTCGTTTCCAGTCTGACCAGCTGGCGCATCAAGTCGCGTGGGGGCGCCGAATCATCAATCCGCACCGACCTGCGCGGTTCGCTACCGAACCGCGGTGCGGTCACCCACAGGGCGAGGAACCAAATGACACGTAATTCCCTTCTGCTTTGTACTGCAATGCTTTTTATCGCCGCGAGCCCGCAAGCGACTCTTTCGCAGTCCATCAACGACGCCATGCGCCTTGCGCAAGGCGCTCCGCCGCAAGGCGCTCCGCCCCAGGCAGACGACAAACGGCCCCCCGGCCAGCGCCCAGCTCAAGGCGCGCCGGCGCCCGGAGCGCCTGGCCAGCAGCAACATCCACCCGCCGCCAACGCACCTCCCGTCCGCCCGGCGCCCGCCACCGCGCAGCCTGCTCCACAACAACAGCCGCACCCGGGGGCGCCGCCTCCCGCCGCGGCGCAAACGCCACCCGGTCAAGCCCCTCACGTGCCACCCGCGCAGGCGCAAATCCCTCCCGGTCCACCGCCTCACGTGGCACCTCCCGTAACTGCACAGACCCCGCCGGGCCAGCCGCCGCGGCCCGGAGCGCCGGCCGCTCAGCAGGGCGCCACCCCGCCGCCTCCCGTCGCCGCCCAGACCCCACCCGGCCAGCCGCCGCGGCCCGGAGCGCCGGCCGTCCAGCAGGGCGCCACCCCGCCGCCTGCAACCGCCCAGACCCCACCCGGCCAGCCGCTACGGCCCGGAGCGCCAGCGGCCGTCCAGCAGGGCGCCACCCCGCCGCCTGCAACCGCCCAGCAGACCCCACCCGGCCAGCCGCTACGGCCCGGAGCGCCACCGGCCGTCCAGCAGGGCGCCACCCCGCCGCCTCCGGCAACGGCCCAGACCCCACCCGGCCAGCCGCCGCGGCCCGGAGTAGCGCCACCGGCCGCCCAGCAGGGCGCCATCCCGCCTCCGGCAGCCGCCCAGACTCCATCCGGCCAGCCGCCGCGGCCCGGACTAGCGGTCCCCGCCGTACAACAGCCTGGAACGCCCGGCGCGGTTGCGGTGCCGGGAGCCCCGATCCTGCAGCAGCCCCCGGGAGCACCGGCTCCGGCCGTCGCCAATGTGCCGGTCGATCCCCGGACGATGCCGCAGCGTCTTGATCAATTGCGCAATGAGCGGCAGCAGACCCAAGTGGGTAACCAGATCGTCATCGTGGAGCGGAACCGAACGATCATTCGCGAGGGCGGACACGACATCATCCGCCATGACGAGGCCGATCGCTTCCGGTTCAACGCTCGCGAAGTCAACGTGGAACGTCGCGGCAACAACACCGTCACGGTGGTGGTGCGGCCGGACGGCGCGCGGATCTTCACCGATGTCGACGACAGCGGCCGGTTGCTCCGCCGCGTGCGCCGCGACGCTGCGGGCCGCGAGGTGATCCTCATTGATAACAGCTTCGAACCGCGCGGTCCGGGCTATGCGGGATTTTTCGTCGAGTTGCCCCCGCCGGTCATTCGCGTTCCCCGCGAACTCTACATCCGGGAAGCGGCGCGAGCCACGGCGGAGGATATCTACCTGACCCTGATGGCGCCGCCGGTCGACCGCATCGAACGGCACTACGCGCTTGATGAGATCCGCTACAGCGAGCCGCTGCGCGCGAGGATGCCGCGGGTCGACATCGACACGGTGAATTTCGAAAGCGGCTCCTGGGAAATCACCCCGGATCAGGTGGAACGCTTGGCCTTCGTGGCTCAGGGGATAATGCGCGCCATCCAGCGCAATCCGCGCGAGGTGTTCCTGGTGGAGGGTTACACCGACGCGACAGGCAACGACGTCGATAACCTGTCGTTGTCCGATCGTCGCGCCGAGTCGGTCGCGGTCATGTTGACCAATCAATTCGGCGTGCCGGCCGAAAACCTCACGACCCAAGGCTACGGCAAGCAGTTCCTGAAAATTCCGACCGACGGGCCGGAGCGCGCGAACCGCCGCGTTGCAGTGCGTCGCATCACGCCGCTGTTGGCCGGGCAGGGCTGACGCGAGCACTTTGCCCCGAGGTGTCATCGCCCGGCTTGACCGGGCGATGGCACTGGTAGGTCAGCCTAAACGCAGCATTTCCGGGGCGTGCGAGAAACCTGTCATTCGACATCTGACCTTCAGGATGTGATTCAATCACGTCTCCGGTAGACCAGCTTTTCGCAGGCCGTCGGCGAACCTGGCGAGATCCATCGGACAGCGAATCGGATGCCGGTCTCTAAGATTGGAAATGCGGAGCGCGGGATCAATCTCGCGCAAGCGTTCCATTGCCCGGCTTGCTTCCTCCAGGCGCCCGGCAAGCGCATTGCTTGCCGCAGTAACAATGGCCGCCGGATGGTAATTCGGCTCTACTCGGAATGCCCTTTCGGCCCACATCGATGCCTCGTCAAAACGGCCGGCGAGCATATGCGCGTAAGCCGTTCCAACTTGCATGTGATACAGAACCGGATCGAGCGGGCTGAGACGCATGGCGCGCGCTTGGTGCTCGATCGCTACCTCTAACTCTCCACGATACGCCCTCACCCAGCCACTGGCGTTCCACGCCCTGGCGAAGTTCGGATCGAGCGCCAGAGCGCGATCAATGAAAGCCACCCCGCTGTCGAGATCACCGACAAGGAGGGCGAGTGCGTGACCACCCCTCGCCAGCGCGACCGCATTTTCCTTGCCCGATTCGACGGCCCGCCACGCCAATCGCCTGCCTTCAGAAATCTCTTGCACGCGGTCGGTCATCCAGCCGCTCAACTTGCGCCACGCGTGGCACCACGCGGCCATACCGTAGGCCGCCGCGAAATCGGGGTCGAATTCGATCGCCTTGTAGAACAGACGCAACGCGTTCTCGTTGGCTTCCCGGTTTCGCTGATAGAAACTCGCCATTGCCCGCAAGAAGTAGTCATAGGCGTCGAGATTTTCGGTCGGTTTTCGCTTGGCCCGCTCGATTTCGGCCTGCTCCAGCTTCGGTGCGATCGCGCCCACGACACTCGCGGTTATCTGGTCCTGTAAGTCGAAGATGTCTTCGATGTTGCCGTCGAAGCGATCTGCAGAAAGGTGGGCTCCCGTCGTGGCATCAATGAGCTGTCCGGTTATGCGCACTGGGTTTGCCGCTTTGCGTATGCTGCCCTCAAGAACATAGCGCACCCCAAGCTCACGACCGACCTGCTTCACGTCAACGGCTCGGCCCTTGTAGGTGAAGCTCGAATTCCGCGCGATCACGAACAGCCAGCGGATGCGCGATAGTCCGCTGATAATGTCTTCCACTACGCCGTCGGCGAAGTATTCCTGCTCCAGATCGCCGCTCAGGTTCTGGAACGGTAGGACGGCGATCGACGGCCTGTCGGGAAGTGGCGGCGGCGATGTCGCACCCGCGGTCGCTTGCAACGCTGAGTTCGCGGAACCACCGTCTTTCAAGGTCTCCTTTTCTTTGATGTCGCCGACGAAACGGAATCCCTTTCGGGCAATGGTTCGGATCAAGCGCTGCTGCTCGCCGCTGTCCCCAACGGCGTGACGGACTGCGGTGATACGGCTGCTGAGCGCCGATTCCGAAACGATGCGCCCATTCCACACCGCTGTGATCAGATCATCTTTGCTGACCACGTGATCACGATTGCGGATCAGATATTGCAGAAGGTCAAGCACCTGCGGTTCGACCGGTACAAGGTCCATGCGCCGCCGCAGTTCCCGTCGTTCGACGTCAAGTGAGCAGTCTTCAAAAAGGTAGATCATCGTGATCTCGGACCACTGGCCTGTTCCGAAGGCAGGAAAAAATCAGCGAAATCCAAAGAATTAGACAAGGATATCGCAAAGCCTCGTTGCGACGCCAGTGGCATGAATCAGCCGCTAGTAACGGAACGATCGAAATTTTCCTGTCACGTCGATGGTCAATCCGGAGGAAGCCGATGAAACTTCGCCGTCGTCAATTCCTGCAACTTGCCGGGGCCGCGATAGTCGCCCCTGCCAGTTCTCCGGTCGCGGGGGCGCAAGCCTATCCGGCGCGGCCGGTGCGTTTGCTCGTCGGCTTCGCCCCCGGCGGCGTAACCGACATCATGGCTCGCCTGATGGGACAGTGGCTGTCGGAGCGGCTCGGTCAGCAATTCTTCATCGAGAACCGGACGGGCGCCGCCACCAATGTCGCGACCGAAGCGGTCGTGCGTGCCGCTCCGGACGGCTATACGCTTCTCGTGTCCTCTGCGGCAAACGCTATCAACGCGACGCTCTACGACAACCTCAATTTCAATTTTATTCGCGACACGGTACCGATCGCCAGCATCATCAGCACGCCCCTCGTGATGGTGGTCAACCCATCATCCTCGGCCCGGACCGTCCCAGCGTTCATCGCCTACGCCAAGGACAACCCTGGCAGAATCAACATGGCGTCATCTGGTAGCGGAAGCCCGCCCCATGTCGCCGGCGAGCTGTTCAAGATGATGACCGGCATCAAAATGACGCACGTCCCTTATCGGGGCGACGTCCCGGCGATTACTGACCTGCTCGCCGGACAGGTGCAGGTCTATTTCGGCACCTTGCCGGCGTCGATCGAGTACATAAAGGCCGGCAATCTGCGCGCTCTGGCGGTCACGTCCGCGACGCGGCTGCGGGCGCTACCTGATGTCCCGACCATTGCAGAATTCCTGCCGGGCTATGAGGCGACTATATGGAACGGCCTCAACGCCCCGAGAGAGACTCCGGCCGAGATCGTCGAGAAACTCAACAGGGACATCAATTCTGCGCTCGCCGATTCCAAGCTAAAAGCGCGCATCGCCGAGTTGGGAGCAGCGCCGCTCCCAGGTTCACCCTCTGACTACGCGAAGCTCGTCGCTGACGAGACGGAGAAATGGAGCAAGGTCGTCAAGATGTCGGGCGCGAGGCCGGACTGATCGGGCGAGGGCTGCATCGGTCGAAATCCCGTTCTGTGCTCGCAATCGGCAACCACGTCTTTGAGGCCCGGAACGGTGACAAGGAGCGCGCGGGTGAAATCGGGAACGCGCAGAATTTTGTTGAATCAAACGGTCGGCGTAAATGCAAAGGATTTGGACATGCTTCCGTCCGATCGCCTCGCATATTCTGCCATCGCGCAACGCGAACCGCTCAAGCTGCCGGACGGTGCGCGGATGGTGGTGTGGACCATCATCAACGTTGAGGTGTGGGATGCGACGCAACCGACGCCGCGCACCGTGGTCACACCGCCGGCCGGAGGTGCGTCGAGCCCGGACATCCCCAACTGGTGCTGGCACGAATACGGCAACCGCGTAGGCTTCTGGCGCCTCTTGAACGTCTACGACGAATTCGAAATTCCTGGCGTGATGAACATCAATGCCAGCGCCGTGGCCGCCTATCCGGACATCGTGCAGGCAGCGGTCGCGCGCAAATGGGAATTCGTCGGCCATGGCTTCACCCAGCGCAACATGCAGAAAGCGATGAATGAGCGCGAGGATATCCGCAAGACCGCCGATATCATCGCAAGGGTCACTGGGATGCGCCCGCGCGGCTGGCTCGGCCCGGGTCTCACTGAGACCTGGGAAACGCCCGATATCCTCGCGGAAGAGGGCTACGACTATGTGGCCGACTGGGTGCTTGACGACCAGCCGGTGTGGCTGAAAACCCGCGGCAAACCGATCGTCAACCTGCCTTATACGCAGGAATGCAACGACGTTGCCATGATGCTGATTCAGCATCACAGGGCGTCGGAATTCTGCGATCGCGCGATCGACCAGTTCGAGCAGGTGTACGCTGATGCGGCGGGCTCAGCCCGCGTGATGGCGATCTCGGTTCACCCTTACATCATGGGCGCACCGCACCGGACCAAGTATTTCCGCCGCATCTTCGAAAGAATCCGCGAGAAGCGCGAAGTGCTGTTCTGGACCGGGGAGCAGATCCTCGACTGGTACCTCCGCGCCGGCCCGAAGGCGCCGCCGTGAGAGCTGCCGGTTCCCTACCGCCCGGGGATGGGCAGACATTCCATGATTTCGACCGCGTCGCCCGGAAAGATCGTGAAATGCGGGTGATTCTCGAACATCCGTGCGGCCGCTTCATGCGACTCCGCCTGCACGACGATATAGCCCGTCATGTTGTTGCGGATATCCGCGATGCCTTGCGATGCCGTGCGCTTCGTTTTTCCAAGCGGATTTCCCTCCACGACGACGGATGCCTTGTGTGTGACCATCCAGTCTCCCCAGGCCTTCATTCCGGCGCTCATCCGGTCTTGACGGGTCTTCTCGTCCAGCTTGTCCCAGTTTGATCGCGACGATTCCGAACCGAGGTATATGGCCAGGAAATTCTTCATAGACGTCTCCAATGCGGGCAACAGGCCGACCAAGACTAACCCCTCTACCCCTTACCCGCTTGCGAGAGGAGAGGGCGGGCACGCCTGCAAGGACGGTGCAGGAGCCTCGAAACCGACATGCGTTTGCGGAAGAGCCGTCTCCCAGACGACGGCGTGCGGCGAGCTGCCGGCCGCGCAGCTGCGCGGCGAGACTGGCAATACAGTGCTCCCGGGCACTCGCTCACTCGTCAAGGCAAAGCGAACGCCCTACAACAGCCCGAGCTTCTTCTTGCGTTGGCCCAGCGTGCGCAGCCGGAGCGCGTTGAGCCGGATGAAGCCGGCGGCGTCGCGGTGGTCGTAGGCGACGGCGCCTTCCTCGAAGGTGACGAGGTCCTGGTCATAGAGGGAGTAGGGACTTTCCCGTCCGACCACGGCGACGTTGCCCTTATAGAGCTTGAGCCGCACCTCGCCGCTGACGAATTCCTGGCTGCGGTCGATCGCGGCCTGGAGCATTTCGCGCTCCGGCGCAAACCAGAAGCCGTAATAGACGAGCTCGGCATATTTCGGCATCAACTCGTCCTTGAGATGCATGGCGCCGCGATCGAGCGTGATCGATTCGATGCCGCGGTGAGCGGCATGCAGGATGGTGCCGCCTGGCGTTTCGTACATGCCGCGCGACTTCATGCCGACGAATCTGTTCTCCACGAGATCGAGCCGGCCGATGCCGTTTAATCGGCCGAGATCATTGAGCCGCGCCAGCAATGTCGCCGGCGACATCTTCCTGCCGTCGATTGCGACCGCATCGCCGCGCTCGAACCCGACCGTGATGTAGGTCGGCTGATCGGGCGCCTTCTCGGGGTCGACGGTGCGGGAATACACATAGTCGGGCACTTCCTGGGCTGGATCTTCCAGCACCTTTCCTTCGGAGGAGGCATGCAGCAGGTTGGCGTCGACCGAGAAGGGAGCCTCGCCCCTTTTGTCCTTGGCGATCGGAATCTGATGCTGCTCGGCGAATTCGATCAGCTTCGTGCGCGACGCGAGGTCCCATTCACGCCAGGGGGCAATCACTTTGACGTCGGGCTTGAGGGCATAGTAGGCAAGTTCGAAACGCACCTGGTCGTTGCCTTTGCCGGTGGCGCCGTGCGCGACCGCATCGGCGCCGACCTTCTCGGCGATCTCGATCTGCTTCTTGGCGATCAGCGGACGGGCGATCGAGGTGCCAAGCAGGTATTGGCCTTCATAGAGGGCGTTGGCGCGAAACATCGGGAACACGTAATCGCGCACGAACTCTTCGCGCAGGTCTTCGATGAAGACATGCTCGGGGCGAATGCCCAGCAGCAATGCCTTGTCGCGGGCGGGTCCAAGCTCCTCGCCCTGACCGAGATCGGCCGTGAAGGTCACCACCTCGCAGCCATAGGTCGTCTGCAGCCATTTCAGGATGATGGACGTATCGAGGCCGCCCGAATAGGCCAGCACCACTTTCTTGACGTCGCCCTTGGCCAAAACCAGTCCTCCTGCAGCCCCCTGCGCCCGAAATCGGCGCGGACTATAGGGCGAACCGCAGCGCGCGCAAGCGCGGCGCCACATGGGGGCGGCCAACGCGTGGGATTGGTTCAAGTGATTAAATCGGCGTGCACCACATAGCGCAGCGGCCCCGGTATTGCAGAATCGAGCGGCCAGCAGGTCACGAGCGCCAAATGCCGGCCCGGCGCGGCCGGGTCGATGCCGGAGGCATCCCACCGCACCACCTGCATATGGGTGACGCGAAAGCGGGCGGTGGCGCCATCCCGCCGGGTCACAACGATCTCGTCGCCGGCTTTGATGCGGCCCAAGAACGCGAAGTGGGTGTCGCGATGGGCGGCGTAGACGGCGGTGCCGGACTCGCCGGCCTCCGGCGTGCGCTCCAGGTGACCCGGTCCAAAGGCGAGCGCTTGGCCGCTGCCGCCGGCGAGCACGATCGCGTGGGCCGCCAGTCGCGGCGCCTCGATGCGCGCGACCGGCCAAGTGTCTGCCCATGACCACGGTTTCACAATGGCGCCTGACGCAACCTCGACCGCGAACGCGCGGTCGAGGAGAACCTGAGCCACCATGGCCTTAGCATGAATGTAGAGGGCGTCGCCGATCAGCCACAGACCTCCGAGTGCAAGTGCGGCGGCCGTCGCGGGGGACGATCGCACCGGCCGCAGCCCCCACCCTACCCTCCCCCGCAAGCGGGGGAGGGTATTTCGATTTACCCTCCCCCGCTTGCGGGGGAGGGCAGGGAGGGGGAGCCTAGTTGGGGGCATCGCCGTCATCTTCTCCTCCTCAATGCGCCGTGTGGCGGTGGGGACGCCGCCTGAGCGCGAGGAGAAGAGAAAGCGCGAGCAGCAACAGCCCGGCCATGAGCTTGAGTTCCGCGTCGGTCGCCGTCTTCGGCAGCACGACACCGGCGGGCTGGGCGGCGGCGACCGCGAGTGCTTTAGCGGCGGCCATTGCCGTGGCCCGCTTGACTGGCAGGTTTCCGGCGTCAGCGCGACGTTCCAGGGGCTGTGACGCCGGGGTGTCGCCGCCCTTCCGCTCGATGCCGAACACCTTGTCGAAGTCCCAGCCTGCCGGCAGATTGAGCGGCAATTCTGCCCGCGTCAGCCGCGCGCCCTCGGGCCGGCTCGGGGTCGCATCGACCGCCACCAGGCTCGTCAGCCGGCTAACGAGATGATGCTGAAGCGCAAGCGCGAGGATGCGTTGATCGGCCTCCGCGGCGGAGGCTTGGCCTAACCGATGCGCCATCTCGGCATCCGTGATCTTACGGCGGGCCCACAGCTTCGACAGGCCCGCCCCTTCCGCCGCCTGGGCGACCGGCAACGTCACGGTCCAGGGCCGGGCGCCGATCATGCCTTTGATCTCCAGGACGCCGTCCGCCGCTCCGAGCCTGGCGGCGATGACGATCGGCTCGCCGCGATAGAGGTCGGGCAACGCATCGGGCGTGGCGTCCATCGCGCCGCCCGTGTAGCTTGCCGTGAGGCCGGTCACGATCGGGCTCTCCAGCTTCTCGATCAGCTCGCGCATGCGCTCCTGGACCTGGTCGACCGACCCGATATGCGTGAAGGTGCCGCGGCCGATCTCGGCAGCTCTGGTCATGAGGAAACTGTTTGGCGCCGAGCCGATGCCGACCATGAAGACCCGCGAGCGTCCCCGCATGGCCGCAATGGTGTCGAACAACTCCTGCTCGTTGCCGATCTCGCCGTCGGTGAGGAACACCACCTGGCGCAGATATTGCGAATCCGGACCGCGCCGCTCCGACAGCGCCGCCTTCATGGGCGGCACCATCTCGGTTCCGCCGCTTGCCTGCAGGGCCGACACGAACGCCTTGGCGCGGGCGATGTTTCCAACGTCCGCCGCCACCGTGTCGGCGAACACCGCATCCATGGTGTGATCGAACCTGATCACGTTGAAGCGGTCGTTCGGCTTGAGGCGATCGAGTGCGAACAGCAGGCTCGCCTTGGCCTGGGTGATCGAGGTGCCGCCCATGGAGCCGGAATTGTCGATGACGAACACCATCTCGCGGGGCAGGGCCTCCCTTTGAACATCCGCCTTGAGCGGCAGCGTCACCAGCGCGAGCACATAGTCGGCATTGCCGACATGCTCGCGAAACAGCCCCACTGACGGCGCTGGTGCGACGGCGGGCGTCCATGTCAGTTCGAAGTCGCGATCGGCCGGCGTCACGTGGTTGTCGAGGCGTATGACGCGGACATCGTCGCTCGGCGCATCGATCTTGACGGCGTGATGATGGCTTTTCACATCGCCGAGCGGGAAGCCGGCATTGAGATGCACCGTGATGGCGACCGGATTGGTCGGCGGTTCGACGCGCGGGTCGAGCACCGGCGGCGTGATGCGGTCGCGATCCGGAACCGGATCGTTGGCAGGTTCGTTTGTCTTGCCCCAGCCGCCGCGGCCGAGATCGACCGTTTGAGTGATGGGCGCCGGATTGTAACGCGGCGCCACCACGAGCGGCACGCGCAGCGATGAGGTGTTGCCGCTGCGGTGGACCGGCTCCTGATATTCGATCTGCACCACGACGGTCTCGCCCGGACCGATATTCGCCACCGAATTGGTGAAGATGTTCGGTCGTTCCTGCTCGATCAGGGTGGCCTTGCGGCCGGATCGTTTGGCCGCTTCGTAGATCATCTTGGCCTCGACCCGCTGTTTGATTTCACCGACCACGATACGGTCGCCGATCACCATCTTGAGGGTGTCGACGGCGCCGCCGTCGGGCAGCGGATTGACGTAGATCGCCTCGACCCAGTTTTTCGTCGGATTGTTGAAGATCTGGGTGACGCGCGCACGCGAGGTCGGGCCCGATACCGTGATGTCAATGTCGGTCGCAAGCCGCGGCGCCTCGACATACTGCTCGCCGTCGCGCAGAAGCAGCGAACCGATGCGGGCATCGGCGAGCGATGCCACGACCGGGAGGCCGGTCGGGGTCCGACCGGCGCGGGCGCCGGCAGCCGGTGCTAGGAACGTCACGATCGCCATCGCCGCCGTGACGACGATCTGGGTCAGAAGCGAGGGACGGGGCGAGTAACTAAACTGTGCGCCGTCATGGGCCCTGCTTTTTGAAAGCAAAGCGTGCGTTATTGGGACGTCCATAAACTTGCCCTCCTGCCAATCAATCCATCCACGGCGCCACGTCGAGCTATGGAGCGTGCTCAGGCCGCAGCGTGAGCGTCTTGTTCGATCTTGTTCGGCCACAATGCGTTACGTCCCGTCTTGCGTTCTCCTCCCATGTGCGAATATGTGAGGAAATGTACGGGCAGCGGCCTTAAAAGCGGCTCGAGGGGTGCTCGGTGTCAGACGACAACCTCACCGACGTGCAAAGTCGTCAGATCGCGGATCATATCCGCGAGGAATTGGCGCGCCGCCGAATATCCCGGAAAGGCTTGGCGGCTCAGGCCAAGATCAGCATTTCCACGCTTGAGAAGACGCTTTCGGGGCGGCGCCCGTTCACGCTCGCCACCACGATCCGGCTTGAGGAGGCACTCGGCGTCAGTCTCCGCACCAAGCTGACTACGGCGCCGGCATCGGCCGCGCCGCCGCTGGCGCCCGGGGAGCTCGGCTACTACTCGCGGCCCGCGGTATCCTGGATTGAGGGGACTTATCTGACGCTGCGCCCTTCATTTGGCGACCGGGATGCCATCTACGCCTATCGCACCGAAATCGCGTGGGATGACCAGTGCTCCAGCCTGGTGTTTCGCGAATCCGAGCGCATCGACGTGGCATTCACCCACGCCGGCACCGTTTCGGTGCCCCACCAGTCGGGGCACATCTATCTGATCGTCAATCGCAATGGCCAGTACCGGCTGATCATCGTGTCGCGTCCGACCATTTCGGGGGAGATGTACGGTATCCTCACCACGCTGCAGGTCGGCCGCGGCTCGCAACTGATGCCGGTTTCGGCGCCGGTGGTGATGGTCCCGGCCAGGGCCGTCAAGAACATTCAGTTCGGCCAAATCCGGGCCGCAGACCGCTGCTACGCGTTGTACGGAAAATACCTGAAGCGAGCCGTGGACGACCAGTTCGCGGTGTTCCTGGCGCCGTAGGATGTCTGCGACCTACGCGAATCCGAAGCGCGAAGTTTGTGAAGGGGGCATGGTCCAACGCTTCGGTGTGCGAGCCCGTCTCCTGACCGAATGGCGACGCGATAGTCGCGCCGGAACGTATCGTGCACCTGATGAGAATCCGCAATCGGGGGCCGTCATCGTTGGCCTGAAACGGTCGGAAGCCAGGTTCGGATCCAAGACCGTAAGGCATCGATGCCCGGCGAGCCGACAGCGTTGCGTGGATAGACGAGGCTGTAGGTATACCCCTCCAGAACAGGTCCGAACGGCTGGATTAGGGTCCCGGCTGCGAGCTCTTCCGCCACCAGAGCCAAGCTCAACAGGCCAACACCCTGGCCTGCGACCGTCGCCTGGATCGCATGAATCTCATCGGTGAAGGAGAGCCCCGGTTGAACATCGGAAGCGTCGAGCCCGGCACACTCAGCCCAGCGGCGCCACGTTGGCGGGGTGGCGTTTCGCATTGCGGGACCCCAGTCGAAGTGAACAAGGGGCGCCTTGTGCAGATCTTCCGGTACACGGATCGGCAGACCGGGGTTGCAGACGGGAGCGAACCGATCTGACAGAAGTGGTTCGGCCGCCAGGTCGGCGTAGGTGCCCGTGCCATAGCGGATCGCGGCGTCCGCCTCGCCCGCCGCGACGTCGACGGGATCGTTCGATGCGTGAAGCCTGAGAATCCAGTCGGGATGCAATTGCCGAAACAAACCCGCCGCGGGCGCGAGGCGGCGAGCAGTAAAGGCAACAGTCCCAGACAGCGTGACAGATCGGCCCACGACCGGCGCTCGTACCGACGCAACAGCGCGGGCAATGTCGCGAAAGCTGTCGGTGAGCGGACGAAAGAGCGTCTCTCCAGCCGGCGTGAGGCGCACTTCACGGGTCCGGCGCTCAAAGAGCCGCACGCCAAGGAAATCCTCAAGGGTCCGGACCTGATGACTGACGGCAGTTGGAGTCACGCTCAGTTCCTCAGCAGCCTTCTTGAAGCTGAGGCGCCGCGCGGCTGCTTCGAACGTCCGCAGCATATTGAGGGGAGGGAATTGGATCATAAAAAAAGCATAGCTGAAGGCAGCTCATCCGTCACGTGACTAATCATCGCTTGTCGGATGCCTGATGGGGCCTGAACTTGAGGCCGAACTTAAGGCCAAGCTCACCGCAGTTCCGGGTGAGGAAGTTTCAGCAGCAAGCAGCCGAAAGGGAACCGCTTATGAAGCTCGAGCAGGTCAAGACAGAACCCGATCCCTATGAGCCCTATCTACTCTCGCAAGCCATCCGCGCGGGCCAATGGCTCTTCGTCTCGGGCCAGGCAGCGGCCGGTGACGACGGCGCCGTCGTGGGCGTCGGGGATTTCGATAAACAGGCCGAGCAGGCTTTCAAGAATCTTGACAGGGCGCTTCGCGCCGGTGGCTCGGGGCTCGATCGCGTAGCCAAGGTGACGATCTACCTCACGACATGAAGAACTTTCAGAAAGTGGTTGAACACCGCCGGCGCTGGTTCTCTCGACCTTACCCGGCGGACACCATCGTGGAAGTCTCGCGACTCTACACGCCAGAAGCGATGATCGAGATCGAGGCGATCGCCGTTACAGATGGGGCGCGCCCCTGATGGACGTCACAGCGACCGACATGCTCTTTGCACCCTGGCATCGTGGGCGCCTGCGTTTGCGCAATCGAATGGCCGTGGCGCCCATGACCCGCATTAGTGCGACGATCGAGGGGTCCGCGACCCAAGCCATGGCTAACTATTACCAACGCTTTGCCCATGGCGGTTTCGGACTCGTCATCACAGAAGGCATCTATCCCGATCAAGCATATTCCCAGGGATACCCAGGCCAGCCGGGTCTCAGCGATGAAGGCCAAGCCCGGGCCTGGCGCCCTGTCGTCGAGGCGGTGCATCGTCATGGCGGACAGATTTTCGCTCAGCTCATGCATGCAGGCGCTCTGGCCCAGTCGAACCGGTTCCGCCAAGAAACCGTCGGACCTTCCCCGCTCAAGCCGAAAGGCAAACCACTCGCGATCTATGGCGGACGGGGCGCATTTTCGAAGCCTCGGCAGATGACGGATAAAGATATAACCGAAGCAGTGGAGGGTTTCGCTTCGGCTGCGCGGCGGGCGCGCGATATCGCGGGCTTCGACGGCGTCGAAGTGCACGGGGCGAACGGCTATCTCCTGGACCAGTTCCTAACATCGACGGCCAACCTGCGGACCGACCGCTACGGCGGTACGGCCGACGCACGAATCAGTTTGACTGTCGAGGCGGTGGCAACCTTGCGCCGTGCTGTCGGCGACGAATTCCCGCTCGGGGTGCGCATCTCCCAAGCCAAGGTGAATGATTTCGATCACAAGTGGCCGGGCGGAGAGCGCGATGCCGAAGCGATCTTCGGCCGCCTCAACGACTGCGGCCCCGACTACATTCACGTCACTGAATTCGAGGCTTGGCGCCCTGCCTTCGGGAGTGGGAGTGCAAGCCTCGCTGCCCTCGCGCGACAATTCGCGCCGAATTGCACCATCGTCGCCAATGGCGGGCTGCATGACGTTGAACGAGCGCGGGCAATGTTCACAAGCGCGACGACCGATCTGATTGCGCTCGGACGCGGCGCTCTGGCCAATCCCGACTGGCCACGCCGGGTCGCCGTTGGGATGGCGATCAATCAGTTCGATCCGGCCGTGCTCCGACCGCTCGCGCAACTAACGCCGACGGAAACGGCAGCCGAAACCTGGCGATCCCGTGAACATTCTACGAGATCAGCAGTCTCTTAGAGCGCGTTCCGATGAGATCGAGCCAACTCTCCGTCGGCATGCCCGCGCTTGTCGCGGGCATCCACGTCTTTCTTGCGGCATCTCAGTAAGCAAGACGTGGATGGCCGGGACAAGGCAGGACAAGGCCGGCCATGACTCCGAATAAATGGCTCAATCTGACCGGAACGCGCTCTAGTTTTCAGCGAATGGATGCGCAAGGGGTGCCATACGTCACGTTTCGGACTATGAGATTGTTGGTGGCTGGCACCAGACGCGTGAGAATGCAGGTCTGGTGGCCGCTGTGGTGGGAAATCGGTCAGGAACGGCCATCGTAGAGAACGATGATCCGCGTGCTCCGGGCTTATCCCGGCCACCCCGATCATTCTCTCTCTCCCTGCCTTTACGCTCAGGGGTCGGCGGGACAAGCCCGGCGACGACGCTGGTATGTGACTCAAATCCGCTTTATTTCACCGCGGCGCGCGAAAACCAGGATCGCATTGTCCTCGCAGTGTCGGCAGCCGGCCTTGGCGCCGGTTCTAAGGGTTGCTCCGGGGCCGGGCCGGGGTCATCGGGCGCGTGGTGAGTTGGCAAACCGTCGGGCTGGTCTGCAGGCCGCAATGACGGGCTCAACGTCGTCTCCGTCGCTAGCTGGGCGGCGGGCTTCGGCGCAGGCTCCGGGCTCAATGGCAACTGCAGCGGCCGCGAGGTCTGCTCCACGGTCGGGCCACGCGGCGTCAGGTCCGCGACCGGCACTCGCCATTGAAATGCGTCCAGGCGGCCGGTCACCGGCGATACCGGCATCCAGGTTTCGGCGATGACGCCGTCGGCGGTCCAAACCGGATCGTGGGCGGCATGAACGGCGCGGGCCATCCATTCGCGGGCGAGCCCGGTGTCGCCG
>Ga0137361_10000779_pt1 | contig 18577 bp, 19 predicted proteins | sample Mad1_80_16metaG_FD_104923 | JGI IMG/M metagenome (GOLD analysis project Ga0137361, IMG submission 104923) | Vadose zone soil microbial communities from Angelo Coast Range Reserve, California, USA - Mad1_80_16 metaG | ecosystem: Environmental > Terrestrial > Soil > Vadose zone | place: USA... | reverse complement strand
GGCGGCGTGGCGCAAGGGATCGGCAATGCGTTCTACGAGAAGCTCGCCTTCGACGCGGACGGACAGTTGCTCAACGCCTCGCTCGCCGACTATCTGCTGCCGACCTCGCTCGACGTGCCTGGCATGGAGCTCGGCCATACCGTGACGCTGTCGCCGCTCAATCCGCTCGGCGTCAAGGGCGCCGGCGAGGCGGGCGCCATACCGGTCGGCCCGCTGTTCGCGCAGGCGATCGAGGATGCGCTCGATCTAAACGCCCGCGGCATCGAAATTCTGGAAATTCCGCTCAACCCTGGCCGGCTGTGGCAATTGCTGGCAGAGGCGAGATGACGCTGTAGGGGCGACACACGTTGGCACTAAGGGCGCGTTGGGAAATAATTGCATCACTCACGTGTCATCGCCGGCGAAAGCGGGCGATCAAGTAACCTGATTCGCCAGGGGTTACTGGATGCCCCGCTTTCACCGAAGTCGGCCAAGGCCGACTTCGGCAGCTATCAGGCGAGCGAAATCGGAAACATCGATTTCGCGGGGCATGACAAAACTGTGATTCACTCAATCACGGACGAGTCCTAAGTTAAGCAACAGCCGGGCAGCCTTCCCTCCGCTTGCAGTCCACAAGCGGGGAGAGGGAACAGAAAGACCCGCACACGTCGCTCCACTGCCGCAGTTGGTTTCTCTGTGACGGGTGCGCGACATTTCCGCAACAGGTGGCAAAATAGTATGCTCGGCTGCCACAGGACCAATTTTGTGCATCTGCTCTTGATCCGCTGCGTTGATTAGCTGTGGTCGCGCTCGCTTCGGCCAATCTGAAAGCGACCTGGGGAGGACGCAGGGGCGACCACAATTCTTGGTTGCCTATGCGGCACGGCAGAACGGGGATCATGGCTTGCCGGACTCAGTTCGCAGTCGCCCTTATGCGATGACATCTGCGATGAAGATTCCGGGCGGCGTCAATTTCGTTTGCGACGATCTGGTCAGAGGCCCGCTTTCGGCGGAGGCTGTTGCGGCGCTGCGGACGCATCCGCTTCTGCCGAACGCGGTGTCCGCCGCCGCCGCGGCGTTCGTCGCGATCGCGCGCAGACCGCCTGTCGTCATCAACGATCTAGGCCGTTTGGTCATCGGCAACCTTGCGCTTTATCTGCACTACGCCCGCGATCCTGCCGACCCTAGTTCCGGGCTTTCGGCCGGTCGCCTGAAAGCGCTCTGCGTTGAGCAAAAGGTCTGCAGCAAGGGGCGGGTGCTCGCCGTGCTGGCCTTGATGCGCGACTCCGGCGATCTCGTTGCGGCGACATGCCAGGTCGACCAGCGGCTGCGCCTGCTCGTCCCGACCAAGAAACTGATCAACGCCTGCAGCCAATATTGGGAAGCAATTTTTCGCGGCATGGCGGTGGTGATCCCGACACGATCGGATGCCATCGCGGCGCTGCAATGCGAGGATGTCTTGGCAGCCTTCTTGCGGGTGTTTGGCGGTTACTTCTGCGCCGGCATGCGCATGTTCAAGCTGGGGGCGGGTCTCACTTCGTTCGCCCAACGCAACGCCGCGCTTGCCATCCTTCTCAGCCTGCTGGTGGCTTCTGAGCAAAACGGCGGGGCGGGTGCGCCGGTTGCGGTGCGGATATCGATTGCGGAACTGGCGCGGCGCTTCGGCGTCTCTCGCCCGCAAGTGGTGCGGGTGTTGGACAAGGCGGTTGAGGCTTCCCTTGTCCACCGATCCGCGCCGGACGGTCTTGAGATTACGGTGCTGCCACGTCTGCGGAGCGTGACGGAGGACTTCTATGTCACCGCATTCTTGCTTTGCGACCACTACATGCAGCTAGCCCTGGCTCAAGTCGGCCGCGGGTGAACGCGTCCGTCCCGGCGAGCCCAGCCGTTGGAGCACGAGCAAGCAGAAATCGACGTGGCCGGGACGAGCCCGGCCACGACCCGGAAGAGATGCAATACTGACCGCGGTTTTATTCCCCGATGCCTACCATTTGTCGATCCGGATTCAAATTACTGCCAAAGCGATCATAATAGCGATAGGGCGTCGCGTAGCCATACCGCGGCGCATACCACGGGGCAGACCTGTAAGCGCCGTAATGTCCGTAAGAGCGGTGACGTGCGCCCGCCTCCGCGCTCGACGTCACCGCAAGTGACGTAACGGCGACTGTTGCGGCTGCTGCTGTCGCAAGTATCAGGAATTTCTGCGTCATGACTTCACTCCATGGTTTGGCCTACGCCATTTCGCCCCTGTCGGTTTCATACTATTGGGTTGAATACCAAACGGTTGAGAGCTTCACACAAGCGTTACCTCAACGCACCACGCTGTATCGCATCCAGCTGCTCAAAGCTGCGGGTTTTCGCGCGGATCGTGGCATGCGTCCCAACTGGGGTGTGTTGCGCACCAGCGGTCGCTGGATGTCTCCTGGCTCCCCCCTTTGTAACCGTACGCATTGTTCGGCACGAACACGGCAGCGGGCGCAGTGTGACGGTGAACAGTGGAGCGATGCCGCGCAGAGGAATCCGCCATCGCGGGTGATGCGAGCAATGCCGCGACTCCAATTGTCGACAGGAGCAGTTTCAGATTCGATTTCATATTCGACCTCGCGCTTGTTCATCGTCCTGCCACCCACGTAGTGCCAATCACGCATCACGCAAGGTTTTGGAGTTATCACAACGTTGTGCACGCAACTCGCCTGTTTACGACAATTTAACGTCGCCCATTCCCATCAACGCGCCAACGTTTCGGCTTGCGGGATATTTTGTGCAGGGCTGCGCATAAATCGCGAATCATTTCGATATATTCATATGTTTCCGCAACATTAATTTCCCTTCGTGGCATCGGGATGTATGCATTTCGATCAGAGACGACATGCATTCACCGGCCGTCCCGGCGTGGCGAGCGACCGAAGCGCCTGACGTCGCCTTTTAGCGAAGATCGCCAGCGGCGCCTCGAGCGGGCGTCAGACCTGTACGTTTGCATGGGCGCCGACGCATGTTGAGGAATGGATGCGCCCACTGTTGACCTCCGGCGGAGTTCGTCAGGCAAAAATGCGCTGTTTCTGTCGGGACTGCGGCCCCGGTTTGGGGTAAAATCGGCGAATTCCAGCCGTGTGCTCCGCAATCTTGCGCCAGGAGACGCCCGCCATGACGCCCGCCATGACCCTCGTCGTCACACCGCTTCATCCGCTCTTCGTCGCCAGGATTACGGGAGTCGATTTGAGCCAGCCGATCGACGAAGACATCCAACGGGCGATCGAGGAGGCGATGGACACGTACGCGATTTGCGTGCTGCCCGGTCAACATCTGGAGGACGAGCAGCAGATCGCCTTTTCGCGGTTCTATGGGCCACTTGAAGTATCGCCCGGCATCGGGCGCAAATCCGCGGCGACCTCTCCCACGGCGCGGATACGGCACAGGGAGATATTCGACATCTCCAATCTTGATCAAGACGGCGGCATCCTCGGCGAGAGTAACCCGCGCGCATCGTTCATGCTGGGGAACCAACTCTGGCATACCGACAGCTCGTTCCGGCGAGAATCCGCGACTTGGTCGATGCTGCATGCCAAGGCGATTCCGCCCAAAGGCGGCGACACCGAGTTTGCCGATACGCGCGCCGCTTACGATGCCTTGCCGGACGCGATGAAAATAAGGCTTGAAGGCCTCGTCGCCGAGCATTCCCTGTGGCACTCGCGGAGCAAGTTCGGCGGCTATGCGCCGACTGAAGAAGAACGCAAGTCGTATCCGTCGGCGCGACACAAGCTGGTGCGCCGACATCCGGGCTCAGGACGCAACGCGCTCTATATCGCCTCGCATGCCTCGCACATCGTCGGCATGCCGGTCGAGGAAGGTCAGGCGCTGCTTCACGAGTTGATGGAATTCGCGACGCAGCCGCAGTTTGTCTATTGCCACAAGTGGCAGATCGGGGACCTGGTCATCTGGGACAACCGCTGCACCATGCACCGCGCCACGCCGTTCGACGCCACCGACGAGGTGCGCGACCTGCGCCGCACGACGATCATCGACACCACGCCGGAAGTGCTTGTCGGGTAGCGACGATGCGCGCCCGGTTCACTCGAAGCGATCAACCCTTGTAGGCACGCCATGAGACTTCCCCGCCGCGAATTCCTGCAACTCGGCGGGGCTGCCCTGGCGGCGCCCGCGCTCATCTGTGCCGCAACGGCGCAGACCTATCCGTCGCGTCCGATCACGATGATTATCCCGTTTCCTCCCGGCGGCAATGTCGACGTAATCGGGCGGATCCTCGCCGAACGGATGAGAGCGACGCTTGGGCAACCCGTCATTGTCGAAAACATCGCCGGCGCGAACGGGAGCATCGGTGTTGGCCGCACCGCTCGCGCGAAGCCCGATGGGTACACGATTGACCTCGGCTTCCTGGGCGGGCACGTGCAAAACGGCGCTTTATATTCTCTTCAATACGACGTGTTGAACGATTTTCAACCTATTTCGCCGCTGGTTGCCGCCCCCTACGTCATATTTGGAAGGAAGACTTTGCCGGCGAATGACTTGAAGGAGTTGATCGCCTGGCTGAAGGCCAATGCCGACAAGGCGTCGGCCGCAATTGTCACCGTTGGGGTCCATCTCGTAACCGCACTTTTTGCAAAAGAAACCGGGACGCAATTTGCCATGGTGCCCTACCGCGGCACTGCCCCGGCCATGCAGGACCTGGTCGCCGGCCAAATCGACTTCTCGTTTGACCTGCCGGTTCAGCTGCCGCTGATGCGCGCTGGGAGCATAAAAGCCTACGCGGTCACAAGCGAGGCGCGCCTGGAGACGGCCTCCGACATCCCGACCGCCGGCGAGCAGGGATTGCGGGCACTTACCTCCTCCACATGGTTCGGGTTTTTCGCGCCCAAAGGCACGCCAGCCGACATCGTCGCCAAGCTCAACGCGGCAGCCGTGGGGGCGCTGGCCGATCCGGCGGTACGATCTCGCTTCATCGCTCTGGGATTGGAGATTTTCCCGCGCGAGCGGCAGACGCCGGAGGCGCTCGGCGCGCTGGTGAAGGCCGATGCGGAGAAATGGTGGCCGATCATCAGGGAGTCAGGCATCAAGATGGAATGAGGAAGATGCTTACGGTCATCGCCGGGGCGGGTGCATCATTTCATTTCGCCGCCGGACGATATCGTGGGCGACCTGAACGGCCTCTTTGGAGATTTGCCGAAGCAACCCGCTTACGGAATTCTTGAATCCGACAAAATAAATCGTTGAATCCGTATTTTGCGGCGCTGGCGGATAGTCAGTCGGATTCTTGGTGTCGCCAGCCCGAAGAAAGCTTCGATAGTTCGGGCGGTATCCGGTGGCAAGGATGATCGCGTCGAACTTGCCTTCACCTCCGCCGCAGAAGATCGCGCCGTCCTCGGTGATCGCAGATATTCCGGGCTCTATCCTGATTGCTCCTTCGGAAATTTTTCGCACCGTGCCGACGTCGATGACGGGAATTTTGGCCGAAGTCGCAACCCGCCGCAAAATGCCTTCCCTCGGGCGCCTGATTCCATGCCTCGAAAGATTGCCGAGAGCCAAATCGAGAATGCGCGGGAACAGCGTTTCGCTGGCCGCCGACGGAAGCACTCTGGTTGCGAGCATCGCAACGAGCTGAATCGGGATGCCGAAAAGATCACGCGGGACGATGTGAACGCCGTTGCGTATCGAGATGCTCGCGCGCGCGCCCGCCTCGGATAGATCGAGCGCAACCTCGGCGCCGGTGTTGCCCATGCCGATCACCAGGACGGATTGGCCGGCGAACGGCTTGGGGTTGGCGTACGCGGCGCTGTGGATGAGCTTGCCCCTGAATTTCTCCATCCCGGGAATGGATGGGATCGCAGGCTCGGCATTGAATCCGGACGCGACGACAACATAGGGGGCGCCGATCGAAGATGAGGTGCCTTGTATACGCCAATCATTTCCATCCCGACATACGGAGCGTGCGGCATCACCAAACCGCGGCTTCAAATCGAACTTCGCCGCATAGCGATCCAAATATTCGATCATCAGATTTCTTGGCACATAGCGAGGATAGGCGGCAGGAAAGGGGACGTAAGGCAGGCAAGACAGTTGCTTGACCGTGTGTAAATGCAGCCGCTCGTAGTGGCGGTGCCAGGACGAGGCGACCCTGTGATCCCTTTCTAAAATGACGAAGTTCAAGCCGGCCTGCCTAAGACATGCGCCGACCGCAAGTCCAGCGGGACCTGCCCCGATGATGGCAACGTCTGTATGTTCTGGCATTTCGTCTCACTCGGCAGCTTGCTCGACATCGGCTAGCGGCGGCCGTGGGCTAAGCCCTAGGTCCTCGCGTGTTGACCGCGATTCGCTACCGAGCAACGCATACAGCGCCGGCAGAACGAACAGCGTGAGCAAGGTGGAGCTGACCAGGCCCCCGATGACAACCGTAGCCAGCGGCTTCTGAACCTCGGCGCCGGTCCCCGTCGCGATCGCCATCGGCACGAATCCGAGTGATGCCACGGGCGCGGTCATGAGCACCGGACGCAGGCGGGTGAGGGCGCCGCGATAAATCGCCTCCTGCTTCGGCACGCCGCTCGCAATCAACTGCCGAATAAAGGTCAGCATCACAAGGCCATTGAGCACCGCGACGCCTGACAACGCAATAAAGCCGACCGCAGATGAAATCGAAAAGGTTCGTCGCCACCGTATGCACGGTCGCATCGACGAGTTCGGTGCGGCTGAGCACCGACCGTGCGCGGATGCCGGGCGGGAGCGTCCGGTTGATATCCTTGATTTTTGCATCCGCCGCAGCCGAGACGGTGCGGCTGTTGCCGCCGACGAGCATCAGGGCGGTGCCCAGCACCACCTCGTGGCCGTTCACACTTGCGCTGCCTGTCCGAAGTTCGCGACCCACGGCGACTTGTGCCAAGTCCCGCACGCGCACCGGGACGCCGCCGCGCGTGGCGACGGCGATCTCCTCGATCTCGGCGAGGCGCGCGATCAGGCCATTGGTCCGCACCACGCAACCCTCGCCGTTGCGTTCGATGTAATTTGCGCCGCGGCTGTTGTTGTTCGCCTCGATCGCGTTGACGATCTGGCTGAAGGAAATGCCGTATCCGACGAGGCGCGCCGGATCGGGTTCGATCCGGTACTGCTTGACATAGCCCCCGATAGCATCCGCACCCGCAATGCCCGGCACGGTCCTCATCTGCGGACGAATGATCCAGTCCTGTACGGTGCGGAGGTAGATCAGACGTTGCAGATCATCTGAGAGGCGCTCCCCTTCAGGCGTGAGATAGGCGCCGTCGCTCTGCCAACCGGGCTCGCCGTCATGCGCAGGCATGGCTGCCGGGGTGGATCGTATTCGACGGACCACCAATAGACCTCGCCGAGACCGGTCGAGATCGGACCCATGATCACGTCGACATTGGGCGGCAGGTTCGGCTTGGCCGTCGTCAGGCGTTCGGCCACCTGCTGACGGGCAAAGTAGATGTCCGTCCGGTCGCTGAAGACGGCGGTAACCTGGGCAAATCCATTACGCGAAAAGGACCAGGTATTTTCGAGACCCGGAATGCCGGCAAGCACGACCTCGATCGGAAAGGTGACCTGCTTTTCGATTTCCAAAGGCGATAAGGCCGGCGCGAAGGCATTGACTTGAACCTGGACGTTGGTGATGTCGGGGACGGCGTCGATCGGCAGTCTGGTCAGAGACCACGCGCCCGACACGGCGGCCGCCAACGTGAGCAGCAGGACAAGCCAGCGGCGGCGCACAGACAAGGCGAGGATGCGCTCGATCATTGCCTGGTCAATTCTCGGCCAGCGCTTTCAAGAGCTCTGCTTTGAGCAAAAACGTATTGGTTATGGCGATCACCTCGCCGGGACGGAGCCCGGACAACACCTCCACCATGCGCTCATCGCTCTGACCGAGGACCACTTGGCGCTTCTGGAAGCCTCCGGGGACTTGCACGAAAACGACCGTTGCGGTGCCGATGTTGTGGACCGCGCTCGTCGGGATCCCAAGCGTGACCGGCTGTTCCGCGAAAGCGACCGCAGCGGTGACAAAGGAGCCCGGCCGCCACATGCCATTGTGGTTTGCTATTTCCGCCACAGCGCGCGCGGAGCGGCTGTCCTTATCGAGCATCGGCCCGATGAATATGATTTTGCCCTCGACGCTTACAGCGATGCCCCGGGTCGTGATCGACACGGCCTGTCCCTCTTTGATCAGAGGCAGATCGGTCGGGCTAATGGCGAGATCGACCCAGACCGGATCAAGATCGGCGATGACGAAGAGCTCCGTTTCGAGGTTGTCCCGCCCGACCGCGGCACCGAGGTCGACCTTGCGCTCCACGACACGGCCCGCAAGCGGCGAGCGGACTTCTTGGCGGCGCAGAAAAGCTTCCGGCTCGTTGGGTAAGTTGGTGATTTCTGGTTCAGTCAGGCCCAGGGCAAATAGCTTTTGCCGGGTAATGTCGTTCCTCATCTTCGCGTTTGCGGCCTGGTTTCGGGAACGAAGGAACTGCTGCTCGGTCGAAATCTTTTTGTCCCAAAGCACCTTTTCCCGTTCGAACAGGTCCTGCTGCAGCTCGTTGGTCAATCGTGCCGCGAGATATTCGCTTTTTGCATCGGCAAATTCGCGGCTCTCAAGAATGGCCAGGACTTCATTGGCAACGACCGCATCTCCGACTTTCTTTCGCAGCTCCGCCGCCGTGCCCGACACCTTGACGGCGACGTGGGCGACGCGGTCTGCGTGCGGAATAACGGTGCCAGGGACGACAATGCGGTGCGCGATAGTGCCGGCCTGCGCCGGCGCGGACTCGATACTGGCGGATTTGATCTCATCGTCGTCGAGCTTGACGATACTTTGCTGGTCGCCTTTTGCCTCGACATTGGATTTTGCGGGTTCCGCGGATGGGGACTCCTGGACTCTTGGAGCCGTGGCCGAAGAGAATCCGACGGCCGTCCTGATTCGCTCCGGCCACTGTGGAAAAAAGCTCGCCAGCGCAAAGCCAGCCGCAAGGGCTCCGATCAAAACAGGCAGACGATCAATCATGCCCCTTGCTCTCATTGGTCACTTAAGATGCGAGTGGCAAACTCGCCGTCGCGCCGGCAAACACCTAATATCGAGATATGGCCTTGAACTCGCTCACCACCGCACGCGTCGGCTTGCCCCGCCCGTTTGCCGCCACGTCGAGGCACTGGTCCACGTGGTCATGGATCAGTTGCCGTTTCGCCTCCGCAATGGCCTTTTCAACGGCGTGAAGTTGCTGGGCAAGGTCAAGACATGGGCGGCCTTCCTCGAACATCGAGATGACGCGCCGAATGTGCCCCTCGGCGCGCTTGAGCCGCTTGACGATATCCGGATGGCTTTCATGGATGTCTGTCTCTGCCTTCATTTGATTTATCCTGTGGGTGAGGATACGCCAAGCGCATGCTTCTGCCGATAAGCGGGCGCATAACAACATATCTGCGGACACTAAATTATCCTATCCCCCAGGATACTATAAGTGCAATGAGTGTTTTGCGCTGAACTATTTTCGTGTATTCCTGCGAGGCAGGAAGCGCAATGCGAGGGAAGTCGTGTGCAACCAGGCGAAAGCTCAAATCTGCTGAACCGGAGACAGATACCCGTCCGGCTTGCCGGCCGTCGCCGGGGGTTCATCAGCTCCGGCTGGGTCGCCGCGGTGGCGTCGATTTCCGGATCGTTGGTGATTGCCTGCGCAGTGATGAGCCTCGCATCCCATGGGCGGGCGAACGAAGTCGCCCGCCCTGACCAGCCTGATCTGGAGGCGCAGCTCGCAGAACTAAAGGCCAAGACGGCTGACCTCGTTGCATCCGCGCGACCGCGTCTCGACGCACTTTCTCCGCAACAGCGGCTGTCCGCGCCTCCCGCCATCTGGCGGGTGCCGGGGACTCTCACGCAATTCCAGGACTGCGCGGACTGCCCCCAGATGGTGGTGATCCCGGCCGGCGAGTTCACGATGGGCTCGCCCCCCTCGGACGGGGCCGCGGCGGCCCAGCATCGCGTCACGATTGCTCATCCCTTCGCAGTCAGCAAATTCGAAATTACGTTTAGCGAATGGGACGCCTGCGCAACCGACGGCGGTTGCGGCGGCTACTGGCCGGACGACCAGGGCTGGGGACGTGGCAATCAACCCGCGATCAATGTTTCCTGGGAAAACGCCAAATCTTACGTGGCGTGGCTCAGCCGGAAAACCGCTCAGCCGTACCGGCTGCTGTCAGAATCCGAATGGGAATACTCGGCGCGGGCAGGGACAACGACGCGATTTTCGCTCGGAGACACCTTGTCTCCGAGCCAGGCGAACTACGACGGCAGCGCCGACGGGTCAGGCCCCTCCGAGGTGAACCGGCAGCGCGCAGTGCCGGTCGGGAGCTTTCCGCCTAATGGGTTCGGCCTTCATGACATGCATGGTAATGTCGCGGAATGGGTCGAAGACTGCTGGCACGATGAATACACCGCAATGGCCCCAACCGACGGCTCCGCCTGGGTCGACGGCAATTGCAATGGCCGCGTCGTGCGCGGCGGATCGTGGGAGGATTCCGACGTCGAGCACCGCTCGGCCGCTCGCACCGGCGGCGACAAACGCGATCAGTTCTATACTGATGGATTGCGTATCGCGCGGGGTCTCTGACCGTGTGGCCTGGCGTTCGAGCCGGTGAGAGACCTAGACTTGGCGAGCGCCAAGCCGCCAAGTTTGCGGTGCCAAAGCGGGCGCCGGCAAGGCCTCAAATTTTCTCATTGGCTCAGCTGCGGCGCCTGGGTCCGTTCCTCCTGGGGCTGTTTCTGTGGTCCCAGGCTGCCGGCATCGTGCCGTTGATCAGCGTCCACATCCAACATGCCTTCGAGAGCGAGCGGGATGTTGCTGCCGACCTGTCCGAACGTGGTGGCGGCAATCACGTGCACCATCATCACGCCCGTCATGACGGTCAGCACGAGCACGGCAGCAGTGATCCCGGCGATCAATGCTGTACCTTGCACCACCATTTGGCTGGTGTGGTCCCGATCGCGGGCGGCGCAAGCGTGAGCGGTTTGACCCCACAGGTCACCGCGGTCCCGCCGCGACCATTCATCAGCACCAGGGCCGGTCCGCCGGAACGTCCACCGAAGCTCCCGTTGTCGATCTGAAACGCGCAGCACCCGGCCCATTGGCCGGGCGCCCGCTTGGATTCGGCAACGACGGAGTTTTTTTATGCGCGCGCAGCTTTGGCGGCGTGACGCCTCCCGGCATCGCGGGAGGTGGTTCCGCCCTGTTTTCCGCTCGGCGATCGGTACGGCCGCCGCAGCGACGGTTATCATTGCAATTGCCACATCGCCGATCCGCGCCGACAGCGCCAAGACGCGAACGGACCCATTGGACACCGAGCACCTGTTCGGATTCATTGAAGGCGCCGATATCGGCAGCAAGGGTGAAAGAGAGATCGTGATCGACACGACGTTGCGCGCCGCCAAAAGCACCGGCTCGCTCGCCAACACAGCAACAGAACTCGAGTTCAAATACACGGCGTTCGAAAACTTCCGCATTTCGGCCGCTGCAGCACTTGCCTATTACGACATCGCCGGAGTCACGGGAATAAGCGATGCCCGGCGCGCGGCGGTGCAATCGCTGTCCTTCGACGCACGGGTCCGCCTGCTTGATCGCTCACAGGCGCCCTTCGGCTTGACCTTGAGCGTCGCCCCGCATTGGGGCCTGGTCGACGAAACCAGCGGCGTGCGAACCGATCACTTCGGTACCGAAATCCAGCTGTTGGCGGACCGCGAGCTTGCGCCGGACCGGCTGGTCGGTGCGATCAACCTCATCTTTGCCAACGATCGGGCACGCCTGCTCGCATCCGATGGTATCGAGCAAGAGTCACTCCTCGGGGCCGGTGCCGCCCTTGCGGCGCAGGTCATGCCCGGCCTGTGGCTGGGGGGCGAAGCGCGGTACCTGCGCGATTACAGCGGCGCCGCACTGAACGTGTTCTCAGGCCAGGCGGTCTACGTTGGCCCGACCCTCTACGCACGGCTCGGTCGCAAGGCTTTTGTCTCGGCAGCGTGGGATATTCAGATCCGCGGCCGAGCCATCGCTGCCCCCGGAGCACTCGACCTGGCGAACTTCGAACGGCACCAAGCCAAGCTGCGATTTGGATTCGCGTTTTGAACGCGACCTCAGTGGTAACCGATGTCGGCGCGGACCTTTCCGCGAAACACCCAGTAAGACCACCCCGTGTACATGAGGATGATCGGCAGCAGAAAGAGCGTCCCGACCAGGAGGAAGGCTTGCGTGCTGGCCGATGACGCGGCTTGCCACAACGTAAACTGATACGGCACGATCATCGGCCACAGACTGATGGCAATGCCGATATAGGACATAACGAAGAGGCCGATCGCACCGACGAACGGCGCCACCTCCGAGCGGTTTCTGAGTGAGCGCCACTCCCAGAAAGCCAACAGCCCGGTGATGATCGGAACCGGCGAGAGAAAGGCGATGTTGGGCCACGAGAACCAGCGCCGGGCGATATCCGGTTCCATCAACGGCGTCCACAAGCTCACCACCGCGATCGCAAACAAGACGCCAGTTAAGCACCACCGTCCCAACCGGCGCGCCCAATCCTGGAGCGTGCCTTGCGTCTTCAGCACCAGCCAGCCGGCGCCGAGCAGGCTGTAGCCGAAGACCAGGGCGATGCCCGTAAAGATCGAGAACGGCGTGAAGCAATCGAACGAGCTGCCGGCGAAATGACGTCCTTCGGTTTGAAAGCCTTGGATGAAAGCACCAAGCACAATTCCTTGGGCAAAGGTCGCGAGGGCAGAGCCATAGCAGAAAGCGTGATCCCAGAAGGTTCGATGCTCGGCGTCCCGGTAGCGGAATTCGAAGGCGACGCCGCGAAAGACGAGCGCGAGCAGCATCACCAGCACGGGAAAGTAGACTGCGGGCAGGATGATCGCGAAGGCGAGCGGAAACGCTGCCAAAAGTGCTAATCCGCCCAGCACGAGCCACGTCTCGTTGCCGTCCCAGATCGGCGCGATAGAGTTCATGACAAGATTACGCGACGGCAGATCCGGCGCAAGCCCATAAAGAATGCCGACCCCGAGATCGAATCCGTCCAGCAAGACATAGAGAAACACGCCAAAGCCGAGAATGATCGTCCACAAGGGCACGAAGTCGAGCACGGCCGGGGTCATGATCCCGCGCTCCCTTCGGGATGTGGCAGGGCTTGCACCGGCTGCAGCGGCCGGCCGCTCTCAACTGGCTCCGGCTCCATGGCGGGCTCCACCGGGCCATTCCTCACAATCCTCGCCATCAGCGCAATGCCCCCCGGGAACATGATGAGATAGACGACGCCATAGCCGACGAGCGACAGGACCACGTCGAAGCCCGTCAGAGAGGGAGACACCGAATCCGCCGTACGCATGAGGCCGTACACCGTCCAGGGCTGGCGGCCGACCTCGGTCGTCGCCCAGCCGGCCAGCACCGCGAGAAAACCGAGCGGGGACGCGAGCATGCAACTCCGCAGGAACCAACTTGAATCGAACAGCCGCCCGTGGGTCCGCAACCACCAGCTTGCGGCGATCAATGCGAGCATCAGCAAGCCGATCCCCACCATGATCCGGAAAGCAAAAAACGGAATGGCAACTGGGGGACGATCGCTGGAGGGCCAATCTTTGAGGCCGCGCACGATTCCGTTCGGATCGTGGGTCAGGATCAGGCTGCCGAGGTCGGGAATGGACAGCGCGTAGCGGTTCGTTTCCGCCTTCTCGTCGGGAATCGCGAAGAGATTGAGCGCGACGCGACTATTTGTATCCCAATGCGCCTCGATCGCCGCGAGCTTCGCCGGCTGATATTCGAGCGTATTGAGGCCATGGGCATCGCCGAGGAGTATCTGGAGCGGGACAAGAACCGTGAGCAGCCATAACGTCATCGGCAGCATGGTCCGAGCTTCGTCCACGAAGCGCCCGCGCAGGAGGTAATAAGCGGCCACACCGACAACAACGAAGCCGGTAGTAATGTAGAAGGCGACGACTGTATGAGCGAGGCGATAAGGAAAGGACGGGCTGAAGATGATTTGCAGCCAGTCGTTTGGAAAGAACCGCCCATCGACCATCTCGTAACCGGCCGGCGTCTGCATCCAGCTATTGGTCGCAAGGATCCAAAAGACGGAGAACAGTGTGCCGAGAGCCACCATGAGCGCCGCGATGAAATGCGCCCAGCGCGGCACCAGCTTGCGGCCAAACAGCAGGACCCCGAGGAAGGCCGACTCCAGGAAGAACGCCATCAACCCTTCATAGGCGAGGAGCGGCGAGAGGACGTTGGCGGTGGCGTCGGAGAATCGGCTCCAGTTCGTGCCGAACTGGAAGGGCATGACGATACCCGACACCACGCCCATGCCGAACGATACGGCGAAGATTTTGATCCAGAACGTCGAGAGCCGGAAGTAGATTTCGCGCCCCGTGGCGAAATGCGTTCCCTCCAGCACGGCGATATAGGACGCGAGTCCGACCGTGAAGGCCGGCAGAAGGATGTGCCACGCGACCACCCAAACGAATTGCAGCCGCGACAGCAACAAAGGATCGAGGCTCATCCCGTCCTTCCAGTCTGCATCGCCGTGACGGGCGCATTAAAGTTCTCGGGCCGAATGCTACCTCGGCCGATCACCTTGCCGTCACCATGCGTATCGCGTTCGCCCCAAACTGTCTTGCCTCTGGATGAGCTTCCCCGGCTCGCACGTCAAGAGGAGGCGGACGGCACCGACAGTTCGGGAGCTGCGCGCCGAAGAACTCATGACGCGGCGAGAGGGTTCCCAAGGTTGGGCAGAATTCAGGACAAGATAAGCCGCCCAGCCGTGTCCAGCCCCACCTTTACGCCGAACCTCCTGCTTTCGCGATCCAGCGTCTGTTGCAGCCACTCAACATCCTGGCTTGACGGCCGCGCCAGCCGGAAATTGCGGATCTGGAGAGGAACGATTTCGAGGCTGACAACGGCCGCACTGGCTGCATCGACGCCGGCGACGTACATCAAAGCCAAGTCGCCTCGATACTCTTCGTAGCCGTGGATACCCTCGTAGTCGTTCAAGAAATCACCGCAGCCATAGAGGATTAGCCGGTCGCGATAGACTTCGATGCCCTTTGGATGATGCGATGAGTGACCGTGCACGATGGACACGCCGGCGTCGTCGATGAGCGCGTGCGCAAATCGCTGCTCGGCAGCCGCAACGTGGTAGCCCCAATTTGATCCCCAATGGATGGAAACCAGGATCACATCGCCGGGCCGGCGCGTACGCTCCACCTGTTCGGCGATGCGCGCCACGCCAGACAACGACAGATCGCTCAGGACATTGACGCCGGCAGACTCGCGCGTCGCGGTCCAGCTCTCTGGGACGCCGCTCGAGGGGAGCGCGAACGAAAACACCAGGACGCGGCCCTTGCTGTGAAAATCGAGCACCGCCGGCGCCGCCGCTTCGTCGAGATTTCGCCCGGCCCCCGCCATCTTGATCCCCAGATGGGCCAATGTCGCCAGCGTCTCTGACAGCCCGGCACGGCCCCAGTCGAGAACGTGATTGTTGGCCAGCACGCAGCAATCGATCGCAGCCGCAGCCAAACACTCCGCATTATCGGGACTTACCCGGTAATTGATGCCTTTCCGGATATAGTCATCACTGCGGGTGACGCTCGTTTCGAGATTGATGATGCGGCCGTCCGGTTGCGCGCGGCTCCACTCGTCAAGCGCCGCACCCCACACATACCAAGGATCGGCGTGCCGTGGAATTGGTCCATTTGCTGCCTCCGCGAGACGCACGTAGTCCATCGCCGAATGGGCGTACCCCTCGTGCAAAGCCGGATCACAGGGATGCGCCAGCACCTGGTCAATCCCCCGGCCGATCATAACGTCACCGCCCAGGAACAGCCGAATGACAGGCGGCGGCTCCGGGTGCACTGAACTCAATCTCACCATAACCCTTGCTCCTGCCGTTCACCTCCGCTTGCTACATATCTGCAGTTCGCTCGACGGTTTTGGCTGCTTCAACCGCACCGGCGGACCGCCAGATGAGGCCTTACGGATCAAGAGAGCGAGGCACACACTTCATCATGCGGCCACTTCTCCACCCGACGCTGGTCAACGGACGCTCCGGCGACCCGGCCCTTTATATCGAAACGCTGTTCGAGCAGCGCGCGATCCTGTTCGACCTGGGCGATATCGCGCCGCTATCGCCGCGAAAGGTTCACCGCCTCGACCGTGTGTTCGTGTCGCATGCCCATCTCGATCACTTTATCGGCTTCGATCGCCTGCTGCGGATCCTGGTCGGCCGGGAGAAGACGGTCGCGCTCTATGGGCCGAGCGGCTTCATTGATCACGTGCATCATAAGCTTCAGGCCTACCTCTGGAATCTGGCGGACCGCTATCTGTCCGACCTCGTCTTCGTGGTGACCGAGATCGCTTCATCCTCCGAGACCCGCAGGGCGCAGTTCCGTCTCAGGAACGGCTTTGCGGCGGAGCCGATCGCCGCCGCCCCGATCGTCGACAACGTCATCTGCGATCAGCCGGACTTCCGGGTCTCGGCTGCGATCTTGGAACACCGCACGCCTTGCTTGGGTTTCGCCATTGAGGAAGTCGCTCACGTCAATGTCTGGAAAAGCCGGCTTGCGGACCTGGGACTATCCGTTGGCCCCTGGCTGCGCGAACTCAAGCAGGCGGTGACGGAGGGCCGGCCGGCCGACTATCCGCTCCAGGTTCCCGCCGGGCCAGGTTCCTCCCATGCGCACGAGATGCCGCTTGGCGCCCTGAGCGGCGTGGTCACGGTCACGCCCGGCCAAAAAATCGCTTACGTGACCGACGTCGCCGATACGGCCGCCAATCGCATGGCCATCGTCAACCTCGTTCGAAATGCTGACCTGCTGTTCATTGAGGCGCCGTTCGCGCAAGCGGATACGGCATTAGCCGCCGAGCGGTCGCACCTCACCACTGCGGCGGCCGGAACCATCGCGCGCGAAGCCCAGGTGCGCCGCGTCGAGCCATTTCATTTTTCGCCGCGCTATGCGGGGCAAGAAGAGAGGATGCTCAACGAGGTCAACGCTGCGTTTGCCGGCCGATGCCCGGAAGGAGCGATGACGTGAGGCGCGGCCTCACAGCGCTCTGACGGCATTTCGTCGCATCGAACGCAGTCCCAACCACAACGTTGTGCCGATAAGTGGCATTGCCGCAAGTGCAGTCGTTCACAGTGCAGGAAGATGATGCAACAGAGCCATTCCACGGAAGCAGCTAAGCGTGGATTCGCGACAACTGATGATGTAGCGCGAATCCTTGGCAACCTCGATCCGACCAAGATGCTGCCAATTATGGCGCTTCGCCCCACGATCCTGGACATCGAAGAAGCTTCCATGTGGCTAGCGGGCGATCGCGACGTATTTGGGCCCGGTATGCCGCTACAGGGCGTTGCCAGTCAGATTGTCGCGATCCTCACAGCAGACGAAGAGGAGGAGGAACCGCGACGCCCGGGCTGAGCCCGTGCTCATGGTCCTCCAATATGTCAGGCCGCACGGCAGTTCCGGCGCTCACTTCCCCTCCACCTCCCGCACCGGCGTCTCCGGCGTGAGTCCGCCGCGCCGGCGGGCGAAAGTCTCGCTGCCGCTCTCCTGCCAGCGGCCCTCCACGGCGCGCGCGGCGTAGCGCTCCCACGCTTCGTCCCATTCGCCGAGCGAATAGCCATGCCACGGCGGCTGCGGCTTGAGTGCCGGCAGGCCCAGCTCTTCCCACATGGCGCGCGCGCGCTCCATGAATGGCCGCGCCGGCAGCGCCAGCGGCGGCATCGGACCTTTCAAAGTGGCGTCGATCAAAAGCGTTGAGTCCCCGCTGCGGCGGCCGGTCTTCGGGCCGTGACCGCCGGAGCGATGCGGCACCACATGAAGATCGTCGCCCATATGGGCCCGGTAGGCGAGCGACCAGAACACCGCATCGGCATTGCGCGGATCGACATCCTCGCTCACCGCAATAACGATTTTGCCGCAATCGGCCTTGAGGATGGCGGCGCCGTTAAGGCCGCGCCAAACCTCGCTTTGCGGCGTACCGGGCGCAAACTGCAGGAAGATCACCGGGCGGATATTGCTCAGCGGCTCATGCAACACGACGTTGCGGATGCCCTTGACGGACAAGGTGTCGCGCAGGTGCGCCAGGAACATCGGCTCATAGGCGACACGCTTGATCACGCTCGACTCGCTCGGCGTCACCTGGCTGATGATCGACACGAACACCGCCGCTCGCTTGTGCGTGATCGCCGTCACCTGCATGGACATGTTGAAATCTTCGAGCGCGACATGGCCATGGCTTTCGCCGAACGGGCCCTCCGGCTCCAGCAGGTCGGGATCGATCAGGCCCTCGATCACGATTTCGGCGTCGGCCGGCACTTCGAGGTCGACCGTCACGGCCTTGGCGGTGCGGATCGGATACCCGGCGAGCGCGCCCGCGACTCCGATCTCGTCATGGTCGACGGCAAGCTTCTGCGGGCCCGTGAACGCCACCACGGGGGCACAGCCGATCACGATGGCGCAGGGCATAGGCTCGTTGCTGGCGCGATATTTCTGCCAATGCAGATAGCCGCCGGCGCCGCCGATCCGCGAAGCCATGCGAACACCCAGCCGATCAGTCGCCTT
>Ga0137361_10000777_pt1 | contig 18589 bp, 18 predicted proteins | sample Mad1_80_16metaG_FD_104923 | JGI IMG/M metagenome (GOLD analysis project Ga0137361, IMG submission 104923) | Vadose zone soil microbial communities from Angelo Coast Range Reserve, California, USA - Mad1_80_16 metaG | ecosystem: Environmental > Terrestrial > Soil > Vadose zone | place: USA... | reverse complement strand
GATTCAATGTTCAGGGCGATTCTTGTTGCGGCTATAGGGGTCTTCGCTGTCGGCCTCTGCTGGGCCGACGATGCAAAAGAGATAAGCGTGCGGTACCACTTTGCGCTTACTAAAGGCAATGGCACTCCAGTGTGTGAGGCGTATCTGCTGCGCCTAAATCAGGCTGTGTTTGTTGATCCGCCGTTTTGCGGGCGGCCTGAAAATTCGAGTGTTGCGGGATTTACATCACTGCACCGCCAGGAATTGGAGCCGCAGGAAATTTTGCGGTTGGCAAACCGTATATCTGATTTCATGAATAGCAAGAAGCAGGATCAACCCGAGATGGTTAACTCTATCGGCACTGACGGGAGACCGACTCGCGTACCAGCGTGGAACCTCAGTGATATCACTGGGGCCGCCGATCTTCATGTCTGGCGATACTCGCCCCAAGTGGACATCGACAATGATGGTGTGCCTGACAATCTGATCCTCTGGCATGGTCTGGGTGCGTCCAGCCGCAACAATATTTGTGGAGCGACGTTTGCGAACAATCCAACCGGAGGTTACCTTGAACAAGGCGCCTTCATTCTCAAATCGGACAATGTATCCATTGATGAGACAAAAACCAAAGCGATTTTCGGTCATCCACGCGGCGGCTATGTCGGGAAGATCAATGGCAGAGACGCATATTTTCAGGGGTTCGTGCCTGTTGGAGCGTCAATTGGCATCTTCAGTTTCCAGCGCACATATTATTTCGACGCATTTTTCGACCCTGACTTTGGGGATTTCGCTGGTGGACGACAGAGCGATCCCGGCCTTTATGACGTTCTTGGCGTCTTTAAAAGCGAGCACGGGCATACGACGCAGATCTGTGAATACAAATTTGCCAGCCATTTTGCTTCTGAAGATAGTCGCTAATGGCTAGGGAGAATTTGAGCCGCCGTTGGCTCACGTAATCTTCGAGCGACTGCTTAGTCGATATTTGAGCGACCGGTCTGGGCGCGCCGAATTGCCCGCTTGGGGTCGTGACCTTCGAAAGACAGCCGCTATCGGTGCATCGTGGGCATGTCCCCAGTGGCTTGCATAGCAGACGTCGCGCCCAAGCATCGCGCGTGCGCGTGCTGAAGGAGAGAGACGAACTGGTGGAGACCGCAGCGTTATCTTAGAAGCCGGCAACGGGATGGGGGACGTACGGTGCCTCGAGCAATCTGATCTCTTCGTTCGATAGTTTCACGCCCGATGCCGAGAGCGCATCCTCGAGATGATGTGGCTTGGTGACTCCGACGATCGGTGCGGTAACCACCGGTTTCGAGAGCAGCCAGGCCAACGCGACTTGGGCCCGTGGGAGTCCGCGTTTATCGGAGAGGTCGCCCAGCGCGTCAACCACCTTCTTGTCCGCTTCCACGGTCCCCGCGTAGACACTGTTGCCCCACTCGTCGAGTTTCGCGCGTTCGGTTCCGGGTTCCGATTGCCACGACCGGGCCAGGCGTCCACGCGCCAGCGGGCTCCACGGCAACACCGCGATTGCCTCCGCCTTGCACAGGCCAAGCATTTCGCGCTCCTCTTCCCGGTACAGAAGGTTGTAGTGCGGCTGCATGGAGACAAAGCGCGTCCGTTCCTTCAGGTCCGCCACATGCAGCGCCTTGGAAAATTGCCAGGCGAACATGGTTGAGGCGCCGAGGTAGCGTGCCTTTCCCGCCTTGACGACGTCGTGCAACGCGTCAACGGTCTCTTCGATCGGCGTGCTGTCATCCCAGCGGTGGATCTGGTAGAGGTCGATATAGTCGGTCCCGAGCCTTCGCAGGCTCGCATCGACCTCCATCATGATCGCTTTGCGGGACAGTCCGCGGCTGTTCGGGCCCGGCCCCATGGGGTAGTAGACCTTGGTTGCAATCACGACGTCGTCGCGGCGCGCGAATTCCTTCAGGGCGCGCCCCGTCACCTGCTCGCTCTCGCCGGAGCCGTACATATTGGCCGTATCGAGGAAATTGATTCCCGCTTCCAGCGCCCTGCGGATGATCGGCCGGCTTTGCTCCTCATCCAGTATCCATCTTCTCTTCTGCAGCCCGAAGCTCATGCAACCGAGGCAGATGCGGGACACTTTGAGGCCGCTGTTTCCCAGGTTCACGTAATCCATCGAGATGCTCCGTTCAGTTGCGCGTTCGGGCGATGCAGCGCGAAGACGATACGCCGACACCGATTGCGGCGCCGGGCAGTCCGGGACTGGCGAGGGCCGGCGCCGTCTGGCGTGTGCCGATCGCGCCTGAACTGAAGTCCTGCTAGAACGTCCAGGTCGCGATGATCGAGTACAAGTCCGGGCTGCCGCCCGGCGCACTGATCCGCTCGTACTCCACGCGAACGCCCAGTGAGAGGAACTTCGCCTGCGCGCCGGCACCGTAGGCAAAACGGGTGTCGGTCGAATCCTGATGGAAGGACGGGTTCGCGACACACGTTATCGGAGCCACACACCGCCACGAAGCGTTGACCTCGGTGCGCAGCCGGGAAAAGCCGGCCTTGCCATAGACGTCGAAGATGGGAAGGGGCAGCGGCCAATAGACCAGACCGAACAGCGAGGTCGCCTTCTGCGACACATCCAGGTTATAAATCAGCCCGGGAGGTACCGGGCCGACTCCTGAAGCCGAGTGGCCGAGATCGGCGTACTCGAGTTCGGCTCCCAGCAGGGAGATCGGCCGAACGCCGATCAGCGCCTTCCATCCGGTATGGTTCTCCACGAACTCGCCCAGGTTCGAGAAAGCGCCAAGGTCACTTCGCACGTGCGACTGGCCGACTCCGCCGCCGATATACAGTCCGAGCAGATTGTCGGCCCGGGCAGCGTGCGAGAACAGGATGGTGGTCGCGCCCAGCAGGAGCCTCGCCAGTGCGCCTCCCAATCCGCCGTTTCGAAGGCAATCGCCCATGTTCATTTCTCCCGGACGTTTTCATGTGTGCGATCGATAATACGGTCACGGTTCAAGCGTCCGGCATGTCCACGGGTAACAAATGGAAAATGTCGTGACCGCCGCTTTACAAAGTGCGCCAGGTCGACGCCACACCCGAAACGTCAGGAGGCTGACGTGACTGCTCGCGATACCGATGAGCCGAGTCGGACGACGGAGCTGCTGCGCCGAAGCGAAGCCTATCTGACCGAGGCGCAGGCACTGAGCCGGACCGGCAGCCTTGGCTGGGTCGTCGCAACGGGCGAGCTTTTCTGGTCGCCCGAAACGTATTGCATCCTCGGTTACGAGGCGTCGGTGAAACCGTCTCTGGACGGTGTGCTGAAGCGCGTTCATCCCGAGGACCTGGCCCTGGTGCAGCAGACCCTGGAGCGGGTGTCACGCGATGGAACCAGCCTGGACGTCGAACACCGCCTGCTGATGCCCGACGGCAATGTCAAGCATGTGCACGTGGTGGCCCGCCCCGCCACAGACGCCGCAGGGAAACTGGAGTTCGTGGGGGCGGTGATGGACATCACCGAACGCAAGCGCGCGGCCGAAGCGCTGCGCGCCTCGGAACACCTTGCACGCGGCCAGCTGGAGGCGGTGACCCGCACGCTGGACGCGCTGGCCCGGGAAGCCGATCCAGACAAACTGCTCGAGCACGTGATGCGCACCATCATCGAACAGTCGCACGCGCACAGTGTCAGTGTGTGGGAGCGCAACGACGAGGGCGCCGTGCTCGATCTGGTGGCCGTCATAGAAGACGGCCACTTTCAGACTCGCAGCGACGCGCTCCATCCGGCGGCGCGACTGCCGATCCTGATGCAGACGAGCCCGGTGTGGAGCGAGGTGCTTCGCACCGGCCGGCACGCGGAACTGGTCGACATCGGAAACGAGTCCGCCCGAATGCGCGTTGGCTCGGATCCGGATGCGACCTGGTATCCGATCGCGGACGACGCCGACGCGGACCCGGCCGCCGGGCTTCTGCAAAAGCATCTCGCGGGCCACGGTGTTCACGCCGTCCTCGCGGTCCCCATGCTGCTGGCAGGCCGGGTCGCGGGAATCGTCGCAGTCCGCTTCGAGCTGCAGCGTAACTTCGGACAAGAGGAAATCGATTTGAACCGCGCGCTGGCCCAGCAGGCCATGCTCGCGGTCCACCTGATGCGCCTTTCGCGTCAGAGCCGTCTGGCCGCCGTGATGGCGGAGCGAAACCGCGTGGCGCGCGACATCCACGACACGCTTGCGCAAGGATTGACCGGAGTGGTCGTGCAACTGGAAGCGGCTGCGGACGCGGCCGCCGGTGGCCTTGCAACGGAAGCCGAAGCGCACATCGGTCGCGCGCGGGACCTGGCGCGCGAAAGTCTGAAGGAAGCCCGCCGCTCGGTGTTGGCCCTTCGTCCGCAGGCGCTGGAGCAAAGCAACCTGTGCGATGCTCTGCAGGCGATGATCCGAAAGATGACCTCCGGGACCACGACGCACGCGAGCTTCCGTGTGAGCGGCGAACCGCGTGCGCTTCCGGCCAACTGGGAGGAGAACCTGTTGCGGATGGGGCAGGAGCTTGTGACCAATGCCTTGCGGCATGCGCGGGCCAAGACGATCGATGCGCAGATCGTTTTCGCGGGCGACACGGTCCGATTCGAATTTCGCGATGACGGGCGCGGCTTCGACCCCGCGGCGCGGCACGATGGGCTGGGCCTGCAGGGAATACGGGAACGGGTCGACGACATGGGCGGAAGTTTGACGATCGAAAGCGCACCCGGCGCCGGCACCGCGATTGCGATCGTCGTGCATCAACCGTCGGCGCACCCGGCGTGGTCGGCGTGAACGTCGGCGCCGCGAAGAAGCCGATCGACCCGCGCGCAGGCAAGATACGCGTGCTCATCGCGGACGACCACGTCACGGTGCTGGAGGGCCTGGTCGCGATCATCGGTCGGCAGAAGGACATGGTCGTGGTCGCCCAAGCATCGAACGGGCGCGATGCGGTGCGGCGGTGGGAAAGCTGCCGCCCCGACGTCGCTCTGATCGACCTTCGGATGCCGCAGCTGGACGGCGCGGCCGCAATCGAGGCGATACGCCAGCTCGACCCCGCAGCCCGCGTGATCGTGCTGACGACCTTCGACACCGACACCGACATCGGCAATGCCGTCAAGGCGGGGGCCAAAGGCTACCTGCTGAAGGATGCCCCGCGTGAGGAGCTGCTCGACTCGATCCGCAAGGTGCACGCGGGCCAGACCGCGATCCCCCAGGCGCTGGTGGCCAAGCTGGCCACCAGCATTTCGAGCGAACCGCTGACCGGCCGCGAGCTGGAGGTTCTCGCGCTGCTCGCGCGCGGCAAGAGCAACAAGGAAATCGGCGCGAGCCTGTATATCAGCGAAACCACGGTGAAGACGCACCTGCGCAGCGTCTTTGCGAAACTGAACGTCTTGAGCCGTACCGAAGCCATCGCGGCGGCGACCCGGCGCGGCCTCGTTCAGCGCTAGCGCCGCCTTGCGGCTGATCGCATTCGACCGCCGCGTCTCCTTCCAAAGGAGGAGGCGCGGGCCGTTCACTCGTTGCGCGCCAGATCCGCCGGTTCGGGCGATGGCGCAAGCCTTCCTCGCCGCGCATCATCCCACACCCAAACTGTGCTCCCACGATGATGAGCGTGACTTCGACCGACAAGGGCTTGCTCACACCCGGCAACGGGGTGTTGATCTTCATCGATCACCAGCCGTGCCTGCTGGCCAGTTTGGCGCTGCGCGAGCGCGCTGCGGTACTTCGGAACGTGCTGGTGCTGGCCAAGGCGGCCACGATATTCAGCGTGCCTGCGATCATCACCACGATCCGCGCGCCCGGTTTCGGCGGGAACGTCGTCGAGCAGCTTGCGGCGGCGCTCCCCGATTGCGCGCCCGTCGAAAGGACCAGCCTGAATGCCTGGGACTGCCAGGCCCTGGTGGCGTCCGTGCGCGCGAGCGGGCGCCGGAATCTGATCCTGGCCGCCCTGTGGAGCGATGTCTGCCTGGCGATGCCGGCGCTGCAGGCGCTGACGGACGGCTACGGCGTGTATGCCGTCGAAAACGCTTCGGCCGGGACGAGCCCGGCAGCGCACGCCGCGGCGGTGCGGCGCATTGAGCAGGCCGGGGCCGTTTCCTTGACCGCGCTGCAGTTGCTGCTCGAGCTGCAGCGCGATTGCGCATGGACGGAGCACTACGACGAGGTGATGGCGGTGGTCGCCCAGATCGGCTCAGGCGAAACGCCCGATCGCGTCGCGGACCAGGCTGCCATTGGCGGCCTGACCTGATCCATCGACACAGCAGGAGGCCTTCATGAGCACGATCTCGACCAAAGACGGCACGCGGATCTATTACAAGGATTGGGGCAAGGGCCAGCCCGTCGTATTCAGCCACGGGTGGCCGCTCAGTTCCGATGCCTTCGAAGACCAGATGTTCTTTCTGGCTTCGCAGGGCTATCGCTGCATTGCGCACGATCGCCGCGGCCACGGGCGCTCGAGCCAGCCCTGGAGCGGCAACGACATGGACACCTATGCCGATGACCTCGCTGCGCTGGCCGAGACGCTCGACCTGAGAAACGCGGTGCACGTCGGCCATTCCACCGGCGGGGGCGAAGTCGCCCGCTATATCGGCCGCCACGGCTCCCGGCGCGTGGCGAAGGCCGTGCTGATCGGGGCCGTGCCGCCGCTGATGCTCAGGACCGCTGCCAACCCCGGCGGCCTGCCCCTGGAAGTTTTCGACCAGATCCGCGCCGCAGTCCTGGCCGACCGCTCGAAGTTTTTCAAGGACCTGTCGCTGCCGTTCTACGGCTACAACCGGCCGGGCGCCAAGGTGTCCGAAGGCGTGCGCGAGCAATTCTGGCTGCAGGGCATGATGGCCGGGATGCCGGCGTCCTACTTCTGCGTCAAGGCGTTTTCCGAGACCGATCAGACCGAGGACCTGAAGAAATTCGACGTGCCGACGCTGATCCTTCACGGCGACGACGACCAGATCGTGCCGATCGAGGATTCGGCATTGCTGTCGGCCAAGATCGTCAAGGGCGCCACGCTCAAGATCTACAAGGGAGCCTCGCACGGAATGTGCACGACGCATAAGGATCAGGTCAACGCGGATCTGCTTGCTTTCCTCAAGGCCTAGGCGCCGCACGCGCGCATCGGCCATTCCCTCACACTGAAGCTCCGGGAGAAACGCCTCATGCCCAATTATCAGAAGCTGTACACGCCCCAAGACAGTGTTGTCGTGTTCATCGACCACCAGCCGCAGATGCTGTTCGGCGTGGCCAGCATCGATCGCTCGCAGCTGATCAACAACGTGACGCTGTTCGCCAAGGTCGCCAGGGAGTTCAAGGTGCCCACCGTGCTGACCGCGGTGGAGACCGAATCGTTCAGCGGCTATGTCTGGCCGCAGCTGCTCGACGTCTTTCCAGGCCAGCCGGTCGTGGAGCGCAGCAGCATGAACGCCTGGGACGACGCCGGCTTCCGCAAGGCGATCGAGGCGACCGGCCGCAAGAACGTCATTCTGACGGGACTGTGGACGGAGGTATGCGTCACGTGGCCGGCGATCTCGATGCTCGAGGCCGGTTACACCGTCTACGTGGTGGAGGATTGTTGCGGAGCGACGTCGACCGCCGCGCAGGAAGCTGCGCTGTCGCGGATGGTGCAGGCCGGCGCGATCCGCTTGACCACCATACCCGCGCTGCTCGAATGGCAGCGGGACTGGGCGCGGCGCGAGCACTACGACGCGCTGATGGGCCTGTTGAAAGAGCACGCCGGCGCGTACGGCAGCGGCATCGAGTACGCCTACACGATGGTGCACAAGGCGCCCCAGTCGGCCAAGACGCCGCAGGTGATCAAAAAATCCGAGCCGGTCAAGCGCGGCTCCTGATCGGCTCACCGCGATGCTGCAGATTCGCAAGTCCGACCAGCGCGGGACCGCCGACCTCGGTTGGCTGTACAGCCGGCACACGTTCTCGTTCGGCGAGTACTACGACCCGCGCAGCATGGGCTTCGGGCCGCTGCGCGTGATCAACGAGGACCGCGTTCAACCCGGCGCGGGGTTTCCATCGCACGGCCATCAGGACATGGAAATCCTCTCCTATGTTCTGGAGGGCGCCCTCGAGCACAAGGACAGCATCGGCACCGGCTCGGTCATCCGGCCGGGCGAGGTCCAGATCATGTCGGCCGGCACCGGCGTGCGCCACAGCGAGTTCAATCACTCGAAGAGCGAGCCGGTGCATTTCCTGCAGATCTGGATCGAGCCCAATCGCCAGTCGATCCGCCCGCGCTACGAGCAGAAGCGGTTTGCCGACAGCGAAAAGCGCGGGCACCTGCGCCCGATCGGCTCGCCCGACGGACGCGATGGCTCGCTCGTGATCCATCGGGACGTGCTGCTGTTCGCCGCCCTGCTCGATTCGGGTGAGCAGGTCACTCACGCGCCGGCCAAAGGACGCAAAGCGTGGCTGCAGGTCGCTCGCGGCGCCGTGCGGGTCAACGGCAAGGAGCTGGAGGCCGGCGACGGCGTGGCGGTGGAAGACGAGCCGGAGCTGACGGTGGCGGCGAGGACCGACGGGACGGAAATCCTGCTGTTCGATCTGCCGTGAGGCACTGAGGGTCAGGGGGATGCGATGACGGACACGATCCTGTTCAACGGCCGCATGACGACGCTCGATCCCACGCGCCCTTCGGCGAGCGCGCTTGCCATCGACAACGGGCTGTTCGAAGCCGTCGGCGACGATGCCGAAATCATGAGGCGGCGCGGACCGAAGACGACCGTCGTCGACCTCAACAGACGGACCGTGATCCCCGGGCTCAACGACAGCCACACCCACCTGATCCGCGGCGGCCTGAACTACAACATGGAGCTGCGATGGGACGGCGTCGCCTCGCTCGCCGACGCGCTCAGAATGCTGCGCGAGCAGGCGCGCCGCACCCCGGCACCCCAGTGGGTGCGCGTGGTGGGCGGCTGGAGCGAGTTCCAGTTCGCCGAGCGGCGCATGCCGACCCTGGCCGAGATCAACGCCGCAGCGCCCGATACTCCCGTGTTCGTGCTGCATGTCTACGCGCGCGCGATGTTGAACGCTGCCGCGCTGCGGGCCGTCGGATATGCCAGGGACACGCCCGACCCGGCCGGTGGCGAGATCGAGCGCGACGCGCATGGCAACCCCACCGGAATGCTGATCGCCAGGCCCAGCGCGGCGATTCTGTACGGGACGCTGGCCAGAGGGCCAAAGCTGCCCCTCGACTATCAGCTCAACTCGACCCGGCACTTCATGCGCGAGCTCAACCGGCTCGGCATCACCAGCGTGATCGATGCAGGCGGCGGCGCCCAGAACTACCCACAGGATTACGAGGTGGTCGAGCGCCTGCATCGCGATGGCGAGCTCACGGTGCGCATCGCCTACAACCTCTTCACCCAGAGACCCAAAGCCGAGCTCGCCGACTTCACAGCCTGGACGAGCAGTGTGCAACCCGGCCAGGGCGATGCGATGTACCGGCACAACGGCGGCGGAGAGATGCTGGTCTACTCCGCGTCCGATTTCGAGGATTTCCTGGAGCCGCGCCCGGACGTGCCGGCGACCATGGAGCAGGAGCTGTACGCCGTCGTGCGGCTGCTCGCTGAAAAACGCTGGCCGTTTCGCCTGCACGCGACCTACGGCGAGACGATCGCGCGGGCGCTCTCGGTGTTCGAGCGCGTCAATCGCGAGATTCCGTTCGATGGCCTGCATTGGATCATCGACCACGCCGAAACGATCACGCCGCAAAGCATCGAACGGGTCCGCGCGCTCGGGGGCGGCATCGCGATCCAGCACCGGATGGCGTACCAGGGCGAACACTTCGTCCAGCGCTACGGCGCCCAGGCGGCCGAGGACACGCCGCCGGTGCGACGCATGCTGGAAATGGGGGTGCCGGTCGGCGCGGGCACGGATGCTACGCGCGTGGCGAGCTACAACCCCTGGATCGGCCTGTACTGGCTGGTCACCGGTCGCACGCTGGGGGGCCTGAGCCTGACGCCCGGCGGGGCCCGACTCGACCGCGCGACCGCGTTGCGGCTGTGGACCGAGGGCAGCGCCTGGTTCTCGTCGGAACAGGGCCGCAAGGGTCGCATTGCGCCGGGTCAGTTCGCCGACCTCGCGGTTCTCGATGCGGACTACTTTTCTGTTCCCGATGAACAGATCAAGTCGATCTCCGCGCAGCTCACGCTCGTCGGCGGGCGCATCGTGCACGGCGATCAGGAGTTCAAGGATCTGGCGCCACCACTGCCTGCGGCGATGCCCGAGTGGTCACCGGTCCGCGTCTGGGGCGGATACCAGGGGACGCCCCCGACGCAGGCTCACCGTGCGGCGTGCTCCGTCCACCGTCACACTCACTCAGCGCTCGCGCGCGTTGCGATTCGACCCGAAGACGCGCCGAGCTTCTGGGGAGCGCTCGGCTGCACGTGTTTCGCCTTCTAGGGGGCCTGCAATGGCTTCCGCTCTGATCGGGCTGGCGGTGGGTCTGCTGATCGGCGCAGGCTGCCGGTATTTCGACATACCCTCGCCTGCGCCGCCGCGCCTGATCGGCGCCTGCCTTCTGGTCGCGATGACGCTGGGCTTCGTCACCGCGGAATACCTGCTGTAGCAGTTACGAACGATCCGCCCATCGGAGATCGCGATGAAAGCGCTGCTTGGCCTGACGCTCGCCTTCGCGATCGGCTTCGCGTGCAAGGCCTTTGGCATTCCCTCGCCCGCGCCACCGGTGACGCTCGGTGCCCTGCTCGTTGTCGCAATGACCACCGGCTATCTGCTGGTCGACCGGTGGATGGCCCGCCCCGCACAGCACGCGGCCGACTGCGGCGGCCCGAGCGGGCTTGCTCCAAGTGTCACACGCGCCGGCGGCGCGGCGCCCAGCGCTTCTTCGGTATGGACCGCCCCGGCGGACCGCCTGGCGCGGGCTTTGGGCCCAGCGGTTGCTGCGCCGGCGATCCGCTCCATCGCGCTGCTGGGGCTGTGTGCCGCGTACCTCCAGGGCGGCCTGGTCAAGCTGCTCGACTTCGGAGGTGCCGTGACCGAGGCGCAGCACTTCGGTCTGCCGCTGGCATCCGCCGTCGCCGGCGCGACCATCGTTACGGAGTTCGCCGGCTCGGCGCTCGTCTTGAGCGGCTGGTATCGCTGGCTGGGTGCCCTGTGGCTGGCCGCATTCACGCTGATTGCCACGTTCGTCGCCAATCGCTTCTGGGACATTCCTCAGCCCGGCCGGTTCATGGTCGAAAATGCTTTCTTCGAGCACCTGGGCCTGGTGGGCGCTTTCCTGCTGGTCGCCTGGTACGACCTTCGCGAACGACATTCGAAAGCCGTTGGAGAGCAGCATGGCAGTGCCGGCGCACGCCGCTGACGCGATCGGGTCCGGCACGGACCGCGATGGCCCGCTTCCGCGTCTGCTGTACGTTCTGACCGTCGTCACCGGACTGGTGGACGCCGTCAGCTACCTCTCGCTCGGGCACGTGTTCGTGGCCAATATGACCGGTAACGTCGTATTTGTGGGTTTCGCCGCTGCCGGGGCACGCGATTTTTCGATTCCTGCGTCGCTCGTTGCGACCGCGGCATTCGTGGCCGGCGCGCTCGCCGGTGGCCGCCTCGGCGCAAGCGCCGGACACCATCGCGGCCGGCTGCTGGCGTTCGCGCTGTTTGCGCAGATCCCGCTGATCGGCACGGGGCTCGTCGTTGCGATCGCAGCGGTCGATCTGGACCGCAGCCTCGCCCAGTACGCGCTGATCGTGCTGCTCGCGCTGGCCATGGGTCTGCAAAACGCCGTGGCTCGACGTCTGGCAGTTGCCGACCTGACGACGACCGTGCTGACGCTGACCCTGACCGGCCTCGCGGCCGACTCGCCGCTGGCCGGAGGCAAGGGCCCTCGTCCTGGCCGTCGATTGTTGGCCATTGCCGCAATGTGCCTGGGCGCAGCGGTTGGCGCGTTTCTCGCTTTTCATGCCGGTGTCGGAGCTGTTCTAGCATTGGCGCTGGCCTTGCTGGTATTGAACGGGATTGCGGCCTATCGGGTGTCATCGTCGGCAGCGCCTTGGACGGTCGGTTCCTAGTTCCCGAACAGCGGTTAACGGGGGAGGTTCAAGATGAGTGGTCGCCAATCCAGGGGCGCGGCGTTGCTGCTCGCGCTCAGCGCGGGCGCCTTTGCGCAGGACTTTGCGCCGCACGAAAACCTACCGCAGGGCGAGAAGCTGTTCGAAGCGCAATGCGCCACGTGCCACACGGTCAAAGCCGGCGTGAACGGGTTCGGGCCGTCGCTTTCCGGCGTGGTGGGCCGACGCGCAGGGCAGGCGCCCGGCTACACCTACTCCGCGGCGATGGCCAACTCCGGGCTCACGTGGGATGAGAGCACGCTGGATGCGTTCCTTACCTCGTCGACGCAAAAGGTACCCGGCACGAGCATGCCGGTTGCGCTGCCCGACGCGCGCATACGTTCGGCGATCATCGCCTACCTGAAAAGCGTGGCCGCGACCACGGCTGTCGCGCCGGCTGTTGCTCCGGCCGAGGTGGCGAAGCCGCGCGGCGGGCCGACCCAGTGGGAGCTGAACAACGCCGCCGCGAGCACGCACGATTGGCTGTACGCGAGCAAGGACTACACGGGTCAGCGGTTCGTCAAGCTGAGCCAGATCAATACGAAGAACGTGCACGATCTGCGCCCGATCTGCATGTACCGATCGGAGACCGCCGCCCCGACGCAGACCAACCCTCTGGTCTACAAGGGCGTGATGTATCTGACGGTCGACAGCTCGATCGTCGCGATCGACGCCGCCACCTGCCGGCAACGCTGGAGCACCAAGTGGGACGCGAAGGGGCGGCGCGTGCTATCGCCGGCCAATCGGGGCGTGGCGATCAAGGACGGCGTGCTGGTTCGGGGAACGGCCGACGGCTATCTGATCGCACTCGATATGGACAAGGGACGGCTGCTGTGGTCGCGCCAGATCGGCAGCGCGGATACGTCCCAGTACCTCAGCATGCCGCCGCTGCTGTTCATGGACATGGTGATCTACGGTCCGGCAGGCGCCGACTGGGGCGCGAAGAATTGGATCGGTGCCTTTCAGCTGGCGACGGGAGAGCCGGTCTGGCGCTTCAACCTGATCCCGGACGACAACGAGCCCGGCGCCGACAGCTGGAAGGACCCGAAGGCGCGCGAGCACGGCGGCGGCAGCCTGTGGACCCCGCTGGCCCTGGACGTGGACCAGGGCATCGTCTACGTGCCGGTCGGAAACCCGTCGCCCGATTTCTACGGTTCCGTGCGCGAGGGCGACAATCTGTATACGAACTCCGCACTGGCGCTGGACGTGCACACCGGCAAACTGCTCTGGTACCGCCAGTTCATCTCGAACGACGTGCACGACGCGGATCTGAGTCAGGTCAGCCCGATCTTCTCGGCAACGGTGCGCGGCAAGGCGCGCAAGCTGATCACCGTCAGCGGCAAGGACGGCCTGCTGCGCATGCTCGATCGCGACACGCACGAGACGCTGTACGAGCTGCCCATCACGACGCGAACGAACATCGACTCGCAACCGACCGTCGAAGGGGTGCACCGCTGCCCGGGTCTGCTCGGTGGAATGGAATGGAACGGTCCGGCCTACAACCCGCTCACCAAGACCCTGTACGTGGCAGCGGTCGACTGGTGCGGCACGTTCACCCGGACGCCCGACAAGCCCGATTTCGCGCAGTACGCCCACTATTACGGCGGCAGCGTGGTCCCGGATCCGAAGGAGCAGGCCAAGGGCTGGTTGACCGCGGTCGACGCCGCGACCGGCAAAGTGCGCTGGAAAAAGCAATGGCCGACCCCGCTGGTTGCAGCGGTGACCGCGACTTCCGGCGGCCTGCTGTTCACGGGCGACCTTGACAACAATTTCCTCGCGCTGGATGCGAGCAACGGCAACATGCTGTACCGCTTCAACACGGGCGGCACCGTCGGTGGCGGCGTGCTGACCTACGAGCTGAACGGCCAGCAATACGTTGCGACGACCTCGGGTCTCGTCTCGGGGTTCTTCGGGGGCTCGGGAACGTCTTCGATCATCATATTTGCGCTCCACTAGCCCGGTCCGACCGGCTCATCGACGCGCTCGCCGCGACAACCAGAGCGCGACGTTACGCACGTAGCGCCGGGTCGAGCGCAGAGCCTCGGGAAACTGCGCCAGGCCATTGCCGGCCGGCTCGGTGACGAAGCTGGGGCACCCTTTGGCAGTGTCCCAGTTGTAGTCCGCAAAGTGATGGAACGTCGATTGGGCGATCGCGGGACCGCCCGCATTCGAAGCTTCAAATGCGACCGCGATATTGAAATCGCCTCCGGTCGACTGGCTCCGTCCCCTGGCGATCACGCGTGCGGTCGGATCAGCGGCCGGCGCACCGATACCGCCCTCGTGCGGATGCGCCGGCAGATACCGGATGAGTCCACCCGGCACCGAAGGATCGAGCAGGACCGGATGTGCCGGGGCCGCCACTTCGATCTGTTGCCAGTCCCCATTGGCGCCCGAACGATAGTTCGGCCACAAAATGGCGGGCGTCTCGCGGTCGTCGATCCGGTGCCGCTCCGGGTCAGGATCGACGTTCCTGCTGTGGAAGTAGTGGGCCGCACCGACCGCGGCCAGAGCGCACACCGAGCTGCCCAGGTCCATATGGTCGCGCGTCACCAACATCCCGCGGCCCTTTTTTCGGAACCGGGAAATGCCCGCACAGTCCTTCGGATCAAGCCCATCACCCGTGTCGACCGCAAACAGCCAGAGCTGGTCATAGTCCGAGCGATCCAGGTCCGATAGGACCGGATCGGGCGCTCCGGTCGCGATCCGGTCCCGCGCGTCGACCTCGAAGCGGACATCGGCGTCCGTAGCGGTCAGCCCCGCAATACATTCGCGCAGCAGCGAGAAGCGACCGATGTTCCAGTCGTCCTCGATCGGCGTGATGGTGGTTTGCAGCAGCACCCGGATACGATCGACCATCGCCTTTGCTCCTTCAGGTGCACCGGATTCTAGGCCCGCCTCCACCTGCCAAGGGCTCGAGTGCGGCTAGACTGTCGCGCGCCCCGGATCGATAACTTCCTTACCAGCTGCTCGACCATGGTCATGCAAGCCGTCGACTTCCGAACGGAGGCGACATGAACGCACTGCTGGGCGCGCTCAGCTGGATGTTCGTTCGGCTGCCGCTCGCTTTCTCCCTGCCGTTCGCAGCGCTGTGCCTGTGGTGGGTGTTTTCCGGCTTCAGGCTTCTGAACGAGAACTTGACGGAGCCCGCAGTAGGCGTTCTTGCACGGTTTCTCGAATCAGAGCTGCCGGGAATCACCCGCGGACCGGTCGCCATCAGCCTGGGCGCGTTCGGTCACGCGCTGATCGTCGTTGCACTGTTTCTTTTCGGATTGCTGGTCGCCTACAACGCGGCGGCGTTCCTGAACTGGGTCCTGGTCGCTCTCAGGCTGAAGCCAGAGACCTACGCGGACGGTCCACCGCAAATTCCACAACCGGGAACAATGACAAGCGATCCCTTGGCCGGCGTGAGTCGAATCGGCCTCGTTCTTGCCGGCGGCGGGGCCAAAGGCGCCCACCAGGCCGGCGCGATGAAGGCGATTTACCGGTTTCTGGCCGAACACGATGCTCTGAACAAAGTGAAAGTGATTTCGGGAACGTCGATCGGGTCTTGGAACGCCATGTTCTGGCTGGCCAACCTGATCAAGCCGGAGGGAAACTGGGATGGGCGCGGCCTTCACGAGCGGTGGTGGGGCCGCATTAGCGCGAAGTCGCTGGCGGCACCGACGTGGTACGTACCGCTGCGCAGAAACGCCCTGCTTTCGTCGCTTCCGTGGCAACAGGTGTTCGATCGGATCTTCGGCCGGCCGGACGTCAGCCAACAGCTGCTGCAAACCGGCATCCACTTCTATCTGACGCGATCCAACGTGCGCTCGGGGGAACTGGAGTGCGCAACCAATAATCCGGCTCCCCCGGTTCTTGCTCACGTCACCTACGAGCAGCTCGACGCGAGCGACCCCGCCAGTTATCTGTCGGGGCTGAAGGCGGCCGTCTTCGCGTCGATGGACATGCCGCCGCTGTTTCCTTACGTCGAGCGGCGCAGCAACCTGTACGAGGACGGGGCCGTGATCGACAACCTGCCGATAACGTTCGCCGCCGCCAGCGAGGAGAACTGCGACCTGATTTTCATTCTCCCGCTCAATTCCGACTTTGAAGACGAGCCCGATACGACCTCGATCCTGCTGAGACTCCTCCGGGTCATGGACGTGCGGCAGGGCGTCCTGGAGCGCAGCGGCTTCAAGATGCTGTACCTGTACAACGAGCTGGCGGCACTGCGCAAGCACGTCGGGGAATCGCAGGCCGGGCAAGCCGAGGCGGCGGCCTCCGCGCCTTTGAGCTTCGCCCTGCACAGGAAGCACGAGGTGATCAGTGTGTTCGCCGTCTGCCCGCTGAAGTCGTTCGTACGCGAGACGCTCGATGCGCGGGAGCTTTGGAAGCGAAAGGAGGCGGCGATCGCGTTCGAGGTGATGCATGACGCGACGGCCAGTCTGCTCCCGGGCTTCCGATACAAGTCGCAGGACAAGGTCCGCGTCGCGCTGGTCGGCGGCGATGGCCGGGTCACCTGGGACGAGAAATTCTGACGGAGCCTCGAACGCGAGCCTGCGGGTGTCCTAGCCCAACACGCCTACCCAGACTTCGTACGCCACTACCGCCGGCAGAGCAACTTCCCTGGGAGCCACGGACAACAGCTTCTCGGCAACCTTGCCTCTGCCCTTGAAGTAGTCGATGACCGTGTTCGTGTCGAGTACAAACATTGCTACAGGCGACGGCGTGCAATGTCCTTCCTAGGCGACTGCCGAACTTCCTCGGCCGACGGAAGATCGGGCCATGCGCCAGCCAGTTCCCGTACAGCGGCCGGCCACTCCGTGCCGACACCCTTGTGAATCCTCTTTGCGACCCATTTGCTCAAAGAAACCCCGTCGGATTCGGCCGCCTCGCGCGCCCTCTTTTCCGTTTCGTCATCCAGATAGATCGTGACTTGACCCACGAAGTTCTCCTCGCTCCGTATATGTCCAATTATATGTTGTTCTGAGGCGGGACGGGCCCCTTTGCGGAAGCGATCGACACCGTGTTCGCGCACGAACGCTATCGCCTCGTCGGCGGTCACGCCCTCCTCCCGAGGGATCAACCAGAAAACGCCTGAATCCCGGTCTGCGCGCGCCCCAGGATCAACGCGTGGATGTCGTGCGTGCCCTCGTACGTGTTGACGGTCTCCAGGTTGATCATGTGGCGGATCACGTGGAACTCGTCGGAGATGCCGTTGCCGCCGTGCATGTCGCGCGCGGCGCGGGCGATCTCCAGCGCCTTGCCGCACGAATTTCTCTTGATCAGCGACACCATCTCGGGAGCGGCGCGCTCCTCGTCCATCAGGCGCCCCACACGCAGGCAAGCCTGCAGCCCCAGCGCGATCTCGCTCATCATGTTGGCAAGCTTGAGCTGGATCAGCTGGTTGGCGGCCAGCGGCCGGCCGAACTGGATCCGGTCCAGCGTGTATTGCCGCGCCCGGTGCCAGCAATCTTCGGCCGCGCCCAGCGCGCCCCAGGCGATCCCGTAGCGGGCCTTGGTCAGGCAGCCGAAGGGCCCTTTCAGGCCGGCCGCTCCCGGCAACAGCTGTTCGTCGGAAGCAAGCACGTCGTCCATCACGATCTGTCCGGTGGTCGAGGCACGCAGGGACATCTTGCCTTCGATCTTGGGCGCCGACAGCCCCTTCATTCCCTTTTCCAGCACGAAGCCGCGGATCACTGCGTCCTCGGTCTTGGCCCACACCACGAACACGTCGGCGATCGGGGAATTGCTAATCCAGGTCTTGGTACCCGTGAGCCGGTATCCGCCGGCTGTCTTTCTCGCGCGCGTGTTCATACTGCCCGGATCGGAGCCGTGATCGGGCTCGGTCAGGCCGAAGCAGCCGATCCATTCGCCCGTGGCAAGCCTGGGCAGGTACCGGTCGCGCTGCGCCTGGCTGCCGTAAACGAGGATCGGGTACATCACGAGCGAGGACTGCACGCTCATGGCCGAGCGGTATCCGGAGTCGATCCGTTCGATCTCGCGCGCGATCAGCCCGTAGCAGACGTGATTGACGCCGGCGCAGCCGTAGCCGTGGATGGTCGAGCCGAGCAGTCCCAGCTCGCCCATCTCGTTCATGATGCTGCGGTCGAAGCGCTCTTCCCGATTGGCCTGGATCACGCGCGGCAGCAGCTTCTGCTGGCAATACGCACGGGCCGCATCGCGCACCATCCGCTCGTCCTGCGTGAGCTGCTCTTCCAGCAGCAGCGGGTCGCTCCAATCGAAGCCGTTAGCATCTTTGCTCATGGTCAAATTCCTTCAAATCATACGAAGCCGCTCGTCGGATCGCGCCGCATCGACAGTATCATTTGTCGTTTCAGCCGGGCCGGATATGAATCGAACAGAAATGCCGATCTTTGCGCACGGGTTCTCGGTCGCCGACTTGTACCGGCGCGAGGGCCTGATCCGGCTCGATCAGATCTTTCTCTCGCAGCTTGCCGAGGCCGATCCGCAGCTGCACCAGCAGCTGGTGCAGGCCCGCAGCCATCCTGCCGACGTCACCCGCGCCGCCTCCACCGACCTGGCCCTGCGGATCGCGCCACAGCTCGAGGCATTCATAGGCGAGCTCTTTGG
>Ga0137361_10000773_pt1 | contig 18628 bp, 18 predicted proteins | sample Mad1_80_16metaG_FD_104923 | JGI IMG/M metagenome (GOLD analysis project Ga0137361, IMG submission 104923) | Vadose zone soil microbial communities from Angelo Coast Range Reserve, California, USA - Mad1_80_16 metaG | ecosystem: Environmental > Terrestrial > Soil > Vadose zone | place: USA... | reverse complement strand
TCTATACCTCGCGCGTGGTCGGCACCTATCTGCGCGAAGGCCACCTGATGCTGACCGAAGGCGTGCCGGCCGCCATGATCGAAAATGTCGGGCGCATGGCCGGCATGCCGGTCGGTCCGCTGTCGCTCAATGACGAAGTCGCGGTGGATCTCGCCTGGAAGATTCTCAAAGCCACGGAAGCCGATCTCGGCGCGGCGGCGATCGATGCCCGCCAGAAGGCGTTGCTCGGCGAGATGGTCGAGAAGCTCGGCCGCTTCGGCCGCAAGAACCGGAAGGGCTTTTACGATTATCCGGAACGGGGCCCGAAGAAGCTGTGGCCCGGCCTCGCTGACCTGCAACCCGTAAAGCTCGATCCCGACACCATCGATGTGCAGGAGCTGAAAGACCGCCTGCTCGGCATCCAGGCGCTGGAGACCGCGCGATGCTTCGAGGAAAACGTGTTGACCGATGTGCGCGAGGCCGATGTCGGCTCGATCCTGGGCTTCAGATTCGCCCCGTTCACGGGCGGCACCCTGTCCTATATCGACATGATGGGAACGAAACGCTTTGTGGCGCTGTGCGAACGGCTCGCCGCCAAGCACGGTCCGCGCTTCGCGCCGTCAGGGTTGCTTGTCGACATGGCGGCTCGGAACGAGAGCTTCTACGGCCGGTTTGCCCCGGGACGGAACGAGAAGGCGGCATGAAATTAATAGGCGCAAGCCGCGGACAGTCGGCCTTGATATGATTTGAAACTCTACGGATTTCGGCCGCAGACGGAGCGTTGAGGTGTTAAAATACGCGACTTGCGGCAGAAGGAAGTACCTTTTGCCGAGAAGTCTTGACCTGCCTCACTTCAGGCCGGCGAGCGCGCATCCGCCTCGCACATCTACCTCAGCAATTTCGCACCTGATTAACGCAGTCTTCCTGCTGGTAGCGCGGCGTCCATGGTGACTTATTATCGCACGCGATATCGTTTTCAGTTCGATTGTGTTCGCCGCAATAAAGGCGGCGCGCCTTGAGAAAATCCCCCTCCTCTATCTTCTTCGTGCACTTGCAGCTGTTGTCCTGACCTAACCGCGTCCGCTGTGCGCAACAGACGACCATCCGCGACATCCCTGCCGAATACTGATCCATCGAGTGCTGGGTCAGCCACTTCTCGCGCTTAAGCACCATGTTCGCGCCGAAATACACGTGAGTGCGCTCGTCATTCTTTATGTCGAACACCCATTTGCATAGCCTTGTGAGCGGATCTCCATCTTCGCTAATCAGCACAATCTCGGCGTCTCGGAATGGCGCGGCCAACCGAAACTCATTTGTGACGCAGGACGAATTGAAGGAGACAGCACGAACGCATGGGAACGCTCGTGCGATATGCTGCGCGAGGCCACCCCCGAGCGAGTGTCCGGTGACCGTGTAATAAACTGGGCGGTCACCAAAGCTCTGCTTCGCCCACGTTATTAGGCTTTGAAATGAGCGACGGGCTGACCTGTATTGATCCCACCACGGCACCCATTGGGTAAACCAAGAGCCATTACCGAAAATCCAATCGGGTACACCGGCGAACCATTCGTCGAAGGTTAGTCCATCTGTGCCCCGAAATGCGACCAGAACTTCCGTTGCCGGGCCATCGTCCCGCGAATAGACTGAGAAATCAAATCCGTTCCATTGTGGAAGGTGAATTCCCAATTCTTTCATGTCGACGACTTTCCAGGCTCTGTCATAATTGCTTAATACAAGTGTGTCGTTTCTGCGATAACCGTTCAAACTCGCGACGGCGTAAGGAAGAAATTCGTTTGACACGCGTTCGTAGTTTGCGCTGGGTTTTTCCCGAGTGCCGAATTCCAAATTGAATTCAGTGAACTTCGGAGCGGCGCACCTCTCGGGACTTAGGTTGGTTTCGGCGATTCCAAGATCACTCCGAGTAATGGGGTTGAACAATTCCAAGCCGACAATGGACAGCACAACGACAATTACGATTGCCGCGATTTTCCACATCAAAGCCTCCCGGTTAAAAGCAATAATTGAAAATGCCAAAAATACAACTAATAGGTCCAAGCTTGACTGTCGAGTGCCGAGGCTGGGCTAATCCAAGGTCGAGTCGCCGAGCATCGGCTTGCAGTAGGCACTACTCGTCTTTTCCGGCCCCTTTCGGCACCGCCGCTAAGCAGTGTTGCGGCGGTTGGCAAAGGGAGCCGGAGACCTCGATTGTCTTGTCTCACGGGCCAATGGGCGTGCTCTGAGGCCATTTCATTCCCCGCCTCGCCCTGCTAAATCCCGCTGCACGCCCGCCGATCGGCGGCGGGCCCTCACGCGATGACGCGGCATGTCCGGTACGCTCCCCACAATTCACGACTTCCGCCGTATCGTCGTCAAGGTCGGCTCGTCGCTCTTGATCGACGCTGCGGCCGGCCGGGTGAAGCAGGCCTGGCTTGCTTCGTTGATCGAAGATATCGCGGCCCTGCACCGGGAAAAGCGCGATCTCCTGGTGGTGTCCTCAGGCGCGATCGCGCTCGGCCGTGCGGTGCTCCGTCTCGCTGCGGGGCCGCTCAAGCTCGAAGAAAGCCAGGCGGCGGCGGCAGTCGGGCAGATCGAGCTGGCGCGCACCTGGTCGGAGGCCCTTGGCCGGCAAGGCATCGGCGCCGGCCAGATCCTGGTGACGCTTGGGGATACCGAGGAGCGGCGGCGCTATCTCAACGCCCGCTCCACCATCGCCAAGCTGCTCGAATGGCGCGCCGTGCCGGTGATCAACGAGAACGACACCGTTGCCACCAACGAAATTCGTTACGGCGACAATGATCGCCTGGCCGCGCGCGTCGCCACCATGGTGAGCGCCGACCTCCTGGTCCTGCTGTCCGACGTGGACGGGCTCTACGATGCGCCGCCCGCCCGCAGCGCGACCGCAAAGCTCATTCCGATGATCGAGCGTATCACGCCGGAAGTCGAGGCGATGGCGGGCGCAGCACCTTCGGAGCTGTCGCGCGGCGGCATGCAGACCAAGATCGAGGCGGCCAAGATCGCAACCGCCGCCGGAACTCACATGGTGATCGGCTCGGGCCGGGTCGATCATCCGCTGCGAGCGATCGCATCCGCTGCGGCCTCGACCTGGTTTCTGACCCCGGGCAATCCGGTGACGTCACGCAAGAAATGGATCGCCGGCTCGCTGGAACCGAAGGGCACGCTCGTGATCGACGCTGGCGCGGTGGCCGCCTTGCGGCGCGGCAATAGCCTGCTGCCGGTCGGCGTTATTCGCGTCGAGGGGCAGTTCGCCCGGGGCGACGCCGTCATCGTGCGCGGTCCGGATGGCGCCGAGATCGGCCGCGGTCTCGTCGCGTACGACGCCCCGGATGCCGACAAGGTCAAGGGCCGACCGTCCAGCGATATTTTGCTTGTGCTTGGGATAGAAGGTCGGGCGGAGATGATTCACCGGGACGATCTCGCGCTGGGCCGGCAGTAGTTTGCGCACAGGTCTGCATCAGTGAAATGCCCGAACTCGTCATCGCCGGGCTTGTCCCGGCCCTCACCCTACCCGCTTGCGGGGGAGGGTAGGGCGGGGGAGGGCACGGTACCTGATGATCGGGATGGCCGGGGACATAAGGGCGTTCACGCCCGTCGTCGACGGGCTGCTGCCCGGCCATGACCAAGTGGGGCTGCCACGAGTATTGCCCCAATTACGGCCATACCAATGACGTAGGTGGATAACCAAAATTTAATTTATCCGTCGCCGACTGTGAAATTGCCAGTATCCGCGCGGTTTTCTGATCGCATTAGGTGGGCGTGACCGCTTCGGCAATCGGTGGAACCGTCTCGACGGGTTGTGAAATGGGGAAATCTGCGACATACGGAAAGCCATTCCTTGAAGATCCCTTGGCAATTGGGCGTACTTTCGGTGGCGCGCACCTCGTTCATCATCTTGGTGTTTCTTGGCGTTCTCACCGGGGTCATTTTTGCCGCCAATCCATCGCTTGATCTGCAAGTGGCGTCATTTTTCCACGATCTCGCGGCCCAACCGGGAGGGCGCCGATTCGACCGGATCATCGACGCCGTGCGTCAAGTCGGTCCGCTTGTCATCGTGGCGGCAATCGCGCCGGCGGTCGTCGCATTGGTCATGAAAATATTCTGGCCGCGGTGCCCGACCCTGATTTCGACTCGCGCGGCGCTGTTTTTGATCGTGTCACTCGCGCTCGGGCCGGGATTGCTCGTCAATGTGGTTCTCAAGGAAGGGTGGGCACGGCCGCGTCCCGGCATGGTGACCGAATTTGGCGGAGACTATGCGTTCATGCCGTGGTGGGACCCGCGCGGGGCTTGCGACTCGAACTGCTCGTTCGTTTCCGGCGAAACCTCGGCGGCGGTGTGGATGACGGCGCCGGCAATGTTGGCGCCGCCTCCTTGGCGCTATGTCGCGCTCGGAGCCGCGGGCGTGTACAGCATTGCCTTCGCGTCCATGCGCATGCTGGCCGGCGGGCATTTCCTGTCCGACGTCATCTTCGCCGCCATCTTCACCGGCCTGGTGATATGGACAGTGCATGGGTTTCTGTTCCGCTGGCCCGCCACTCGGGTGCAAGAAGGTGCGCTCAACGCCAGGCTCGAAAAGTTGGGTCGCAGCGTGACGCGGATTTTTGTCCCGATGGCGCAATCCCGTGGTGCGCGGCCCGACAAGCCGACCCCGCCGGCCTGATCTGCCTTGGCAGCCCCCTCCCCGACCCTCCCGGCATGCGGGATGAAGGGGCAACGCCGGAACCGGGAAGCGCTCGCAGCAGAGCGCCAGCGTGCCGGCGAAGGGCTGGGCAAGCCCAAGGCAAACGTGCCGCCTTGGGCGCCAAGGGCCGGCAGATGGAGACGGAGGCTGCTGGAGACGGAGGCTGCGCCCTTCCGCTACGTTGCCGAACGCGTGGGCGCCGACGCGGACAGCGAGCGGGCGATCCGGTGGCTGATTGCTGGTGTTGTGATCCGCTCGCCATCGCATTGACGGCCGCCGCTTCGGCGCGTCGGTAATTCCAAAAAATGACGCGGGCGCCCGCGCGCCTGCCGATCATCGGTTTATGAGACGATAGTCAGTCAGCCACGCTTATTGCCTGGCTCGCGAACCCATGAAGAACGGCGCTCCCACCACCCGTACGCCTTCGCCGCACGCCGTCAGCACCAGCCGGAAAGTGCCCGGAGGGCGGTAGACATTGCCCTTGCATGGGCGTGGGCATTGCCCATAGCAAGTGTATCCGGTCCACGGCACAGGCCGCAACACGGCGCCGGGTGCGAGCGTTACGCAAGCAGGCAACGTCGCGACCGCGCCGCAATTCTTGACGAGGTAGAACTCGTCAAACACGGTCTCCCAGCCGGCGGCCGTCTGCTGTTCGATCCGGCCTTGCCTTTCGAACGACGCCCCGGAAGGCGACGACGACTCGATCGCAAAAGCGCCGGGTTGCGCAAGATTGCGCACCTCCGCGATGGCGGCTTCCAAAGCTGCCGCATGGCTCAGTGTTATGGCGATCACCGCGGAACCGGCAATCATACACGAACGTCGAAATCTTTCCATACGTTGCTTTCCCGGCGGCCCGGATTCCCGACTGGCAGCACGCCATCGGGTGGCGGCGAATACAGCGGAATGATGGCGTTGCATCCGCTCACCGAGGTGTCGGTCAAAATGTCCTTGAAACGCTTGTCCGTTGGTTCGCCCTCGATGACGTGGCTTCGCGCCGAACCTTCGCCGGCGGCGATGGGCGTGACGAACCAACCGCCGAGCGGAGCCGCGAAATCATGTGGGAGGAAGCGCGCCTGCCAGCGCACGTTCCAGTAAAAACTCTTCAAATGGTGGAAATTTCCGGCGGGGTCGCGCGCTGACAATACGGCACAAAACAGAAACTCGAGTTGTGCCTCACGAATGAAATTGTCCTGGCCGGTCAGCGAATTCCTGACGACAGCCTTAGCAGAGTCTCCCGGCTTGTCGAAATGATGGACCGTCAGCTTTTTGGGAAAGGTGTCCCCCGCGGTAACGGTGGGCGGACTGCCGCCAAATTCGTAATAAATGTGGGTTGCCGCTTTCACGTCACGGCATGCCTTGATGGGGCGGGTAGGCGGGCGCGATCGCTGGAAGAAAATGCTACCATGATCGTTGTGTCTGCCACGGTAGTAGAGCCAGTTCGTGTCGACCCACTCGACCTGAATGAATCCGAGTGCCCAACCTGCCGCAGGCTGGCTGCCGATAAGCGTGACCGAGCCGGTCGCCTCAATCTTCGAGCATTGGAAAAGCGCTTGGCCGCCGATGACTGTCGGGCGGAAGACGTTGGGAAAGGCTCCGAATGCGATGTGGGAAGACCCCGGCCTTAATGTAGCTGCCATCGAATATTACCTCGTTTGCGCAAATTTTTCATAAGTCCGTTTCGCCGCCTTTTTTCAGTTGCCGAATGGAAATCGCCTTAATGTTTCGACTATTGGTGCAGCGATGTCAGCCGAAGGTTCAACAGACGACATGGAAAAATTAATCGAAGCTGCGTTCGAACACGCCAAGCATTTGCGTGAGTGCGTTCTTGGCGCCAACGACTACGGCGCCCGTGTTGCTGAGGCCGCGGCGCACTGTGGGGGAACGGATTCAGTTGTGCTTTGCGAGCAGCTGTTGTAACGGTGCGCCCGCCATCGGAATCGCAACCAGCGACGTCGATGTCTCCTGCGTTAAGGCCGATTTTCCGCCACGCGTTCCGCGTTCAAGAGCGAACCAGCGATAGTGATGCAACGAAACCGCGCCCGCAACGGCGCTACTGGAGGTCCTGCAATGTCTGCATCTCACGGCCGTTTCGTCTGGTACGAGTTGATGACGACCGACACCAGCGCCGCAAAGGACTACTACACCAAGGTGGTCGGATGGGGCGCGCAGCCCGCCCCGAATGCGAGCATGCCCTACACCCTGTTCAGCGTCGGCGACACTCCGGTGGGCGGCATGATGGATCAGCCTGAGGACGCCAAGAAGATGGGCGCGCCCCCAAGCTGGCTCGGCTACGTCGCCGTTGACGACGTGGACGCCACGACCGATCACGCAAGGCGCCTCGGCGGCGCCGTCTATGTCGAGCCGCGCGACATCCCAAATGTCGGCCGCTTCTCGGTCATTGCCGACCCGCAGCAAGCCGTCATAGGGCTGTTCAAGTGGTCGATCCCAATGCCGGATGCGCCCGCCGCGCCCGAGACGCCGGGCCGCATCGGCTGGCACGAATTGGCGAGCACGGACTGGGAGAAGGGATATGCCTTCTACAACGCGCTGTTCGGATGGCAGAAAGCCGACGCGATGGATATGGGTGCCATGGGCACCTATCAGATCTTCTCTACCGGCGGGCCGCCGGTCGGCGGCATGTTCAACAAGCCGCCCGTGGTGCCAGTCACCTTCTGGCTCTACTACTTCAATGTGGGTGACTTCGACGCGGCCGTGGAGCGCTTAAAGGCGGGCGGCGGCAAGGTCGTCAACGGTCCGATGGAAGTACCGGGCGGCAGCTGGATCGTCCAGGCCAAGGACCCACAGGGTGCGATGTTCGCGCTCGTCGGGAGGCGATAGCGGCCCTGCCTTGACTGGACAGTTCCCGACTACACTGCGCCATTACCTATGGGACTCATGGCCGGGCTTGTCCCTAGAGGCGCTAAGTTAAAGCCGCACGGACTCCCTCCCCCTTGTGGGGGGGTGGTGGGGGTCGTGCCGTGGGGCACTGACGTGCCACATCCCCCGACCCCCACCCCCTGACCCCTCCCCACAAAGGGAGGGGAGGAGTTCGCGGCAACCGTCGAAGCTTAACTTGGCGCCGATGGGGGGCCATCCATGCCTTGACCGCGCGGTACCGTAAGCAACACGGGGATGCCCGCGACAAGCGCGGGCATGACCAAGGCACTCGATCCGTTGCTCGGTCTTAGTGGCGAGGCCCTTGATGCGGGCTCGATGCAGCAGCGGCCTTCGGAATGATCGCCAGAAAATCAAGGCCGTGGTCGCTGAGGTTCTCGCCCGCGTGTCGGCGCGGCGTGATCCACTCGACTGAACCGGCGGGTCGCTTGTATTCGCTTACGCGCCCGTCCGGGTCGGTATCCTTCAGGTGCATATCGGTGAGCCAGATCACCAGCCGCGGGCCCACGATGTCGTGCATCGGGGTCCTCTCGTGGGGCGCCATGTGCATGCGGACCACGGTGATCATATCGTTTTCGAATTCAATTCCGCCGAATTCCGGCGACGTGGCCCTAGTCGGCATCTGCGCCGAGCTTGGTGCTGCACTTGACGTCAACCAAACGATGCTGATGAAGATAGCGACCTTGAGACAGCGGTAGCGCACGGGCAAAACTCCTTATCTTGAGACGCCGCATGTGGCGGCAATGCCCAGCGACGCTACGGTTTGAAGTCGGCTTTAAGTCAAGGAGTTTTTCGATGCCCGATCTGAGCATCGGCCAGGTTGCCCGGCGCGTCGGTCTGCGCACATCGGCGATTCGATACTATGAGAAAGTCGGCCTCTTGCCCCGCGCTCCAAGGGTCGGCCGTCAGCGCCGCTATGAGCCGCAGGTTCTCGAGCGTCTAGCTGTCGTGCGGTTCGCCCAATTCGTGGGGCTGCGACTAAGCGAAATCAAATGGCTTCTCAATGACGTTCCCGGCCGTCCACCACCTGAGCGATGGCGCCAGCTGGCGCGGCAAAGGCTCACCCAACTCGATGCCCTGATGGTCGAAGTCGGTACCATCCGGGAGTTGCTGCAGATGACGCTCGACCACAAATGCCCCAAGCTTGTGGAGCACGGATCACGGCTTCCGGAGGGGCGGCAGCACGTCGCGCGCGCCGCGATTGTTGCCGACGCTGTTGGCGGAGCTATTGATTGCCCAGCTTCGCGCGCGCCTCGTCGATGAGCGCCACGATCCGCGCCGGGCTGATCGGCGCCTCGTTGATCCTGATCCCGAATGGTGCGAGCGCGTTCTCGAGGGCCCCGATGATGGCGGCGATCGCCGCGATGGTGCCGCCCTCGCCGGCGCCCTTCACGCCGAGCGGGTTGAGCGGCGAGGCGGTTTCGCTGTGGAGGATCGCGATCGGCGGCATGTCGGTCGCTGCGGGCAGCAGGTATTCGCCGAAATTGGTGGTCTGCGGCTGCGCGCCGCCATCATGGTGCAAGCGCTCGAACAGCGCGTTGCCGATGCCGTGGGCGATGCCGCCAACCACCTGGCCCTCGACCACCATCGGGTTGATGACGGCACCGCAATCATGGAGCACCGTATAGCGAAGGATTTTTACCCCGCCCGTCGCGATGTCGACCTCGACTTCGGCCACGTGGGTGCCATTGGAATAGGTCGACTGGTCGGGCTGGAAATACGCGGTGTTCTCGAGTCCCGGCGACAGGCCGCCCGCCATCGAAAAGCCCGGCATGCCGATCGATTTCACCGCGATGTCGCGAAAGCTCTTCCTCAAGCCCGGCACGCCGCGCACCTCGGCGAAGCCGTTGCGCAATTCGAGGTCGTCGGGCGAGACCTCCATCATGTCGGCGGCAATCAGCTTGATCTTGCGGGCCACTTCGACCGCCGCGAGGTGGGCGGAGGAGCCCGCATTGACGGCGGTGCGCGCCGCGAAGGTGCCGACCCCAAAGGCGATGTCCCTGGTGTCGGCGGTCGCCACCGTCACGTCCTCGTAGGAGACGCCGAGCTGGTCGGCGGCGATCTGCGCCAGCGTCGTCTTGTGCGACTGTCCCTGGGGGGTGGCGCCGGTGTAGAGCACGATCTTGCCGGTCGTGGCGACGCGCACCGTTGCGCCTTCGTAAGGGCCGAGCCCGGTGCTCTCGACCGCATTGCTGATGCCGATGCCGATGTAGCGTCCGGCCCGCAGCGCCTGCGCCTGCCGCGCCGGAAAGCCCGCATAGTCCGCGGCGGCGAGCGCGCGCGCCTGGGAGCCCGGATAATCGCCGCTGTCGTAGGTGACCGGCCGGCCGTCGCGAGAAATGATGCCGACTTTGTAAGGCATCTGCGCGGGCGCGATGAAATTGCGCCGCCGTATTTCGGCGCGGTCAAGTCCCACGGCGCCGGCGAGGCGATCCATCATCCGTTCCATCACGAACACGCCCTGCGGACGGCCGGCGCCGCGCACGGGCGTCGTCGAGATCATGTTGGTATAGACCGCATTGAGCTCGATCTTGAAATTCGCAATCACATAGGGCCCCGGCACCGTGGTGGCGGCGATCCACGGCAGCACCAGGCCCCACGGCACGTAGGCGCCGGTGTCGTGCACCAGGCGCCCGCGCAGCGCGAGAATCTTGCCGTCGCGGTCGGCGGCAAGCTCCAGGTCCCAGAATTGGTCGCGTTCCTGATGGGTGCAGAGAAAATTCTCGCGCCGGTCCTCGACCCATTTCACCGGCCGGCCAAGAATTTTTGCGCATGCGGCGACGCCCGGATATTCCGGATAGATGGCGCCCTTGGGGCCGAAACCGCCGCCCACGTCGGGCGTGATGACGTGCATCTGGTTGTCGTTGAGGTCGAGCACGTCGAGGAGCCCGCGCTTGATGCGATGGGAGCCCTGGGAGGACACGTAAACCGTGTAGGAGTCCGCGACGGCGTCGTGGCTCGCCGCCACTCCGCGGCATTCCATGAAGAACGGCCCGCCGCGATGAATGAACAGCCGTTCGCGCACCACATGGGCGGCGCCCGCGAATGCCGCGTCGGCGTCGCCGACGGTGATTGGCACCCGCGCCGCGATATTGGAGCTGCTCCCGGCGTGGGCCAGAGGACTGCCGGGCACCATCGCGGCGGCGCAGTCCGACACCGCAGGGAGCGGCTCGTAATCCACCTCTACGAGCGCGGCGGCATCCTCTGCGACGTGGCGGCTGTCGGCCACGACGATCGCGACCGGCTCGCCCACATAGACGGTTTCCCCGCGGGCGAGCGCATACGGCAAATGCAGCTCCGTGATGGCCGGCGTCGGAACGAACAGCGGCAGTGCGTTTCTTTGCAGCGGCTCCGGCAGGTCCGTAAAGCCGAGCACCAGGTGCACACCGTCGAGGGCTTTTGCGGTAGCGGTGTCGATGCGGCGGATCCTGGCGTGGGGATGGGGGCTGCGCACGAACGCTGCGTGAAGGACGCCAGGCAGCCGCACGTCATCGACGAAGCGCCCTTTCCCGCCGAGCAGCGCCGGGTCCTCCTTTCGCTTGACGGCAGCCCCGAACCATTTCGCTCCCATATGTTGCTCCGATATTTCGGACCTCATCCTGAGGAGCGCCGCATCTTTGCGGCGCATCTCGAAGGATGGACGGTTGCTCGGCCGTCCCTGTGCCATCCTTCGAGACGCGCGCAAGAGCGCGCTCCTCAGGATGAGGTCCTTGTGTTTTCACAAGCCTGTGTCGTCTGCGCCCCGGCCATGGCGCGATTTGCAATGCTGCGTGGCCCATTCCATTATCACGCCGCGCTCGGAATTGTCCTGGCGTCACTTCCGGTGCACCTATGCTCGACAAGCCCGCCCATGCCGCTGCCCCCGCGACCCAATTTCGTCCGGCGGCAGATCTGCAGTCGCACCTCGCCGACCTTGAGGCGCGTGGTCTTCTCGTGCGCATCGACCGTCCGATCGACAAGGACACCGAGTTGCACCCGCTGGTGCGCTGGCAGTTCCTCGGCGGCATTGCGGAGAACAAGCGGCGCGCCTTTCTGTTTACCAACGTGACTGACCGCACGGGCCGGCGCTACGACATGCCCGTGGCGGTCGGAGCGCTGGCGGCGTCACCCGACATCTATGCGGTCGGCATGAGCCAGCCGGTGGCGAATATCGGTTACGCCTGGATGAAGGCCATCGCCAATCCGATCGCTCCGGTTGAGGTTGCGTCTGCACCGTGCCAGGACGTGGTCGTTGCGGGCGACGACTTGCGACGACCGGGGGGCGGCCTCGCCAGCCTCCCGGTGCCGGTGTCGACGCCCGGGTTCGATGCCGCGCCTTATCTCACGGCCACGCTATGCATCACTCGCGATCCCGACAGCGGCATCCCGAACATGGGCATGTACCGGGCCGCCCTGAAGGCTACCGACCGGCTGGCCGTGCGCATGGTGGCACGCCCTTCAGGCGGCGCCGGCGGGTACTATCACTGGCTCAAATATAACGAGCGTCGCGCCCCGATGCCGATCGCGATCGTGGTCGGCGCGGCGCCGGTGGTGGCTTTTACGAGTCCGCAGAAGCTTGCCATCGACGTCGACGAGCTCGCGGTGGCAGGGGGGCTTGCGGGCAGGGCGGTGCGAATTGTCAAGGCCAAGACCGTCGATCTCATGGTGCCGGCCGATGCCGAGATCGTCATCGAGGGCTTCATCGACACGGAACGGCTCGAGCCCGAGGCGCCGTTCGGCGAGAGCAACGGCTATGTGGCGCTGGAGGCCTACAACATGCCGATGCGGGTGACGGCAATCACGCATCGTCGCGCTCCGGTGCTCTGTTCGATCATCAGCCAGGTGACGCCCTCAGAATCGAGCGTGATCAAGAAAGTGGCCTATGAGCCGCTGTTTCTCAATCACCTACGCAGCGATCTCGCCATCAAGGGCATCCGCCGCGTCGTCATGCACGAGCGGCTCACCAACCTGCGGCCGGTGATCTTCCTCCAATATACCGCGGAGACGCCGAAGAGCGAGGTGTGGCGCGGGCTTTCGGGCGCCGCGACCTTCATGGCGGGGTGCGGCAAGATCGTTGTTGCGGTGAGCGAGGACGTCGACCCGGAGTCGCTCGATGCGGTGCTGTGGTCGCTCGCCTACCGGTCGAACCCGATCGAGGACGTCCACATAGCGCCCTACCGGAGCAACTTGCAGGGCGCCCAATACGGCCCGCGCAGCGCCGATTCCAGCATGCTGATCGATGCCACCCGCAAGCGGGCGATGCCCCCCCTGGCGCTGCCGGCGCGGCAGTTCATGGAGCACGCGCGCACGATCTGGGAGGAGCTGGGCCTGCCGGCGCTCACCGCGCAATCGCCCTGGCACGGCTACACCCTCGGCGACTGGACCGACACCTTCGAAACCTTCGCGCGCCGCGCCGCCATCGGCGACTGGGAGACGACCGGCCGCGAGACTTTGGCGCGCCAGCGCACGGGGGTGATGCCGGAGACGCCGACCCGGAAGGGGGCGGGGGGGATGGGGGAGTAACCCCAAGTCGCGATGTGAGGGACGGTTCCGAATTAATCGGCGGATCGCGACTTTAAAGCGCGGGCATTGGCGGGCCATCTTTTCAGGATGGCAAAAGCGCCTCGCTTTTACTACCATGGGGGCAAGAAAGGACCAATCCGATGTCGAACGTCCAGAAAGTGAGCGTCGCCCTCACCCCAGAATTCATGGCCCTGCTGAAGGAGGCTGTCGAGACAGGTGAATATACCTCCGCGAGCGAGGTGATCCGCGACGCGCTGCGCCACTGGAAGGAGCGCCGCACCCATCAAGACACGGAAGAATTGCGAGACCTTTGGCGGGACGGAATTGAAAGCGGCCCTGGCCGCTTCAAGTCGATCGATACCATCAAGAAAGAGGCCCGGCGTCGGGCGGCCAAAGCAGCGCCGTGAGCAAGCGCAAGCCGCGTCTGTTGCGCACGGCGCAAGCTGAACAGGATTTGATCGATATCTGGGCAAACATTGCCCGCAACAATCCTACCGCGGCCGATCGGCTTCTCGATATCCTCGACAGGAAAAGCCAGGCGCTCACCCGTAACCCCCAGATCGGCATGGCGCGCGACGACGTCGCCGCTGGTGTTCGGCATTTTCCCGTTGGGAAGTATCTCATCCTCTATCGCGATCTCGGGACGGCATCGAAGTCGTGCGCTACGTCCACGGCATGCGCCGTCTACGAGATCTGTTCTGAGTTCGCCGTCGCTCTCACACCAACTCAAGCCGCACCTGGCGGCCGACGAGCGCTGCGGCGCGTTGCAGCGTTTCGATCGTCACATTGCCCTTTGCTTTGAGGATGCGATCAACCTGAGCGCGGCTTGTGTTCATCAATTCAGCGAGCCGCGCCTTGCTTATGCCCTGTCGTTTCATTTCCTCGCTGAGCTGCCACGCAACGACGCGCGTGACGGCTTCGGCTTTTGCCGCTTCCCGGATGCCCTCTTCGTCGAGGAACTCGTCCAATGTCGAGCCCCAGTGCGGATTCTTCTTCGACTTGCTCATTTCGTCATCTCCTTCATCCGCTTTTGCGCCAGAGCAATGTCGGCCGGCGGCGTCTTTCGCGTCTTCTTGATGAAACCGTGCACCACCCCGATCTGGCCTTCCGCGACAAAAAACACCAATCGCGCAATCCGGTTGCTCGACAGATTGCTGCGAACCTCCCATAGCCCTGCGCCGAGCGAGCGGCACAGCGGCATGCCAATAGGCCACCCGACCTGTACGGTCGCCAGATCAGTGCCGATTATCCTGCGATCCTCGGCCGACAAGCTTCGCAACCAATCCCTCACTGGCTCGGCACCTGCGATGGTGCGGTAGAAGGCAATCGGAATTTCTGTCAGCCGGTCCGCAGCCATTCCCGGTCCTTACCTAAATGTATCATATATGATACATTGCTTTCAAGAGCAAACTGATCGGCGAATCAGTATCATATAGGACTATTATTAGTCCTATCTAGAAAGAAAATGAACCTCGCCAGGCGGCGGCGCGGCCACACGTTCGGCGACGGGATCAATACCTGGGAAACCTTCGCACCGCGCCACTACCGGCGACTGGAGGTCACCTGCCGCGCGGCGTTGGCACGCCAGCGCGAAGGGGTGACGCCGGAGACCCCGACGCAGGAGGGGCTGCGGAGTACGGGAATTCGCAGCTCTTAGTTTGACCTTAAGCTTTGAGCTTGCTGTCGCGTGCACTGCCGAAGCTGCGCTACCAGAAGCTCCGCGCGGAGGGGCTTTGTCAGGAAAGCGCCACCGCTAAATCCGCTCGGCCGCTGGTCTTGAGAATAGCCTGACACGGTAACGAAGGGAGTGCCCTTATCGGACAGCAGTCGGGCAATCGGTTCTGAAGTTTCGGCGCCTAAATTGATGTCGAGCACGGCGGCGTCACAGCCGAACTCCTTTAAAAGCGCAAGCGCTTCGGCTACGCGTGCGGCCGGACCCACGACCTCAAAGCCGGCGTCTTGAAGATTTTGCTCGATCTCCAGGGCAACGATCGCTTCATCCTCGACAACAAGCACGCGAAGGCGCCGCTCGGACGCTTCCTGCCGCTCGGGCGCTCTCTGCTTCGGCAGCGCACTGGCGGCGGCCCTCTCCTCGACGACGCCGCGCGGGCATTGAAGACGCCAAGTCAGCCCCGTGCGGGGATAATTGAGTTCGACTTTGGCGTCGAGACTTCGTTCCGCCAGACGGCAAATCACGGTCGAACCGAAACCGCTGCTTGACGGCGCCGCAACGGGCGGCCCGCCGCTCTCGGTCCACTCGATGACAAAAACCTCCTCGCCCTCGGCGCTTTGCACGGTCTTCCAGCCGAGCTCGACATGGCCGCTTTCGCCCGAAAGCGCCCCATATTTGGTGGCGTTCGTCGCCAGCTCATGGAAAGCCATTCCGAGGGCCTGCGCGGCGGAGGCGTTGGCAAAGACCAGCGGCCCCGTAAGCTCGATGCGCTTGTCCATGAGGTCGCGGAAGTGCGCAAGCTGCGTCCTCGCCAGCTCATGGAGATCAGCTCCCTTCCATTTATTTCCTACCAGGATGTCATGACTCGCGGCCAGCGCCTGGACACGCGCCTGGAACCGGGGAAGGAAGTCATCCGGCCTGGTGTTGACGGTCTGCTGCGCGATCGCCTGCACAAGGGAGAGCAAGTTCTTGGAGCGATGATTGACTTCGCGCAGGAGAAGGTCGATCTGCTCCTCATGCTGCTTGCGTTCGGTTACGTTGGTTGCAAGCGTGATGATGTTTGCCGCCCGTCCGGCTTCGTCGCGGAGCAGCGACACATGCTTGTGTACCCACGAGACCTTGCCCTCCTTGGAAAGGCACCGGTTCTCGATCTCGAACGAAGCTATCTGCTGAGAAATCAGCTTCTTGACCTCGCACGCATGCCTGTCGCGATCCTCGGGATGCACGATCGCCTCGAAACTTGACCCACGAAGTTCATCTTCCGAGTACCCGCGCATATCGGAATAGGCGGGGTTGCAAGACACCATTCGACCATCCAGATCCCAAATGGCAATGCCTATGCTGGCATGCCGATAAATACCTTTGTAGCGTTCCTCGCTCTCGCGCAGCGCTTCATCGTTGCGATGCCGTTCGATAAAGGCCGCTGCCTGCCGCGCATACAGATCCAGGAGATCTAATTCGTGTGTGGTGGGCCGGTGCACATTGCGGAAATATGTCGACAGCATTCCCACCGGTCTTCCATCCCGTCCGACCAGCGGGGTGGATTGCACTGCCCGAACGCCTGCCGCGGAAATAAGGGCGCGGAACGGAGCGAATCCCTCGTCGGCCTCGAGATCCTCCACGAACGTGCGCCCGCCCGCGCGCAACGCTCGGCCGCAAGACGTATCAAACTCCGCCGAGACCTCTTTGAAGAAATCCAGGAAGGGTTGTTCGAATCCCTGGTGGGCCGCGATCACCAAGACTTTGCGAGTAGGATCAAAGAGCTGAACGTTGCCTTTGTCCGCTCCAAGCAGTTCGATGGCAACTCCGAGTATCTCATTCAACCCGGCATGCAGCTCGCGTGCTTGCCAGAGCCGCGAGCTTGCCGCATTCAGCTGTTTCAGTACCGATGAGTCATTTGCCAGTTGTGCTTCGACCGCCTGCAAGTCGGCAAGGTGAGCGCGGCTGCGCGCTTCACTTGCCCGGAGAGCCTTCAAGGAATCCGCCAGATCAGTCTGCGTTCCGTCGAGAAGAACCTTGATGTCGATGGCGTCCTGGATATCGGTCAGCGCGCCCAGCCACTCTTCGACTTGGCCTCTTGGGTCCTTGACGGGAATTCCGCGCGTCTGAAACGCACGGTAGCCCTTGTGTCTGGCGCTCCAAATACGTCCCTGGGTAAAGTACTGCGAGCCGGAGGCCAGCGCCGACGCCCAATCCGCCATAATGGATTTGCGGTCATCGGGGTGCAGGCAGGACACCCAGCGCGAGCCTTTGTACTGGTCCCATGTCTGCCCCGTGTATTCTTGCCAGTAAGGTTGCTCGTCAACGAATTCGCCCGCAGCGTCCGTCCACCACACGATGGAAGCTGACGCCAGGAGCAGGGCGTCAAATCTTCTGTCCGCGCGCGTGACCCGCGACTTTCCAGGAAAATTCAGCTGCTTATCCATGGAGCGAGTTCGCTGTTCGAGGGGATATCGCCGCCCATGCGCGGCTCCTGATTATTGAACTCACGGCTTCCTCGCCCCGCGGCGAAGACATCCCCCGGCCACCGACGCCGGAAACCAAGGCTGCAATCGGTAATTGGTACAATGTTGCACCGACCTGGCGGGAAATTGCGAATCTTTTTTTTGGCACGCGATGCCATCGCATGCCCCAGTGCCTTTAGATTTTCAGAAATATGACACGCTCACAAACGGCTGCTTTGACGCAACACAGCTTTTGTTGTGTCGATAAAGGCCAAACGTCGGAGCAACGTCTCGGGGCTATTTTCCGGAGGTTTCAATTTCCGGTACCGGTGCGGGGGGGGTGCGCAGCTCAGGCGCCTGGGGGGGTGTGTGCGGGGCCTTTCTGCTCCCTCTCCCCGCTTGCCATCAGGGCTTTTACGCCCGTCTTCAGCGGGGTCGGGGTGAGGGGGCCTCTCTACAAGGGCGGACTCGCGGAGAGCGAAGGTGCGTTTCCGCGAGCTCAGACTCGCGGAGAGGCACCTCACCGGGAATTTGCGCGAAGAGCGCGCAAATTCTGACCTTCCATAGCCCATTGAAGACGGGCGTAAACGCCCTGATGGCAAGCGGGGAGAGCTAAAGGCTGCCCGGCTGTCGCTTATCTTGGCGCCAATAAGGGTCAGAGTGACGGGCCGCGCAAGTTACTCCCGGTCCTCTTGGGCTTTGCCGCCGATCTGTTTGAGCCTGGCGAAGACGGCCTGGACGTCGAGCTCTTTGCCTTCCTTCGGGGCGGTCGCCGACTCGAGTTCCGGCGCCGGGCGTGCGGTCGTAATCTCGGCCGGAAGCAGGGTCGCCCCGGTTTCCGGCTCGATCGGCTTTTCCTTGGCGGCGCGCTGGACCTCGAAATCGAGATCGATCTGCGAGCAAAGACCGAGCGTCACCGGATCCATGGGGGCAAGATTGGGGGCGTTCCAATGGGTACGTTCGCGGATCGCCTCGATGGTCGACTTGGTGGTGCCGACCAGGCGCATAATCTGGCTGTCTTTCAGCTCGGGGTGGTTGCGCACCAGCCACAGGATGGCGTTCGGGCGGTCCTGCCGGCGCGAAACCGGGGTGTATCGTGGTCCCTTTTTCCGCTTCGGCTCAGGCAAGTGTACCTTCGCTTCAGCGAGCCGGAGCCGGTAGCTGGGGTCAGCCTCGCCTTTGGCAAGCTCGTCACGGGTGAGTTGTCCGGTCACGATCGGATCGCGTCCGATGATGCTCTGAACCCCCTCATCATCGGCAATCGCCTTCACTTCGAGGGGGTGGAGCTTGCAGAAATCCGCGATCTGGTCGAACGTCAAAGCTGTACTTTCAACCAGCCAGACTGCGGTCGCCTTCGGCATAAGGGGCTGGGCCGCCATGATAAATTCTCCTTGCGCTCCAGCCGCCCGCGGGGCGGAGCCTATTGCCATCGAAGATGAC
>Ga0137361_10000772_pt1 | contig 18630 bp, 15 predicted proteins | sample Mad1_80_16metaG_FD_104923 | JGI IMG/M metagenome (GOLD analysis project Ga0137361, IMG submission 104923) | Vadose zone soil microbial communities from Angelo Coast Range Reserve, California, USA - Mad1_80_16 metaG | ecosystem: Environmental > Terrestrial > Soil > Vadose zone | place: USA... | reverse complement strand
CACCGGCGCGATTCTCCACCACCACCGGCTGACCGAACGACTCCGATAATTTCGCGCCGAGAAGCCGCGCCAGGACGTCGACCGCGCCGCCCGCCGCGAACGGCACGATCAACGTGATCGGACGCGCCGGATAGGTCTGCGCCGTCGCGCCGCCGATGCTCACCACCGTCGCGACCAATGCGACGACGAAAGACAGATTTCTCATATTGTCCCCCGGGGCCCGCGACGCTCATGGCAAATACCGCGGATGGGTGGTGCTGGGAGAGCGCAGATTGCACCGCAGAATAGCGAATTCTCATGACCATGAAAACAAGCTATGCTTTCGCCAGCGCGCGGATCCATTGCTCCTTTAGAACCCTGCCGCTTGCGCGCCGCTAATTTCGCCTCATGACGGGCGACGAACGGGAGAAACCGAATGCCAACCCTCATCGTCAACGGTCAAAGCCACAACGTCGACGTCGAGCCCGACACCCCGCTGTTATGGGTATTGCGCGATACGCTCGGCATGACCGGCACCAAATACGGCTGCGGCATCGCGCAGTGCGGCGCCTGCACGGTCCACATCAACGGCGTGGCGACGCGGTCATGTTCCGTGCAGCTTTCCGACGTGGCCGGCAAAGAGATCACCACCATCGAGGGACTTGCCGCCAACGGCGTGCTGCACAAGGTGCAGCAGGCCTGGCTCGAGCATGATGTGCCGCAGTGCGGCTACTGTCAGTCCGGCATGATCATGGCGGTCGCCGATCTCCTCAAGACCAAGCCGAAGCCGACCGACGCCGACATTGACGCCGCCATCACCAATATCTGCCGCTGCGGCACCTTCCAGCAGGTGCGCGCGGCCATTCACGCCGCCGCCAACGCGTGAGGAGGGAAGCCATGAATTACGCCCCGAAGTTTGATCGCCGCTCCTTCGTGATCGGCGCCGCTGCGGTCGGCGGCGGCCTCGCGCTTGGCCTGCGCCTGCCGTTCGGTCCCGACATCGTGCGCGCCGCCGACGGCTCGCCGGAAGTCAACGCCTGGGTGGTGATCCGGCCCGACGACACCGTCGTGATCCGCATCGCCCGTTCCGAAATGGGCCAGGGCTCGCTCACCGGGCTGGCACAGCTCGTCGCCGAGGAGCTGGAATGCGACTGGACCAAGGTCACCACCGAATATCCGACCCCCGGCCAAAGCCTCGCGCGCAAGCGCGTCTACGGCGACATGTCGACCGGCGGCAGCCGCGGCATCCGCACGTCGCACCAATATGTCCGCGAGGCCGGCGCCGCGGCCCGTACCATGCTGATCCAAGCCGCCGCCAATGAATGGAAAGTGCCGGCGTCCGAATGCAGCGCGGCGAACAGCGTGATCACTCATCAGGCCTCAGGCCGCAAGACCACCTACGGCAAGGTCGCGGAAGCGGCCGCCAAGCTTGAAGCCCCGAAGGACATCAAGCTCAAGGACCCCAAGGACTGGAAGATCGCCGGCAAGGGCCTCAAGCGGCTCGACACCGCCGACAAGCTCACCGGCAAGCAGGTCTACGGCATCGATATCAAGATGCCTGGCATGCTGGTCGCCGCCATCAAGGACTCGCCCGTGCGCACCGGCAAGATCAAGAGCTTCGATGCCGCCAAGGTCGCCGGCATGCCCGGCGTCAAGAAGGTGGTGCAAGTCGGCGATTCCGGCGTCGCGGTGATCGCCGACAGCTACTGGCGCGCCCATAAGGCAATCGAGGCGCTGCCGATCGTCTGGGATCCGGGCGAGGCCGGCAAGGTGTCGAGTGCTTCGATTGCGGAATTCCTCAAGGGCGGGCTCGATGCGGAGCAGGCCTTCGTCGGCAATAAGGCGGGCGATGCCAAAGGCGCCGTTGCGGGTGCGGTGCGCAAGATCGAAGCGGTCTACAGCTATCCCTACCAGAACCACGCCACTATGGAGCCCATGAATATGACGGCGCTCTATACGGCGGACAAATGCGAGGTATGGGGGCCGACCCAGAACGGCGAAGCCGCGCTGGCGGCGGTGTCGGAAGAATCCGGCCTGCCGATCGGCAAGTGCGACGTGCACAAGTTCCTGTGCGGCGGCGGTTTCGGCCGCAGGGGCCGGGTCGATTATGTCCGCCAGGCGGTGGCGATCGCCAAGCAGATGCCTGGCACGCCGATCAAGCTGATCTGGTCGCGCGAAGAGGACATGACCCATTGCGGCTATCACCCGGTCACCCAGGCGAAGCTCACCGCCGGCGTCGATGCCGCCGGCAACGTGGTCGGCTTCCACATGCGCATTTCCGGCCAGTCGATCGCGGCTTCGCTCGCCCCCGAGCGGCTCGATCCCGACGGCAGGGACACGATCGTGTTCCAAGGGCTGACGCCGAATTCGCCCGAGGGCAACTTCGGCTACACCTTCCCGAACCTCCTGATCGACCACGCCATGCGCAACACCCACGTCCTCGCCGGCTTCTGGCGCGGCGTGAACGTGAACCACAACGCGATCTACACCGAGTGCTTCATCGATGAGGTCGCCGATGCGCTCGGCCAGGACAAGCTCGCGTTCCGGCTGAAGTTCCTCAAACCGAAGCACGCCGCCGTACTCAAGGCCGTGGCCGACAAGGTCGGCTGGTCGACGCCGGCGCCGCAGGGCGTTTATCGCGGGCTCTCCCAGTACATGGCCCATGCCAGCTACGTGGCGGCCTGCGCCGAGGTCTTGGTGAGCCCACAAGGCGGGTTGAAGATGCACCGCATCGTGGCGGCGATCGACCCGGGCTACGCCGTCAATCCGGCGCAGATCGAGCGGCAGGTGGCGGGCTCGTTCGTGTTCGGCCTGTCGGCGCTGCTCTACGGCGAATGCACCGTCAAGGACGGCGCCATCGAGCAGACCAACTTCGATACCTACAACTCGCTGCGTATCCGCGAGATGCCCAAGGTGGAGGTCATCGTCATGCCTTCGGGCGGCTTCTGGGGCGGCGTCGGCGAACCGACCGTATCGGTCGCGGCGCCTGCCGTACTCAACGCGATCTTCGCCGCGACCGGCAAGCGGCTGCGCTCGATTCCGCTGATGCACGAGGGCATCAGGACGGCGTAGGTCTGCAGCTTCTCCGGCAGGGCGACCCTTGTGGTCGCCCTGTTTGTCGGGGCTTATGTGCAGAAGGCGCAACTAAGCGCTTGCGCCTTACGCTCTCAGCGACGGCTGGCGGACCATTTTCCGGCGCAGGCACCCTGCGCGCTCACACCTTGCCATGTCCCGGAGCCCGAATTTCCGGTTAACCGCCCGGTGCCGCTGGCGTTCTGATTGCCAGCAGAGATGCGCACGCGTGTCACTCCGTTCGCCGCAACGTTCCCGCTCACGTTCAGGAGGCCGCCAGCGGATACGACTCCATCTCGAACATCAACAGCGAAGCCGACGTCAGAGGGGCACCCTCCGCGCGACGTTGCAATCTGCACACTCCAACTGCCGTCGAAAGCGCCACGCACGGCAAAAGCGCCGGTGGGTGAAAGCGCCGCTACAGCCAGAATTGTCGCGACGGCAAGGGCGGAGCTACGAGCGAACATCAGTCTCTCCTTCGCAGTGAGAATAGAGATTTAGCGGGACCACCTGAACAGATAGTCAGCCGATCCCGTACACAGGTTCAAACATTGCTTGAATTTATTGGCGCCGTCGGGAGAGAAGAAAAGCGACGCGCAAACGCCCAGGCGCCCGCCCGACGTCACAATCCTTTGGCCGGAGTCGGGTTGGAGAGGGCACTGAGGCGGCCAAGGGCGAGCCGCGCCTCTTCGCTGCCCGGCCGAATGTTGAGCGCCGCGCGCGCATCGGCTGCAGCCAAATCGCGCTGACCAAGCCCTTCATGCAGCTTGGAGCGGTCAATCAGCGCCGCATACCCGCGGTCCGAACTCAGAGGAATCGCTTGCGTGAGGTCCGCCACCGCGCGTTCCACGCTTGATCTTCTTGCAAACGCACTGGCGCGCTGGCGATAGATCCTGGCCAGAATGTTGGCGGCTCCGGCGTTGCCGTAGTTGGCAGCGAGGGCGTCCACCAGCATCGGGTCGTGCGCGTACGATTCGATGAGCGCGGTGCAGTCCGCGATCTCCAGGTCATATTGTTGCTTGGACTCGTAAATCGAGCCGCGGCTGCGGCGCGCATAGAACAATTCAATCGGGGCCAGCATCTGCGGATCATGCTCGCCAAGCTCGATCGCCTTCGTCAGATCGGCAAGCGCCAGATCGGCCTGGCCGACGTAGAGATGCGCCATCCCGCGTGCGCGAAGCGCCGCGCCGTGCCGCGGATCGCGCGCGACTGCCGCTGAATAGTCTGCGATTGATCGTTCGGTCTCGCCAAGTTTGAAGAACGTTTGGCCGCGCTCCAAATAGGCGTCCGGATATTTCGGATCGATGCGGATCGCCTCACTGAGATCGCGCACCGCACGGTCGAGATCGCCCTTGAGCGTGGCCTGGTTGCCGCTCGCGATGAGCGCCGCGATCTTGGCGTTGATCGGCTTCACGGGGGGCCGGGGCGCTTGCGGTGCAGCGGCCGGCGGCGCCGCATCCGCGGACATGAGCGCAGCATCACGGGCCGGCGCGACATATGGCGTCGCACCGCCGACCGCGAAATCTTCCGCGGCCACCGCGGGGCCGTTCAGCGCGTTCGCGGGCCCCGAACCCCAAGTCATGTCGCTGAAAGCCGTAAAGCTTTCGAGCCAAAGCGGCTCATTTTCCGTCTTCGGTGTCTCGGCTGCGAGGCCGCGGCCTGAGACATTGCGCGCGCAGGTGCGTTCGGACGTCGACGATCCGCGGCCGCACGCCGCCATCATCATCGTTGTCGCCGGCGCCCGGGGTTCGGCCGCCGGGCCAGCAAGAAATGGCACAGCCCGGGTGGACCCGCGGTCAGCTGAGACATCGGCGACGCCAACCGTCACACCCGGCGGCTCGCCACCGGGATTGCGGAACCAGCGTTCAACGATGTCGCCGACGACACCCCTGTCGGCGACGTTGCGGTGCATATCCAGGCTGAAGAAAATCGTTGCTGCGATGGCCGGCAGCGCCACCGCAACGCCAATCGGACTCGCCAGACGGCTCAACAACGTCCCCGCGATGGACGTGATTGCGGTCGCCGGTGGCTCGATCCACGGTTCCTGCCCATCGATCGGGATCGCCTTCTGGGCAGCGAATTTTTCGGTAGCGTCTTTTTCGCCCGCGTCCTGGGCGCCCCACCGCCGCTCGATCTTGCCGATGGCGAAGTCAAGGGCAAGCTTTTCGACCTCGACGATCGGCTCCGGCAGCTGCAGGAGCCACAGGCGATGCCAGACCACGCTGCGGGCAAGCGCATAAATCTTGCGGCGCTCGTCACGGGTAGTCCCGGCGAAGCCGGCCACTGTGTCTTCGATGATCGCCTCGTAGTCGATCGAGCGCACCCGCGCGCCCGTCACGACCTTGCTCTCGCGGCGGCGTGATGCTTCAACCTGGGCGACGTCTGTTGAACCGTCTTGAGCGTCCATGTGGAGCCGCAACAATTCAAAAGGGGCACCCAGCGTAGCCTAAGCGTTCTGGGAAATCACGCGTTTTAACAAGTCCTTATGGCTGGGGCCGGTCACGATCGGTTCATTGGTTCCAAAACAGGGCCCCCACCCTTCCCTCCCCTGCTTGCGGGGAGGGAAGGGTGGGGGCCGAAGCAAGGATGGGTAACATGGTGCCGCGCCTCTGGCTTGTTCGGCCGGATCTCCGGAAATCGCAATGTTGATCGACGGTAAGTCGATGTGCAGCGTGTGGATCGAGCCAGATGGCTGGTCCGTCGGCATCATCGATCAGACGAAGCTGCCGCATGCGATGCGTACCGTGCGGCTCACGACTCTCATGGACGCCGTCCGTGCCATCTCCGCAATGCAAACTCGTGGTGCGCCGCTGATCGGCGCGGTCGCAGCCTATGGGCTGTGTCTGGCGTTACGTGCGGACCCGTCCGACGCCGCATTGGAGCATGCCTATGGGACCCTCCTCGCCACGCGGCCCACGGCGGTCAATCTGAAATGGGGCCTCGATGAGGTCATGGCGGCGGTGCGCAACCAGCCGCGCGGCGAGCGCGTCGCCGCCGCTTATGCGCGCGCCGCCGCGATCTGCCAGGAAGACATTGCCAACAACGAGGCAATCGGCCGCCACGGCCTTGCCGTGATCGAGCGCGCCGCCGCCGCCAAGGCACCGGGGGCGCCGGTCAACGTCCTCACCCATTGCAACGCAGGTTGGCTCGCCACCGTCGACTGGGGCACCGCGCTGGCGCCGATCTACAAGGCCCACCTCAAGGGCTTAGCCGTCCACGTCTGGGTCGATGAAACCCGGCCGCGCAATCAGGGCGCCTCGCTCACCGCCTGGGAGCTCAGCCACCAGGGCGTTCCCCACGCGGTCATCGCGGACAACACCGGCGGCCACCTGATGCAGCACGGCCTCGTCGATCTCGTCATCACCGGCGCCGACCGCGTCACCGCGCAAGGCGACGTCTGCAACAAGATCGGCACCTACCTCAAGGCGCTGGCGGCGCGGGACAACCGCGTGCCGTTCTACGCCGCGGTGCCGTCGGCCACCATCGACTTTACGCTCGGTGACGGCGTTGCCGAGATACCGATCGAACAGCGCGGGCCCGAGGAGGTGGCCACCATGACGGGCCGCACCGCCGACGGCCGGGTCGAGACCGTGGCGGTCGTACCGGACGGCTCGCCGGTCGCCAACTACGCCTTCGACGTGACCCCGGCCCGTCTCGTCACCGGCCTCATCACCGAGCGCGGCGTGATGGCGGCGACGCGCGAGGCGCTCGCGGGGAGCTTTCCGGAGCGGGTGGGGCGATGAATGGAGGCAGGCGAATGCCCTTTAAGCAGCCGTCAGCGTAGGAATTTTCTCGATCTCGCGCGCCAGCTGGTTTCTCCGCATAATTTCCATTTGGTCGCGATTCTCTTTGATCCTTCCTACATCGCAAATCGTTACGCAGCCGTCAGCGTCGGAATTTTCTCGATCTCGCGGGCCAGTTCCTTTTCGGCGACGTCGAGATCAAAGGCGCGCTGCATATTGATCCACAAATCAGGGCCGTTGCCGCAGAGCTTGCCGATGCGCAGCGCCATCGCCGGCGTAATCGGCTGTTTCTCTGCGAGGATATCGTAAAGCGTCTGACGCGAGACGCCGAGCAGACGTGCGATCTCTGCCTTGGGCTTGCCGAGCGCCGGCAACACATCTTCGCGCAGCAGCTCGCCCGGGTGCACGCGCGGTAGCCCGCGCAGAGGATTCCTGGTGGCCATCAGTGGTAATCCTCCAGATCGATATCTAGCGAGGCGTCGCTTCAGACCGACGAGACCTGTTGCGGTGGGACCAAACACCGCCCTCATCCTGAGGAGCATCGCGTAGCGATGCGTCTCGAAGGATGGAACGAGTCGGTGCCTGGGTCCATCCTTCGAGACGGCCGCGCAAGAGCGCGGCCTCCTCAGGATGAGGTCCGTTGGGTATAGTCGACAGAACTTGTCTACACCAAGTCTTGTTCGTCAAGCCAAAGCTTAAGGGGCGACAGAGCCGCCCCTTCATCCTCCTGACACCCAAACCGCGTCAATTGCTGCGGAACAGATCCTGCGGAACGCCCGCCGCGTTGAAGATGAAGTCGCGCGAAGCCTCAAGCTGGCGGCGCAGCGTATGCAGATCGACGTCGAGCAGGTGCCCTCTCCACTTGCGTACTTTGCCGGCGACGATCACGGTCTCCACATTGGTGCGATCCATCAATGACACGACCGCGCCCGGCACCTGATTGAGCGGCGCCACGTTGATGCGGGTGGCGTCGAGGATGATGATGTCGGCCTCCTTGCCAGGCGTGAGCGAACCGACCTTGTGGTCGAGCCGGAGCGCCTTGGCGCCGTTCATCGTCGCATAGCGCAGCACGTCGCGCGTCGTGAGCGGGGCCGGCAGGCCGGCCGGCGGCTTCGGCCACCACACACCGGTTGCTGCCGCGGCCGGCGGGAGCCCCCCGTCGGGATTTGGCGGGAACCCCTGATCGAGGATCAGCTGGTTCACGAGCATGCGCTGCTGGTTCATCATGGAGCGCATCTGGGTGAAGAAGTCCGCCGTCAGCGTGACCTCGACGTCGACGCTCAGCGAAGGTTCCATGCCAAGGCTTTGCATCTTCAGGATGGGCGGCATGCCATGGCGCATGTTCATTTCGATCGGTACGGCGAGCGAGACCTGCGCGCCCTTATCCTTGACCGCCTGCCAGCCCAGGTCGGACATCCCGGTCATATGGACAAACAGGTTGTCGGGCCCGATCCCGATGTTAGCGCCGGGGGTGCCGCCCTTACCCTGAGCGAGCAGGTCGAGGATCGGGCGGATTCCGAATGGCGAGAGGATGTGGGCTGCAATCTGAAGACCGAGCTGGCGCCCGATCTGCCAGGCCTGCGTGTAGACCGGGGGTCCAAGGTAGACCTCGCCGCCCATGATCATATGGACGAGCTGGTCGGACGAAGAAAACCACTTCTTCGCGAGCCGGAAAGCGTCCTGCGGATAGGCATATCCGGGAGTGTTAACGGTAACGCCCTCGCCGGCGCCCTCGAAATAGCCGAACGCCGCCCGGCGCCCGGTGTCGAACAGCGCCTGGACGGCGGCGTCGGAATGCTGCGGCGTGTGATGGATCTGCGAGATGTCGTGGACGGTGGTGACGCCGTCGTCGAGCTGGGAGAGTCCCCCGAACAGCTCGTTGATGTAGACGTCCTGCGGACGGTAGACGGTCGCGAACTTGAGCAGGACGTATTCGTAGTAGGTAATGCTCCCGCTCGGCGTGCCCGATCCATCGTTGATCAACACCCCATCGGCGAGGAAGCTGCGCAGCGCCGTCTCGAACTGGTGATGGTGCGTATCGATGAAGCCGGGCATGACGATGCGCCCGCGGGCGTCGATCACGCCGGCGTCGCCGGCGCCCAAGTTGTGGCCGACAGCGAGGATCTTCTTGCCCTCGACCAACACGTCGGCCTGGACGAAGTCGCCCACCTTCGGGTCCATCGACATCACGGAACCGCCGCGAATGACGTAGCGCCGGCCCGGCCTGCCTGTGGCCTCGGGCGCGTCGTCATCGTCGGCCCTAGCAGGGCGCGCCGCGAATAGGCCGAGACCTGCTGTCGTCGCCCCGAGCGCCGCGGTACCTTTTAGAAAATCACGTCGCGAAGCGAAATAATGGTTCTGCAGACTCCCTCGATTGCACAGTTTACACATGCTGGCATCTCCCCCACTACGAGTCATTCGGAACGATGACTCTGAATTCATTCTGCCGTTGATCTGTGCAAGTGTATACCTTGATCTTCAAGCAGCCCCGCGAGATCGATATGATGAGTGATGGATTGCTCCCATCACGGCATCCCATGCGTCGCTCACCTGATTTGGTGGGCTGCGTCCCGTCGCTCATGGCGGCCACCACACGCGCGTGGGTGAGGGGTGGCTTATTGCGCCCTTCTACGGCCCTCGCTTTTTTGACGTTGGCTTTTTCTTCGCTCGCCCACGAGGCGAGCCCTTGCGTTGTTCCGCGATCGCAAGCGCACGGCCGGCCCACACAGCGAGTTCATCTGGATCGTCGTAGAGCCGCTCGGGCAGCCGCCAGAAATGCCGCGACGGTCGGCCGGGACGGTTCTTGGCAAGCGGATAAACGAACGGCGCGCTGCCTTCGCGCTCGAAACTCGGAATGCTGGTTTCATCCACTCTGAGATAAATCACGCCATCGAAAACGAGCCCAAACATCAGACCCTCGGCATAAATGCCGATGCCGCCGAACATCCGTTTTGCGGCCACGGGACGAAACGGCGCGAACAGTTCGCGAATGAAGTCGGCGTCCAAGCGAGAAACCCTCCTGAGGGTGAAACCCAGCGCCCCTTGCGGGAGGATGGGAAAAACGCAACTATCCTCAACTGGGGGCACGCGGAATTTCGGACAAGCCCCCTTACGAGCGGGGGGGTTGTAATGAAGGCAAACGGCAGAGCGCGCCGCGCGCGCTCGTCATGGCAATTATATCCGGCCTTTGGTCTTGCTGCAGCACTGCTCGGTTGCGTCACGCAAAGCGGTCCGCCCCTGTCGTCACTGGCGACGCTGGGCGGACCACCAAAGGGCATCGCGCGGATCGTCGTGGTGCGGCCAGAGAAGGGATATTTCGGGATAGACCACGCTTTTCCCGTCAAACTTGACGGCGAGCCGCTCGGCGAATTGATGACGGGAACCTTTGCTTACCTGGACCGCCCAGCAGGACCCCACCAACTTTCGGCCGAGATCTGGGGTTCGCCCGGCGTAACGCGCCGTGACTTCACGGCGGTACCAGGCCGGACCTATTTCTTCAGAGCGAGCGCGAATGAGAAGGTCAAAGACATACAAGTGGTCTCCATGATCTCACCCCTCGGCGGTCTCGTCGCCGCCGCCACGACTTACAACGACCGCCAGGGGCCAATCGACTTAACGCTGATCAGCGAAGCCGAAGCAAAACAGGCCATCGCGTCGGCTCAGTGAGAGCGAGGCCGAATGTAGGGGCGACCGTTGTTGTTGCCCTGCTCCGGGCGCGCGTGTTGGACAGTTTAGCCGACGCGATCAGAGGCGCGCCGTGCACAAGCCGGGCGACCACAAGGGTCGCCCCTACACTTCCTATTCCGGCCTGATGTTGGCCGCCCTAATGATCGGCCACCATTTCTCGATCTCAGCGCGCTGAAACGTCGCGAGCGCCTGCGGCGTTTGCCGATCCCGCGACGGAATGTCCAACCCGAGATCGGCGAGCCGCCGGCCAACGGCTCCGTCCGCGAGCGCATTGACTGTTGCGGCATTGAGCTTGGCGAGAACGTCCCCGGGCATCCCCTTCGGGCCGAAAAACCCATACCAAGTCGTCATGTGGAAACCCGGCAGTCCGGCTTCATCCACGGTCGGAATATCCGCCGCCGAAGCGAGGCGCGCAGGGGCCGTGACCGCATAAGCCTTGATCTTGCCGCCCTGCAGATAGGGCAGCGAATTCGACGCCACGTCGACCATGAGATCGATTTGACCCGCCATGACATCCTGCAGCGCCGGCGCAGCGCCGCGATAGGGCACCAGCTGAAATCGAACCCCTGCGGACTGCTGGAACAGGAGGCCGCCGAGATGCGTGGTGGTACCGGCGCCGGCGGTGCCGGCGGATGCCTTGTCCGCATTGAGCTTCAACCAAGCGATGAACTCGCGGAGGTTCCTTGCCGGCAGGCCAGCTTTGACGACGATCACGTGGGGATTGCTGGAGATCAAGGCGATCGGATCGAAGTCCTTCACCACATCGTATGGCAGTGCGTAGATCGCGCCGTTGAGCACATGGGTGCCCAGGAACCCCATCGCGATCGTGTAGCCATCCGGCACCGCCCGGGCGACACGGCCGGTCCCGACGGTCCCCGCCGCGCCAGTGACGTTTTCAACGATGATGGGTTGCCCGAGAAAAGCCCGCATCGGCTCGGCCAGAATGCGCGCCAGTGTGTCGAGCGGCCCGCCTGCCGCCAACGGCACCACGATCGTGACGGGACGTGACGGATACGGCTGCGCCCATGCCGGACTGATGCAGATTGCCGCAAGGACGACCGCAATCAATAAAAACAGCGCACGAGTTCTCATAATCTGCCTCCGTCGGATCAAGCCGACGCTACACCATTTGATACCGCAGGCGTAGGGTGGGCTGAGCGGAAGCGAAACCCACCCTACGTGGTCCTTGCCGCCCGCGCGAAACGTGGGCATATCGCTGCACAAACCGCGTGGAGAACGTTGATGCAGAGCCGCTTCGTGAAGGCCGACGCAGAGGCCATGGTGGCGCGTTACGGCGAGGCCCGCGTCTCGCGCGATCTCGCGCTTCGGGTTTACACGACCCGATTGCTCGGCGCCGATCCGCGGCTCGTGCTCCACGGCGGGGGTAACACTTCCGTCAAGACGCGTACGCCCGATCTCATGGGGCGCGAGGTCGATGTGCTTTGCGTCAAAGGCTCGGGCGCCGACATGGCGACCATCGAGCCCGCCGGCCTGCCGGCGGTGCGGCTTGCGGAGTTGCGGGAGTTGCGGGCGCGCGAGGCGCTGTCGGATGAGGATATGGTTCGCCTGCAGCGCGCCAATCTCATCGATCCGCTGGCGCCCAATCCCTCGGTCGAGACCTTGCTGCACGCATTCATGCCGCACAAGTTTGTCGATCATACCCATTCCACGGCGGTCCTCAGCCTGATCGACCAACCGGACGGCGAGGCGCGCGCGGCTGAGGTTTATGGCAGCCGCATGGGCATTGTGCCCTATATCATGCCGGGCTTCTGGCTCGCGAAGAGAGCTGCCGAGATTTACGAAGCCAACACGGCCGCGCATGGCCTCATTCTCCACAAGCACGGGATCTTCACCTTCGGCGACAGCGCCGAGGCCGCCTATGAGCGCATGATCGAAATGGTAACGCTGGCCGAAGCGGCGTTGCGGCGCGGTCGCCGCGCCGTGTTCGCTAGCGCCTCCACCCCTCCCTCCCCCGCAAGCGCGGGAGGGAGAGGGATGCTGCGGCTCGCCGAAGCAGCGCCCATCGTGCGCGGCGCCTGCGCCCTCAAGGACACGGCCAACGGCGCGCACCGCCGCCTGGTCCTGGAGTTCCGCAGCGGCGACGCCGTCCTGAATTTCGTCAACGGCGCCGATGTGAAACGCTATGCCACCGCCGGCGTGGTGACGCCGGATCACACCATCCGCACCAAGAACTGGCCGCTCGTGCTCGAGGCGCCGCAAGCGGGCCGCGAATTTGCGGCGCGCACCACTGCAGCGGCCGCCGCGTTCCTGGAAAGCTACCGGCGCTACTTCGCACGCCACAATGCGCGCTGCGGCGGCGTCAAGACGATGCTCGATCCGCTGCCCCGCGTGGTGCTGGTGGGAGGCCTCGGCCTGTTCGGCCTTGGCCGTTCCAAGAAGGACGCCAAGATTGCGGCCGATCTCGCGCAGGCGGCGGTCGAGACCATCACCGACGCCGAAGCCATCGGCTGTTTCGAATCGATCTCCGAAGCCGACATGTTCGATTGCGAATACTGGTCGCTGGAGCAGGCCAAGCTCGGCGTCGCGAAGGAATTGCCGCTCGCCGGCCAGATCGCCGCAATCACCGGCGCCGCGGGCGCGATCGGCGCTGCCACCGCCAGGGCATTCGCGGCTGCCGGGGCCGAGGTTGCGCTGCTCGACGTGAACGAAGCGGCTGCGCGCTCGGTCGCCCAAGCGATCGGCGGCGCGGCGCTCGCGGTTCGTTGCGACGTCACCGACGCGGCCTCGGTCCAGGCCGGGTTCGACAGGGTCGTCGAAAACTTTGGCGGCGTCGACATTGTGGTGTCGAATGCGGGGGCGGCCTGGCAGGGCCGCATCGGCGAGGTCGACGAGACGATCCTGCACCAGAGTTTCGATCTCAACTTCTACGGCCATCAGCGCGTCGCCCAGGCCGCGGTGCGGATCATGCGGGCGCAGGGCACCGGCGGCTGCCTGCTCTTCAACACCTCCAAGCAGGCGATCAATCCCGGGCCGAATTTCGGACCTTACGGCCTGCCCAAGGCCGCGACCCTTTTTCTGGCGCGCCAGTATGCCCTCGACCACGGCGCCGACGGCATCCGCGCCAACGCCGTCAATGCCGACCGCATTCGCTCGGGCCTGCTCAGCGACGCCATGATCGCCGAGCGCGCCAAGGCGCGCAGCCTAACGCCGGCCGCATACATGAGCGGCAATCTCCTCGGCCGCGAGGTAACGGCCGAGGACGTGGCGCAGGCCTTCCTCGCCCAGGCGCTGGCGCTCAAGACCACCGCCGACGTCACCACAGTCGACGGCGGCAACATCGCGGCGGCGCTAAGGTGAGGGACTATTGTTCGCCCAACACGTTGCCGGACCTGATCGAGCAGCTTGGCGCTGAAGTCTGGATCGATACCAGCTCGTAGCGCCGCCCGTTGATGAGTTTCCTCCGGATCGGACCGCCGTCGCCCGGACGATCGTACGTAACGCGTGCATTGCAGCTGCCGTAACCGGCACCGAAGGTGATCGAGATGTGCCGCGTCCCCGCGATAAGGTGGTTATCCACCAGCAGCGCGCCGTGCTCGAAGTGCACGATGCGCTGATCTCCGGTAGAACTCCTGCTGTCGTCCGGAGCCTGGTCCGATACGGACGGGCTGCCGCGCTGCCCTCCGCCGCCTCCTGTGCGAACGAACACCTCCCTGCTAAAGGCGCGTCCCGCGGTGCTGATATAAATGCGGAGCGAGTCGCTGATGGCGGCGAAGATGATTTCGCCAGTGCCTTCGAATTTCCGCTGCTGATTTTCGGTCCAGTTTAAGGTCACGGATTTGCCGAGCAGCGGCTCCGGAAGCGGGGCGGCTTCGGCAACTCCCGGCGCTGACATCGCCACGCTGAGGAGGATACCGTTCACCGCTTTCGAAATAGGCGCGCGCACCATTTGGTCCCTATTCGCGAGAGCCTATTCGCAATATGGCCGGCCGTTGAAGTTGAAGCAGCTGCCCCGCCCGGCGCGGCGGGTTGGCGGCGTCTCGGTCGGATGCGGCCGCGGAGCGCTGCTGGCGACAGCGGGGCGTCCTGGCTTCGGCCGGCCGCGCGGCACGCAATTCCCGTCGCGGTCAAGCACCTCGGTCTCAGCGCACGCGTTTGCGACACACCGTCCATTGCTTTCCCGTTCCCGCGGTCCGCAATCGGGCACGCAAACCTGTCCGCTGCGCGCCTTGAGGTCTTCGAGGAATTCCGGTGCTGGGCCGTCGGGCAGCTTCGCCAGACGAGTGCGCGCGGCGAAATCCGCTATGGCCTTGTGCAGCGCGGGGGCCTGCCAATTGGAGTCAACCGGCGCAAAATAGCAGCCGAGGCGGTTAAGCTCTGTCTTGATCGCGACGACGAGTTGCCCCTCGTTCGTGGCAGGATTCATGGCGGGCCGCTGGTCGGGATTGATCGCGGCCAGGGGCGGACCCTGCGGTTCGCGGCGCGGCGGGGTTGCGGCCGGGCTGGTGGTCCCATTGCCGCCCGCCTCCGCCGTCGGAGACGGCGTCGGTTGCGTCAAAGCTGCGATTCGCGCCTCCGCCTCGCGACGGGCCTGCTCGGCGGTCTCGATCTCGTGGCGGGCACGCGCCTCGCGATCCAGCATGTCGAGCCGCATGCGTGCGTCCGCCGCATAGAAACTGTTTGGGAAGCGATCAAGAAAATCGCGAATTCCGGCCACACCGTTGGCGGCCCGCACGCGAGCCCAGACCTGGGCGTCGGTTTCGCTGCGGTTAAGGAATACCTCTGACAGCAAGGATATGGACAGCTCGGGCACTTGCTTGCCGTGGGTGGTCTCGTAAACGCGGGCTGCCACCTTGCGGAACATGGCGCCGATCTCGAGCCCCGGCTCGCGGAGGTTTTCGAGCAGTGCACGGGTGAACGGGCTGTTGCGGGCGGCGCCGTCTTCGGCGATTTCGTTGGCCTGGGTCGAATAGGCGACCACCGTCCCGCGCGCCTGCTCGATCCGCGCAAGGCCGCGCGGGATGCTGGCATCCCGGTTGGACGCTCGCATGGATCGCGTCAACTCGGCCGCCAGCGGATTGTTGCGGCAGGCGTCGAGTATAAGAATCCTCACGCCGGCGCTGCGATCGAGGGCGCGTTGGATTTCATCCAGCGCAATCAGCTCAAAGCGAACGCTGACCTCGTCCTGAAGGTGCGCTCCCACCGGCATCAGATAATTGCTGCCGTAGTATTGCATGCCATGGCCGGCGTAGAAAAACAGGCCGACGTCGGCGCCGGCCACCGCCCGCGTGAAATCCTCCAGCGCCCGCGTGAAGCTTTGTTTGTCGGCGTCTACGTGCAAAAAGACCTCGAATCCGAGCGACTTCAACGAGTCCGCCATGTCCTGGGCGTCATTGCGCGGATTGAGAAGCCGCATCTGCGTTCCGTATTCGGAATTGCCTATCACCAGCGCGACGCGCTTGTCCGCGTAGGCGCAAGGGCCCCAGGCAAAAAAATAGACGCAAAGGAGCGTTACAATATGGACTGCCCGTGCTGTCATCTTCGGCGCCCCACAGGCTTAGCTGCTTGCCACTTTTTTTGATTTGCGAAATCGTTCAACCACACGCCTTCCGGCCGCGGCGTCCTCCGTACGCCACGACACACCGGCACGAAAACACGTGCAAACCTTAACATTTAGTGTCCCACAATCAACTTAAGTTCAATCGAAACGCCAACGAAGGCTGTTCTTGACCGGGTCCTGCAATTCCGCTGTCCCCGCCCCCCGGCGAAATTGCCGATTGAAAACGCGATCGAATGCGGGAAAGTTAATGCGCGGACACGATCAGCCGGGTGACGCCATGGAATTTCCTCGCCGCCGCTTCGTTTACCTCGCCGCCGCCGCTATGGCCGCGTCAGCGCTGCCGCGGCGCGGCGCGGCGCTTGATTACCCGACCAGGCCGGTGCGCTTCATCGTACCCCTGGCGCCTGGCGGCGGGCTGGATTTCGTCGCGCGGCTCACCAGCGAATACATGTCGCGCGCAGTCGGGCAGCAGTTCTACATCGAGAACAAGCTCGGCGCCGGCGGTATGATCGGCATCGAGACGGCGGCGAAGAGCGCGCCCGATGGCTATTCGGTTCTCATCACCAACGACAACGTGGCGAGCGCGCCGCACGTTCTCAGCGTGAATACCGATTTCGTGAGGGACCTTGTGCCGGTCATCGAATTGTCGCGCCAGACGCTGGTGCTCGCCGTCCACAACTCGTTTCCCGTTAAGTCGGTGGCCGAATTTATCGCGGCCGCGAAGGCGCGGCCCGGCCTGAGCTTTGCCACCTCAGGCGTCGGCTCCAACCAGCATATTCTGGCGGAATGGTTCGCCAAGACGGCCGGCATCAAATTGGAGCACGTGCCCTATCGGGGCGCCGGCCAGGCTGTTAACGATCTCATCGCCGGCCACGTCTTGATCGGCTTCCTGGGGCCGACCGCGCTGTTGCCGCACTACAAGACCGGAACGCTGCGTTTCCTCGCGCAATCCTCCCGAGCGCGCGCCCAAAGCATGCCGGAAGTGCCGACACTCGAGGAGGCGGGCTTTAAGGATGTGGTGCTCGAATCCTGGTATGGCGCCTTCGTGCCGGCCGGCACACCGACCGCCGTCATCGCGTATCTGAATGCCGAGATGGCCAGGGCGATGGCAGATGCGGCGACCCGCGACAGCCTGCTGCAGACGGCAACCGAACCGGTGGGCGGCAGCGCCGAGGAGTTCGGCCGCGTGGTGCGCGCAGATTCCGCAAAATACGCGCGGCTCGCAAAGGAGCTTGGCATCAGGATCAATTAAGCGGGCAGGACTGGGGTAGGACTGGGTAGGACTCATGGGGCCAGATCGTCGCCGTCTCATCACGGGTGCGCTCGCGCTTGGCGTGACGAGCGTAATGCCGGCACGCGCGCAGTCCGCGTATCCGAATCGTCCGGTGCGGGTGATCGTGCCGTTTGCCCCCGGCGGCGTGACCGACGTCGTGGCGCGACTCATTTCGGGAAAAATCGGCGAGCAGCTCGGCAAGCAGTTCTATGTCGAAAACATCGTCGGCGGCTCAGGCAACGTCGGCATGGGGCAGGCCGCACGCGCTGCGCCGGACGGTTATACGATGCTGACGGCGTTCAGCTCCTATGTGATCAACCCCGCTTTGTTCGAGCGCATTCCCTATGATCCGGTCAACGACTTCGATCCGGTAGCGCTTGCAGTCACCTCGACCACAGTGATCGTCGTCAATGCCGACGTCCCGGTGTCGAATATTAAGGAACTCGTCGCCCGGATCCGTGCCAATCCCGGCAAATACAGCTACGCTTCGGCCGGCACCGGGACGACGGGGCATCTTGCAGGCGAACAGTTCCGTCTGGCGTTTGCACCCGACCTCGTGCACGTGCCTTTCGGCGGAGGCGCTCCGGCAATGGCTGCGGTGGTCGCCGGCCATACACCGATCGGCATGGGTGCCCCGACGGTCGCCGCGCCCCTGGTCAATGACGGAAAGGTGCGTGCGCTTGCCGTTACCAGCAAGAGCCGTACCCTGACGCTGCCCCATGTGCCGACCATGGCTGAGAGCGGCTATCCCGACATCGCCGGAGATAGCTTTGTGGGATTCGTGGTCCCGGCCGGAACCCCGACGAACGTGATCGCGCTCCTTAACCGCGAGATCGTCAAGAGCTTGGCGACAGCCGAGATGAAAGAGCGTCAGGCTGCGCTCGGCAACGACGTGGTCGCGAGCACGCCGGAGGAATTCGGCCACAGGATCAGGGCGGAGCTGTCAACCTGGGCAAAGGTGATAAAGGCCGCCAATATCAAGGCGGGGTAAGGACCGGGCACCGCATTTGGCCGCGGCCTTCACCTCGCCCCGCTTGCTAGACCGGATTTCGATCGCTTCGAATCATACACAGGCGTCGTCGCCGGGCCTGTCCCGGCGACGACGAACTTTGAAGCACAACGCAAAGATAATCGGGGTGGCTGGGACGAAAGCGCGTTCACGCGCGTCTTCAACGCGCTGCTGCCCGGCCACGACGGATGCAAGCGCGGTTTAATATGACTGGAATCCGCTCTAATACTACTGAGTTATAAATTACGACGTCCACGTTGCACTGCTGCGCCGCCGCAGCAGGGGCAGCGTGGCAAGCGTGTGACGATCGCTGCGATGAGCCTTCGGCGCATGGTGGCAATCGAGTTTG
>Ga0137361_10000768_pt1 | contig 18698 bp, 17 predicted proteins | sample Mad1_80_16metaG_FD_104923 | JGI IMG/M metagenome (GOLD analysis project Ga0137361, IMG submission 104923) | Vadose zone soil microbial communities from Angelo Coast Range Reserve, California, USA - Mad1_80_16 metaG | ecosystem: Environmental > Terrestrial > Soil > Vadose zone | place: USA... | reverse complement strand
TGCGCTTCGCTATCACTTCACCTCTATCAGGTTGTGAAGAGGACTTACACCTCCAAGCTGTCGAACATGCGCGGCGTACCAATTCGGATGGTTGCAGGCCCCCGCAACCATTTCGCGATCCACAAGGCCGGAATCCAGGATTCCGGCCTTTTTTCTTCCCAGCAAACGCGAGTTTCCCTTTTCCGTCCAACTGGCGTCCAAAATCCCCCAGACTGCGTTGCCAAGCTGCGCCGCGATTCGCTTTCCGTCCTCGCTAATCACATGAGTGTAGATCGTCTCCGTGACTGGCGAGCCGTCGGCGTGTCCGAGTCTCTGCCGGCGGAGTTCCTGCGATGCTCCGCAAACTGCTCATTAGCGTTGCGTTCGCATAACGGAACGCGTGAAAGCCATTGCCGCGGGGAATCTGGATACCGATGGCCCGAAGCAAAGGCCTGAACTTTCGCCTGAGTAACAAGTTCTGATCCCAAGGAGCTCCGTTGCGAGTGGCGAAGAGTAACCGACGTTGGTTTGGATGCCAAGACTCCAAGAAATTGCTCAGGTGCTCGCAGGCCTGAGGTGAAAGCTCGACCACCCGATTGACTCATCTACCTTCGGATCGCCTAGTTTTCCCCGCCATGCGCTTTGCCACACTTGAAGCATTCCGCGTTATAGGTCTATGTCGTCGACTGTCAATCCGCACAATTCGCCGGCTCGCAGCCCGGTTTCGGCGGCAAGTCCATACCATGTGCGGTACGGGTCTTGGGCCTTGGCAAGAATGAGTTGAATTTCGTGCTGAGAGAGGAAGAATCGCTGCAGTCGCTCTAAGTTCGGGAGTACGACGCCTTCCATGAGGTTGTGCGCGACGTAGCCTCACGCTTTTGCCGTGTTCCACATGCTCTGGAGCGTGTTGCAAATGTTTCGAGTAATTTTCGCGCTTATAGCAGAACTAGAGACAAATTTCTGAACGATTTCGGGATTGAGGTCCTTCATCGGGTACACACCAAGAACGAGGCCTGCCTCTGGCCCTTGAAGGTAGGTAAACGTCACCACAGACAAGACCGAAGAGGTAACGCTGTCGGGAAACATCGGAAACCGGTCGACGAAGTAGCGAACGGTGGGTTGACTGGTCTTCTGGCTGTAGTAAATCTTCGCGGGAAGAAATGAGTTGCAACCTTCAATTGGTCACAGAAATAACTGACCTTGTCCGGTTCGGTTTCAGGGTATTTGTACTCCGGATGGGAGAGGACAAAATCGACCATTCCGATGCGCCGCTGAATGTATTCGATTTCGTGTTCCCGGCGGTTGCGAAGATTTCCCTGCCGATCTGGCGCTATAGCCTGCGGGAGAAGACGTGATACGCCTTCCCGTTCATTGGGAAGTATTCGGTGCGTGCGTGTCTTTTTGTGTGAAGGTTGTGCCAGAAGGCGGTCGCGCGTCTGCCCCAATGGCCACGGGTGAAAGCGAGGAATCGACGCATCAGCGTGGGAATTCATACTTGCGAAACCCGGGCGATCCTGCTCCTTGGCGCAGGGAACCATTTGCGCTACGCTAAGTGCAGTTTTACACACCATGGAGAATACCCAATGAGTGAACAAGCCCCAGTGCAAACGGTTTTGCCCTGTTCGCAATGCGGACGGACGTTCGCGCACTCTGACCTGGTGCAGATCGCCGGGAACTGGGTGTGCGGCAATTGCAAGCCGGGATATCTGAGCCGGGTGATGGCGAGCGGCGCGGCTGCGGCATCGCCACTCGGCTGGCATTACGGTGGATTCTGGATGCGTTTCGGCGCCCGCATGATTGACGGCATTTTGCTGGGGGTGCCCCTCCTGATCCTCGCCGCTGTGCTGATACCAAACCTACTCAGGGCGCAGGGCGATGCGTCCAACCCGGCCTTCGCAGGGTTCGCGGCCTTCAGTCTTACTTTCTTTCTAGTTTATTTCCTCGTGGTGATTTGCTATGAGGTTGTCTTGCTGAGGTATCGCGGTGCAACCCTCGGAAAAATGGCCTGCGGGCTGAGAGTCGTGCGTTCAGACGGTAGCAGCCTGGGATGGGGCGTGTCCATTGGGCGCTTCGTGATGTGGAATGTTGTCACCAGCGGCATCCCTTATTTAAATTTCATCCTCATGCTGATTAGCGGGATCATGACGGGGACGGATGCCGAGAAGCGAGCGCTGCATGATCGGGTGTGCGACACGCGGGTGGTCTATAAGCAGAGCATGGCGTGAGCTTCAACATCAATCTTTTCACCCCTGGAGACTCCAACGCGGCGGACTCTCCCACAGGCACGGCCCGCAGGTTATCGCCTATTGCCGTGAGCGCCGTGATCTGCCCCAGTTGCAACGGGGACGTGGCACCAGTTGAGTCGAAGTCAGGATGGCAGAGCTGCCCCTACTGTCAGAAGCGGCTACAGATCCGCGTGTGGGGCGCGGTCCAGCAGAACACAAACGCGGCGGCCGCGCTTTCTGACCAGGCGACATGCTTCTTTCATCCGGACAAGGCGTTTCAGGCTTGCTGCCAGCGGTGCGGCCGCTTCGTGTGCGCGTTATGCGATTTGCAATTGGGAGCGGAGCACGTTTGCCCAACGTGTTTCGAGCGCGGGCGCGTCGATTCCGGTGTGGAGGCAGGCAAGTCGGAATGGCGGCATCGCGACGTGCTCTATGATTCCATTGCGGTGACGATCGGGTGGGGCTGGATTCTTTTTTGGCCCGTGTTTGTAGCCGCATTCCCGGCCGCGATTTTTTTGCACGTGAAGTACAGGAAGGCGCCGCGTTCGTATTTGATTCCGCGGCACGGGTGGCGTTTCTGGGTGGCGTACGCGGGGCTCCTCTGGCTCCCGCTGCTCCTTGCCGCCTCGTTCTTCGCACGCTTGATGGAGGGGAGGCACTGATTGAAAAGTGCATTCCGCAAAATATCGCGCGTTGGCAGCCTAACCGGCGGAACGAAGTGGTACTTGAGTGAAGACTGTTTGCTCGCAGCGAAGCGCATGATGTACGCGGTCGAGTACCGGCGGTTTTATTTGCGCGACCTGGAATCCATAGTGGTCTGGCCCAACCGTGCCTGGTTGTGGCGGATGGTCCTTGTGGTGGTGCTGTTTGCGGGGCTCGGTGTTGCGTTTTGGCAGTGGGTGGATTCCACCGCTGGCGCGATTTTCGGCGGGGTGGGCCTCGTCTGGGTGGCGGCGGAACTGGCAATTGGGCCGACGGCGGGATCGCGCATTCGCACCACGGGAGCAAGCGTTGACCTGCCGTTGGTGGCGCGAACGCGCCGTGCACGCAAGGTCCTTGCTAAAATTGATGCGGCGGTTCGCGCCGCGCGCGGCGGCGTCGAGCAACCGACCGCTCCTGTAACCAGCGCCCAACCGGCGGAGCCTATCCTGCAAACGAGCTCCGAAGCGCCGTCCGGGACCGTTTCCATCGCGGACGCTACCCAGACGAATGGCTCCTGACACGCCAGCCGCGCCCTTCGACAAACCCGCCGCGGCGGGCTTGCGCCATGCTCGCTGCCTGTTTCATCCGCTGCGTGAAGCGGCGGCGCGGTGTCCGCATTGCGGAGGAACTTTCTGCCGAGAATGCGTAACGGATGAGGAGGGAAAGCTCGCCTGCCCGCCGTGTCTGCGCCAGATGGCGCGTCCGCCCGCACCGAGGGCGTCACTGACGCGCCGCCTCCGGCAGATCCTGGCGGGACTCACTGCTCTTGCCGCCCTGATGGCGCTCTTTTTCGCACTGCTGCGTTGGCGAATGAATACGCCGGAGGAGCATCTGAACTTAGGCGCCGCCGCCGATGACGGGCCGCCCGGGAAAAGCAATGAGTGAAGCTGCGCTGGCACCGGCCACTTCGCAACGTGGACGCCAGGCGGTCGCGCGCGGCCGCGAGAACCGGCTGAACGCGCTCGAAGCGCTCGAACGCGGTTTCGCCCTGTTTAAGTCAACGTTCGCTTGGGAGGCGTGGCGGTACTACAGCGGGGCCACGCCTCTGGTCCTTTGTTTCATACCGATGTGGGTGGTCAACGGGCAGATTCGGTTATCTGATGGCGCGCTGCTGGCGGAGGCGGCGCTGCTCACTAGCGCATATCTGCTGCGCGCATGGAGCGTGGCGAGCTACATGCAGCGCGTGCGGGAGCGCGCGTTCGGCGTGCCGAGACCAGCACCCGAGGGCGCGTCCGCACAACTGGGGGCGATAGGACGCTTGCTTGCGTGGAAAATCGTCCTGAGCTCTGCTGCTTTGGTGGGGCTCACGACCATCGCCGGGGCGACTTGGTGCTATAGCGCGTGCCAGTTCACCAGCCTTGAAGCCCGGGAGGATGGCGCCAAAAGACATTCCCTTGGTGGCTGCATAGCACTCTCGAGTCAATGGTTCGGAGACGGCTTGCTTCTCTTGCTGATGATGCTCCCGCTCTGGATCGCCGTGTGGCTGAACGGGTTGATCGTGGCGTTACTCGTTCCGCAGCTTCTGCACTCGATATTTGGGGTGAACACCCTTCTATCAACACCTATGGGGATGTTCGCGCTATTGCGCAGTTCCGCGTTCTGGCTTTCGTTGATCGGGGGCGCCTGGTTGGCGCTCGATCCCATCGTCAAATGTTCGTTTGTCGTCGTCTATCAGCATTTGCAGTCGAGGCGCGAAGGAGACGACCTGCGCGGTTTGCTGGCGAGCCTGCCACGGGAGCACCAGAAAAAAGCGCAGATGATCGCATCCACCGCAGCTGGCGGCAGGGTGGCAACCGGCGCGTTGGTCGTGCTGGCTGCCGTTCTGGCTGGCGCTTCCCATACAGTGACCGCGGGCGCAACGCAGGCGTCGCTAACCCGAAGCAGTACGGAGACTCTAGGCGCTTCCGCCCGCGAGGCACGGATTCAAAAATTGCGCCAAGCCCTGGATGCGGAATCAGAGCGTGCGATTTATCGCTGGCACGACGCCGAGCACCCGAGCCCACCCACCTGGTTTGACAAGCTGCTGGTCAAGATCGGGCATAGTATTGAGCACGCTTGGAATGCGTTTTGGAATTTTCTTCGCAAACTGTGGCCCCGCAGGCTGAGTCTCTCGCTCGGAAACGAAAAGCGCGGCTGGCAGCTCAAGGACCTCCGATTATGGTTGGCGCTGATCGCGATCTTCACCTTGGCGGTGGGAGCGTTGCTCTTTTGGCTTCGACGGCGCCGCGAAGCGGGGAAGCTTTCCGTTCTGGTGGCAACCGCGCCAATGCCCGACCTCAGCGGTGCCGCCGCGAGCGAGCGTTCCGAGGACGAATGGTTCGCGCTGGCGGAGCGGCTAGAGGGCGAAGGCGATTTGCGCCTGGCGCTGCGTGCGGTGTACCTGGGCCTGCTAGCTGGGCTAGCGCAGCGCGAATGGCTCACGATTCGCCGCGATCGCACGAATCGCGAGTATATCGACGAGTTCACCCGCAGGTGGCGACGCCGCCCGCAAGCGGCAATCGAGGCGCGAGTCGAAATTCCCGAAAAATTGCGCAGCAGCCTGCGACTGTTCGATCGCGTTTGGTATGGGTCTCACGCGCTGACGCCGGTGGCGGTCGCCGCGTACCACCAAGATCAACTGGAGTTGCTCAACCATGTTTGACAGCAGGTCGAGCGAAACCATGGTGCTCAATTGGCGAGGTCCTCTGCTGGCCGCTGGGATTTTCGCGACTGTATTTGCGATTCTGCTGCTCATGGCGCATCAGAATCAGTCGAATACGAGCGATATGGGATCCAGCTTGCGCGAGGACCCTTACGGCACCAGCTTGTTGTTCGATTCCTATGGCCGCGCTGGGTATCAAGTGAAACGCAGCCAGGATGAGGACTCCCTATCCGATCAGAACGCGTCGAAGACGACAGCTTTCTTTATAGGAGGCTACCCCTCTGACGATTGGAACCGGGAAAACCGAAAACTCCGGACCGAAGGGAAGTTTCGCGGCCGACTGGAAGATTTTCTTGCGCGCGGCGGGCGCATCGTGCTAATTGAGCACGCTTGGGAACTAAAGTCCCAGTCTCAAGGCTGGGAAATCGAGAACAAGTGGAAGCAAACTCCACACGAGTCCAAACCAACTTGGATCTCTCCCGATCTCCGCGCGATGCCGGCGGCCAGTGAGATGATGTATCTCGCTGCCGATGCTCCGTGGCTCAAAACCGACGCGCACTGGACCACGCTCTATGCGGGGTCCGGGGAAGCAAATGCAAAGGCTGATACATCTCTGCATGTTTATATGGCAATGCGGCGAGTCGGAAATGGCGAACTGGTCGCGGCGAGCCAAGAGTCGTTCTTGTTGAATGAAGCGATCAAGACGCATCCAAATCCGGTGCTGCTGGATTTTCTCGCGGGCGGACGGCCGGTGATTTGGGTGGATGAAACGTTGCACGGACTGCACCAGGATCAGGGCGTGCTTTGGCTGGTGCAGCGGTACCGGCTCCAGGCTGCGCTGATGCTCTTCTGGGCGACTTTACTGGTTTTGCTTTGGAGCATGAGCGGTGATTTGGTGCGACGCCCGACGCGCGACCGGAACGCGCAGATCATACGTCATGGCGAAGGCGCCGGGGTGGCCGCGCGACGCCTCCTTCAGCGCAGCATTGCCTCAGAACAGGTAGTGGCGGAATGCTGGGAACAGTTCCGCCGTCGCTCGCCGCAGGATGCGCAGGCTATTTCTGCAGATCCACGTTGCGGCCCGCGGCTGCGCGCCGCGCTCGCGCAGCCTCCTCTAGCGGGCTACAAGGAACTACGCCAGCTGATCGCCGAGCGCCGCGCATCCGCAAAAGATCTGGCTCATGACGACCGCGGCGCCCCTGACAGTTCCACGGCTTCACCGAAGACGATTCCAGAGGAGACACGGATCACATGACCGAGAAACCGGTATTGGGTTCGGATGGGCAGGCACAGTCTGCGAGCGCAGGAACGCAAGGGGAGATGACGCTCGCGACGATCACCAGGGGTGCGCGGCGCGTGAGAGAGGCGCTGGGCCGCGTAATTGTCGGCCAAAACGAAGCGATTGATCTCGCGCTGGTAACATTGCTCGCCGGCGGACACGCGCTGATCGAAGGCGTTCCCGGCGTGGGGAAAACGCTGCTGGTGAAGGCGCTGGCTCGCGCGGTCGCCGGCGAATTTCAACGCATTCAATTCACGCCGGACCTGATGCCAGCGGATATAACGGGGACGAGCGTCTTCGACCTGAAGACCCAACAATTCCGCCTGGTGCGCGGGCCGATTTTCACGAATTTTTTGCTGGCCGACGAAATCAATCGCGCACCCGCCAAGACGCAATCGGCCCTACTGGAGGCCATGCAAGAACGGCAGGTGACGATTGATCGTGAGACCTGCTCTCTGCCGCCAGTCTTCGTCGTTTTTGCGACCCAAAACCCGATCGAGCACCAGGGCACGTATCCGCTCCCGGAGGCGCAGAAGGATCGCTTTCTCGTAAAAATTCTCATGGGCTACCCGGCGGCGCAAGACGAAAACGAACTTGCGAGGCTCGTGGCAGGAGGGGACGCGCCGGAGCGGCGGCTGGCGGAGGACCTGCGCGTGCCGGTTTTGCAGCCAGGCGAACTCGAACACCTACGTGCGGCCACAGCGCGAGTGCGCGTCAGCGAAGCTATAAGCAGCTACATCGTCAGCGTGGCTCGGCAGACGCGGCAGCACGCGGCCGTCTGGGTTGGCGCCGGGCCGCGGGCGACGCTCGCGTTACTCTCGGCATCTCGGGCGCTCGCGGCGCTAGAGGAACGCGATTTCGTGCTGCCCGAGGACGTAAAAACGCTGGCTGCTCCCGTGTTGGAGCACCGGATGCTGCTGCGACCGGAGTTCGAAATGGAAGGCGTCGCGATTCGCGAGGTAATCAACGCGGTACTGGAGGCGGTCGAAGTGCCGCGGTAAGCCGCGCGCGTAGTACAAGCGACTGGCGACAGCATAGAAGCAGGGGAAATCATGACGGCTGGAGATAAGAAGTCAGCGGGCGTTGGTTCGCGGAGCGCGGCTATCGTTGCCGAGGTCGAAGCCACGGCGGCGCCGACACGCAGCAACCCGCTTTCGCGCGACAAATCTGCGCAGCGGATGGCGCTTCTCCCAGCGGGAGCGCAGTTCAGTCCAGAGGAATCGCTCGCGTGGGTGATAGGGGTATTGGGCGTGGGAGCGTGCATTGCTCCATGGCTCGCGCGCGGATGGCTATGGTTCGGGCTGATCGTCACGACTGTGGCGCTGCTGGCGTGTTATGACGCGCTCACGCTGTGGCTCACCCGCGAAGAATGTGCACCAGTCTTGCTGCCGCCGGAGAAGGGCCTTCGCGGACGAGAAGGGCAGACCATCCAGGTTCCTCTCGCGCTCACCGGCTCCGGCCAGCGCCGAATGTGCAGTGAAGCCCGGGTGGGAATCATGCCGGCAAAACAAGAGAGCGAAACCGCTATTCGGGTGAAAAGCGATCCTCAGCGGCTGAAGCTTGAGCAGTCAGATTCAGCCGAAGGAAGATCAACTTCGGCAAGCACTGCGCATATCCGGCTCTGGCCATGGACGCCTGAGATCGCTTTGCTTCGGCGCGGACTGTGGCCTGGACCGCGGGTTGGCATCGAGCGATGCTCGCGCCTCGGAATCTGGCGCTTGCGGCAGTGGTTCGATTTGCCGGAGCCGTTGCGAATCGAGGCGGATTTGCGGACCGGGCGGCGGGAGATTCTGCGCAGCCCCGTTTACCGCGGGCTTGTGGCGTCGCGGCAGACGCCGTGGACGGGGCACGGGCGCGATTTCGAACGCCTGCGAGAATACCAGGCTGGCGATACGTACTCAGAGATCGCGTGGAAATCCACGGCGCGGCGTGGCACTCCGGTTACGCGGCTTTTCCAATGGGAGCAGAAGCAGGAAGTATATTTCGTTGTGGACCAGTCTCGGTTGTCCGCGCTTGCGCTCGATCCGGTCGCGGACCCCGACAACGATGCCCCACAAGCGCGCTCGCCGCGGCGGCTGCTGGATCTCGCTGTGGAAACGGCCCTGGTGGGCGCGACTGTCGCCCTGGAGCTGGGCGATGAATTTGGGCTGGTCACCTACGCCGATGAGCCGAAGTCCTGGTTACGCGCGGGAAGCGGGCAATCCCAGTTTCACCAATTTCGCGATCGCCTGCTGAATCTCGAGCCTTTGCCGACAACTGCGGATTACGAAGCGCTGTTCGGAGAAATTCGGCTGCGGTTTCGGCGACGCGCTTACTTAGTGTTGCTGGCGGATTTGACGGAGCGCTCGGTTTCGGATTCGCTGCGCCGCGGAGTTGGGCTCGTCCGCTCGTCGCATGCCGTCTTATTGACAAGCATCTTGTCAGCTCACGCGCGGCCCGCATTTTCACCGGGCGAGGAACCCAGCACGGTCCAGGACGTGTATGCGGCGCTCGCGGGTGAAAAAGAAAACCAGCGTCTCGGCGCGTTGGCGCGGCAACTGCGCCAATTGGACGTGCAGCTCCGGTTTGTTCCTGCAGAGATGTTCCTGCGAACGGCCGTGGAAGGATATTTGGAAAGCAAGCAGGAGCAGCGGCTGTGATTCTGGATCTCGAACGATTTCAAGCACAGGCGCGGCCGCGTTGGAGCAAACTCGAATTGCTACTCGCCGCGCTCGAAAGCCGGCCGGACCGCCGGTTGAATCTAGTCGAAGCCGAACAACTGCAAGAGATTTACGCCCAGACCGCCGCGGATTTGAATCGCGTCACACACGGCGCTTTGGCGCCGGACCTAAGACAATATCTCGAGCGGTTGGTGGCCCGGGCTTACGCAGAGCTGTACTGCGCTCCGCCGACGCGCTCCGAAATCTGGCGGCCGCGCCGCTGGCTCAGGATTTTCACGGCGTTCCCGGAAACGTTTCGGCGGCAGTCGCGCTATTTCGCACTGGCCGTGATGATCACGGTTTTGGGCTGCGCTCTGGGTGGACTAGGGGTGCGTTACGATCCCGGCTCCGTGGACGTGCTGCTTCCCGCCGATTACCTCCGGAATCCGGGCCAGCGCGTGCATGAAGAGGAGAAGGGGCAAAGTCGGGATCTGCCCTCGGCGCAGCTGGAAGCCGCGTTCTCGGCGCAACTGATCCAGCACAATATCCAGGTGGCGCTGCTCGCGGCGGCGCTCGGCGTAACTTATGGTATTGGGACGGCGCTCCTCCTCTTCGAAAATGGTGTGCTGCTCGGCGCCGTAGCAGTTCATTATACACAGCAGGGCTTCGGGCTGTTTGTGACGGCGTGGCTGTTGCCGCATGGCGTGTTCGAGATTCCGTCCATCCTGATCGCCGGGCAAGCTGGGTTTTACTTGGCGCGCCTGCTGCTGCGTCGGCGCGAGGATCGCAATGTCCGTCAATCCATGCGCGAATGGTTAGTGCTGATCGCCGGGCTGGCGATGATGCTGGTGTGGGCCGGAATGATGGAAGCATTTTTTTCACAGCATCACGCGCCGGTTCTGCCGTACGGGTTCAAAATTGCGGTTGGCGGAGCGGAACTCGCGCTGCTGACTGTCTATCTGCTGCTGATCGGTCGAAGAGATACCGGTGCGGAAGCGCGCACTAGCGTTCCTTCAGAGAACAAATGACAAATTCTCAGCCAATCCGCTGGGCGACAACGGCCGAAGTGACCATTGCGACACCGGAAGGCGTGCTTTTTCGATTGCCCTTGGCCGGCCCCGCTTCCCGACTTTACGCCATGCTGCTAGATATCGCTATCGTGCTGGGGACAGTGAACGGAGTTGGGCTGCTGGTTTATTGGATTTTCGCGAAAGCGCCGGGATTTGGAGTCATGGTGATCACGCTCGGGGAATTCGCAATCGGGTTTGCCTATGGCGCATTGCTGGAAGGCTTTTGGAACGGGCAGACGATCGGAAAACGCCTGTTCCATTTGCGGGTGATTGACCAAGCTGGACTTCCGCTACGGATCGAACAGGCGTGGGTGCGGAATCTGATGCGCGTGTTCGACGCGCTGCCGTTCGCCTATCTGGTTGGAGGAATTTCCGCACTTAGCAATCCGCTGATGCAGCGATTCGGCGACCGCATGGCGGGGACGCTCGTTGTATGCCAAACGCCGCTGGTTGCCCCGGGGGAAGGATCCTGGACGCGGCAGAAGTACAACTCGTTTATGGATTATCCAACAATCGCGATGAAGCTCCGCCGAGCGGCGACGCCGGAACTGGCCAGTCTGATTCAAGATGCGCTTCGCCGGCGCACCGAACTGGCGGCTTACGCCCGGCGGGAAATCTATCGCGAACTGGCCACCTATTTGCAAAGTGAAATCTCCCCTTTCCCCGACGAACTGGTTGAGATGCTTAGTGATGAGCAGTATTTGATTAATGCGGCCGGCGTGCTGTTCGGAGATCAACGACTGTCGAGAGTTCGCGGTTGACAATTGACGCTTGAAAGTCAACGGTTGAGGCGTCCGTCGTTTAAAGCTTTTCCACAGGCTCTGGAAGCACCGAGCACATCACCGGAAGCGGCTTATAGCTCGTTCTTATCGCTGGCCGGCTACGATCCAAGCGAATCGGCTCGACGCTTGAAAGTGCCACTCGATCGTCAAACTCATAACCCGAAGATCGTCAGTTCAAATCTGACCCCCGCAACCATTCTTTAGTTGACAACAAATGGCCTGGGAGACTCCTCCCCGGCCGTTTTACTTTTCCGTCCGGTCGCGTCCAAACTCCCCAAACTGCGTTGCGAAGTTGCGCCGCGCCGAAAAGCAAGCTATCAAAATCTGGCGTCTTGCTCATCAATAGGTAGTCAAAGAGAGTTGCCAGCGCATGGGCCTTGCGGGCGCCAACGAAAAGCTTTTGACTTCCAAGATCAGGTGGATGGGAAGAGGCCCACGATCTCCGCGGCCCAGTGGGTCATTACCGGTCGCGTGGGCGGAAACCTCGATGGGCATGTTCGAATTGTAAACTTTTACTTCCAGCGTTTTATCTTCGGACATAAGCCGGCCGATTCGAGCACCTTGGAAATAAGAAGTTTCGAGATGATCATACCGGCTGGGGATGGCCAACCAGAGACGACGGACAGCTAAAGACTTGGAAGCTGTCAACGATTCTTTCCTTTGAAGAGTGTTTCCCTGAAGGGTCCAAGTCACTTCCGAGACGAGGCCTGGATCCACAAGAACTCCAGCTTTGTCGCCGACAACCACCCATCGTTTCCAGACTGCGGTGACGCTCTTGCCATCGGCGGCAGGCTTGATGTCATCCGCGCCGTCCACGGCGGCGATGGTCCGGCCATCTTCTAATACCAAAAACGTAACGAGACACGGATAGAGCTTTTCCACGGGAAACGCAGAGCCGGGAAATCCATACGGTCCGGGTTCATAGTCGGAGGTCGCCGCCTTCGGTCCAGTCACAAACGGCATTACGAAATGTACATCGCGCTGGCGAACAACCCAAACGCCAAACTTGCGGCCAGGTCCATTGCGAAAATACTGAAAACGGGCAACGTCGCCAAGACTCGGCTGACGGGGAAAGCTCTTCACCCCTTCCCTTTCGAGAGCTTCTATGAACCTCTGATGCGAAGCGATCGCTTTTGCAAGAAAAGTTGTAGTTTGTTGCCATTCGCGTTCTTTGGTGATGTAGGAATAGTCACCCCTGCCAAAAGCGAAAATGGAGAGCAAGTGCGTCTGGGTATTGAAATCGTTTCGCAGCCACGACCAAGCGGCAAAATAAGCGGCGGCTAATTGAGCGAGCGGCGCCGGCCGGAACTCGGGATGAACGCCAAGAAAAGAGGTGATCTCGAGAGTGTCCATATAACTGATGGCGCCAAGGCTTCGTCCCCAGGAGTAGCCGTAACCGTCTTCGGATAGCAAATCCCACCAGAGATTCATCTGTTCTCTTAGCGAGGGCGCAACGGCCTTCATGATGTCCTGACGGTCCGCGAGTTCCGCAGCATCGTAGATTGCTCTGGCGTACTCGTTGGAGTATCGATCGTACCGGCCTGTGGGCAGCGCATCGTCCGCAAAGAGGGCACCGTCAGTAAATTGTTGGGCGGCCCGATTGAGCAGGTCATCGAGAGCGGTGCGGTCGCTGTTGAGGCCAAGCTGGTAGTTGATGGCCGCGAGCCGCGCCGCCACGCCAAAATAATTTTCGGGAAGGTGTATCAGCGTGTGAGTCTTTTCATCATAAAACCGGGCGGGATCAAGCAAGGTTCGATAAGATTGCCTCTCTTCGGGAGTCAAGTTCTGCCACAAGGTGTTGCGGTTCAGGTCCGTTCCGAAGCTCTGCAAAGCCATTGCGGCGTAGAGCTGCCCCCAGGTTTTTCCTCCGTGGCTCAGTTCGATCCGTGCCATCTTTCCGATCATCTCGGGGATGTCACGATCCGCTATTGTCCTAGTCCCGAAACATTCAGAGTAGACACCGAGAGTGCGCATAAAGGATCCCCACGAAAATTCGCCCGTCGTCAACGCTCCAACTACGCGGTCCGGAGGGGGATCGAGAGCCTTGATGTCCGCAACATGCGCAGTCACTTCGGATTGGAGAGAGTTTCGAACCTGCCGATTGAAATCAGAAACGTCGACCTGCGAAGTGGCGGTCCGGTTCTGCGCGAACGTAGCGCAGCCTGCGCCAAGCAATCCGCAAAGAATCAAGACAACCGGCCGTGCGGCGCGGAATTTGGCTTTTCGCAAAGATGAGCAAAACGCGGCTCCGAGAGCCTGCTGCGATGAGTTTGCGCGGGTCATGGTTTTGGCGAACCAGCGGCACTCTCCGGGCGTTTGTGCTGCTGCAGCCACAACAAATCTTCAAGCAAGTAGTACTGTCCGTAGATCAACATCTCATCGCCGGGGCGGAGGCCACAGCCGTGGCGCAAGACCCCCGCCGGCGTTTGATCATGGTCTCCGACGGGAGCCAAATACCGGTCGATCAACGATTGCACGATGCGTTCCCCCACTTCCCGATAACTCTCGGTACGCGCGCTATCAGGGGTAATAAGGGACAGCCGGAATAAGCCTCCGGCAGTAATCGCGGCCGCAGAGGAATCGCGATTCCGGAAATGCACGCCCTCGTCGTCAAAGTCGTACCACGGCACGAAGTCGCTCGGCAGGTTTTTGATGGCATAGTCTGCGACTCGCTGAGCAGTTGCCAAGAACAAGAGCTCATGAGTTTCCGAATAAGCTGTCGAGAAGCCATACAATGCCCAAGCGAGTCCTCGGGACCAAGTGGTGTCGGCGCCAAAGCCTTGATGCGTATGTGCGAAAAGTCGCTCTCCCGGCGGGACATTGCTTGCAAATGGGAGTACAACCTCCTTCCCTCCGCCATGCAAAGTAAAGCTTTGCCTGTTGTCGCCGGGATTGTAATGTACTGACTGAAAGACGGATCCATCCGGGCGCACAAACCATTCCGCAGTCCGGAGGGCGTGCTTCTTGCCGATTTCCCTCCACCGGTTGTCTCCCGTTTTGTCGCTTGCCCACCAGAGCAACTGAAGATTCATCATGGTGTCAACGATCGTGTCATCTCCGTTCACGCTCCAGGATGCGATCAGCTGCGTCTTCGGATTGAAGAGTTGTTCCAGCCGCTCGGCGGCTCGCATTGTGCTGGCGCGAAGCGCGTCATCGTGAGTCGAATCGAATCCCATTGCCGAGGAGTAGTAAAACAAAAACCCTGCGTCATGATTTTGCAGTGACTCCTGACCGATCAGCTTCGAGCCCCATAATTCCGCCCACCGGCGGTACTTTTCATCGCGCGTCAGGGAATAAAGCTGCCAGAGCTCTCCCGTCCAAAAGCTACCTGTCCAGAAAAATCCGTTTTGCTTTTGCCACTCTCCGGTCACATTGTTCGCCTCAGTGAAAAATCCTTGCCCGGAAGTTGCACTAATGGGCTCGGACGTGGCCTGAAGAAGCGGCTCCCACTGCGAGGCGGTGCGGTCAATGGATTGGCGTAAGAGTTGGACTGCTTGCTCGACGGTTCTTGTCTTGTGCGGAACTAAAGTATCGGGAGGCGCCTGCTGCGTGCTCGCCGAGTCCGACACGATGTGAATGCCTGCCGGCTGCGCCATGCGCTCGGCTTGTTCCTGCACCGCGTTCAAGAATTCTTCCCGGCTTCTGATCGCATCGGAAGGAAGAATCAATGATTGATGCTGCCTTTCCTCTTTTTGACTTCCTTGGCCGACTCGCCGATTGGAACCTTCCTGATCCCAAGCTGCAATCGTGTACCAGGATTGAGGGCCGTTACTCAGCTTGAAATCAATGAGATGGTTTTTGCCGTCGTTCGCGAATGTGGCGCGTGGCGATAGCATGACAATCGCGAGGCCCAACTGCTGTCCCGGGACGGCTTCTGTTGCCGTAGGACCCGGCGCGACGACTTGCTCTCCCCATGTCGCCATCCACACAACCGGTGAACCTTGTGCGGAGGTCACGGGCGCAATTCCAGTCTTTGCCGGCAGCCCGGTCGCGAACTCGAAGTCATCCGCGGACTTTGCGAAAATAGTGTGAGAAAAGCCACGTTCTCCTGCCCACTGTGTGATTTCCGAGCGAAGGTCGATAGTTCTCTTGCCCGCGTTCCAGCCATCGTATTCCAATTCCACGATGGTTCGCACCGGCCCACTCGCGACAATTCGCCATTTCCGTTCTTTAACGTCAGCGACCTTGATCGTCTTGCCATCCACCACGGCCGCAACCGACCCGATTCCGATGGCGTCCCCGACCTTATAAATGTCACGGCCTTCCGGTGATTCGTCGTGGTAGGTGTACTCCGGGGAGGCGTACATCCCAAGCTGTAGCGTGGGCCGGCGCTTGCCGTAGAGATCGATGGCGTTCCGGGGATCAAGGTAGACTCGAAACGCGACCCGCTCCGATTCCCATCCAACACCTTCGATTTTTCGGCTGAATAGCGCAGCCGTTCGTTGCTCATAATCGCCGCGCAAACGCCAGATGCGATCCTGATTACCGTAGGATATCGTCACGATGCGCGTCTGATGTGGCGCAAGGTCGACTTGAAACACCAGTTCGTCCGCCTTGCCGTCTCCATCCAGATCATCGGCCTGCGAGGGAAGCTCTTCGGTCTGGAGTGCGGACGCGTCTTGTTCCAAGGTACTTGCATCGCTCGCCGTCACGATCATGGCGCCAGGCGTGAAGTCAGGCGCAACTTTCCGGATCTGCGCGATGGAAATAACGATGTCCGCGGCTTTTCGCGGATGGCTGCCAGGGTTGGAAATAGCCACTTTGATATTCTTGATCTGCGGCGCTCCCGGAGCCGCGGCCGCGCAGAGAGCCGGAAACATCAACAGAAACGCCAATAATCTCTTATGCATAAGATTTTCGATTCTCTCCAATCGTGGTAAGGCACACGAAATAAATTTCAGCTCAAGAAATGTAGTCTTCCCTGCAGGGTGTGAAGACATCGATTACGAGCGAATCCTCGATGGCGGAGGCGCCGTGTCGGACGCCGCCGCGGACAACGAAAGTGTCCCCCGCGCGCAATTCGAACGATTTCCCCTGGCAGCTCACTTTCAGATGCCCACGCACAATGTAGACAGCTTGATCGTGCGGATGGCTGTGCATCGCTCCCGCCCAACCCTTCACCATTTGGTGCTCGGCGAGAAAGAGCTTGTCGTTGTATGCGAGCACGCGGCGTGTCAGGCCGGGTTCCGGATGCGACTCTTTGGCCTGGTCACTCGGCGTGACTACAAGGTCGGGATAAGTCTTGCTTTGCGTTTCCATTTGTCCTTCTTGTTCAACGAGCTTCGGCGATGCGCTCGGATTTGGCGGCGGTGGGATTCCTAGCTTCCTTCACCAGTTGGGCATACCGCGTCGCCAAATTGCTGATCAACTCCGGCTTTCGCTCTTGAATTGCATGCTTCAGAATCAACTCGCCGCCTACTCCCAACGCGGCCGCACCGGCACGAATGTAGTCCGCCGCAGTTTCCAGATTCACGCCACCGGTGGGCACCAGCGGAACTTGCGGCAGCGGCCCTTTGAGCGCCTTGATATAGCTCGGTCCTCCCAAGTTGCCGCAGGGAAAAATTTTGACGAAGGCGACGCCTGCATCCCAGGCAGCCATAACTTCGGTGGGAGTGAGGGCACCAGCCATGATGAGCAAATCCAGGTTGTGAGCAGCAGCAACCGTTTGGGGGGAGAAGCCGGGCGTGACGAGGAATTGGGCGCCGGCGTCAAAACACTGCAGTGCGAGATCCTGGTTCACGACTGTGCCAGCACCGACAAGAAGTTTTGGCATGGTCTTCACCAACTCGGAAATGAGGTCCAAAGCTCCCGGAACCGTCATGGTGATCTCGACAATGGGAATTCCCCCTTGCCAGACCGCCTCAGCCGCAAATCTCGCCTGCTGTGGAGAAGCCGCACGCACGACCGGCACGATTCCGATTTCCTCGATAAGAGCGCGAACTTCGTGTTTGTTCATAAAAATTGTCGCCACCTTTTCAACGGATTCAGCGGACGATTCTCGCTCCCGCACTCTTCATCACGTGAAGAACTTCGTCGAGCGTCGCCATAGTCGTGTCGCCCGGCGTGGTCATAGCCAACGCTCCATGAGCGGCGCCGCACTCGACAGCCCACTGCGCGTCCTTTCCCGCGAGAAAGCCATAAATGAGACCCGAAGCAAACGAGTCGCCGCCGCCAACACGGTCGAAAATCTCGAGATTCTCTCGATTTTTGGCCTGATGGAAATTGCCCTCGTAGTAGCAAACCGCGCCCCAGTCGTTTCGCGTGGCGGTGGTGGCTTTGCGGAGTGTGGTGGCGACGACTTTGAAGGGAAAGTCGTTCACAACCTTCCCGATCATTCGTTTGAAGGCTTCGGGGTCGAGCGCGGAAAGATGGTCGTTGGTTCCAGGTACTTCGTAGCCGAGCGTCGCGGAGAAATCTTCCTCGTTGCCGAGCATGACATCCACGTAGGGAGCGATGCGGCGGTTGACTTCTTGAGCCCGCTTTTTTCCGCCGAACGATCGCCACAAGGAATCACGATAGTTCAAGTCATAGGAGACGACCACGCCGTGTTTTCGCGCGCATTCCATTGCTTCAATGGCCACTTCCGGAGTTGTCTCGGACAACGCGCAGAAAATCCCTCCGGTGTGAAACCAGCGCGCGCCCTCTTTGCCGAAGATTGTCTCCCAATCAATTTCACGTGGCTTGAGAGAGGAAACCGCCGTGTGGCCGCGATCGGAGCAACCCAAAGCCGCTCGCACGCCAAAGCCTCGCTCGGTGAAATTTAGGCCGTTGCGGACAGTTCTGCCGACCCCGTCATAGTCCACCCATCGGATCAGAGAGGAATCGACGCCCCCCTGATAAATCAAGTCTTGAAGGAGTAATCCCACTGGATTTTTGGCAAAGGAGGTAACGATCGCGGTTTCAAGTCCGAAACATTTTTTCAGTCCGCGGGCAACGTTGTACTCGCCACCACCTTCGCTGACTTCGAAGTGCCGGGTGGTCCAAATGCGATAGTCCCCTGGGTCGAAGCGGAGCATCACTTCGCCTAAGCTGACCAAGTCCCAGCGACAGGCATCTTTTGGCTTGATGGTTAAGGACACATTGCTTCTCATCGTGCCAGCCAGCCCCCATCCACTGCGAGAACGTGCCCGTGCACATAGTCGCTCGCGGGCGAACACAAGAACAATGCCGCGCCCGCGATATCCTTGGGTTCTCCCCAGCGGCCTGCCGGAATCCGTTCCAGAATTTGACGGCTGCGCACAGGGTCCGACCGCAAGGCCGTGGTGTTGTCCGTCTCCATATATCCCGGAGCAATGGCGTTCACGTTGATGTTTTTCGACGCCCATTCGTTCGCCAGCGCCTTCGTTAACTGCGCAACTCCGCCCTTCGCGGCGGCATAGGC
>Ga0137361_10000765_pt1 | contig 18723 bp, 30 predicted proteins | sample Mad1_80_16metaG_FD_104923 | JGI IMG/M metagenome (GOLD analysis project Ga0137361, IMG submission 104923) | Vadose zone soil microbial communities from Angelo Coast Range Reserve, California, USA - Mad1_80_16 metaG | ecosystem: Environmental > Terrestrial > Soil > Vadose zone | place: USA... | reverse complement strand
ATGACATTACGCCTGACGGCCCCGCCGCCTCCGCTGGCCTGAAGGTGCAGGACATTATCCTTACCGCCGACGACCGTTCCATCGAAACTATGTCGGCGCTCACTGCCGCTACGTATCTTCATAATCCCGACCGCCCGGTGAAGCTCGAAGTTCTGCGGGGCACAAATACAGATACAAATAACAAGGAGAAGAAAATTCTCTACGTTCCAGCCGTTGAAAAACACGACCAGATGGACCTGCTCATGGATGCGACCGATCCCGACAAGAGCCTTGTGCCCCAACTGGGGGTGCTGGCAGTGGATATCACCGATCAGCTTCGTTCCGCGATCGGTGCGCTGCGCATTGCGGGTGGGGTCGTCGTGGTGGGCCGTGCCGCCAACCTCATTGTGTCTGACAGCGGTCTGCAGACCGGGGACATCATCCACTCGCTCAATACCAAACCGATTGATTCCGTGGAAACGCTACGCAGCGCTGTCCGCGAACTCAAGCCTGGAGCGGCGGTTGCTTTGCAGATCGAGCGCGATGGTGGATTGCAGTATTTGGCGTTTGAGATGGAGTAGCGGCGATGCGTCTCGCGGAAGGCCGGACCTTCGGTCAATGGATGGCCGCGTGGCCCGAATGGGGGTTCCCACACTAGCGGGAGTGCAGAGAGGGGTTTATTTCTTCTGGGCGATCCTTCTCAAACAGCACGCTAAACAGTTGATAAGCCGCGACCGGGATGACCAGAAGGCATCCCGCCATGCCAATCACAAACGTCCAGCTCAGGACGTGAGCGCCAATCTTGGCCAGGAAATCAATCATATCTACCACCCCCGAACACGTTGGGCGGATTCTACCACCAACGCGATTTACGAGTCTCTGGGACATGCCGCTGGCTCATGGCTCGTTGTCCTTTTTGAATAACGTCCTAAAGTCCTCAATACTGGTCAAAACCACAACGATGGCGGAGCCAATCACTCCGAGCACAAACATGGTTTCCAGGATGCGAACGGCGATCGTAATTAGCATGTGGGGCGTCCAAACCCTCCCTCTCTAGCTAATCACTGAACGCATAAAAAAGTCGTAAAAATGCGGACTCGCGGAGATCTTCTAACCGTCGCTTGAGGATGTCTTTCTCATTTCTCGACAGGGCCCTGTTCTTGACCTCATTTTTAGCTTGCGAGGTAACAGGATAGGGAGCCATTTACCCAACTCCGTGAATTAATACCTATATTGTTTTCAATATCTTATGCCAATCACTATCACCCAAAAGTTTAGCCATCATGTCATCATCGCTAGACGATCTAACTAACGGCAACACCAAACGATGCGACGCCTGAGCGTAAGCAGCCTCGCAACAGCAACCGGATTGGGGAGTTTTCGGCGACGGCATTTCTGCACAAGGCGATTGGGCTGGCTTCAGGTTGACCAAGCTTGGGGCAATAGCGCTAAGACTTTTTCCTGGATTCGGGCAAGCGGCGGGTGCAGATCAAATGCACGGAGGCGGAGCGGGGGGTGGTCAGCCGATCCATTTTGTTTTTGGGTAAGGACAAAGTGGTTTACACGGCGGATGACGTCGACATTCTTGCGGCGCACATTGTTCCTCTGGATGTGTGGTACGTGATACCGGTTGGGGCGCTAGCTGCGGGGACGAACCCGCGGCTTTATCCGGACGAGGGCTGCAAGAGCACGTGGTTTGATAAATAACGCGAGGCGTGGTGTTTCGTGGCGAAGCCGCGGCGGAGGCCGCGGGCGAGGGTGAATCCGGGGCAACTGGACACCTGAAGGGCCCCTCTTCCACGAGAGTTTCCAGTCTGCGGAGGGGCGGCTGTCCCCACGTGGTTCATGTGGGTGGACCGCTTTTCGCAGGCGAGGACGCCCGCGCCACACGGCCGGTCTGGGACATTTCCGAGCCGCCCATGTGGTATAGTGCGCTCAAATCGACGTGGCGACTTCAGATTGATGAGTAACCAACTGCCATCTCGCTACGTCAATATCTGTAGCAGGCCCGGCGCGCTTGGAGTGGGCGCCTCTACAATCTGCGGCTCCGGCCGCAAAAAAATCGAGGAGTTTTCAGCCATGAAGAAATTGTTAGCAATCTGTATGGTCCTCTCCATAATGTTTCTGCTGGTGGCCGTGGTAGCAGCCGAGGATATGGGCAAAGCCACGACCGTGAACGGGTTTGTCAGCGATTCCAAGTGCGGCGCCAAGGGCGCCAACGCAGGCGCAGCCGCCTGCACCAAGAAGTGCCTGGAAGCCGGCGCTTCAGCGGTGGTGGTCACCGATGGCGATAACAAAGTCCTAGCCGTAGACAACGCAGACGCGCTCAAGGGACACGAAGGGCATCACGTAGCCGTCACCGGACATGTGAAGGGAGATTCCATCCACGTCGAAAGCGTCAAGATGCTGTGAGTGGTTGAATGCAAGGTAGCGAGGGCGGCCATCGCGACCGCCCTTTTCTTTTTGCCTTTATTGCTTCTTCTTTATTTCTTCGCTGAGAGCTAGCGGACCGCACCTTCCAGAGGTGAACTGGCTGTCGCATAGAGCTTTTTTGGCATACGGCCTGCCAGATAGGCTTGGCGCCCGGCAAGAACCCCGTGCTTCATGGCCTCGGCCATGACGACCGGATCCTGAGCGCCGGCGATTCCTGTGTTCATCAGGACGGCGTCCGCGCCTAGTTCCATGGCGATGGCGGCGTCGGAAGCGGTACCGACGCCCGCGTCCAGAATAAGTGGGACACCGCTGATGACCTCGCGCAGAATGCGGATGTTGGCGGCGTTTTGAATTCCCAGGCCGCTGCCAATTGGGGCGCCCAGCGGCATCACCGCGGAGGCACCTGCATCGAGCAGCCGCTTGGCGAAGACCACGTCGTCCGAGGTATAGGGGAGAACGGTGAAACCTTCTTTTACTAACACGCGGGTGGCTTCCAGCGTCGCCTGGATGTCCGGATAAAGGGTAGCCTGGTCGCCGATTACTTCCAGCTTTACCCAATCGGACAGCCCGACTTCCCTGGCCAAGCGCGCTGCGCGGATAGCTTCGTCAGCGGTGTAGCACCCGGCGGTGTTGGGCAAGAGGAAATACTTTTTGGGATCGAGATAGTCCAGCAGCGATTCCTTGCTGCGATCGAGATTCACACGCCGCACTGCGACCGTGACCATGTCAGCCCCGCTGGCTTCCAGGGCGCGCGCGGTTTCCTGAAATGACTTGTACTTCCCTGTTCCCACGATGAGGCGGGAGCGGAACTCGCGTCCGGCGATGATTAACGGGTCGGTCATAGAGCTATTGTAAAGCCTTGGCCTGGTTTCTTGGGTTGGAGCGCCTTAGGCGCCGCGAGAAAAGCAGGTGCCCGTTCGACTCCCTCTCGTTTGCACTCGGGGTTTGCTCAGGGCAGGCGCTCCACCCGCTCGCTACGCTCCGCTCCGGGATGACAGGTTCTTTTTGGGCTCGCTGCTGACAAGAAAAAATGGCGCCAGGACAGTTAGTGGCTCAGGAGCCCTCTGCCCTAGCGCTCGATTTTCTCATGTGCGGCAGCTTCGGTAGGCCGCAGTCTCCAATCCTACGGCGTGTACTTGAAGTTGCTGATGTACATGTAGCGGGTTATTCCCGTGGTGGCTATGCCTCCCCATGTTGAGGAGTTGGTTCCCCAAAAATTGAAGAGGAAGGGGGCCGGAGCGCTGGGCACCGCCCGCGTGTGCGAGACCACAAGCTTGCCGTCGACGTACCAGTTGACATAGCTAGGCCGCCAGACAATCTTGAAATTGTGAGTGTTGGCCTGGTTGTATCCGGTGACTTCGGTGTCCTGGAAGTTTGATAGTCCCTTCCAGTTGGTACAATCCACGGCGTTGGGCTTGTTCCCAACTTGCTCCATGTCGATTTCTGTGATCGAGTTGGTCGCATACAGGAAGCCCGACGCAACCGAACCCGAAGCCACATTGACTACCCTGGAAGTGAACTCGAAGGTGCCATAGGTGAAGGTTCGCGTGGTCCCAACCTCGGCACCGCTCGACAGAATCTGCGAGCCAGACCGAGTCTGCTTCAGCGTCAGGACCAACTCCGAACCGAGACTCACATTCGACACATAAAACGTGCCCACATTTCCATTCAGGTTGCCAACCCGGGGAGCGGACCAACCATGCGATTGCCAGGTGTAGCCCCCGAAGGTGAATTGACGCGGGCCGACGATGGCATGGCTAACAGGTGAACCGCTGGCAGGCAGTTTGCCGTTGGCCGCATCCCCGGCGTTATGGGGCGGAGCGAAAGGCATGGTTCCACCGCCGCAACCCACCAGAAAAAGAGTTGCTAAGACTAAAACAGTCATCCTCATCATAAAAAATTTCTCTCTTGTACAAGGGATGGGGACTGGCGAACCAATCCCGTTATGGCCAGAAATTGCAGGAGCCGAGGAACAGGAAACTCTTAGATCGCTCAACGCGAAAGGATGCTCAGTGATGCCGGGCCAGACGAAGGACCCAGCAAAACAGGAAAGCTAATGTTGCAGACGAATAAGCGGCCCGCAAACAATAGCAAAATTTCTAGTTAATGTCACCGATAATTACGGGTCTTATTCGGCTCTTAAGGGGCTGCCCTTCCGGTTTTGGCCTAGGCTGAGCTGGGTTTGTCGGCTCATTTGTCGAGTCGTGGGTGTTTAGCAGGCTTGAAGCGTCCTATTTCTGGGCGGCGTTGGTGGCGGGCGTCTGAACAGGCGGGGGCGCGGGAGACACGTACACGACTTCTCCGGGGCGGGCATAGTGCAACTGCTCGCGCGCTTCCTTCTCGATGGTCTCAGGATCGGTCTGGAGCGCCTTGATCTGGCTGGTGTAGTGTTCGTTTTCCTTCTGCAGTTGGTCAATTTCCCGGCCGAGGCTTTGGTACTCGGCGCGCTTTTGCCGGTACACGACCATGCCGTTGGCACCGAACATTACGTGAAGGAAGAGCCAGACGGTGACGACAGCGACTGCCACAGTGGCCAAGCGGCGCCGGGCGCCGTACAGCCAGGTGAATGCGAGGTGCAGCTTTTCGTTGATTGGACGGCCGATTCGACGGCCGACGCGACGGCCGAAGGCTTCGGCTTGCGGCACGCGCTCGACCAGTACGCTTAGTCCTCGCTGGGCGCAGCGCGATACACGGATTTCTGGTCGCTTTATTCGAAGATCCATTGTTTGGCGGCGGCGCTCAGTTTTTCCAGCTCTTGCTTACTTCGGGCCTCGGAATAAACCCGGACTACCGGTTCGGTTCCAGAGAGGCGGTAGCAAACCCAGGAGCCATCCGCGAACAGCAGCTTCAGACCGTCGGTGCGAACTACTTCGCTGACCTTGCGGCCCATCATATCGCGAGGCTCTTTCTGCAACTTTCCAGTGAACTTCTCCTTCACCTCCTGCGTCAAGCGGAAGTTCTCGCGCAGACTGTAAAAGGAACCAACTTCGGCAAATAGGTCTTGGAGTTGCTGGCCGAGCGACTTGCCCCTTTTCGCCACCATTTCGCAGCACAGCAGTCCGGCCAGGACGCCATCTTTTTCCGGCACATGATGGCGGATGGAGAGACCTGCGCTCTCTTCCCCGCCGATGGCGATTTTGTCCTGCTTGATGAGTTCGCCGATGTATTTGAATCCCACCGGAGTTTCATGTAACTCGACGCCATGATGTTTGGCCACGGCGTTGATCAGGTTGGTGGTGGCTACCGACTTGGCCACGCCATTTTTCCAGCCGCGGCTTTTGACCAGGTAGTCGAACAGCAGGGCCACGATGTAGTTGGGGGTGAAGAAAGTGCAGTCGGCGTCCACGATTCCGAAGCGGTCGGCGTCGCCGTCGGTGGCGATGCCGATGTTTGCGTTTGTGGCGCGCATTCTTTCGCGGCAACCTTCGAGTAGGTGGTCATCCGGTTCGGGGGCATGGCCGCCGAAGAGCACGTCTCGACAGTCGTGGACGGTGGAGACGTCTACGCCGGCCTCACGCAGCAGCGCGTCGGAATATCCGCGCGCAGCGCCCCAGAAGGGGTCAAAGACAACGCGCAAATTGGCTTTTTGGATCGCCTTGAGATCCACGATCTCTCGCAGGCGAGCGAGGTAGGCGCTGCGGGGTTCGAGCGCTTGCGCGGTCGTGGTTCTCGCCGGAGGCTTCGGCTCGTCGCGGGCAGAATCGCTGGCCGCGATTTCCGCTTCGATGCGTTCGGTTACCTCGGGCAACGCGGGAGCGCCGTCGGGCGTGGAGAACTTGATGCCGTTGTATTCCGGGGGATTGTGGGAGGCGGTGAAATTGATGGCGCCGTCAGCTTTTTCCTGAATCACGGCGTAGGATATCGCCGGCGTCGGGGCAGCTTCCGCGATCATGAGGGGTGTGATGCCGTGAGCGATTAGAATCTCGCTGGCCATCGAGCAGAAGGTCTCGCCCAGGAAACGCGGGTCACGCCCGACGATGACACGAGCATTCGAGGGTTTTTGGGAAACCACGTAACGCGCGATCCCGGTGACCGCGCGTCGCACGTTGGCAAAGGTAAACTCCTCCGCCATGACCGCGCGCCAGCCTGAAGTTCCAAAGTGGATTTGTGTTGCCATGTTCCGTCTCCGCTGCTGGGATCAGATGGTACCCTTTGAACCGTAACTGAAATCGCCGAAGGTACGCAGGCGAGGGCTCTTTCGACTTCGCTCGGGACAAGTCCGCGCCACACGAGATTCTATATGACAGACAAGATACTCGTCCTCACGACGGTGGGTTCAAAAGATGAAGCCCGGAAGATTGGGCGCGCCCTGGTGGAGCGGCGTCTGGCGGCTTGCGTGAACCTCGTACCCCAGGTGAGGTCAATCTATCGGTGGAAAGGGCAGATTGAAGAGGCTGAGGAGTGGCTGCTTATCCTCAAGACGACGCGGGCTGCGTTTGAGCGGGTGCGGGAGGCGATTCTTGAATTGCATTCTTATGATGTGCCGGAGTGTGTCAGCGTTGCGGTGGACGATGGCAGCGTGGAGTATCTTAGCTGGATTGGGCAGTCGATGAAGTGAAAGGAAAGATTTCTGTCGACGTGTCCAAACCAGGAAACGGTGCCGAACTTGTAAGTACATTTTGGATGGCCCGGTAGTGCACCCGTGATCCCCATTACCCACCCTTTTCGCAAAGTACGGAGTACGCGAACAGGACGGGCTCCCTGGTATCGGTGAAGTGCAAGAGCAGAAATCAGTCTTGGAGCCGCGAGTATTCGTCCGGGACAAAACGCAGCCCTAGTCCGCGTACCAGGGGCCGTTCGAATGGAAGGAAAAAACAGAGAACAAAGGGACCGGTTGAGAGTGGCTGGTGAGAGGCGGTGTTACAAAATCTCCAACCGTGTCGAGCTGCGAGTCTCCGAGGACCGGCACTTCTATGAACGGGGCAAGGGTCAGCACGTATCTCCGACCGTTCTGCGGCAAGTCACGCATTTGAGCGCCGAAGCATCGCGGCTGATCTCCGTGTTCGGACGATTGCTCCGCCAATAACGATCGCGACCGAATCAGCGAAGTACCAGGGCAGCATCCACAGACTCGAGGCGTCTCCAGTCCTGGCCACCCACGCCAACATAGCCGCTCCCGCCAATGCGCCAAGGACCAGACCTAGCGTCATCGTAACAACCATCTCCCTTCTCTTGGCCGCCAGGCGACGATACACCCAACGAACATCGACACGATGACGTGTCCGATCGCAATCCCATTCGTCGCAAAGAATACATAGCCGTTGAAATGATGTTCGAAAACCTGATATCTGTGAAGAACTGCAAATATTGCCCGCTCGGGCAACCCGGAGACGAACCTCAGCAGTAAAAATCCTCCGACTGCGGCGGCAGTGGTCAACCAGGGAGCGACACGGAATCCAGCGCCGACGAGATGTGCGATGGTCTTCACCGTCTGTCGCCAATACCAGTTTCGGGCGAAGGCAACTCCCGATTTCGACACAAGGTGGAAGTATTCCTCAAGCAGGTCCCCTAGGATCGATTCTGCTTCTTCGGCAGAGGTAAATAGATTGACGAGCCAGACGGCAGGACGCGGCGGCTGAAGGAAATCTGCTTGGGAGGTCATGAGTAGGTCCGGATGAGGTCGAGGCCTTCCGTCATTCGTTGGAGTGCGCGTTGTGTGCGGTTTACTGCGGCCACTCCCTTAGCTGTGACACGAAAGAAGCGTTTCGAACGTCCGCCACGTTCTGGGGTAGGATCGCCACGGTGGGACTTGACGAACCCTTTTGTCTCCAGACGATCAAGGGTGGCATAGACGGCGCCGATTGACACCTCACGGTTAGTGCGAAATTCGATCTCCTGCCGCACGGAGACTCCGTAGGCTCGATCGTCCAGCCGCAGAAGTGCCAGGACGATGATGTGCTCGAATTCGCCGAGGTAATCGCGACCAGACATTATCTATACAATATAGATTAAATCTTTGTCGGTCAACCGATCCCACCCTCAGATTTACAGCGCACGCAGATGACTGGAGTCCGCCGCTCTATTCACTTCTTACGTTTGCGCCCGTATCACGGCCTCCTCTGGCAAGATGGGCATGAAACTCGGTTTGGCGTCTGCTAGTCTGGCGGTCATGCAACGTCTCGTTCTTGCGGCGATTGGAGTGGCCATGCTGGCTGGCCTGCAGCCGGCGCCTCCGGTACCGTCGGATGCGCGGGCAGGTGAACTGATTCGAGCGCTGAACCTTGAAGTCTTGCCCAGAGAATCTGGTTACCTCGGAATTATCGGAAGGTCTGCGCAGACTGTTACTGTGGACGGCCGTACGTTGGCGGTGCAAAGCCAGAATTACTACATGCTCACGCCTGACCGGCCCGTCAACTATCTCCATTGGCTTGCGCCGGACGACACCCACATACTCCTTGAGGGCGGCCCGGTGGACTATTTTATCTTTCATCCGGACGGACGGGCGGAGACAGTTACGCTTGGCCTTGATCTCGCTGCCGGGCAGCGCCCCGTGGTAGCGGTGCCTGGGGGATGTTGGAAGGCTCTCCGGCTCCGTGATGGCGCCCGGTACGCACTGATGGCCAACGCGCTTTCGCCTGAGTTTACCCCGGACCGTGTCAAAATCGGGGCAGGAGCAGACTGGGTGAAACGCTATGCGGGCTCAGCCCCGTGGGCGACCCCAAAGACACTACGAGAGCTGATCGGACCGAACTGGATCCCCTGAGCTGCCGTCTATAGATTCCGCAGGCGTTCGAGTCCAGTACTCACATTGCCTCAAGTGTAAGATGCCGTCCGCCCGCCGAGAGCCTCGGATCCCGGATCGGCGACCACTCGCGAACCATCGGTCGAGAGCAGCGTGGTTCTCCCCTCATGCGAAGCCGCTACTCTAGAAATGCGAGGGTGCCGGATACGGACTGTTTTCCCCTTGCGAATCCGAGCTGCCCCCAAAATGTCACTTGGCGATTCCGTGCCCCGCAGGCGCGGAGCCGACACTACTGCGGGAAGTAGTATCATTCTCTCGTGCCGCAACATCTCCATCACGATACCTTCCGTCGACTCTGTCGCGGATGTGATCTCCTCGCCGCCGAATACCAATCCCGTGTTCTGCTTGACCAGGCGGCGTGCGAAGCCTGTCTTTCCGAATTTCATTTCCATCGCCTTTTCCGTGCCGATTTTGGCGAGACCCGCACGATTTTCTCACTCGCCTGCGCATGGACCGCGCCAAGCAGATGCTCGCTTCTGAGCCCGGCGTAACTGAGGTCTGCTTCGAGGTCGGCACGGACGAGGTCGTTGTACCTGGACTGATTATTTTCGGCGTGCTGTTTTTTGTAGGATCGGTCGGCTCTCAGGGTATGGTTCTGGAGAATTGAGGCCCTGGAGTCTTGGGTGCTCGGGGCAAGCTAAGAGCTGAATTCGCCGAAGACAAGCGCCGCAATTCTCAGGCCTGATTTTTCCATAGCGCCGAGCGGAACGCGCGTGGGAAGTCGAAAAGAAGCGCAGATGCGGGAGCACCTATCAGTCGGCAAAAGTTACTCCCGTCATGCGGGTCGTCGCCTGCGCATTGAAATGCGCCACAGTCCATGTCAGGCTAAGGATCATGGCGAGCACTGGAGCGGCAACCGGATTGGCACCCACACGGCTGATTGTCGGACCCCTCTCAACCCAAGGTGGTTTCCAATACTGGTATCTGGCCTGCTTCCCGGATTGCGTTGTGGCGGTGCAGCAAAGCATCGGGGCCTTCTTCGTGCTGGGAATGTCTAACAGTGCAGGTGGCGCCTTCGGTCTAATTGGTATTGTGATCAAATCGCTGTTGCAACCGCGCGCCCAGGCATTCCGGCAACGGATCGAAGCCGCACTGCAGAGCACCTCAAGTGCGCGTCTGCAAGTGAAGCCAAACGTCGTCTATCAAACAAAGCAATTGAAGGCGATTGCCTACAAGTTGAAAAGCGGCGCCCCTTTGATCTTGTCGGATCTAGTGCTGGAAACAAAAACCGGCAGCAAGCAGAGATACGGAATTATTCCTGCGGACTTTGAAAAAGTCCGCTCCCCGCTGAAACAAATGTATCCGGCACTGGTCAATTCGATCTAAGTGTGCGGAAAGAAGGCGGCAACCTCATCGGTGCCGTTGGCGGATGGCGTCCCTTTCGCGATTTTCGAAAGGCCTGCGCTGAGGTTAGTTGCAAGACCTTTGAAGAATTGAAGGCCAAAGGCGTGGAGTTCGTCTCCGAACCGAAAGATCAGTTCTACGGCGTGGAGGCGGTGTTCAAGGATCCGTTCGGGAATTGGTTTAGCTTGACGCAGCCGAAGAACTACTGATCCTGGATGACACTCAACATCGCGGAGCGGGCCTCGCTCATTCACGGGGTCTCGATAACCCGCTCCACACATGAGAGGCGCTTCCTGCCACGGTCCAGGTTAAGCTCATCGCTTTGGAAGCCGTACCGGTCCATACTGGCGAAGGTTTCCTTGAGTGATCTCATTGCAGTTTGAAACTCCTCACGATGGGAGGCTCGGTTGAGCTCGACGACGCGGTAAAGAAGCGCACGAGCGCGATCAGAACCTTCGAAAATGCAGGCTTGCAGCAACGCCGCGAGAACCAAAGTACGCTCCTTATCATCTGACGGCAGTCCATCGCGAAGTAACCTGAGACCAGCAAAAGCAACCGTTTCCTTTTCACCGAGCAAGTGTGAGATCGCTTCGGCCTTCTTTGATCGCGCAGCCGACCGCTGGGCGACGATGAACGATGCAATGGAAATAACTACTGCTACGATTGACGCGACCAGTTTGGCTACTTCCATACTGCCTCCTGCAACGCGGGCGGGTGGCCGACATTGATGGTCGAAGTATGACTCTGGAGACGAGCACTCATTCTTCACCCTAGGGTGCCCCAGCTTTCGCGGTTTTCGAAAGCTGAGATCCGGCCCGAAGTCGCGACTTCCCCCTCTAGCACCTGAGAGTGCGCATCACACCCAGCAAGCTGGGATAGCGAGAGGGCCCCAGGTCTCGAAAACCGGGAGACGTGGGGCACCCGGCACCCCAGGCCTTTACTTCACCTAGTTCTGGAAAAGCTTGGACGAGCCACCCTCGAAAGTAGAGAAATGAAGCGTGGTAACCTGGGCCCACCGCGCCAGGTTTTCGCAGTTTTCCGAAGCTGGGATTCAGCCGAGAGTAACGGACGGCATTCTCCACGTTTCAACCACCTAGCCGTTCTGTCATTCTGTTGATCAGGATGTTTAGGTCTTTGTCGATCTGTTGGATCCGGTCGATTTTTTTAATCGAGTGCGGGACCGTCGTATGGTGCTTGCCGCCAAACTGGCGTCCAATCTCCGGCGGTGAAGCCTCCGTCAGATGCTTCGCCATGTCCATGGCAATCTGGCGCGGGTACACGATCGCGCGCGAGCTATTCTTCGCCTGAGCTCTACCAGACCCAGGCCAAACCGTTCGGCGACCTCTTTCTGGATTGATTCGATTGTAATCCTCCGGGCTTGCGAGTCGATGAAGTTCCTTAGCACTTGCTGCGCGTATGGCAGGGTGCTGTCAGCACCGATAGGCGGCCTGTTGCTTTTTCGACATGTTGCTATTTTTGCCCTGGAAGCTTTCACGGACATTGTCAAGAAAGCTCGCGAGTGTTTTGAAGAACGGCGCAAACCGATACAAAGGAAACACGACTAATTCCTGTCCTGGCCTATTCCCGCAACATGCACTGGTCCTCAAGATTACATTGTCACTAAAACATGTCCGACCTCTTCGAGGCGGATCGGGTGCGGCGCAATTTTGAGCATCCGATTATAAGATGTGATTTGCACACGCGCTAGCAGCAGGTTGCGATGTTGGACACGGAAACGGGCGAGTTGGTAAAACTGCCCTCTGCTCTCGAGGGACACCCCCGGAAGTTAGGCCGGGATGACAGTGGCCCTAGTCCTTGCTAGGTTTCCTCGGGGTCAGAGCGCAGGACTGCTTCACCCTGGTGAGATCAAGGCCTGCGGGCGAAAATTCCGCGATTTCAGGCCCGTTTCGGCCGCGGATCTCGACCTTGAAGATGTGAGCGCCGATCAATTCGCGAGTAGTACCTTTGTCCATGGAGAGGAAACGGCCACGAACCCAGTTCCAGCCGTGATGGCTGTGCGCGTCGTCGACGCGTACCATGACCTCCATCTGGGGTTGTCCCCAAAAGCCGGGACGGTTGGGCGGGCCCAGCCGGATGCCGGGATTGAAATCGGCTTCTGTGTACTTGCCATTGGTGCAGATGAATTCGATTCGCGGCTTGTAATCCGGGTCTTCGCTCAGGTAGTTGTCCGACAGAAGCTCAATTCGGACCTTCTTGGCGCCGGTCATCTTGTCTTCGGAATGAAACTCCATCCACTTTCCGCCAGCGCTGACCCCGTCACTTTCGCCCTGGTTGGGGCTAAAGGTGCCGCTCTGAGCGCTGACCGACAACGCTGCGGCGCAAACAAGTACCAAGACTGAAAAAAAGGCCTTGGCCTGGGTCAAACCGTTTCGTTTGTGAAAAAAATGCGACGCTTTCAAGCTCTCCTCCAAACTGGGCATTATTACTACTCATATTGAACCCTCGAGAGTGAACAAAAGTTGCATGACTGTGTTCCGGTTCGTGTGATAAACCGCCCGGCGGTAACGCGGCAGGAACGAGAACCTGCAGAGATCTGCCCAAGGAAAGGCCCGTCCCTGGCCGAAATTCACCACTCCTGGTGGAATTCGGCCATAGCGAGCCTGTGGTCACGAGCTATCCGAGATGTTCTTGCACGGTCTGACATATTGAGAACAGTGGGGTTAATGATTGCCAACTTTTCTGCTGACAATTGGCACTGGAGTTGCATCTTTGGTAGCGGGGGTTTCCGCGAGTAGCGGGGTTTGCGGCAACTCTTGCTTATCGGCGAGAATCTGATTCGATAGGGGCCTTGCCTATTCGTAGACTCCGCGATTGACGATGCGCTTCCACGCTCGAAGGGAAGGACAGGTTATGAGCAGATTTGGTTTTCTTAGATCCCTGATCGCGTTTTCTGCTTTCATAGGTTTTGCTCTCACGCCAAATCCAGCATTCGGTCAGCACGGCGGTCACGGAGGCGGAGGTTTCCACGGCGGTGGAGGCGGTGGCGGCTTCCATGGTGGCGGAGGAGGCTTTCACGGCGGCGGTTTTGGTGGTGGCGGGTTCAGTCACGGCGGCGGAGGATATCGTGGAGGCGGATCTTACGGCGGCCCGCGGTCTTTTGGCGGAGGAAGTTACAACCGAGGTGGAAGCTTTCGTGGCGGATCAGGGACCGGTCATTACGGAGCGGGCAGCGGTTTGTACGGCGGGTTCGGTTCATCGCGCGGCATGAGCGGGGGGAGCCGCGGGTTTGAATCCGGCCGCAATTCCGACTCGTTCGGAAGTCATTCGTTCGGAAATCAGTCGTCTAGAAATCAGTCGTCGAATTTTCATGCCGCGATCCATGATGGACAGTGGCATTCGTTCGGCAACGCCGGCAGTTCCGCGCGTTTCAGCGGAGGACGCAGCTCCGGACCCTTCGCGGCCTCCGGCTTCTCCGCTCATAACGGCGGAAGGTCCGACAGCGGTTGGCACTCTTTTGGCCCGTCCAGGGGCGCTTCGCCGACAGCAGCGGCCTCCGACGCGGGGCGGACTTCGCCATCAGGGCCGATTCACGGTGGCGCTGGTTTCGGCGCCTCGCACTTCAGCGGGTCCACTCTCGGCAATTCGTCTTTCGCTGAATCGCGTTTCGGTCACTCCACGTTCGGATCTTTTGCAAACACGCGATTCGGATCGAACACATCCCTGTTTAGGGGCTCGCGCTTCAGTTCTTTTGGCGGCTTCCAAGGATTTGGAAACCGAGGGTTTGGCAGCGGCTTCGGTTGGCGCGGGAACGGCTTTGGAGGGTTCGGACGACATGGCTACGGTTGGGGGAGAGGCTTTTGGCCCGGCTACGGTTACGGGTGGCGCGCGGGCTTTTTTGGAACCGGCTTTGGCGGGGGCTGGGGAGGTTGGGGCTTTGGCGTGGGATGGCCGTATTGGGGCAGCTACTGGGGACCGGGTTGGGCGTTCGGCTGGGATCCTTGGTGGTACAACCCTTATTGGTATGCGCCGTGGCCGTCGTACAACTACTACCGGGGTTATCCTGATGGAGCGTACAACAATGCGCCGCCTTATGATCCCAATGCTTCGTATGACGACGACTCGCGGTCGAGCTACGTGATCACGCCAACCCCGGACCCCGCAGCTCTACACTTCGATCTCAAAGGCGGCGCGGGCCAGGGCGACAATAGTTCGGACCAGAACGGCCAACCACCGCAGCCCGAAGTTGTGCCGAACGGTCCAGCGCCAGCAGCACCGGCGCAGACGCGCTTGGTATCCCAGCCACAAACCTGAGGTAAGCGCTAGTCACCTTAAACGGGCAACCCGCTTACAAAGTCCGGTCGGATGACGGGCTTCCCTCGGGAGTCAGGATAGACGCGTAGCCGCGTCACCGGTCCAATTCTTCTTTTTCCCTAGGCTTTTCATCAAGACCTTTTGCGATTCAAGCGAGTCGCGTCGGTCGTCTCAATCAAGAGAGATCTTCTCACCGCCTTATTCGCATTAATATGGCAAATGGAGGCATTGCCCCGTATGTTTACCTCGCAGCCGATTGGATTTGTGAGTAGTCCGTACAAGAACACAAGCGAGATTCCCAAGGGCCTTGGCGTTAAACATGACGCCGATGGTGTGCTCAAGATCCTGCCCGAGTTTGAGCCGGGGCTCACCGACATCGAGGGCTTCTCGCATCTCTTCGTCATCTGGGAGTTCGATCGCTCCCCTGGAGAGGAATTGCGGGGGGCCGATTTGCTCGCTTCACCGCCCTCTGACAATCGGCAGCATGGTGTGTTTGCGACCCGATCTCCGCGCCGTCCGAACCCGATTGGCCTGACAACCGTCGAGCTGCGTCGCCGCGATGGCCTCGAGCTGCATGTCCGGGGTGTCGATATGCTGGATGGGACACCTATTCTCGATATCAAACCCTACCTGTCCAGCATCCCGTCCGAGAGACTACGCCGTGGGTGGTTGGCCGAAGCTGAGGCACGACAGAAGGGATGATGTTGCAGTAGCTCGCCACCTGGAAAGCGGCAGAGGGCTCCGGTAGCCCCTGCTGAGCTATGTAGCTTCCTTCAGGCGAAAGGGGGACTTTTTCGTCGGGGAGAGACTGCTACGGAACTGTCGATCGTTGTTGGCCGATCACTGTTCGCGGAAGCGGTTTTGAGGACGCAAGAGTAAAATGAACCAGCCTACAGGCGCACGTCGGAGGCGTGTTCTTGCTTGCCCATTCCGGGACAGGTAGAAGGATGTTTGCCTGACAGGATCGGGCCGCGAAAGGGCGGCCTTTGGCGAGGTGCCTTATGAAGCTTACTGACACAGTTGAATTGGTGCTAAAGAAAAAGAACGACAACAGAGTTCTGTCTATAACGCCCGACCAGTCCGTTTATGAAGCAATTGAGAAGATGGCTGAGCAAGGCGTGGGGGCGTTGCTGGTCGTATCGAAAAATCAGCTGGTCGGCATCCTGTCGGAACGTGACTATGCACGGAAAGTAATCCTTAAGGGCAGATCCTCGAAAGAGACGCAGGTCCACGAGATCATGACTAGCCCGGTAGTTTTCGTGACTCGGAAGAATACAGTAGACGAATGTATGACCATCATGACCAAGCATCGTTTTCGCCATCTTCCCGTCGTCGAGGATGGCGCTGCGGTTGGAGTGGTGTCGATTGGCGATCTGGTAAAATCGATTATCTCGGATCAGGCGCAGACGATTCAGGAGCTGGAAAGCTACATTGGCGGAAAGTATCCTGGGTGACCTTGACTTAACAGTCTGGGCGTTTTTGCGGTGAATAGATTTGATTTCTCCACGCACTTCGATTGATTTCGTGATGCCCGACCCAGAGGATCAACAGGTCTGGAGCGCATCCCTGGGGTTGGACTTGGCGGATCGCACAGTACTGGAAGCAGAAGTATTGATCTGGCGCATTCTCCGGCAAAAGTCTACAAGGCCGAAAGTGGGAACCTCCAAGATCGAAACCATTGCATGAGTGTCCTGTCGCAGTAGGCGCTTTGCTGGGCTACTATCGGGCGCCCCTCCGCGGCCAGGGAGCGCCACCTTGCACTACTTCCCACGCCCAAAGCTACTTCTCTCTACGCCTTTCTTGCGTCCAGGTTGAGGCGCCAATAGTCGAGCAGGAAGGCAGGGTCGTCGTTCGCGGCCTGGTCGGCTAAGTCGGAGACATATTGGTCACGCAGGTCTGTATTGGGTAGGCGCTCGAGGTGAGTGCGCACGATGACTGTCTTGACAAACTCCGTGTAGTGGCGGCGACCATCCATCACGGTTGGCGCTGCTTCCAGACCGGTTTGCACCTCCACGAAGCCGGCGCGCTGCAGGGTGTCTGCGGCGGCTTCGGCGTCCTGGTAGAGCCAGGGCTCGGGAAAATTCGCGAGGAAGGGAGCATATTCCGGTGAAAGGGCGAGCACGGTCATGCGGCCTCGCAGGCGAGCTAGGTTGGCGCCGCCACCACACTGGGCCTGCAGCCAGCCTTCTGGACGGAGGGCCTGATACAAGCCACGAAACAGGCGGTCGTGATCGAGAATCCAATGAAATGCCGCGGTGCTGACGATGCCGTCGAAAGCGCACACAAACGGGAGGTCCAGCAGATCGGCGGTGACCACCTGGGCTCCCGTGCCGAATTGAGGTTGCAAGTATTCGCGGGCGGACCGCGACATGTTTTGCGAAACGTCGAGCGCAACTACGTGTCCGTTGGGCAGGGCTAGCAGCAGTTCCGCAGTGAGCCGACCGGTGCCGCAGCCGGCATCGAGAAGCAGTTCGTCGCCTCGGAGGTGAAGGCGGGAGAGGACCTTTTTCCCCCAACTGACCTGCGGTTGAGAGAGGCGGTGGTATTCGGAGGAATTCCACTCGCGGGCGAAATTTGCAGGAAGGGTCATCAGACTTACGAAGATCCTACCCAGTTTGCGCCGCGCGTAAATTTGGAATTCATTTCAGCCGCGCCTAGGGCACGCCCATGTGTCGCATACCCTTCCCGCCATTGAAGTAACTACTGTCAGAGGTCCCTCCGGGACGTTTATATTGCGGCCAGGGCGTCTTCCAGGTCGTCCTGGATATCTTCTACGTTTTCGATTCCTACCGAGATGCGGACCAGGCCATCGGTGATTCCTATCTCTCTTCTTCCTTTTTCTCCCAAGGCGGCGTGGGTCATGGTGGCGGGGTGCGAGATTAGGGTTTCGACTCCTCCCAGAGACTCCGCCAGGGAACATAGGCGCACTCTTTTTAACATCTTTTTGGCGTTGGCGAGCGATCCGGTCTCGAATGTAATCATCGAGCCGAAGCCGGTCATTTGGCGCTGTGCTAGTTCGTGCTGCGGATGTTCGGGGAGCCCGGGATAGAAAACCTTTCTCACCTTTTTGTGCCGGGCCAGGAACTCGGCGATGAAGCGGCCGTTGCGATCGTGTTGTTCCATGCGGACCGCAAGGGTTTTCACTCCCCGCAGGACCAGCCAGCATTCGAACGGGGAAAGAATCGCTCCCGCGGCTTTCTGCACGAAGGCCAGTTTTTCGGCCTGCTGCCGGGTGGTGCAAACTACGACGCCGCCGAGGCCGTCGCTGTGTCCGTTGAGAAATTTTGTGGTGGAGTGCACGACCATGTCGGCTCCGAGCAAGATCGGCTGCTGGAAATATGGCGACATGAAAGTGTTGTCCACAACCAGTTCCACCTTCTTGCGACGGCATATCTGGCTGATGGCCTCGATGGTGCTGAGCGACATGAGCGGATTGGTGGGCGTTTCCACATAGACCATGCGGGTGTTTTTACGGATGGCACGGTCGACGTTTCCCGGGTCTGTGGTATCGACGTAGGTGAATTCCATTCCGAAATTCGCCAGGACCTGGTTGAAGAGGCGCGGCACGCCTCCGTAGAGGTCGTTGCCGCAAACAATGTGGTCGCCGGACTTGTACATGGTGCAGATGGCGTTGATCGCGGCCATCCCACTGGCGAAGACGCGGGATGCAAGGCCGCCTTCGAGCTCGGCCAGATTTTCTTCCAGGCGGGTGCGGGTGGGATTGGAAACGCGGGCGTATTCGTATCCCTTGTTCTTGCCCAGTGCCTGTTGAACATAGGTGGAAGTCGGGTAGATGGGGACCGATACCGCGCCGGTTTCGGGGTCGGGATACTGGCCGGCATGAATAGCTTTGGTGGCGAAACCTGGTTGTTTGTTTTTGGGCATGGGCAAAGCTCTCAGCTGTCAGCCATCAGCTCTTGGTTCTCGACTGTCAGTTCTTAGTTCTTAGTTCT
>Ga0137361_10000763_pt1 | contig 18729 bp, 13 predicted proteins | sample Mad1_80_16metaG_FD_104923 | JGI IMG/M metagenome (GOLD analysis project Ga0137361, IMG submission 104923) | Vadose zone soil microbial communities from Angelo Coast Range Reserve, California, USA - Mad1_80_16 metaG | ecosystem: Environmental > Terrestrial > Soil > Vadose zone | place: USA... | reverse complement strand
GCCAGCAACCCACGGATTGAAGCAAAGGATCGGGAGATTCACGCGCTGCTCACTAAAATGGATGCCTTGAGCGCTCAGTTGGTAGAGCGAGAAGCAGAGTTATCGCGCATAACGAGTTCATTTGGCTGGCGTGTTTTGGGCCGTTATGGCCAAATCAAATATCGCTATCTCTTGCCGATTTACAGGCTGTTTGGTCACGTGCCCGCTGCCATAAAAGAACACAACGCCCACGCCGAATAACACCGTGCCAAAAGGGAACCCCTGCGCGCAAGCCTGAATGATTCAAACGACCGGCGCGTTCTGGTAAAACGTGCTCGAAATGAATGGAGTCAGTATGGATGTCAGCGTAGTGATACCTACTTACAACCGCGCTTCGCTTCTGATTAAGTTGCTGGATGCGTGGCGCGACGTGGATCAGGTAACGAAGTACAAATACGAGCTGATCTTCAGCGATGACGGATCGTCGGACGATACGGTTGCCACCCTAAAGCAACAAGCGAACGGCCTGTCTATTGTCATTCTTGAAAATGAGCATGGCGGCGCTGCCCGGGCAAGAAATGCCGCCATCCGGCGCGCGCAGGGCGAAAGAATTCTCATGCTGGGGGACGATATTTTCCCCAATCCGCAACTAGTGAATCGCCATGTCGAGCTATCGCGGCAAGCCGGTGCTGAAACTGCAATTCTCGGCGACATAAAGTGGCATCCCGAATTGCAACTCAACTACTTGATGCACCACATCACCGAAGTAGGCCACGAGCAGTTCAGTCTTAATGCTTTTCAGCCAGGTCAATATGTAGATTTTCGCCACTTCTACACTTCGAACATTTCCGTCGATAGACAATTCCTTTTGTCTGAGCCGGGTTTGTTTGACGAGAGATTCTCCAAAGTCAACTTCGAAGACGCGGAATTGGGATATCGGTTGGCCAACAAGGGCGCGCAGATCCGATTCGAGCCAGCGGCCTGGGCCTACCATTATCACGATTACACGGCAGAGGCATTCTGCAATCGGCAAAGAATCGCCGGCGAAATGGCGGTCGTCTTTGTTAGACTTCATCCTGAGTTGGGGGATCTCTTCGGGGTTGAAAGAACGCGTGAGCGGTATTCCAAATTTCGAAGCTCTAGCTTGGTCGGACTTCCCAGACTTACGGACGCCTCCAGGAATTTTGACGCGATAATCAAAGTCTGTGAAACATATGAGTATGAGTTGCCGCTGGCAATGGAGCCAGAGCAACGATACATCAAGCTGGCTTTGTCATCGCTTTACGTGAGACTGTTTCGAGCATGCTTCGAACTCGGCATCCTTAATAAGTTGGATCCGACGCGGACCGACTATCACGACTATTTGCAGAGCGTCTATTTCAACCCTGACGGTTACTGGAATCTCTATCTGGAAGCGACGGATGCTTTCAGAGACCTTAGCGAACCCGATCGCAGCCTGAGAGAGATTATCCTGCGCAGTTACGCCGACCAAACCAACGCGGGAATGGTAATCGCGTTAACTAATAAAGAAGTGGAATTGCTTCGCCGAAACGAGACGCTGGCCCAGACCGAGCGAGAGTTGGCCGTGACGCGCGAAGAACTCGAAGGCATCAAAGCGAGCTATGCCTGGCGCGTCGGCAAAACGGCGGTTCAGCCGGCTAAACAGATCATGAATCTGGCGAGAAAAATCACTCCCGGCTTTCCCAAAAAAGTTGTTAGCCCGAAAGAAGTTGCCAGCCCGAAAGAAGAAGGGGCGCACAATGTTGCCGCCGATGCCGCGTCTCTAATCGACGATGGCGCGATTTCAAGAACGAAGCTTGGAATCATAGTTTCCGAACCTAACCTGCCGTCAAAAAAAGAGCGCGATGCCTTCCTTTCAGAATTCGGTCAAGAACATTGTTTTATCCTACGCCAGAACAACGATAAGTTTCAGGTCGTCTCGTCTGAAAGCGAACTGAATTACGACTCGTTGCCCGTCGACTGCCTTTATGAGCCCGACAACTGGGACCAGAGATTAACCAATGATCACTTTAGAAATGCTTTGCTTTGCCTGGCCCATGTGGATCTTGATTTCGTCATTGTGTCGGCTTCGCTGGCCAGCTTGCCACGGATAGCAGTCTCTTCGATCAGCAACCATCTAATTTTCGCGAAAGCCCTGGGGTTGGATTTCCTGGAGAACGCGGATAAGAAAGCTAAAGGAAGAGTGCTACGGCTCTCGCCGTTTAAGGATTGCGCCGAAGCGCGGATTGAGAACATCTTTCCAGGCCGGAAAGTCAGCTACTCTCCTGACCCCGGCCGCTACACGCCCGACCAGGGATATCTCTACCTCAACCAGGAGTTGGAGCCGATGTCTGACGCTTCGGCAAGTGAGATTCGGGCAACGCAGTTCATCCCGAAATTCAAAAAAGAAAAGAAAGTTGTATTCGTTTTGCCGATGGTAATGGGAATAGGGGGCGTGGAGCGAAACGCCATCGAGGTAATGACGCAGCTAAAGGACCGCTATCAGTTTGTAGTAATCACGATGGACCGGCACGACAACTCCCACGGGAGCTTGCACCATCAGCTCAAAGGGCTGACTGAAGGTGTTTATGATCTGATGGAATTGGGACATCTTCATTATTATCTGGCTTTTCTCAACGACCTCAAGAGCGTTTACGAGCCTGATGCAGTCTGGATTTGCAATGGAATGTTATGGCTCTGCGATCACGCCGAGCACGTGCGCAGGATTTTCCATGACGTGCCAATCATAGACAACCAGGCTTGGGACGCCGAAGTAGGTTGGAGCGAGTTCTATCACCTACCCGGCATTCAATCGTTCGATCGCTTTATCGCCACGAACTCCCGTGTTTACCACAAGTTTGTTGATGATTTAGAAATGAGTCCTGAAAGAATCGATTCAATCTACCCCTGCTTCGATTCAGAGCGTTTTGGCGCCCCGAGCCCTGTCGATGAACAAAAAGCTTTCATTAGAGAGTTCGATCTGCCTGAGGACCGGCCTATCTTTCTCTTCTGCGGTCGCCTTCACAGCCAAAAAGGGCCATTCGATTTTCTGGAACTGGTGCGCCGAAGATTACAAAAGCAGGATGACGCGTTCTTTGTGATGCGCGGAACTGGAGACCTTGCTCCTGAGGTAGACAAGTTTATCCGGGACAACGGCCTCACCAATTTGCGCCGCATCAGTTTCGTCGAAAATACAGTGCCTTTACTTTCCATCGCTTCCGGCCAGATTATTACCTCTCACTATGAAACGATTACAATAGTTTTACTGGAGGCTCTGTCGATGGGATTGCCGGTGCTGGCCAACGACGTGGGCGACATTCGGCTCGTCATCGAACAGTATCAGGCGGGTCTTGTGGTTTCGGAGATCGGCGACGCCGACGCCTTGGAAGCAGCCTATGAAAAGTGGCGAAAGGATCTGCCGCTTTATTCCGCCAAAGCGAGGCAGTACGGCGAAGAGATTCGCCTGCGTTTCTCGTCCGAGACAATTGCAGGGCAGTACGCCGCTTCGTGGGAAAAAGCAATGAAAGGATTCTCACAGCCGAAAACGGATTGGCAGTTAGAGAAGAAGTCGTAAGCTTGCTTACTGATTCAGCCACAACTCATCAATCCCGCAATTGTGCTGTCTGCCAGACCGTCTGCGAGCATGAGATTCTCTACCGAAAATGGGGCTACCCAATCTTGAGATGTAAGGTCTGTCGTCTGGGTTCAGCCGAGGTCGGTAATAGCTTTGACGCGTCAACGATTTATTCCAAGGACTATTTTCAAGGCAGCAGAAAAGATGGATACGCTGACTACGTCGGCAGCGAGCAAGTGCTTCGGAGAGAATTCAGGCGCATAGTAAATAAGATTCGTCTTTGCGGTCCCAGTGAGGGACGATTACTCGAGGTTGGCTGTGCTTATGGATTCCTTTTGCTGGAAGCGCAGCAATACTTTGAATCTTATGGGATCGAAATATGTGAGGAGGCCGCCAGGGCTTGCCAATCGCGCGGCTTGAATGTCCACTGCGGCACAGTTAATCGGAAATTCTTAAAAGAGAACGGTCCCTTTGACGCGATGGTTATGCTGGATGTGATTGAGCATCTGCAGGACCCTGGAGAAGTCTTGACGTGGCTCTACGAAGCACTTAATCGACGAGGATCGCTGATGATTTCCACGGGTGACTGGGACTCAATCATGGCGCGCGTGCTAAAGAAACACTGGAGGTTAATGACTCCTCCTCAGCATCTGTTTTATTTTTCGCGCAGGACAATTACCGGCCTGCTTGAGAAGATCGGTTTCCGCGTTACCTATTGTGCTCGTCCCTGGAAATCCGTTCCCCTCGGTTTGGCAGCCTACCAGTTTGGTAACCGTATGGGGTTGCGTCTCTCGATGCTGGAGTCATTGAATTGGTTGGCGGTGCCCGTGAACTTGTTTGATACCATCCACGTTATTGCCCGAAAGGAGTAGCGATTTGACCTTGGGGTCGTCCGTCTTTGTCATCGTTCCGGCGTACAATGACGCGCCGATTATCAGGTCGACGATCAAGCAACTGCTCGATCTAAACTACAAGGTTGTAGTGGTCGATGATGGATCGAGCGACGACACATGGCTCGAGGTGTCCGTACTTCCGGTTTTTCTCTTGCACCACCGAATCAATCTAGGGCAGGGTGCAGCCCTGCAAACCGGAATGACATTCGCGCTGCAAGAGGGAGCCGAAATCCTGGTCCATTTTGATGCGGATGGTCAGCATCAGGCCGCAGACATAAGCACCCTTATCGATTCTCTGCTCCAGGGAGAAAGTGAGGTAGTGTTTGGTTCCCGTTTTTTGAGGAAAACAGATCGAGGGGCCGTGCCTTTTTTCCGGCGGCTGCTGCTAAAGATCGGAGTTGTGGTGAACGGCATCTCAACCGGCGTTTGGCTCAGCGATGCGCATAACGGTCTTCGAGCATTGAGCGCGACAGCCGCAAGGCAATTAGAGCTTAAGGAGAATAGATATGCTCACGCCACGGAAATCCTGGCTCAAGTCCGGAAGCTGAATCTACGGTATGCGGAGAGACCAACGACGATTGTCTATAATGATTACTCGAGAGCTACCGGGCAATCCATGTGGAATTCACTCAATATAGTCTTTGATCTATTAGTAGGGAGGTTGCTGAAATGAAGCTCATCCAGATCATCCTTGTACCCTTTTTACTTCTGACAACCACAATGTATTTCGCTCAATTCAGATCGCGGCTCTTCGACAGGTTGATTGTGGTTGCAATTGGAGCGCTGGGAGTGCTGATGATCCTCGCGCCTGATCTGGCGAACCAGTTGGCCCATCTGGTTGGGGTCGGCCGCGGTGCCGATCTGGTGATGTATCTGGGGCTGACAGGGCTCGCCTTCCTGGGCATTGTTCTATATTCCAAACTTCGCGAGCTGGAAAGAAAGTTGACGATAATTGCGCGAACAGAAGCGATTAAGAGTATGAGACGACCATGAAGCGGCGTTTACGACTCAGCTTGCAGTTACGGAATCTCAAAGATCGTGAATCTTCCGTTAGATGATTTGTAAACAGGAATCAGCTTTGCTGGGCTTAGAGTCTGCTGATAAGAGTCAAAGGCCAATACATACCTCGCCCCCATTTCCTTAAGAATAGGATCGTTCGGTGAGATGTGGACCTCGAATGAATCGGTCCCTGTGTTAACTAATGAGACTGGACTCGCTTCACCATCATAGCGCAGATGAATTTGAGCGTATTTGTTATATACGTCCTTAAACCTTCCCGTTGGATCAAACTTGCCCCAGAGCGACAGTTGCGGTGGCCATTGCGTCCCGGCCAGCGCCCTGCCGCCGAGCGTTACGACTAACGTATCCGAGTGAATACTGCCATAGCACAGCCACAGAGGATGATCGCCCGATTGCTGGTTGGTCTTCATTACTTGTTGTGCCAGTTCCGTACCGTAAAGCGGAGACAAACTGGTGGCCAGTGGATTAAAGAAGGCAGCCGTCCCCACAATAACAATCATCATGATACAGAAGGCATTCTGTCTTCCTGAGAAAAAACAAAACGACAGAAGGCCGGTCAGAAGCGAAGCGATAGAAACAAATCCAAGAGAGACAAACCCACTTGCCAGCTTTATTACGATCAATCCGTGCACGAAGAAGAAAGCCGCTATTATTGCGCTGGCAATAAACGGCATGACTTTACGCCAGCGGCTGCGATCCACTTCCTGATTGCCCCGGTTCAGGGCGAGTAAATACACGGACAAGAGAATTGAGGAAAGCCCGAGCGCCAGATCCATTCGCGGCGCCGGCACATAGCTCAACAACGTAAGCCCTGAAACACGTTCAGGAAAACCTATCAACATGAAACCGATCGTCAGAACCAGATGAAGAACTATTATCCAACCAAACACTCCCAGCTGGCGCATAATTCGCTTTGACAGCAGAATGGCAAGAAAGGCCGCTGGAAAAAGATGATAGAAAGAAGCTGTTTCACTCTGATTTATGAAGAAAGGCGATCCTCGCATATGATAGATGGCCTCCCAATGATGGTAGATGCCGATCAGGTTGTACGTGCCCTTAAACAGCAATGCGAAACTGTAATCGCCACCCGAGGAAACGCGCTTTGCGGGATAGACTGTATTGGAAATAACTCTAAGCGAAGGCAGAGAAGTCGCTACGAACGAAGCGATGAGGCCAGCGGCCAGGAGAAGAGCGCCAGCTATGCACAGGAGTCTGAATCTGGAGACTGAATTAAATGAGCGATAAAGCTTGTCGCGGATGAACAGACCGGCAAAAACAAACAACGAGATATATAACAGCGAGACCTGCCATGGCGGGTAGAGCATCATGAAGAACCCGGCTACGCTCAACCCCAGAAGAGCTGCCGAAATGCCCACGACCACTCGGCAATTTGAAGCGAGTAGGTAATAAGCAGAAACGCACGCGAGCACAGCAAAGAACGTCATGTGCGCGGGCCATAACGACCAGCATATGATGTAAGCCGAGCCGCAAAACCAAAACGAGCCAAACGCGGCCAGTGCTTTATGACCTTTTAAGATAATTACGAGCAGAAGATAGAGGGCGGTGAAGCAGGCGAAAACTTGAAACCACCAGTACCAGGCAAGCCCGCGTTGTGCGCCCAGAAAAAAATAGCCCCACGTTGCGGGTCGCGCTAAGGCAGAAATATGCCACACCGGATACTGCCAGCACCACAACAACATGTTCTCGCCTTCACCAACGTTCGTGTTAACTACTGGAAATTTAGGTTGATGCGATAGCTGACTCAGCGAATACGGCGTAAATGTCAACCATTCGTCACCGCGAGGCGCGCGGCTTTTCGCCATCAAGAGATCCTGCACCAACTCAGCCTTATCGGCAGGAAGTCCTGTTATCAACCGGCGAGGTGGGTTCAGTAAATATCCGTCGTAGGGCTTTTCGGGCGCCCACAGATCGGTCGCGGCACCCACTGAGGATCCATGAACTCCGAGCGCCACGAGCAGGAGGAATAAGATCCAGAGGCCGATTAGCCACTTCTTTTCTTTGCTGGTGCTCCTAAGCACATTGCCCGGCATTCGCCACAGTGTGCCCATTAATCTATGTTTATGAAGGTGCATTCGGTGATTTATACTCCACATTTTGCAGAACCGGCAACGCCGTTACGTGTCAATACTCGTTATGTTTGAAACGCATGCGTTAGAAAACCAACCGAGCCTAAATGTGCGTCTGGGGATTTTGCTCAAGCGAAACAGTCAGCCGTCAAGGCATGACCGTGAGCTATTCTTTTCCAAGTTCGGAGACCGACATTGTTTCGTAGTCAGGTCACGAATGAGAGGCTTCAAGATGTTTTCGTCATCTGGGGTAGACAGACTTCCGTTCGAATCTTTGCCGGTTGATTACCTCTACGCGCCGGATAATTGGGAGCGCAGGCTAACCGATGATCAGATTAGAAACGTGCTACTGTCGTTAAGACACGCGCCAAATGATTTCCTGATCGTTTCTCCATCGCTCTCCGAATTTCCGTTGATCGAAGTTTCCTCGATTAGAAACCACACGATTTTTTCAAAAGAACTGGGTCTGGATTTTCCTGAAGGCCGGAGCGCTAGACGGGGAACGGGCAAAGTTCTGAGGCTGCTGCCTTATGATCATTTCGTAACTGAACTGGATGTCGAACACGTTGTCCGGGAGTATTCGGTAACATGGGCGCCTGAACCGTGCTGGCCTCCCCGGAATCGATTAGTCAAGCCGCAGATTTCTTCGGGTGATTTTCCGGGTTCTTTCATTCCCACGTTCCGCAAACAGAAGCCGCTGGTTTTTGTTTGGCCCATGTTGTGGGTTGTCGGCGGCGCCGAGCGAAACGCGATTGAAGCGATGCGACATCTGAATGATCGTTATCACTTTGTCGTGATTACAATGGAGCGGCCGCATAAGAGTCAGGGCAGCCTGCATCATCAGCTCAAGGATATTGCCGAAGCCGTCTATGACTTGGGTGAGTTGGCGCCTTACGAAAGCTATCTTGATATGTTGAGCGATCTTAAGCAGACCTACGAACCGGATTTCATTTGGACCACAAACGGCTCACCATGGTTTTCCGATAATGCCGCCCGGATTCGTGAGTTGTTTAAGGACGTGCCCATAATCGACCAGCAAGTGTACGACACAAATCGAGGGTGGATTCTTAGATATCGCGAACCAGGTGTCCAGGCATTCGATCGTTTCATCGCGATTAACAAAAGGATTCAGGACACTTACGTTAACCGATTTAGGATGGATCCAGAACGAGTCGACCTGATCTATCATGCCGTCGACACTCAGCGGTTCGATCCGTCACTGTACTCTGAAACGGATCGGCGCGAAATTTTTAAGAGGCTCGACCTTAAGCGGGGGCGGAAGACTTTTGTGTTCGCGGGCCGGCTTACCGGTCAAAAGCGGCCGATCGATTTTCTGCAACTTGCATTGAAAAGGCAGCAGGCAGGCGATGACGCATTGTTCGCAATGGTCGGTGACGGCGACCTGACGCCCGTGGTCGAGGAGTTTATTTGCAAAAACGACTTGAAGAATGTGCGCCGCATTCCCTTCGTCGAGAATCTCTCCGAGGTGTTTTCGATCGCCTCGGGCTTAATCTTGACTTCCGAGTTTGAAGGAATGCCCATCGTTATTCTCGAAGCGCTTTGCATGGGAGTTCCGGTACTGGCAACCGATGTTGGAGACGTGAAGCTGATGCTCGATGAATACGACTCTGGTCTCGTCATAACCGAGATCGGCAGCATTGATTGCCTTGAGCGAGGCTATGAATCATGGCTGGCCAAACTGGATACTTATCGAATGAACGCGCAGACTAATGCCGAAAGGGTACGCGATCGTTTCTCCGGAGAAGTTGTCGCGCAACAATACGCAGAATCATGGGAGCGTGCCCGGACGAAACCAAATCGTGGCTCCCATCCCGACACGGATCCAAACTTGGTTTCGATAGTCATTCCCAGCTATAACCATGCTCGTTATCTAAGCAGCGCGATTGACAGCGTGCTATCCCAGAGTTATCGGGAGATCGAACTCATTGTGATTGATGATGGATCGAGCGATGATTCGGTCAATCTCTTAAAGCAAATCAAGGACGACCGATACAGCTTTTACTGCCAGGAGAATCAAGGCGCGCACGTGGCGATCAATCGGGGTTTAGCGTTGGCAAGCGGCGAGTTTTTGGCGATTCTCAATTCGGATGACGTCTTTCATCCTAATCGCATTCAAGAGCTGATGGCGGAGTTTCGCAACGATCCGGAAGCAGAATTGCTCTCGACCTGGATCGAAGTCATTGACGCGAGCGGACAACTACTTGCGATAAAAGAGGGTTGGCATAATCTCGAGCCGTGGCCAATTGACCATCCCGAATTGAGCTTCGAGCACACCGATGACTTTGGCTTAAACCTGTTGCGGGGGAACTTCGTAGCATCTACCAGTAACATAGTGATGCGACGTAGCCTCTACGATAAAGTTGGCGGAATGAGGAACCTACGTTTCGCTCACGACTGGGACTTCTTAATGAGAGCCGCGAGTTCGGTCAAGTGCAAACTTATTCCAAAGCCATTGGTTAAGTACCGAGTCCACGAAGCTAATACGATTAATAGCAATCGAGCGCAGATGCTATTCGACATCTGCTGGGTGCTCGCGGCAAATCTTCATCGTTTCGAGGGAAGGCGAATCTTCAATAGCTCGGATCCGGAAAAAAGTATGCAGGATCTGGTCACGCTCTATGAATCAATTAATCTTCAGGGAAATGACAAAGTGTTCTGGGCCATGAGAGCTTTCATTCAGTCGTTGAGATCGCAAGGCGTCGAGAGCCCGGAAGAATTGCTCCTGGAAAATCATGATTTTAAGAGGAAGCTCATCGCATATATTTCCGTCTAGTCATCAGCGTCTGCGTATTACCACTCACGCTTCTTTTCTGAGCAGTAATACAGGCCTTCTCCAGCCTTTACGACGTCGGTGGCGCCGACATAGTGACGGTACATCGGGTAGGTATTTAAGGGGCAATAATGGGTTGCGATGCTGCGTCGCGTTTTGGTTGGATCTTCAATCTCGCTGCCTCCGTGAGCCAGGTCTGCGCTCCAGATAAGAACATCGCCTTTCTTTCCGATAAATTTTGTCCTTGAAATGTTTCGCGCCTGAGCAGAAGCGTGCAGCTGAGCATAATAGCGGTCAAGCTCGTTGCATCCGGGAAAGACCCATTTGCACGTACCGTCGAAAAGGAATTCGGGAAACTTATGACTGCTCGGATAGTAGACGAGTTCGCCGCTACCGGGCTGAATGTCCTCGAGCGCGGTCCATGAGGCGACAAATTCCATCGGCGAACTAACCCGCACGAACACCGTGTCTTGATGGATGCCTTGTTGCGATCCTTTAAAAAAGAATAAGCTCTGATGCGCTAAGACAGGTCTTTCAAATGCCAGTTTGATGAAGCGCATCGTCGAAGGTGCAAAGACCACCCGCCGAGCTGACTGCATGTAGGTGTAAACGTCCAACAGTTTGACGCCTTTGTCCCATTCTTCCCCATCACCGGGCTTCATTTGACGCCCGCCCCAGTGACCGTTTTCGAAGCAGGTCACCCATGCTTCTGGCGGAGGGACTTTGGCCACTCTTTCAATATCTTCATTGAACTCATCAATCGCTTCTTCGTCGACGGCGCCCCGCAGAACGACATAACCGTTTTCAACGAAGAAGCGTAGCAGTTGAGCCTCTTCCTCGTTGATCGTTCCGAGTTCGAGCTTTCCTTCAATCAGCTCGATGGCATTATTCAGATCAGTCCAAAGCCCGCCGAATCTGCTGCGAAATTGCGGCACTTGAACTGGGTCTCGATAGGGGTCAAACATAGGTTCTCCTGATTCCAAACTCTAATTTAAATACTACACTAAATTATGCTAATAGAATCGCGGTTACCGTTTTGGGGCGCGCTGCGAATGACGCGCCCTGGCGCAGATGAGCATGCGCTTTATACTCTCACCTTGGAACCCAGTGCCCAGAACTAACGGGTTCGCCGCTTGAATAGTGAAACTTGTTTGATCGAAAAGCCGTTCCAACTCCTGCAAAGAATATATCCGAACATACGCGCCGCCAATAGACTCCTCCTCAAAATAGGCTTGCGAAAGCGAAAGGTCTTCGTCGTGCATAATAAAATCGACGAACAGCACGCCGTTCAGATCTATCTGCGAGCGCAGATTGACCAACGTTTGCTCGATTGACGGGTACAGATGTTCGAAAGTCGCGGAGCACAGACCAATATCAAAAGATTGGGAGAGTTTGTATTGGGAGCAGTCACCAATCTCGAACCGGATGCGATCATCGCCAAACTGCCGGCGCAGCTTATCTACGCGAGCCTCTGAGAGATCGACGCCACAAAAACTGGCAAAAGGATGCCCACGATCTAACAGCGTTTTTAGCAATCGACCGTAGCCCGGCCCAATCTCAAGAACGCGCGTGTAAGATGTGAACCGGAAATGCTTTTCGACCTCATCGAAAAACGAGTCGCCGGTCATTATGCTGCCCCAGGTTAGTCCTGCATCCGGTTCGTCGCCGCGCCATCGAGACTTTGCCTGAGACACAAGATTGGAAGCAGAATCATTTCCCATTAGAAGTCTCCCAGCCTCGAGCCGTTAATAGCAGAATCCAACGTTGTCCGCACGCTCCGCTGGCCTTTCAATCGTCCTCATTGAATCTGTCAATTAGCTTTGCACTTACGGCAGGTCCCAAAACTACCAAACCGCTTTCAACGGAGTACCGTGGTTTTCCCAGTTGACGATGCCAAGGCGAAGATGGTCTTCGACCATCCCCATAGCACTGTTCAGTTCAGCCGGATCTGCTGTGAAATTGCAGCACCTGAACGGATCGCGACAGATATCACAACCTGACAATTGAAAAGTTGTCGAGCCAGAGATGGCCGAAGATGGGGCAGGCCGTTTGTCCACACGGCTCGCGCCGAAGTAACACTTGGACCGCACTGCTATTGTCTCTGCTCTTGAAGTCTATCAAGTACTCTTGCCAATCGGTTCTCATCTGTGGAAAGGGACTGATTCGGCCGAGGATGCTATTGTTGGCGGCATCAGCTACGGCAACGTAGGGCAGAGCGCCGCTGACGATGCCCTCAGTCCGAGCCACAAAACGTAACCGGTAACGCTTGCCCGGTGTAATAAGCATGAACTGCGAAATGATGGGTGTGGCCGCCTCAGAATCCCCGTTGAAATCAACTCGCAGACTGAAGCGCCCTTCGTTTGGGCTTTTCTGGTCGAGCGAGAGTGATAATGCCGCCGCTTTGTTTTCTCTGCGCCAGCCGAAGCCTGGCTCGTCCAGATTGCGCTCGTGTTCGAAACTCGGATCGATTAGGTGATCGACCATAGGCTCAGGGTGATCGATTGACCAAAGTAAAGCAGCCTCTTTGATGGTATGTGCCGAGATTAATTCTGGTAGATATTGCCGTCGCTCCTGCTCAGCAGCGGGGCCGGCAGCGCGTAACATTTCAATGGCGTCGGTAACCTTGTCACGCTTCTTGAAGTAATCAGCCAGAGCCTTATACGACTCTGGAGACTTTGGATCGACGGCCCGCTTAACGAAATCGGCATCTCCTCCTGATAACTGCCATTCAAGATCGATTATCGCAGGCAGTAATCCGTTATCGCTTGCTCCCGCCCGCCGCAACTCACCAAACCCTTCGTCCCTTTGTCCGGCTTTTACGAGAATATTCCCCAGTAGCCAATGCGGCCTGGCGTAATAAGGCGCGAGGTGCACGGACTGCCGGGCCGAAGCAATCGCGCCCGCGATATCGTCATTTGACTCCTGGGCGCGCGCCAGGGCGAGCCACAACACGTAATCGTTAGGACGCGCGCCGATAGCTTGTTTGTAATCGACAATCGCGGTGCCCACGTCGGCCTTCGCCTCGAGCATTGCCCCCCGCACGAAATGAGCGTCGGGGTCACTCACGTTTAGGCTTAAGGCGGCATTCGCTGCGGCAACTTGATTAGCCTTTGCGGCATAAACGGTGAGAAGACTGATAACGCCCGAACGCGCTGCCCACGTAATTGCCAGAAAGAAAATGACGAGCGCCGCGGCGCTGCCCACAGCCCGCGCAATAAATGCAACCCGGTTTGACTTCTTCGCATTATCCAATCGCGGAGCCGCTCTTTCGGTAACAAAAGCCATTAGCCCTACAAACCGTGTCGTCGCCAAACTTATGGCGTCGATGGACCGGGATTACTTCCCCGGTCGTCGAGTCCAATAGCAATATTCGATCTCACGTGGCCTCCAATTACTGCCACAGCCGCGACTCCCGCAAGGTGAAGAAGACCGCCGGCTTCATTCTGTTCGATTTCTGGTCCCGGCCCGATGCCCTGGGGAAAACACACCTTCAGTGGTTCCGTCGCTCTCGAATCTGTCTCAGCAGCAGTCCCGTCGGGCGTCACTATTCGGCCCACGACGTCTTTTCGAGCGCGCATAATAGCGCAGCCTTGCGTGAGAGTTACTTTTACGTTGCCGCTCTGATCGAACTCTGTCTTCAATGTCGTGTTAGGCGCGATGTCAAGAGTACCAACTGAGCCGATAACGACTGTGGCACTGGCCTCATTTGGCGTTGCGATCGCGGCGCCGCTCAGAATCGTCGCGCCGCTGATTGCTTTGGCGCTGTTAATCGAAATCGATTGACTGCCTGGAACAGTGACCACGGCCATGGTTGACTGCGGCCTGATCTCTTCAGAAGCGAGAGACTCGCGAGTGGCAGAAAAGAGTCCTGGTCGGAGTTCAAGGACGAGGAAGAAGAGGAGCAGCCCAACGATCGCGGTGCACAATTGCCGTCCTGGGGTATCGATCGAACCGCTCATTTCACCGTTTCAGCCGAGTTACTCTTAACCTTTAAGAGCGTTATTGAAATAAGGGCGGTGAAGAGCAGAGCATTGATCGTTACGTGAAGTCCAAAATCTACCAGACTATGAATCGCAACCGTTACCATTCCAACCAAGGCGCCAAGCGTGACGGCGCGGTCATAATTGTCGGCGATCATTAGCTTGCGCCGAACATGTCGGGCGAACGCAATGATAAACCAGATTCCGACGCCCAAACCGATCACACCGCCGCTCGCCATCAACTCGAGATAGTCGCTATGCGCTTCCTGAGGCGTGATCTCACCGGTCGAATGATGATATTTGCTAATCGCGATCCAATAGCCGCCAAACCCAACACCGGCGACCGGGTGAGCCGTAATCAATTCTTTTGTCGCTTGCCAAATATTCAATCGCAGTGTGTATGACTCGGCGATTTTGGGGTCAAGCTCAATTGAGATCGCGTCAAGCTTTCGGATTAGTGGATCGCCACCCACGAAGATCACACCAATCACCGCCGCCGCGAACAACGCAATTATCAATATCGCTCGCGCCGCCAGTGATCGCGCCTTCCAAAACAGCCGGATGCCTGGATGCGCTGGAGGTTGTTCATTCTCGATCCGGCGCGCGGAACGGCGCCAACCTAACAACCAGGCGAGCATCAGCACCTGACAGAGCATGCTCAAGATGCCGCCGCGCGAGTTGGCGAGCACCAGGGCCATCCACATCGGAATCGCTGCGATGAGATAGAGCGCCCGCCGTGCTCCGCTAACGCCACGACAAACTGTAAGCCCAAGACTCAAACCCAGGGCCATCTCGATCAAAAATGCAAAATGATCTCGATTGATGAATTGCGCGTAACCAGAATGCGGTCGCAGATATGGTAAGAGAAAGCCGGCGTCAACTTGCGTCGCCTGTCGCAGAAGACCAAAGCCGGCGCTAATCACCCCAACCGCAACGATCAGGTCGATGAGAAGACGCAGTCGTTTGTGGCTATTGGTGTGCGCGACGAGCATCAATCCAGCCAGAACCAACGCGCCGAACTGACTGATAAAAAGCCGCGTCTGGGATGCATCCGCACTAATAGTCTCAGCGACGTTATCAATTCCGGCCGTGCTGTGGTGAGACCAGGGTACGGTTTGGAGGAAGGCGAAGGCGATTAAGGCAATGGCGGGTAACAACAGGCTGTAGTGGGGAGCGGCGTGCGTGGTCAAGAGTAGTCGCTCGATCACAAATAACCCAGCGACAGCGAATACTATGCATTGAAAGAAAGCTTTCCACCACGGCTCTGAAGCGCCGTAAGGTACGGCCACCAGCGCGATCAGGACCAGCAGTGAGTAAAAAGAAATCGCCCCGATCTCTTTGGCAATTCTTTCTCGCAAAACCCGGTTCACAATTGAAGTATCAGAACCGCGAGCGGTAGCGACCGGATCATTTATCATCGCCGGGCTGGGGGTGACAACTCTTTAGTCCGGCGAAGTCTGCGGACTGAAAAATGGCAAATGAAAAATTTCAAATAATTTCAAATGACAAATGGAAGACGATCCGGTATCTATAGCTCGCCGTTTTGCCGCACGATGTGTTGGTATAGTTGGAAGGTGAGTTGGACCATCTTCTCTACTGTAAACTGATGGGCAACGCGCATTCTGGCCCTGGTTCCGAGTTCCGCCCGCCGATGGGGGTGGTCGAAAAGTTGATTTATGGCGTCAGCCAATGCTTCGGAGTCCGCCGGTGGTACGGTCAGTCCGGATACGCCATGAGGGGACACAAAGGTGACGCCCGAATTGAGTTGAGTATTGATGACTGGTTTGCCGCAGGCCATAGCTTCGAGCTGAACGATACCGAACGCCTCGCTCCGCATCACCGAAGAGAGGGCAAAGACATCGGCGGCGTGATAATAAGGACGAACGTCGTCTACCTCAGTCAGGAACGCCACTCGATCGTAGACCCCACAATCCTGTGCTAACTGTTCCAGATGCTCTCGCAACGGTCCATTACCGATTATGATTAGGTGCCCATCGACCAGTTTCATCGCCCGTACCAGATGCTCGAAGCCTTTGTAATAGACCATGCGCCCTACTCCCAGGACGATTCTCGGTCCATAGCGCTCCCGAATTCGGGAGACTTTTTTCTGATCGTATTGGGCGAAGTGATCCACCGAAATTCCGAACGGTATCACGTAGCACTTGGATCGATACTCAGAAAGGATGTCGGAGCTTTCGATGTAATTAGGGCTGGTGACAATGATCGCTGCTGCCTTATTCAACGCGTGGCGCAAGATGGGCGTGAAAGCAACCGCCAGCATTCGTTGGCGCACGATGTCGCTATGGTACGTGAAGACTAACCGCCCTTGATGACCGCTAGCCAGATACGCAAGCACTGCCGTGGGATTCGGCCAGTGAATATGAACGATATCGGCTTTTGATCTTCGTATCTCCCGCACCAGAGCCGGGCAAACTGGCGCTGATTTGATGTCGCAGAACTTTCCCACCCGGGTGATGTTGACGCCGTCGATCACGGCTTTCATCGTTCGGCGTTCGGCGTTGGCCACAATAACCTTCAGATCGACCATCCCGTTAAGTTCGTCGCTAAGGCATTGCAGATGGCTCTCCATTCCTCCGCGATAGGGCGGATAATATTTGCCGATATGAAGAACCCGGAGATCGGCTGGTCGAGAAACAGGCGCCGGTGCGAGCGAGAGCTTCAGTCGCTCGGGCGTTTGCGCGCCCGTCTTGGGTCTAATGTCAGCGACCATCAGTGGGAGCCTCCCGATGCGGCAAGTGACTTATATAGATTGACCATGCTTGATGCGTAGTCGGACCAGGTGAACTTTGCAGCTTGCGTGATACCGGCGATTCTGAGCTTATCCCATTGGCGTTCATCTGTACACCGCAAGCGGAGCATCTCAGTCACATGCCTGCTCCAGGCCGCGACCTCTCCGACGGGACAATAGGTGGCCGCGGTTCCGCCGACTTCGCGTAACACATCCAGATCGCTGGCCACCACCGGCGTCCCGCAGGCCATTGCCTCGACGACCGGCAGTCCGAAGCCCTCTCGCTCGGACGGCAAGAGCACCAGCGCGGCTCGGCGATATAAGGAGGCCAGAATGTCTCTATCTACTTTAGGCAGCACAAGAACCGATTTATGCAGCCTTAGTTCGGTTAGGAGCTCGGTTTGTTCCGCCGTAAATGCACCTCCGACATGCAACAAGCGAGCGCTCGGAAGGGCGTTTCTTACTTCAGAGAATACTTTGAGCAGAACATCGATTCGCTTTCTGGGGATCGTACTGCCAACATGCAATAGATCGATCTGGTCGGTTGATCCGGTGCCGAGCATTTTCGCGGCCTGTGTATCAGCCGTGGGATGAGGGGCAGGCGAGCACGAGGCATGCACGCCGTTGGGAACTACGACCGCACGTTCCGCCGGCACCAGATCGTGAGCCAATAACTGGTCCCGCGTGGCGACGCTGTCGCAAGTCACACGTGCGGCGCGGCGAAATCCAGTTAGCGAGCGGTTCATCATCTTCCTGAAAAATATCGACCTGGGCTCGTGTGCCGGATCGAGGAGGCACTGAAACGTGTCCAGGTCGTGACACGTGATTACGGTCCTTTCCGAAGGCAGCTCATGAACCAGTTGTCCGTAGCTATGATCGATAACATGGAACAAATCAAATTCGGAGAGCAAGCGACGCGCGAAGTGCGGATAATCCCAGAAGCGATTAATAAAGCGATCGGCGTTGAACCTCTTTCCATCTGAATTCTGGTGACGAGTGAACCGTCGCCGCATCGGCGGGCAGATCATCTTGGCGGTAATCACATCAGAATGCTCCTGGCCCAGGTGGTCCAGCAACATTTCCGCTACCAAATCCATGCTGGGCCAACCCTCTTCCACAAGATCACAGACGATGGCAACGCGCAGTCGATTCATTTGACTCCGACTGCCGTTCTCCTCGATATCAAGCACTGGTTTCCCCAGTTTGTTTCTTCCGGAGTAAGAACCAGACTTGACTCGCGAGAAAAGGCGAAAGCCACGCGACCGGAGACGCCTTCGTCTGTTCCAGACAAAACTTCCTGCACAGCAGCTCGCGCAGCATCATCCAATTGAATCCTTTGTGATCATGAAACTGGCCTCCAAGAGCGCTCATGTGGACGGGCCGAGTGATGTGCTGCCGCTTGCCGCTGGCGAAGAGGCTCGCTGCCAATTCGCCCACCGAATACGAAGTGGTGCCGGGGTAGTCACCGATGCCACGCCAACCGGCAAACCTGCGGGCCGCTTGTTTCACCAACAGCGGAGGGCCGGTTTCAATCGGTACACTGACTAGCAGCAAGCCTTCGGGCGCGAGCAACCGGGTGAACTTGTCGAGCACTGGCTCGATCTCAACCAAATGCTCAAGGACTTCCATGCATATTACCGCATCGAATGCGCCCCG